>OFMK01000332.1_pt1 | contig 53034 bp, 37 predicted proteins | sample 1541781 | NCBI WGS metagenome assembly OFMK01 (sample SAMN04209250, study PRJEB22552) | human gut metagenome | biome: gut; material: feces | host: Homo sapiens | place: USA: Oklahoma
GGCACCGCAATGGTGCCGCGCGGGCGCTGCTTTATGCTTTAGTGTTTGGGGCACGGCGGTGCCTTTACACACAGGGGCGTCAGATGTTGAACACAAAGCGGCTGCCGACGATATACTGGCGGCCGATGACCAGAGGACGGCCCTCTGCATCCAGAAAATAGGCGCTCATATAAAACATGGGGTCGCCGGTGATGATATCCAGGTACGATGCCTGCTCGGCTGATGCGCGCACAATCTCCAGCGTGCAGGAGGTGGTGGATTCCGGCTTTCTGCCGTAAGCGGCGTCCAGATAATCGAACAGGGAGGCGTCCTGAAGCGCCTCGTAAGCATCCAGCAGGCCCCTGAAGGGCTGATAGGGAAAGAAATTGTTCTCAAGCATCACGGGCTCGCCGTCGGCTGTACGCACGCGCTGGAGATATATCACATCCGAATGCGGCTGCAGTCTGAAAAAGCGCACTTCATCCGAGCGTGCAGGGCAGCGCTGGATACTGATGACCTGGGCGCCAGGCTGCATGCCGCAGGCGCGGCACGCCTCGGAAAAGCCCATTACATCGCCGTTCTGCGCTATTTTGCGCATTACCTTCGGCTGGCTGACATATGTGCCCTTGCCCTGTTTTTTTACAAGGTACCCCTCGGTGCAAAGCTCTTCAATGGCCCTGCGCACTGTAATACGGCTGACATGGTACAGTTTGGACAGCTCCGGCTCAGAAGGTATCTTTTCATCCGGCATATACTTCCCTTCTGCCAATGAGGTCTTGATGTCCTCCATCAGCTGCTGGTACAGTGGGGTAAGGGAGTCTTCATTCAGCTGAAAACCCATAATGTCGTTTCTCGCCTTTCGCCCGCGCGCAGCGGCGCGGGGGTAAAATTGTGGCCAGTATCCGCCTGCGGAAAAGGCCGCCGCAGAAGCACCTGAAAGCCCCGAGTGCAGATACCTCTATTATATTAGCGCATTTTACTGAATCTTTCAAGTTTCACTTGGTTAAAACGAAAACGCTAAAATTCTGCCCTGCGCTTGAAAAAACTTTTGTATTGTGTTATAGATATGATGTAAGACGTACCATAACGTTACATACAGATTTCGGAGGGAACAAGATGTCATTTTTGAAAGAAATGTTCGGCACGGAAAAGCCCATCATCGGCCTGCTTCACCTCAAGCCGCTGCCGGGCGACCCGTTTTACGCGCCAAACGGCAGCCTGGACGACGTCATTGCCTGTGCAAAGGCCGATCTGGACGCCCTGCAAAGCGGCGGAGTGGACGGCGTGCTGGTGACAAATGAGCTCAGCATCCCGTATGAGAAGAAGGTGTCCGGCGTAACCTTGGGCGCCATGGGCATGGTGGTGGGCGCCCTGAAGGAGCATTTCACCGTTCCCTATGGTGTAGAGGCCATTTATGACGGCGATGCTACTATGGAAATATGCGCCGCCACGGGCGCCGCTTTCACCCGCTGCCTGTTCACGGGCGCCTGGGCGGGCGATTTGGGCCTTGTGGACCGCGATGTGGCGAAAACGCTGCGCCTGAAGGCTGCCCTGCGGCTGGATGAGCTGAAGCTGTTCTACTTCGTTACCAGCGAGGGCGAAGTGTACCTGAACGACCGCAGCTACCCAGATATTGCCAGAAGCATGCTGTTCAACTGCCGGCCGGATGCGCTGGTGGTGGGAGGTGCTGCCGCGGGCGTCGGCCCGGGCGGCGAGCTGCTGGAAGAGGTGCGCGCTGCGGCAAAGGGCGTGCCGGTGGTGTGCGGCACAGGCTGCAAAAAAGAGACGGTGGCCCAGATTTTGAACAACTGTGACGGTGCGTTTGTGGGCACCACCTTCAAAAAGGACGGCGTGTTTGAAAACCGCGTGGACGCTCGGCGCGTCAAAGAATTTATGGATACTGTAAAACAGATGAGGGGGAACGCGTGATGAGATACTTTATGGGCATCGACGTTGGCACGAACGAGACAAAGGCCGTGCTCATCGATGAAAAATGCGAAATAGCAGCCTTTGCCAGCCGGGGGCACGGCCTGCTGAACCCGCAGCCGGGTTTTTTCGAGCACGATGCGGAAAAGACCTGGTGGGGAGACTTTTGCCATTTGTCCCGCCAGCTGCTGGCCGAAAGCGGAGTGGACGCAAAGAATGTGGGCTGCGTGGGGCTTTCGGCCCTGGGGTGCGACTGTGTGCCCGTGGATGCCGAGGGCACGGCACTGTGCAACGCCATCCTCTATGGCGTGGACAGCCGCAGCCATAAAGAGATAGAGTGGCTGTATGAATATTACGGCAAAGAGGAGGCCGAGCGCCTGTACGGGCACGAGCTTTGCTCCTCCGACATTGCGCCCAAAATATTGTGGGTGAAGAACAACCTGCCGGAAGTATATGCAAAGACGGCCAAATTTTTGACAGGTTCTTCTTACCTGTGTGCCAAGCTCACCGGGAAGTTTACCATTGACCGTTATCTTGCGGAAGACTTCGCACCGTTGTATAATTTAACAAACGACACCGTGGATGAAGAGCACTGCGGCCTGTATTGCAGGCCGGACCAGCTGGCCCAGGTGCGCAATGCCACCGATATTGCGGGCACTGTTACGGCCGCGGCCGCAGCGCAGACGGGCCTTGCCGAGGGCACGCCGGTGCTGGTGGGCACGGGCGATTCCGGCGCAGAGGCCATTTCCACGGGCGTGTTCCGTCCCGGTGACATCATGGTGCAGATGGGTTCCAGCTGCTATTTCGTGTACCTGACAGACCATTTGCTGAAGGAGCCGCGCCTGTGGCCCGGCACGTTCATCATTCCAGGCGTGTATTCCGTATGCGCGGGCACCAACACGGCGGGCACGCTGACGAAATGGATGCGCGACGAGTTCTATAAGGACGCCGTGGCCGCCGAGGCTGCGGGCGGCGAGAACGCATATGCCGCCATGGCGAAGGAAGCTGCCGCCGTCCCCGCGGGCAGCGAGGGGCTGGTGTGCCTGCCGTATTTTGCGGGCGAGCGCACGCCGCTGAACGACCCGTTCGCCAAGGGTGTGTATTTCGGCCTTTCGGTGAACCACACGCGCGCCCACATGGTGAAGGCGGGGCTGGAGGGCATTGCCTATACCATTGCCGCCCATCTGGACCTTCTGGAGAAAGAGCATGGCGAGCCGCTTCGCCGCATTATGGCGGTGGGCGGTGGCACCAAGAACCCCGTGTGGCTGCAGGCTGTGGCAGACGTGACAGGCCGCGAGATATGCACCGCAAAGGTGACGTTCGGCGCGGCGTTCGGCGACGCCATCATGGCGGCGCTGGCAGGCGGCGCCTATGCCAGCTGGGACGAGCTGGCCAATGTGGTCACAGCAGACAAGGTCATCCGGCCGGATATGGCCGCACATGCGGTGTATGAAAAACAGCGCGTGGTGTTCAACGAGCTTTACACGCGCAATAAAGATTTGATGAAAAGCCTGTAAACAGCAGGCATTTGGCAGGAGGATACGGCAATGGCACAGTGCGGTATTTGCGAAGAGAAAGAGGGCGTGCGCGAGGCGGGCGTGTATATGGATGGCGAAAAAAAGGCCGTGCCCGTGTGCGCCGGCTGCGTCTATGAGGCCATGCGGAGGAATTTTTACGGCATCGGCTTCGGTGTGGGGCTTCAGCTTTGCTGGTTCGTGGTGGCAAGCAAAGGCCTGTTCAGCGTGCCGGGTATTTTTGCCGCGGCCATTGCGCTGTACGGCCTTGTGCGGCTTGCGCTGCTGCTTGCCGCGCGCGTTGCGCTGCGGGGCGCCAAGGCGAAAGAGGGCCCTGTGCCGGACTGGGTGTGGAAGCGCGCCATGGCCCGTGCCGTGACGGAGGATGCCCTGCGCGACGCTTATGCAGAACAGTTCTGCAATGTAAAAGTGCAGACGCCGAGCGAGTACGAACGCCTGCACCCTGCCAAATAAAATACCGGTGTGCAAACCAGCGCCCGGCCTCCAGACGGAGGCCGGGCGCCGTTTTCTGCCGGAAGGAAAAACCGCTGGTATGGCCGGCAGAGGCCACCTGCAAAAAGCTTTTGCCTTTGGCAGCAGGCAGAGCGGGCCGCTGAAAGCGGCTGTCAAAGCTTGAAGAGCCTTCATAAAGGCAGCGGCTGCCCGTTTGCGGGCTGCGGGGCAGGTGTGCGGGTGAAACACAAATCAAATTCCGCGCGCCGCCCCCTTGCAATATGCGCGGCCGCGCCGCCTGGCGGCTCAGGCCTCCGGGCCGGGCAGAAGGCGGTGGTAGGTGCGCTCGATGGCAAGCGCGCCCAAAGGCGCTGTGATAAGGATAGCCAGCACGGCTACCGCCAGCACCTTGCTGCCGCAGGCAAGGCCCATGGCAAGCGGCACGCCGCCGATGGCCGCCTGCACCGTGGCCTTGGGCGTGTAGGCCAGCGCACAGAACAGGCGCTCGCGCCGGGAAAAGCGGGTGCGCACAAGGCACGCCAGCACCCCCAGCATGCGCACACACAGCGCGCCGAGGATGACGGCGGCCCCGGCGGCAGAGGCGCCCAGCGCAAGGCGCACGTCTACTGCGGCGCCCACCAGCACGAACAAAAGCGGCTCTGCCGCCACCCACAGCCGGGCATATTTGGCCGACAGCCGGGCCCCGGCGGCGGGCAGCCGCCTGTGCACTGCCGCGCCCATGGCCATTACGGCCAGCAGGCCGGAAAAGCCCACGGGGCCGGTGAGCTGGTCCTCCGCCCAGGCGAGAAGGAACGAAAGGGACAAAAGCAGCATCACCTTGGCGGAGTCGCGCATATGCACGGAACGGAACAGGGCGCTGAGCGCCCGCCCCAGTGCGGCCCCCGCCGCAAGCCCCAGAAAGATGGAGGTGGGGATGCGTGCCAGCGTCCAGGCGGAAAAGCTGCCATGTGCGGCCAGAGAGGTAAAACAGGTGAACAGCACGATGACGAAAATATCATCCACGCTGGCCCCGGCCATGACGAGCTGGGGAACGCCGCGGCCCGCCCCGTAGCCCTCATCCATCAGCCGCAGCATTTTAGGCACCACCACCGCGGGCGAAACGGCGGCGAGAACGCTGCCCAGCACGGCGGCCTCTATGAGCGAAAAGCCCAGCAGGGCGGGCGCCAGCAGCGTCACGGCGCATATCTCAAAGCATGCGGGCACGAAGCACATCAGCACGGCGGGCCGCCCTGTGCGGCGAAGCTGGGCGGTATCCAGGCTGAGGCCGGCGCGCGTAAGAATAATGAGCAGCGCCGCCTTCCGCAGATCTGCCGAGGCAGCCAGCAGAGAGCCGTCCAGCGCGTCCAGCACGCCGGGCCCCAGCACAATGCCTGCGGCCAGCATGCCCAAAAGCGGCGGAAGGCGAAGCCTTTCAAACACGGCGGCCAGCGCCATGCCGCATAAAAATACGAGTGCAAGGCTGAACAGCATCACAAAATGTCCCCTTTTCCTTTTGATACAGGCGCACGGCCCCTTTGTAAATAAAAAAGGCCGACGGCCTCTGTGCGGGTTATCCGTCACAGAAGTCATCAGCCTTGCATGCAAAGCGGTTCTGGCGGGCGCGTCCACCAGGGGAGAACTTCATTCCCCGTGCCGCGCCGCCGGCCCCAAAGGGCCGCAGCGCGTCTGCCTGCACCCCATTATACAGGGTGCGGGCGGCATTTGCAAGGGGCCCGGCGCGCAAAACCTTGCCGGGCCCCGGCTTCAGCGCGGCTGCTGCTGGGTGATGCAGTGCACGTTTCCGCCGCCGTACACTATCTCCAGCGTGTCCACGCCCACCACTTCCTTATCCGGGAAAATGGAGGCAAGCTGTTCCAGCGCCAGGGCGTCATTTTCATCGCCGAACTGCGGCACGATGACGCCGCCGTTTACAATGAGGAAATTTAAGTAAGAGGCAGGGCACACCTCGCCCGCCTGCCGCGGGAACGAGCCCTCGGCGGCGTCGATGGCAAAGCCTTTGCCAATGCGCACGGGCACTTTCGGCAGGCACACCTTATGCACCTTCAGGCGGCGGCCTCTGGCGTCCGTCATGGCGCACAGGGCCTCGTAGCTCTCGCGCGCCACCCGGTAGAAGGGGTGGGCCTCGTCGTCCGTCCAGATGCAGGCCGCCTCGCCCGGGCGCACAAAGCAGGCCACGTCGTCCACATGGCCGTTCGTCTCGTCCGGGTCGATGCCGTCCTTCAGCCACAGCACCTTTTCCGCGCCCAGATATTCGCACAGCATGCGCTCAATTCCGGCCTTGTCCAAATGCGGGTTCCGGCCGGGGTTCAAAAGGCACATCTCCGTCGTCAGCACGGTGCCTTCGCCATCCACATGGAACGATCCGCCCTCCAGCACAAAGCCTCTGGGGCGGTAAGAATCCACCCGCTCTATCTCGCATATCTTGCGCGCCACGGCGGCGTCCTTGTCCCATGGGAAGTAGGCGCCGTCGTACAGGCCGCCCCAGGCGTTGAACTCCCAGTCCGCCGCGCGCGTTTCGCCCACGGCGTTTTTCAGAAAGGTGGGCCCGCAGTCCCGCACCCAGGCGTCGTTGCTGGAAATTTCCACCACGCGCACGCTGGGCGGCAGCTTTGCGCGGCAGTTTTCATACTGCGCACACGACACGCCCACCGTCACGTCTGCAAAGCGGGCCACGGCCTCGGCCACCCTCGCATAGGCAGCCTGCGCGGGCTTGGCGCCGTCGCGCCAGTTATCCGGCCGTTCGGGCCAAAGCATCCACACCTGGCGGATGGGCGAAAATTCCGCCGGCATGAAAAAGCCGTCCTGCTTCGGCGTGCGGTCTGTAATGCGGCAAGCCATAAAGGGCTCCTTTCCGGGAACAGCGCCCCAGCGTATTTTGTTCCATGATACTGGATGCCCAGGGGGAAGTCAAGCGCGCAGGCCCGCCCTGCCCCGGCGCCGTGCCAACACGCCAAAAACACGGCCTGTTTTTTCGCTTTTTTTGCACGTTTTGCGCAAAAGCGGAAAAACAGAAAAATTGCGCTTGCAAGTTTTGGGCACAGACTGTATGATATTACACGATAACGGAATGCGGGGCAGCCCCGCGCAGAATAGAAGGAGGCTAAACCAGTGAAGAAGTTGATCAGCCCGCTTGACCTCTCTACCGGCGAGATTGATGAAATTATCGCTTTGGCAGACAGGATCATGGAAAACCCCACTGCCTTTGCCCACAAATGTGACGGCAAGATATTGGCCACACTGTTTTTTGAACCCAGCACCAGAACCCGTTTGAGCTTTGAAGCAGCGATGCTCAGTTTAGGCGGCAAGGTGCTGGGTTTTTCTTCGGCCAATTCGTCCAGCGCGGCAAAGGGCGAAAGCGTGGCGGATACGGTGCGCACGGTAGAGTGCTATGCCGACATTATCGCTATGCGCCACCCGAAGGAGGGCGCCGCCACAGTGGCGGCGGCAAACGTGGCCTGCCCGCTTATCAATGCGGGTGACGGCGGCCACCAGCACCCCACGCAGACATTGACGGACCTGCTTACCATCCACCGCGAGAAGGGCCGCCTGGACGGCCTGACGGTGGGCCTGTGCGGCGATTTGAAATTCGGCCGCACCGTGCACTCGCTTATCCGCGCCATGATGCGCTACCGGAATATCCGCTTCATCCTTGTGAGCCCGAAGGAGCTTCAGGTGCCCGATTATATCCGCGACGACCTCGTGAACGGCGGCTTTGACTTCGAGGAGGTAGAGCGCCTGGAGGACGCCATCGGCGCCATGGACATCCTGTACATGACGCGCGTGCAGCGCGAGCGCTTCTTCAACGAGGAGGACTACATCCGCCTGCGCGACAGCTATATTCTGGATGCAGAGAAAATGAAGCTTGCCAAAAACGACATGATTGTGATGCACCCACTGCCCCGCGTGAACGAGATTTCCACCGAAGTGGACGCCGACCCGCGCGCAGCCTATTTCCGCCAGGCCCTGTGCGGCAAGTTTGTGCGCATGGCTCTTATTCTGAAAATGCTGGAGGTTGAGTGAGATGCTGAATATCGACAGTTTGGAAAAAGGCCTTGTCATCGACCACATTCAGGCCGGCAGGAGCATGGAGATATACCGCGTGCTGGAGCTGGACAAGCTCGACTGCAGCGTGGCCATCATCAAAAACGCGCGCTCGAAAAAAACCGAGCGCAAGGACATCATCAAAATCGAAGACCGCATCGACATCGATTTGGACGTGCTGGGCTTTATTGACCCGCATATCACGGTGAATATCATCGACGGCGGCAAAATCATCGAAAAAAAGCAGATGAAGCTGCCCGAGCGCGTGACCAACGTGGTGAAGTGCAAAAACCCGCGCTGCATCACCAGCGTAGAGCAAGAGCTGGACCAGGTGTTCTGCCTGACAAACCCCGAAAAGGCGCAGTACCGCTGCCTGTACTGCGAGCAGGAGTACGCCCGCAAATAACGCGGCAGGCACAAACTGAAAAGCAGAGCCGCCCCGTTTTCCGCCCCGCGGAAAACGGGGCGCTTTTGTGCGCGTGCGCGCTTGGAAAAGCCTGCCCTGCCGCAGAAAAGCGCGCAGAAACAAAGCTTTTGTCGAGGGTTTTTCGCAAACTGCCAAAAAAGCCCGGCAATATTTATAACAAACACTGAAAAATTGCCGTTGGGGTTGACGAAAACTGACGCAAGTCTTATTCTATATATGACGTTATAATACGACACAGAACGTCGCATTATGGCCCCTTCGGGGGAAAACCTTTTAAGGAGGGTATCTCATGCTGAAAAAGAAGAAAAAATTTGAGCTGCCCCATGTCTATACCATCGCGTTCCTGCTTATTATCCTGTTCGCGATTTTGACATGGATCGTTCCTTCCGGCCAGTTCGAGAGGACGATGATGGAGACGGCGGCCGGTGAGCGTGAAGTTGCCGTGGCAGGCACCTATCAGGAGGTTCCGAAGGTGGACGCCGAGGGCAACGATATGCGCCAGGGCCTGGGCGCTGTTCTGATGGCCCCCACCCGCGGCATTCAGGCGGCGGCTGATGTAGTTGCATTCGTTCTGCTGATTGGCGGTTCCTTCGCCATCCTCACCAAAACGAATGCCATCAATGCGGGCATGAGCCGCGTTATCAAGAAGCTGAAGGGCAAAGACATTCTGCTTATCCCCGTGGTGATGATTCTGTTCAGCATCGGCGGCACCACGTTCGGCATGTCGGAGGAAGCGCTTCCGTTCTATGCCATCTTCATGCCCATCATCATGAGCCTTGGCTACGATTCCATGACGGCGTTCATGGTGTGCTTCCTTGGGCCTCAAATGGGTTATATCGGCTCTACGGTGAACCCGTTCAACGTTCTGATTTCTCAGGGCATTGCCGGTATTCAGGGCAACCCCCAGCTGTGGTTCCGTTTTGTTCAGTATGTGGTTTTCACCGTCATCGGCATCGTGTGGGTCATGATGTATGCGCGCAAGGTGAAAAAGAACCCCACTGGCTCTATTACTTATCACGATGATATTGCGAAGCGCGAAGAGTTCGCTGTGGATTCCATGGATGCGGACATGCCCTTCACGCTGCGCCAGAAGCTGGTTCTTATTGTGTTTGCCGTTGGCATGGGCGTCATCGTATGGGGCCTTGTGACAAAGGGCTGGTACATGGATGAGATCAGCATGGTGTTCCTGGCCATTGGCCTGCTGTCCGGCATCGTGGGCGGCCTGGGCGAAAAGGAAATGGCGGAAGAGTTCGTAAAAGGCATGGCGGACTTTGTGTACGCCGCCGTCATTATCGGTATCGCCCGCGGTATCCTTGTGGTGGCCGAAGGCGGCATGATTATCGACACCATTCTGAATGCGCTGGCGAACCTGCTGGCTGGCGTGCCCACCGCTGTGTTCACCACCATGATGTACTTTGCTCAGGCGTTCCTCAGCCTGCTGGTGCCGTCCTCTTCCGGCCTCGCCGCGCTGACTATGCCGGTTATGGCGCCACTGACGGACCTGATGGGTGTGAACCCCGAAGCCGCTGTTACGGCGCTTTGCATCTCGAACCAGACCATGAACACCATCAGCCCGGTGGCGGGCATGACGGTTGCCGGCCTTGCCGTGTGCAAGATCAGCTTCCCCCAGTGGTGGAAGACCTGCTGGAAGTTTATGATTGTGGTGACGGTTGTGGGTATTGTATTCACTGCTATCTCCGGTATGTTGCCGGCCTGATAGAATTCCTTCTCCTCACACATAAGGAAGAAAAACCCCGGGTGCTGCCCATCAGCCCCGGGGCTTTTTGTATGTGCGCGTCCGGCCGCCTCAGGGCAGCCCCGCCCGCGGCCCGCAGTGCTTTGCGGCCCCGTGCCCTCGCGCATGGGCGGGGGTCGCGGCAGTCCCGAAGGCGCCGTGATATATCATTGGCATATGTTTCAGCCCACGGTTCCCATGAGGGGAGCAACTAACAAAGGTATGTAATACATCGACCGCACTGTTATTTCAACCCACGCTCCCCGTGAGGGGAGCGACCAGGTGTCCAATAAGTGTTGCTATTACCTGAAAATTTCAATCCACGCTCCCCGTGAGGGGAGCGACGGGAGGTTGTAGCGGAAACCGAACGTCTTACACGAATTTCAATCCACGCTCCCCGTGAGGGGAGCGACAAAATTTCGATGGGCGATGATGTTGTGCCGGTTATTTCAATCCACGCTCCCCGTGAGGGGAGCGACGGCTGCGAATCGCCTTGCGAACGCCCCACCACATATTTCAATCCACGCTCCCCGTGAGGGGAGCGACAAAGACTTACATGACAAAATTCAAAAGCTGGCTATTTCAATCCACGCTCCCCGTGAGGGGAGCGACGGGGCTTTTGCGTATATTTGATGCCCAACGCATCCAATTTCAATCCACGCTCCCCGTGAGGGGAGCGACTGACACACATGGAAGGCGGTGAAAAAATGGATGCTATTTCAATCCACGCTCCCCGTGAGGGGAGCGACTGTAAAAGCTGGCGGAACTGGCTTTAAATCCCGAAATTTCAATCCACGCTCCCCGTGAGGGGAGCGACCTTGGAGCGGCGTTACATAGATGGGCTTACATGGATTTCAATCCACGCTCCCCGTGAGGGGAGCGACCGAGTTTGTCGCCGCATAAATAAGGAGGATTACCATATTTCAATCCACGCTCCCCGTGAGGGGAGCGACGGTATAGCTGTATGCAAATATGGAGGATGCACGGAATTTCAATCCACGCTCCCCGTGAGGGGAGCGACTTTGGATTGCTCACAGATGGTGCCGACAGTGAGTATTTCAATCCACGCTCCCCGTGAGGGGAGCGACCCGACACAGCCGGTAATACACTGGTGCTTAATGTTATTTCAATCCACGCTCCCCGTGAGGGGAGCGACCGTCTTCGTGATATGTCTTGCCCTCTTCAAACTGATTTCAATCCACGCTCCCCGTGAGGGGAGCGACTTGTGCAGGGCGTGGAGGTAACAAGCCTTGGCGATTTCAATCCACGCTCCCCGTGAGGGGAGCGACGTGCCCGGCCTGCCAAAAAGCTGCCATGAAGGAGATTTCAATCCACGCTCCCCGTGAGGGGAGCGACGCGGCAGGCAACTGGGGTAGCGCAGCGGCAGGCATTTCAATCCACGCTCCCCGTGAGGGGAGCGACCTGCTATGTCCCGTGTGCAAAGGCGATGCGCGTTATTTCAATCCACGCTCCCCGTGAGGGGAGCGACGGAGGCATTGTGTGGATGATATGGCGAAGCGAAATATTTCAATCCACGCTCCCCGTGAGGGGAGCGACCCACAAAAATACGGACGGCAGATATTCAGCGTCAGATATTTCAATCCACGCTCCCCGTGAGGGGAGCGACGGATGGCTGGGAAGTCGCTCAAAACAACGCCGAAGAATTTCAATCCACGCTCCCCGTGAGGGGAGCGACCCGCACGCTGTTTGCCCTTAAAGACAGTGTTATCTTATTTCAATCCACGCTCCCCGTGAGGGGAGCGACTGCAAACCTGCACAAAATAAACGCAGAAATTTTAGCAGGATGCCCTGTTTTACTGAGAAAAACGAAAAAAGAGGCCAAAAAGCCTGCATTGGCTGGAAAACAAAAGCAAAAAAAGCCGCAAAAGGCAAGAAAACAAGGTGCGAAGGATACGAAAAATCCATGACAGCTTGCGGGCCGCACTTTGCGTTTATACCATCAAAAGCCCCTCGGCGTCGTAGCCGGGCCGTGCGCCGACATGTTCAATTCGGCTGTGGTAGCGGTCGCCCAGGTTATAAAACCGCAGGCTGTCTGCCTGTGTGTCGATAAGCTCTGTGAGCCTGTGCTTCAAAACGGCGTATTGTGCGGCGTCCAGCCTGCATTCAAATACGCTGTTCTGCACGCGCTGCCCATGGTCCACGCACACCTTTGCCACTTTACGAAGCCGTTTTCGCCCGGCAGGCGTTTCGGTGTTCACGTCATAGGAGATAAGCACCAGCATAAAGCATCACTTCCATAAAAAAGGTGGGTAAGCGTCCAAATCACCCCGCAGATGCCGCGCCAGAAGAAGGGCCTGCAGATACGGCACAAGCCCCCACGGCACCTTTTCGCCAAGAAAGGGGTGAGTGAGGGTGTCCCGTTTTTTCTCCTGCCAGGCGGCCAGCACCGCTTTGCGCCCGGCGTCATTCAGAAATACGGCTCCGCTTTCCTGCGGCTCGAAGTGTTCGGGACGGATGATGCGGCTGTTCACCAGCGTCAGGCAGAAGCGGTCGCCAAGCAGGGGGCGAAGCTCTTCCATCAGGTCCAGCGCAAGGGAGGCGCGCCCCGGCCTGTCGGTATGCAGATAACCCACATACGGGTCCAGCCCGGCCCCGCGCAGCGCCGCCGCACAGTCGGAAGCAAGCAGGGTGTACGCGAAAGAAAGCAGTGCGTTCATGTTATCCAGCGGCGGGCGGCGTGAGCGCGCGGTGAAGAAGAAATGCTGCTTGTTCTGCAGAATCAACTCATCGAACACATCGAAATACAGCGCCGCGGCTGCACCCTCGGCCCCGCGCAGGGCGCCGGCGTCCGGCTGCTGCGGCAGCGCCTTGACGGCCTCGGCCAGCGCCTGCGCAGCATGCTTCAGCCTGGGGGCGTCCACACGCATGGCCTGGTCGCGCACGGTGCGCTGCAGCACCCAGCGGGCATTGTACAATTTGCCCGTCAGAAAGCTGCACGCAAGGGCGCGGCAGGCAGGCGGACTGTCTGCCCGGCGGAACTGCTCGCGCCGCAAGAGCACGTTGCCCTGCTGGGCGCCGGACGTCTGGCAGTAAAATTTGCCCCGGGGTGAATAGAAGGAAAGGCAGACGCCCCGCTGCGCGCACGCGCCCATCAGCGCAGGGGAGGCGCCCTTGTAGGAAAAGCAGAGGATGCTTTCCAGCGTGTGCAGCGGAAAACGCGCGGCGGCGGCCTCCCCGCGCAGCACAACAACGTTTTCGCCCTCCAGGGCCAGATACAGATCCTCCGAGGTGACGAATAGTGTATTGAGAAGGCTTCTCATGGTGAACCCTCCATTTCGGAAAGCCGCATAGCCATATAGCTTTGCGCAGAGCGCCCGCGCAGCATGCCCGGAAGGCACAGCGGCTTCAGCGAGCATGCGCCGCACCGGCGGGCAGGCCTGCATTTCGGCGTATAGCCGCGGGCTGCAAGCTGGTGCATTTCACACAGCATGGCGCGTACGGTCTGCCGCAGCCCGGCAGAAAAGCAGACTTCCTCCCGCCGCCTTGTCTGCCCATAGAACAGCGCCCCGGCGGGCACTTGGCAGCACAGCATTTCCTCCAGGCACATGGCCTGGCAGCACAGCTGCAGGCGGTCTGCGTCTGTAAGCTTGGCGCTGCCGCGCTTATATTCCACCGGGTAAGCCTGCCACAGGCCGGGGCGCCCCGCCAGCGGCACGCCGGCGGGCGAGGGCGTAAATTCCACCACGTCGCAGGCGCCGCTGACGCCCAGCCGGGCAGAATGTACGCTGAGGCCGCGAAGAGTGAGCCTGCCGCCGCGCATTTCTGCCTGGCCTGCGTCGTGTGCGCGCCGGTGCATCAGCATACCCTCTGCCGTTTGAAGGTTTTCCTGCCATGCCTGCTCCAGATGGATCAGCGCCCACTGGCGGCGGCAGAAGGCAAAATGCTGCAGGCCCGAAAGCATCAGCCATTGTTCTTCGGGGTATTCCATCACTCCATTACGGTGCAGCTCACGCCTTCCGGCAGGCTGTCCTCCACAGATACTGTGTAATCGGAATAGGCGTGCGGCGTCAGCACATTTTCCGCACGGCGCACATGCACGAGCTCGAACAGCTTGTGCGCGGGCGCGCAGCCAAGCTCGGAATCGTGGCGGAAGACGATAAGCTTGCGCACGGCCATCTTTCCGCGCGCTGCAGAGCGGTCGTTTTCAAACATGTTCAAAATGGCCTGCCACAGAAGGGCGAGGTCCTCTTCAGAAAAGCCCGTCACCTTGCGGGCAAGGTTGGCAGACACATAGCCCTCGCAGCGGTACAGCGCATAGGGCACAATGTATTTGCGCCCCATTTCGGTGCCCTTTTTCTCGGCGTCCTCTTCAGTAGTGATAGCCACGCGGGTAATGGTGACCTCCTGCGGCACGATGGGGTCTGCCGAGCGCGCAAAGCTGAGCTGCACCGGCCCGCGCACCTGCCCGCAGTTCAGGTTACCCTTCACAAAGGTAGTCATCACGGCGCCGAAGGTGCGGATGTCGAAAAAGTTTTGGCACATGAAGTCGCGCACCTTCACGTCCAGCGAGGGGTCTGCCTTGCGGGCCTCCTTCAAATCGGCCTTCGGCTCCAGCCCCAAATAGGAAAGGGCAGCCGCGTCGCTGCGGTTCAGCGGCACGTTATCCTTCACATAGATGCCGTACCCGGGCTGCCCCTCCCGCACGGTCTCTACATAATTGCGGATCTTGCGCTTCAGGCACACATCCGTCACAAGGCCATAGCCGCTTGCGGGGTCTACACGGGGCATATTGCCGGCGTCCGGGTCGCCGTTGGGGTTTCCGTTCTCTACATCGAATAAAATCACGAAATCATAGCGGTTTTTAATGGGCTCAGACATGTCAGTTGACCTCCTTGTTTTCTGTTTTCTTTTCATACCGGCGAAGGTTTTCAAAATAGTAGCCAAGCTGGAACGAGCCCTGCTGCGCCAGATCCAGCTGTGTGGGGTATTTGTCGCCCACTATCTGCATCAGCTCGCCCAGCTTTTTGCTGTAATACACGCGCAGCGCGTAGCTCAGCTTGCGCATGTGCTTTTCGGCAAGGTTGCCGAGGATGGGGAAAGTGAGCGCCGGCGCGGCGGATGCGGAATTGAAGTATTTATCTTTGACAGTGGTGTTGATGCCGGGGTTTGCCGCGCTTTGGATGCTCTCGTATACGCTGAACAGCCTGCCAAGCGCATAGGGGATATTGGTGGTGTTGTCGCTTCCGTTCACTTGTAAAACCTCCTTTGGGCAGTGAGGGTGCCCATATCCGTTGTTGAACCTGCGGTAATATGCTTTCAGAATGGCCGCCCTGCCGCGCGTCACCTGATGGTCCGCCCGGATGCGCAGCGCCACGCCGTTGCGCAGCGTGGCGGGGTAGGGTTCGCCGGTGAGGATGGCGCGCAGCAGGTCGCCCGCAAGCTGGGGCGGCGGCGTTTTGCTGCGCGAGTTCTGGTTCACCACCTCGTCCACCAGCTTCCACAGGGGAAGCATGTCGAATTTGTCATAGGCGGGGCGGCGTATCTCGATATCAGAAAAATGCTTTCGCAGATTGTCCATCAGCACGCCGAATGTGTCGGAGAAGAAAAAGCGCACCGAGATACGCGCCGCATTGGGCGCAAGGCCCAGCACATAAAAGTGCTCGCCGCACTGCAGGACGCCGTCGTTCCACTGGGCCGAGCGCCCCTCGGCCAGTGCGTTCAGCACGCCGCGCAGCGCCGTGTCTGTCAGGCCTGCCTCCGCCCGCCCGAACAGGGCGGCCATGACGGCGTCCTGATAGGCGGCGTCGCCATGCTCCGCCCAGCACACCACCGTTGTGTCGCCTATCACCTGGCAGTGCTGTGTGTCCGCCAGCAGGGTGTTCAGGGCTGTGGTGTAGGCGAAGGCGGCATAACCGCCCACGGGGGCGTTATAGCCCTGCTCCTGCCCGTAGGAGGAGAGGGCGGGCGCGTTGAAGGACACAAGCGCCGCCCCGCTGGAATGCGCGTCCCGCACCCCCTTGACAGACGGATGCACTTTAGCAATGGCTGTTTTCTGCCCCGTGACAAGGCACCGCCCCTGCGGCATATCCGCCCCGGCGCTGTAATGCTCCTGCCAGGCCTTTTTCACAAGGGGGTCTTCCCACACCGGCACAAGGCCGTGGCAGAAAATAAGGTTTGCGCCGCCCGCAACCTCCTCCTATATTTTTTCCAGCATAGGATGGGCCGCGGCCTGCTGCGGCTGCCACCGGTCGAAAAATGCCGTCACGGCGCGCGCGGCGGGGCTGCCAGCACCGGCCAGCAGGCGCTGGTGCAGGGCGCGGCAGGCTTCAAAGCACTCTTTTGCGCGCTGCGGCTTCCCTTTGGCGTCGGCGCCAAGCAGATAGCCGGAATTGTCGCACAGAAAGTTCGGCGCCACGCCGGACGAGCGCTTTACGGGCATGGGCACCTCCATCACACGGGGCGCCAGCACCATTTTTTTGCCGCGCGCCTGCTCGGTCAGGAAGGACACTACATCCAGCAGGGTGCCGTCCTCGGCAAGCTCCAGCCCGAAGGAAACCTTGGCCTTGCCCCAGCCGGGCGCAGAAATGCGCCCCTGCGCCAGCAAAACTTCATAATAGCGCGTCAGTGCCTGCAAAATCATGAGACCACCTCGCAGTTCCGGGCGTCCAGCACGCCGTGCTGCAGCCTTGCGCGGAAGAACAGCGGCTTTATTTCGCACGGGTCGGAGTAATCCAAATCGTACAGCATATACCCCAGCTCGCGGGAATCGCCTATGGCGGGGATATCCCCGCCGCGCCATTCGCGGAAGCGGGCGGGAAATTCGCGGCAGCCGAGGTAAGGGGTATGAAAGCATTGGCCGCGTGCCAGCCTGCGCCGCATGATGTCCTGAAATTTGCCGGGGTTATCGCCGGGGGCGGCGTTTTTTGTCATGGAGAAATGGGCCTCAATGACATAGCGCACCTCCTGCAGCACCAGCGCGGCGCGCTGCTGGATGTCCGCCGGGGTGTAAATGGCAAGCTCGGCCTCGCCTCCCTGCATTACAGTGCGCGCCTTTGTGGCCAGCGCCACGCTTTTCACCTCGTTGCGCCGGATGCTGGCAAAGCGGATGGGGAGAAGCACATGGATGCAGTCGATATGCCAGCGCAGCCCGGGGTGCCAGAAAATGGCCTCCAAAATGCCGCGCGCCGCCGAGGGCGTCATCACGTCATAGGAAACGCGCTCGGTCTTCATCTCCGGCCGGGTAAAGCAGGCATATGGTCCCCACACTTCTACTTGAATGGACAAGGCATCATCTCCTTTGTGATACATGTTCTGAAATCAGGATACCGGCAAATGGGAAACAGGTCAATCAATAGCGGAGCAAATCGGAAAAGCGCACAGGATGCAAAGCAGAATTTAGGGCAGTTTGCAGATAGAGCAAATGGGGGCTTCATGAAAATTACAGGATGAACCCCTGGCCGTCCTCCACATCCAGGGCTAGGCCCGTTTCGCGGCTGTAGAGGGAGGGGTCTGCCAGCACGGCGCTCTCCTCATCCACCATGGCCAATGCCCCGGCTGCGCGCAGTGCGGCGAAATGCTGTGCGTATACAGATATGCCATAGCGCCCCAGCGCCCGGAACAGCGCCCGGCTGTGCAGGCCCTGGCGAAGCTGTTCACACAGCGCGGCCCCTGCTTCTATGGGCACATATACGGTACGCATGGGAGCATCAATCAGGTGGAAAGCCTCCGCCACCTGCGCAAAGGGCAGCACATTGCCCGCAAGCCCGCAGCGGAAGGCAGGAAGCACCTGCTTTGCATCCAGCGCCTCGGGCCCCTTCAAGCGGAACAAGGCGTGAAAATAGTGTGCGACGGCGTCCGGCAGGGCCCAATCTGAAAAAGCCCGCTGCACGGCGCGGAAGGCGGAGACATTCTGGGCGAGCATGCCCGGGGCGCCCTGCGCCGTGGAAAAGACGCCCACGACGCTCTCCTGCGCGGTGCGGCGGCCCTCGCGGTTGCAACGGCCCGCCGTCTGCAAAACGGAATCCAGCCCCGCCTCTTCCCGGTAGGCGGCGGGGAAATCCACATCCACGCCCGCCTCAATCAGGCTGGTGGAGACGACGCGGCATGCCTCGCCGGCCAGAAGCCTCCGGCGGATATCCTCTAAAAGGCGGGTGCGGTCTGCCGGGCAGAGCAGCGTGGTCAGGCAATAGCGCCCTTCCGGGGCCAGCAGGCCGTATATCTCCTGTGCGGCAGAACGGCGGTTCACCACGCACAGCGCCTGATGCTGTGCGTTTACCGCGTCTGCCAGGGCCTGGTGGGAAAGCTCGCCCATCGGCTTCAGCGTGGTGCGGCGCAGCGCATGGAACAATTCCTCCGGCCGGGGGCAGAGCTCGCGGGGCGTCAGGCCGGGCGCCAGCTCCTCCAAAAGGGCGCCCAAAGCGGGCTGTGTGGCTGTGCAGAATACGGCGCTGGTGCAGTAGTGCGCCGCCAGCTGCCCAATGGCCGCGATACAGGGGCGCAGATAGGGCACGGGCAGGGTCTGTGCCTCATCGAAAATGACCACGCTTTTGGCAATGTTGTGCAGCTTCCTGCAGCGGGAGCTGCGGTTCGCGTACAGAGACTCAAAAAACTGCACAGCCGTGGTGACGATGACAGGGGCGTCCCAGTTCTCGGCGGCCAGCGCCTTGCGGTATTCCTCCGGTGAAAGACTTCCCTTCTCCTGCAGCTGGTAGCTGGCGCCCGCATAGTGTGCCAGCACATTTTCCTCACCCAGTATTTCGCAGAAAACCCTGGCTGTTTGGTCGATGATGGAGGTATAGGGAATGACATAGATCACGCGGTTCAGCCCGTTCTTTACCGCGTGCTCCAGTGCAAAACGCAGCGACGCCACCGTTTTGCCGCCGCCGGTGGGCACAGTGAGCGTGAAAAGGCCGGGGCCCCATTCCTGACCGCGCTGTGCGCAGGTGCGCAGCACCTCGCAGCGCCGTTTGTCCACCTCGGAAGGGGCGGGGGCGTTCAGCCATTTGCTGCATCTGGCGCGAACTTTTTCCAAAAGTGGGCTCAGGGGCGCAGTGCCCGCCCGGCCGGCGTTCCCTTTCAGCATGAAGGCCTCGGTGTCCAGAAAATCGGCGTCCACCAGGCAGGAATACAGCATGCGGGTGAAAAAAGAGAGTGCGTAGCCGTCTTTCGTGCAGAATTCCGGAAGCACGGCCTCCGGCAGAGAAACTTCCGCTCGCCATGGCTCGCAGGTATCTGTGCCTCGCTTTACGCGGCCGAGCAGGGTGGAGGCGTCCGGGCCGTCTGATTCCGAGCCGCCGTCCGGCAGACCCGCATGGTGGCCGGCCACGGCAAAGGCCGCCGGAAGCAGCCCGAGACGGCAGGCTTCCTTGGCCCCGGCAGTGGAATGGTCTACCGTGGCATGGCGTTCCGGGGCGCGGATGCGCGCCTGAAAGGCATCGGAATATTTGCCGATATCGTGCAGAAGGCCGCACACGGCTCCGAGTGCCTCCGCGTCAAAATCGGCGGCAAACTGTGCGGCCAGCCGTGCGGTACCGCGCAGGTGCTCGTCAACGCGCTGCACCGCGCCGTCTTCGTGCGTATGGGCAATGTATTCTGGCATTGTCATATAAGCATCTTCCCTTCCTGAAAATAAAGAGATTTCGGAAATATTTCCCATTGACTGTATCATAGCAGGCTTTTCGTCCCATAAAAAGGACTTTTGCATTAAAATGACACCGCTTTTCGAAAAGAAAAGCGGCTTTTTGATATGCAAAACGGCATTTTTATGTTTTTTAATGGAATTTACAAAGCGAAAAAATAAAAAGCCTTGAAAAGCGCATAAATACAGGCTTTTCAAGGCTTTTTGCTTGGTGCGCCCGACTGGATTCGAACCAGCGGCCTTCCGGGTCGGAGAACCCAGACAGTCAACGAAAAACCGCGATTCCGATCCGTTTTTCGTCAGTCTTGCACAAATCGGAAATGGTATACAAACGCCCGCGAAGCCTTTTCAGCACAGGCTTCGCGGGCGTTTGCATGTGTGGTGGTCAAATGGTGGTCAGGATATTCAATTTGGCTGGGGAAAGGACTTCCGGCGCAGGAAAAGAGGTCAGTTGGCTGCACGAAGGAGATGGTTGCCTTTCAGGTATTTGCAGTCTGGTAGGTCTGCTTGGAACTGCGGGGCTTGTCAGGCAGTGAAAGTCGAATCGCCCCGGCTTTCACCAGCGGATCCAGGTAATGGCGCAGAGCATACTGCGACGAAGCAATACCAAGATACGCAATGATTTCAGCGCGACTGCGCGGTTGCCGGCAGAATGTAAGCAGGTTTTTTGGGTCCGCTACCGAAACTTTGGCAGATGGACTCAACGGTTGCTGCGGTCTGGCAGCAGTTTGATTCTGTAAAGTTACAGAAAAACTGCTGCGAGTATTGATGAATATGGGGGCCGGAAGACCAAATTCTTCCATTGCATGTTTAATACGGGGGATGCCGGAATATCGATTTTCCGTTTGCCCCAAAGATTCCATAGCGGTGACCAATACGGGATTCCGGGTATCGGGCTGGACCTTTCCCAGTTGATCGACCGACAAGCGACCATACAGCCCGCCAGGATTTTTGACCTCCAACCGGTCAGAGTAGATCGTCAGCTGGATCGGCATCCCTTCTGTATGGATACTGTAATCCCGATGGACCAGCGCGTTCAATATCGTTTCGCGCACAGCGTCCATAGGATATTCCGGTTGGTCGATCCGGCGCCCGGTTTCAGGATCGATCCGGGTGGATATCCGCATATTGTTGCGCACAAAGGCAACGGCCTGTTCCAGCATTTCAGGGAGAGTTCCTTCCAGCCGTCGGCTGTCGATAAAGCGTCGCCCCTGTTCGCCCAGTACCCCCATTTCAGTTCCGGGCAGATGGGTGGCAATGATGCTCAGCTGTGGGAAATAGGCCTGCGGGTAGGGGCTGAACAGAAGCACGGCGGCCAAGGTAACAACACCATTTTTGGTGATCCCGATCAGGTCGTACAGCTGCGAAAGCTCTAACGTTGCAAAATGAGGCCGATCCTGTTTTCGGCGCAGGACATACTGAGCCAGGCGGTCCTGGTCCAGGTCCTGTACGCGAACCTGCTCCACCGGGCGGATATCGTCCCGATACTTTTTGCGAAAGGCTTCGTAGCTGTACACCTCATACTCGGTCATGGGTTTGTCGGCATCGCCGACCCGGATATAGGAGCCCTGCATCCTGCCTTTGGCCGTTTTGAAACACGGGCGTTCTGTTATATCTACCGGCGGAATCTCAGCGGAAACAAAAACTCTGCCATCTTCTTCATATACGGTAAAGACAGGCCGCACTACCGGAGTCATCTGTTCGCCATATTCCATGACCTTGCGTTGAAGGTCCTGGGAATCGTATACGCCAACCTTTGCAAAATTGGCTTTTTCGTCCAGGCCAAATACCAGAGTCCCTCCGCTATCCTGGTTGGAAAAAGAGGACAAGGTATCATATAACTTTTCCGGGCATCCGCCATGGGCGGATTTCACCTCTATCGTTTGTTCCTCACATTGCCGGTTCAGGATCCGCAGCAATAACTGTTTCAGTTCTGTTTCTACCACTTGTGTGCTCCTTTCTTGCAAAACAGAAAGAGATAAGTGAAGAATAAGTTTACTTTTAGCATAAAAGTAAACTCAATAAAATGAATTTATCAAGTTACTTCTTATGTTTCTTCTATTATAGCTTATGAAAAAGGCGAAAACAAGAGATTTTAGAAAGCCCTTTTTCTCATTCCTTTTTATATGTGAGAATGTTCTGTGAAAAAATATGCGAGAAACAGAATTTTTTAGGAGAGAGCTGTATGCGGATACTGTCTTAGGCAAAGTCAAAGGAATCAAATTTTCTAAACACAATTAACAGGATCATCCGGGTTCTTTCCTGTGTTTCTTTTGCAATAAATCTGCTCAGATGTCTATTTTGTCATAGTTAGCTCTCTTTTACAAGCAGATTGGTATTGAAACTACACGTTCACTGAATAGATGATTTCCTCCTTAAGTTTTCCTACTGCTTGCGAAGCGTTTTGTGTCAAATTTCAACATTTCATAGTATGGCCTATATTACTTTTATCAAAAAAATTCACTTCCAAAGCTATTAAACTACCACTTCCTAATGTTTTGTGATATACTATAGTAAAATGTATACTCACGCCCAAAAGTGAGGTATCACAATGAGTTCTGCTCAATTTGTGTTTCAGGCTGTAAAAGGTATCCAAGCCGATATGGAATACTTTGTAACGATGGTTCCGCTTGACTGCCTTTCTAAGTTATTTGTATTTAATAATGGAGAACTGCCTCCAGAGCTCCGTGCACAGCGTGTTTTGAACAAAGCGCGCATTCCTGCCATGTGCGACTACATCATAAAGAATCCAACGTCTTATGTGTTCTCAGCCTTGACAGCATCCGTGGATGGGGATATCCTTTTCACTCCTGTGAGTAAAGAACATCCCACTTTGGGAACGATCACCATCGACTTCTCTTCCAAACTACTTATCAATGACGGGCAACATCGACGCGCAGCTATAGAGGCTGCACTTAAAATCAATCCCGATTTAAAATACGAACACATTCCTGTTGTGCTATATCATGATTTGGGCTTAAAACGAGCCCAACAAATGTTTTCCGATTTAAATAAATTTGCGCTGAGACCGCCCCATTCCTTGAATATCATGTATGATAATCGTGATGCGGATTCCAAACTATCGAAGGAGATTATTGCGAACGTGCCGGTATTTTATGGGTTAGTCGATACAGAGCACACATCCATATCCAATCGGTCTAATCACTTGTTTACTTTAAGCGGCATTCATCGTGGCACGAAAGCTCTGTTCTCTGGACTTACATGGGATTACAAAAAAAAGCGAGAAGTTGGAATTTCTTTCTGGACTTCTGTAAGCGACTATATGCAGGACTGGAAAGATGTATATGAGGGAAAGAAAAAAGCGTATGTAATTCGCCAAGATTCCCTATCCTCTCTCAGTATTACTATTAAGGGACTCGGCACCATCGGAAATGAAATTCTTCGCCAAGCTCCAGACACAATAGACATCGCGCTATCTCGCTTGACCACAATTGATTGGCATAAAAATGGACCTCTTTGGAAAGAGGGCATTGTAGTGGATGGAAGCGTGGTCTCTTCTCGGGCCACACAGAAAATGATGGAAAGTATACTGCGCAACGCAATCAGAGGTGCTGCAAATGGCTAATTTATTGACAAAGGATGATTTACAGCAAACATTGGAGATGATTCAACAGATTTATCTCTCCGACAACATCCCCTGGATTTGCGGTTATAGTGGTGGCAAAGACTCCTCTGCTGTGGTTCAGCTTGTTTGGATGGCGTTACAGCAACTCCCCATCGAAAAGCGGAACAAGATGGTTCATGTAATCAGTACGGATACCTTGGTAGAATCACCCGTTGTTGCGGCTTGGGCCGAGCTTTCTTTAACCAGAATGCGCGACGCTGCTAACAAAGAAATGCTCCCTATCATCCCGCATCGGCTTACCCCTCAAATTCAAAATACTTACTGGGTAAATCTCATTGGGCGTGGTTACCCGTATCCCCGCCCCAATTTTCGCTGGTGCACAGACCGAATGAAGATTGACCCTTCCAACCAATTCATCAAGAGCATCTTGGCAGCAGAGAGCGAAGCTATTCTCGTTTTGGGCTCCCGCAAAGCAGAAAGCAGCGCCCGCAAACAAGTTATGGAAGGTTATGAAAAGAAACGGTACCGTGAATATCTAAGTCCCAACGGTTCCTATCCCAACACCTATGTGTTCACTCCGATTGAAAACTGGAGTGATTCTATGGTGTGGCAATTCCTAATGCAGTATTCGAACCCTTGGGGGCACTCCAATAAAGACCTGCTTGCGATGTATCGTGGAGCTTCGGCTGATAACGAATGTCCTCTCGTAGTTGAATCCGGTACGCCCTCCTGCGGTGGCAGCAGAATGGGATGCTGGATTTGCACTATGGTTACAGAGGACAAATCGCTTGCAGCCATGATCCAAAACGACGAAGAAAAATCATGGATGCTTCCGTTGCTGGATTTTCGGAACTATATCGCCGCCTATAACCAGAAAGGTGAGAATGGTGAAAAAATTGATCAGGATGAGCTAGACCGGAAAAGGCGCGATTTCCGCCGTATGACAGGAAATCTAACGTGGCACAATGACCGCCTTGTACATGGCCCTTATAAAAAAGATGTTCGGGAAGATTTTCTACGCAGGTTGCTGCAGCTGCAACGGCTTATTCGCGAGACCGGCCCTGAAAATGTCCGAAACGCCAACTTAATCACGCATGAAGAGCTCTGCTATATTCGCAAACTTTGGTTGGATGAAAAGCATGAATTTGATGATGCTCTGCCTCGGATTTATAAGGAAGTGACCGGAGGAGAGTTTCAGGACAACGCCATTAAGGGCAACAAGTATTATGGCCAGGAAGAATGGGATTTGTTGAGACAAGTTTGTGAAGATAAATACCCTGGTTATGAACTTATGCTGGAATTGCAGAGTACGTTGCTAGATATGGAAGCCAAGAGTTCCGCTATCAGTTCCAAGAAAAATGTCTTGAAACGGCTTGAGGGGGAGCTTAAGCGGGCTTACTACAAGAATGAAGAGGACGCAGAACAGAAAGTTCTTGAACGCCGCCGCCGGCAGGGAATAGAACCTGCGCCTGAGGGCGAAGAAGTATTGCCCGAAGATGTTGAGTAAAGGAGATGATGCAATATGTACTTTTCTAAAATTGTTCTGAACAACTTTGGTATTTACAAAGGCGAACATTGCATCACCCTTCACAATCAAAATGGATGCCGTAATATTACCCTGGTTGGTGGCATGAATGGACGCGGCAAAACCACTATCTTGGACGCCGTTTTTCTCTGCCTTTACGGTCGAAAAGCCACCGAATATATCACCGGTAAAAAAGAAGCTTACGCAAGTATTTTGCAGGATCATATCAATAAATCTGCACCGGACCAACGAACGTATATCACTCTAGAATTTGCATTAGATGATGACACCTCTTCTGTCATTTCCATTACACGAGCGTGGAAAAAAGCCGGGAAAAGAGTTGACACCACGCTAGATGTGCTAAAAGATGGGCTTCGCGACGAATATCTTTCTGAAAACTGGGAGTATTACGTTGAGGAATTGATTCCATTTGGTATTGCCAAGTTCTTCTTCTTTGACAACGAGAAAATCAGCCAAATTGCAGACGATGAGGCATTTGATAAGGTAAAAGATTCCATCAAATCCGTTATGGGTGTCACGACTATCGAATCTTTGTGCGCCCATATCTCAAAAATTGCAAAAGGTAAGACAGAGACACTGAAAGCCTTTCAGGATAGCGAAAGCCAAACGGAGTTCAACGAACTCACCTCCCAACTGAATGAGATTGAGAATAGCATTCGCATTGTGAAAGATCGGCGAGCTAGACTAGTTCCGCTTTTGGAAAAGCTGCTGGTCGATCTGGAAAATGCCGAGCAAGAGTTCTGGAAAAAAGGCGGCAATCTCGGACTAAACAAAGCAGAAATTGAAAAGCAGAAAGAGCGCCTTCGCACTGTAGAAGCCGAAAACAAATTGCGTGCAATCAATGCCGCTTCCTCACCCGTAACACCACTGTGCCTTTGCAAATCTCTTGTAGTAGATGCCTATAACGCAGCGATGGCTGACGAAAAGAACCGTGCCAAGCTGTACTCGGAGCCGATTGTAACCGCTTTGTACAATGGCCTTATGAGCCGGTGCCAGGCCGAATTTGGTCAGATGAAGTTTTATGATACGCTTAAAGAAATCATCGACAGGCAGTTTCAGGAATATCGCGCACCCCAGTATGCTGCTACACCGATAGAACTCAGCCCGCTTTCCCTTTCGTTGATTGAGCGCTTAATCAATGAGGAATACACCAAAATCGTTACACTTGCCCACTACCTGCGTGAGCAGCAAGAAATCAATGAAAACCTTCTGCTGCAACTGGATGTACACCTTAACAGCAGCGCAGATCAGGCTGGGGCCATTGAGCTTTTGGATACCATCAAAGACTTTGAAGCCCAGAAGGGACGTTATGAAGCGGGCATTGCAAAATGTGGTGAAGAGCTTCACGCTTTGCAGAGCCAGCACGCTGCCATCGAAGGAAAGCGAAACAAGGCAATGCTGAAAATTGCCTCCCAGGCAGATGCCAAGGACGACAATGGACGCATTCTTCAGTATGCGACTATGACGCTTGAAATAATGCAGGAGTTCATCACACGTTTGCAAGCCCAAAAGGTTCATCAGTTGGAATCCAACATTGCCAAGTGCTTTCAGCACTTGGCGCAAAAGCAAGCAATTATTACCTCCATCACCATCGATTCGGTGACATTGGATATTACATTGCGGGACTATGATGGCGGGATTTTGCGGAAAGATCAACTTTCTGCAGGCGAAAAGCAGATGTTTGCCATCTCTATTTTGTGGGGTCTGGCTTTGACCTCCGGCTACAAATTGCCCGTCATTATCGATACTCCCATGGCCCGTCTGGATTCGGCACACCGAACCAACTTTATCAATCGGTATCTTCCCAACGCCAGTTCGCAGGTAATCGTTCTAAGCACAGACGAAGAAGTTTATGGGCAATATCTGGAAGATATCAAGTCGTATGTAAACGACAGCTATACCTTGATCTACGACGATGCCGAGAAATGTAGCTCTATTCAGCCCGGCTATTTTGGAGGTGATGTGCAATGATCTGCAAGCAGTTCAAACTCTCCCAACCAGAAAAGGAAAAGCTCATTCGCATCAAATCCAGAACCGGAATTCAAAACTGGAATATTTTGTGTCGGTGGGCTCTTTGCTGGTCATTGAAGGAAGAATCGATTCCAGGTGGTGTCGATCCTCAATCCGATAGCAATGTGGAAATATCCTGGATCACCTTTGCCGGTGAATACCATGAAATTTATGAAGCCATTATCCGGCAGCGCTGCATTAATGATGGTCTGGGAGATTCTCCTGAAACGCTCCTGAAGTATTTCCGACTTCATCTCAACCGAGGAATCAATCATTATAGCTCGCGAGACGTTCTTCGTAACATTCAGGATCTGTTGGATTCTCTTCCAAGTGAGGAATAAAAATGGCTTTATACCTTGATTACAATGCATCTGCCCCTCTGCGAAAAGAAGTCCTGGACATTATGGTGGATGCTTATACCCATGAAATAGGCAACGCGGACAGTCGGACTCACAGTTTTGGCACAACCGCGCAAAAATTCGTTCAGGAAAAGCGCCAGCAAATTGCGTCCGTTCTCAATGTTGACCCAACAGATTTGATTTTTACAAGCGGTTCAACCGAAAGTAATAATATGGCTATTTTGGGCATAGCCAAGTGGGCTAAAGAAAATAGCAAAACCCATATCATTACAACTTCTATGGAACACAAGGCCATTTTGGAGCCGCTGCGCCGATTGGAGCAGCAAGGCTTTACAGTAGACTATGTGAATCCTAGATTAGATGGGCGTATTGCTATAGAGGACATCGTTGCCAGAATTCAGGATCAGACAGCTCTTGTCTCGGTAATGTATGTGAATAGTGAAACCGGAATTATTCAACCGGTACAAGAACTGGGGGAAATCCTGGAATGCAAAGGGGTATATTTCCACATCGATGCCACACAGGCGCTTGGAAAACTCAATGATGATATTCGGCATACCAAGTACAATATGATGAGTATGGCCGCCCATAAGATTGGTGGCCCACAGGGAATCGGTGCCTTTATACTAAAACGAGGAAATGATTTCAAACGTCCCCCCATTGAGCCGCTTATGTATGGTGGTTCTCAAGAACGCGGTTATCGCCCCGGTACAACCCCCGTTGCTTTAATTGCTGGATTTGCGGAGGCCGTTCGTCTTAGCGAAGAAGAACATGACACAATGATGCGTAAATGTGCCGCTATTAAAGAGAACTTCCTGCAGGCTATCCAAGGAATGGATTATCAGATTAACGGTGATCCCCAATATTGTTTACCGACCACAATCAACATCAGTTTTACGGGTTTGGATGCCGAAGCGGCGTTTCTTTGTCTCGGTGATGACTTTGCTTTTTCCAATGGTTCCGCGTGTAATTCCGCTGGCCATAAGCTCAGCTACGTTTTGGAAGCCATGGGCTTAGACCAAAAAAGGCGTTCTGAGGCAATTCGCTTGTCCTGGGATGGCAGTGTCGATGTGGATTTCTCAAAATTCGTGGAGATAATCCGGCAGATTGTATAAGGCTCTTTATAATCTTCTGCAATAGAAAAAGGAGGCGCCATGTCCAAGCTGAACATGGCGCCTATTTTCTGTCACTGTTGAAAAATCAGGTGCGTTGAAAAGAGTGTGCGTAAAGATTCGGGGAAATTATTCTTGGGTGTCAAAACTTTATTTTAGTACTACACAATAAAAATGCAGCTTAATAGTCATCTTCGTCTGGATCCACCAAAGGTCTGGTTTTAAACTCTGTAATTCCTTTTGCCAACATTCCCAGAAGATCAAGGATATTATTTGAGCTAACGTCATTTACAGCACCGCATTCAGTGCAGGTCCAGGTCCCTTCTGTTACATCAAAACCTGGCTGATCGTTCATGTAAGATCCGCAGGAGTCACAAATCCAATCGCAGTTATTATCCATGGTTTTAGCTCCTTTTACTTATATACTTGTTACTTTTCGTCAACACAAAAACATGCATTTCCTTAGAAGCGTATCTTCAATTTACCGGTCAGATGGTTTTCCTTGATCCAGTTAAGTACATGGTCATTCAGATCTGTAACTGTCGCTTGTTGGGTAAGGACTTTCACAATGAATGTCTCGATTTCCGCATCCAGCTGTAAACTGTTCACAAGTTTCTGTGCGCTTTCCACATCGTTTAGAAAATCGTAGACAGCCTGACCGCTCTTTGGCAGCGTGCTTTTATTGCTCGCAAGCCTTCTCAGCAGAACTTCGGTATTGGAGCGATTTGGCAAAAGCTCTTTTAGTGAGTTGAGAGAGCCGTATACTCCGTCGGCTTTATCCGATGCACTTGCCTCCCATACCTGCTCTGCTGCAAGCTGACAGATACCAAAAGTACTGTTGAGTGCTGATACATCCGCCATGGAAAGCGTGCTGTTGGATGCCTTCTCGCCACAAATATTGATGCACCGATTCAGGCTTTCCAGCTGTTCACTGGTGAGGACTGCCGATGTGATACCGCTGGCCTGCATGGCCTGTATTACTTCTGCCAAGAGATGTAACTTATCTGCTGCGCTTTTCAGAGATTTCAAGTCCGCGTTTAGCTTTTCAACTGCAGCCTTATCATCCCTAAGGCGCGAGGCCGTAGCCATTGTGGCACAGGCTTCTTTTAGTTTTTTAATCATCATGCCCGTACCTCCAGATGTTCCGTAATCTCCAAGACTTGATCCAGCGTATTCATGGCCTCCTCGGCTGTGTCGGTATCAACCGCCGTCTGGCTTCCGCCAGCCAGCTGCTGGAAATGCTGCTTTACTTTATCTGCGAACTCTGCTACCGCCTGCAAACTCGAAATACGCTCATTCAGTGTAGCTATCGGATCGTCGGCAAAACAAGTGATTACCTCAATAGGATTTTTGATCTTTTCTGCATCTCTGGCCATTTCGAAGAGCATCATCAATTCTTGCGCCCAAACACCGGGTTCCTCGCTAAACTTCATCTCCAAGTCAGACCGATATACCTGGTTGGATTGTTTGCATTGCGCATAGAACTGTTTGATTTCATTGATAAGATCCACCAACAAATCTTTTGTCGGTGCTGCTCCTACGACTTCACTCAGCTTTAGGGCTGCCTGTTTGGCAGAGCGCTGTTCCTCTTGGGCCACAGTCCGAATTTTTCTGTACAGATCGGAAAGTGTTTTGATCGTATTTGAGTACAACTTGCAGTCTTTATACGCATCCAATTCATCAGAAACATCCCAGCCCTTTTGCTCAAGATGGCTCAAGGAATTGAGTAACTCATTATAGCGATAAATTTTTGCTGTACTGGTTGCAGAGTCTCCGATCACACCCATATAAGAATTGGCCCCAGACAAAAGAAGCTGGTTCGCCTGCATATAAGAAGCGGAGGCATTTCGTATCCCGGTTACCACTTGTTCCCAACTTTGATTGGTCCGTTTCGCATGGATATCCGTCGGGTGATTGCCAAGCAATGCTTTGAGAGATTTATAACGATCCTTCCCGTCCAGCTTTTCGCCCAAAAGGCATCGCTCGAGATATTCCAACGCCAAACACCATGTGACAAGCAGTTGTTCTTGCTGTATGGTAACAGGCCCATAAATTCGCTTCTTTATCGTCGCCTTGTTCTTTTCCAGCCAAGTAATCAAAACATACTGGTAATATTCTGCATCCGGGAATGTCCAACTCTTATAGAAATTAAAAGTTGCCAACCCGTACAGGACATTACGGACCTCCGAAGTCCTCGGCAAATAAACGGGAACGCTCTCAGGATCAATGTTCTTTTCGGAGCCTTCCATCATAACAAAATGGCTGCTTTTTCTCTGGGAGACAAAACTGGCCGGAATCCCTTCATCCTGCCAGGGAATAGCCTGGGCCACAAAGTCACCGACCCACTTAAAATAGTCGCTATCATAATTGGGCCGCTTGTTGTTCTCAAACCATGCCTGTATATCTTCGCAGAATCGTTCATAGTCTATTTCTGCTTTGGATTTCTGTGCCGCGGGTTTTGTCTCGCTTTGAGCTGGAGTCTCTTGCGATTTCTTACTTTCTTCTGGACTCGGCTTTGCTTCTTCCTGTGTTTGGTTCAAGCCGGAAAACGCACCCAGTCCAATTTCCACCAAAAACTCATTCGGGATACCACCAATACAACCTTTGCTACTTGTAGATGTCCCATCGCCCCAAGTGGCCAACAGTGTTTTTAGCCGCTGCTTGTCTTGTGCTGACAAGGCGCTTTCTTCTACGCTGCTTGCATAGGTGATATTCATGGAGGGGACTGCAATATACGATGGGATCGTTGGGAACGAGCGCTCAGTATGATCCGCCATATCCATTGCAAACTGGCGGAACATTTGCTTAATAGCATAGTCCAGATAATGGCGGGGGCTCTTTTCCTTCAATTTCTGAAACAGAGTAATCAAGCTATGTTCCGTAAAGGGATAGAGCGTCATTTCCTTGCCATCTACCAGAACGCTGTCCCATGAGTAGTCCGGCTTGAAGTCTGCAATCGGAAGCTGTTGGGACTGTGCTCCCTGCTGATACCAAAGGGAGAGCAGATCGGGATCGCAATATACGGCATTCAAATACCGTGCCGCCATTTCGAGAAGGAAAGACTCGTCACTAAAAGACTGCTCTATCACATTGATCTGTTCACTTACACGATCCGTAAAATTATCCCGAAAAGATTTATAATAACTGTCCGTAATACCAATGATGGAGGTGACTCTGCACAAATCGCTGTAGCCGCCACCGTTTTCTACGGCAAGTGCTGTAATTAGCTCGCTATCCACAATGCTGAACGAGGTAAAATCCTCAATTAAAATGGTGAGATTTTTTCCCTCTTTCAACAGTTGCTTTCGAAGGTTTACAAATAGTTTGCGTGCATTTTCGCTGGTGATATTGGCACAGCTTTGGATAACGGATGAAGTAAAACGATTGAGATAGGCGGCCAACTTAGACATGGCCTCCTCATCATTTCTCAACTCATCCAGATAAAAATCTCGGGCTTCTGTAGCGGACTCATTTTTGATTTGACGAGCTACATCTCTTGGAAAATTAAAGTCCTCTGCCACAAAGATTGCATCTGCAGTTACACCAGAGTCAGCGCCGGCCGTAATCATACGGTAACATCTAGAGATCGGGCCATTTTCATTCATGAAGTGATCTTGCACTCGCATATCCCGAAGGAAGCTGGCAATATCCTTGCACTTGATGGGCCTATAAAACGCATTGCTCCGATCCGTCTGAACCTTGGCTACAAATGCATTATAAATTGTTTGCTTGAATTCCTCTTCGCTTTGGGACTCGCCTGCGTTCACAAACTTCTGAAACTTTTCTTGGAGCTCCTTATCCTGGACCATTCCTGCATCCAGCATCTGTTGCACAGCCCCACGGCTTGTGTTGCCAAGTCTCCGTAAGAAGATGACTTTTTCTTTCTCCGGGTTGTAGTTCTCTACATCGTTTACCAAACGGTTGTACAACCAGCAGATTAAATGGGATTTGCCGGTGCCAGCCTGTCCGCGAACAATAATCATCTGGTGGCGGTTGGCTCGATTCAGGATGTACTTCCGATAGATTTCTTCCTCACTCAAATGTGCCGGTTCCGATGTCATGTCTCCGGACTCAATTACTTCGAGGTCCTGAAATGGGACATGGGTTGCCATAAAATACTGGTTATCCGTTGCCGTGCTGTCCTTTTTGATGACAGATCGCTCCATACGGTGGGAAAGTTCAGTCCAATTCATCACGTATGGCCTCCTTCACAACGATAGCAGAGAACTCGTTGAGCCGCACACCAGACAAGGGATACAGATATACCTTTTCAGCATCGTTTGCAGAAATCATTTCGATTTTTCCCAGGTCATGTAATGTTCTCAGCCCATTGGACACAGCCAAGCACATTCCGCCTTTAGAACAAGAAGATGCTGCTTCCGGCACATGGTTTTTCAACCAGCTTAAAAATTCCCCGCATCCGATTTCCTGCCCATCGGCAAAATCCTGCAAGGCATCCTGCAAACGGACACACATATTGGGAATCAACGTGGTTTGATACTGATACGCAATCCCCAAAAATCTCATCCAAAAACGCCATCCCAGAACGTCGTTTTCATCTACATGATCGATACCGGCTTTGACAATTTCAGCAGCAAAGGTGGCAAACTTGCTCAGCGGGAGCACTTCTTTGTTAGAAGCCACAAACCACTGTGTTACCTTGAAAAAGGTGGTACTTTCTTTTGTGAGGACCTTGGATGCCACATATTGGCGAAAATTTTTCGGGGTTGCAATGGCCATAGGTTCTGCCACGAATTGGTACTTACCTTCCTGGTTCTCAATCAAACCCAATTCCTCTGCGGCAGAAACCATATAGCGGATTCCTTCAGATGCCGTTTGCACGTTGTCATTCAATTCACAACGCTTGGCCACCTCCATCTGTCCCATCGGTTCTTGTTGAATCATTCGCGCAAGGGACAAGACTCTTTCCGGTGTGGCACCTGGCCGCATACGATCATAATGGTTTTTGAACATACTGACTACTCCTTCTGGAATTGCGATAGTACCCCATAATTGCAATCAAGGAATTCATTCAATGGCCGCATCTGCGAAAAGATCATCATATCCTCCCGACCAAGAAGGATTTTCCGAATTTTCGAAAATGCCCTGGCATGGCTTTCCTCAAAAAGCCGGTTGTTTCGACCCTGGTTCTCGTCAAAGACAATCAGTACACCCTTTTTAAAGAGCCACGGTGCCAATTTAGCAATTGTCAGGAACTCGTCGGACTGCAGGATCATGCCTTTGGCTATTTCCGTCACGCCCTGTAGGTCCGGCAGTACAACGCAATCGAGTTCCAAATCATTGGCGATTCGTACCAGTGCATTCAAATGAAGTGAATGCCAATCCTCAACGGGAACAACTACATCATACAAACATCCGAATAGTTTATCCATTCTGGGACCTGTTGGTACAGCATCCCATGCAATGGGGAACGCACCCCGAATTTTGATGGCATCATCATAATTTTGGGGCCTTTTCGGATGGGCCGGGCACCCGCTGCAAGATTCCTCTGCCAGCGGGTAAAGGGCGGTCAGACGTCGCCCCCAGCACTTTGCGGTAGGATTCCGTGCCAAATCTGCCATCTGCCGGTATCCCTTCGTCCGCATATCATATTCCCTTTGCCTGTCTGGAGCAATCGCCTTGCGAAGGATTTCTTCATCCAGTAAAGTTTCTGGATCAAGCAGCTGAAAGGTAAACGAATAGGTGTTTTTCTCTGGAATGAACTGAGCGTCTTGAATCTCTATGTAGTGCTCACGATGGAAAAGCAACAATGCATTTACATTCCACATCATGTTGCGCACACCAGTGTGCTGTGCATCCTCCTCCGAGAACGAACTCGGCACCGTATTCAGATCCACCGTCATCCGATCTCCTGCAAGATAGGTATCCGGACTATGGACCATACTGTACCAACGCACTAACAGTTTCTCAATACCCAGAATACTTTTGCTTACCAGCTTGAATGCCTTTTCCAGATCACTTTGCCGCCCATCCTTACCAATATAGGGCAACATCACGCTGAGGGAAGGCTGCCCATCGCGGCCCGCTCGTCCAACTTCCTGATAAAAGCGGCTCAGGTTTTCCGGCACACAAGCATGAAGGACGGTCCGCACATTGGGCTTATCAACCCCCATACCAAAGGCTGACGTGGCAATCATTACGTCAATCTGATCCTCCTTCCAGGCCTTGAGTAAATCTTCTCGTTGTCTGGAAGAGGTCTCTCCGGTAAAGGTATGGATGTTCTTGTACCCGTGCTGCCAAAAGAGCTTTTTAAAGCGTTCCGCTTCGGCTGGCTCGATCACATACAAAATCAAAGGTTTGGGGAGCACCTTAACGAGTTCTATCGCTCGGTTTTCCCGCTGCCAATAATCCCGGCATTCACTAAAAATAAAGCGTGGCTCCTTCCGCAACGTATCGCAGCGGTACTGAACATTCTTTCCTTCTTGCCCAAACAATTCAAACAGAACCTGCACCACATCTTCGGATAGTGTGGCCGACAGCAAATACGTTCGAATCGTATGCTCGGACAAGTACCTCAATTTTCTCAAAACCACGGAGAATATCTGAAAGTCCGGTCTGAAATGCGTTCCCCAGTCCGGCACAATATGCGCCTCGTCGATGACTACATTACAGAGGTACTTTTGCTTCGCAGCGGCCAACAGTGTATTATTGAGCGCTATATTCTTTAACAACGCTTCCGGAGAAGTGAAAACTAGCCGCGCCTTTTGGTCTTCTATTTCCCGTAACATCCTGGCCGTCTCTGTCGGTGTGGTATCACTGTGGTAACAGAAAATGTGATTCTGGATGTCGCCCTTGACCAAACAATTTTTGGCTTGTATATACTGGTCAGAAGCCAACGCCACTGTAGGAACAACCACAATCGTCAATCCAGAAGAGGTCGTGGCCAGCATCTGAGTGATCAGGCTTTTTCCTCCTCCGGTGGGCAGAGATACCATCAAGGTATAGTCCGCCGGGAGTTGTACCGCTGCATGAACTACAATTTTCTGCTCGATCGAGCGATACTTTGAAAAACGGCTGTGTTGCGAGATAATGCTATCCCCTATGACCGGGACAAATTCATCCAAACCTTCTTGGCTGAGTTTGTATACTTGCTGCACAAACACTTTATTGGGCAGCCATTCCGGTAAAATAGAGGCCGCATCCACATATCCATCCTCTGCAATATCCAATCCATAGTCGTTTCCACTCTCACGGATGGCGTTCTCCAGAATAGTAGGCATCGGGAAGCGACCTACAAATAGAATAAAGTCACGGAGAAACAGCAAGAGATCTTGTCTGGAAATTGTTCCCTTGTTATATTGGCTATACCTTGAAAAAAAGGTCAAACAGAGCTGTGCTTTTGTTGCTTCCCGTAGGTTTCCTGCGAGAAGCAGTTTTGTATAGTCTTCTGTAATCTTTGTGATCGCATCGTTGGTCGACATCTGGTGCCGACCATAGCCTTTAAATGCATCGATATAGCTCATGGCTGATTGACCACCCTCATGTAGCAAACGGAATCGAGTGAGATTGTAGGATGCTCCAAGGCATAGAACACCGCACGATAGCAACTTTTAATTTCCTCGATTCGGTCTGGATCTTTCCCCAAGTAGATATACTCCGCCTCATATCCATTTACCACGCGGACGATTTCCTTTTTTGCAGTTATAAGGTCGGATTCTTCCCTACATTTGTCTATCGCCGTTTTTTGGGCTTTCTTAGCAGCATGCTTTACAAAAGCGCTCCACTCTTCAGGTGGGTTTTGGCTCATGAATATTTCTATTTTGGAAGTACCTTCTCTTTCTGCACGCTCTCCCAAATGAACTGCTTTTCGCAAGTTGTAACTATCATTCAGCAAAGCGTTCAAATCCTCTTCCGAAATCTGCGCGTATTCTTGGCGCAAAGGCAAAAATACGCGAATCTGATGCATTGGCAAGTAGACACCAAATTGTGACAGCAATGGTAGTGGGACCTGATGATCTAGCAAAAAACTAATATTCGGCCCAATATTATAGGTGAAGGCAAAGCCGGCATAATCGAAGGAGGAGGGAGTTAAAAAGGCACAGCATCTGCCACGTCCATTGTGCACGGCATTTCCCACAATGCTGTCAAAGACAGAATCTCCTGGTGCAAAGAACAGCAGATCCTCACGTTTGATAGCTGTTAAACGATCAAAAGTTCCCAAAATGGTATTGGAGCGCCGCATCATAGGTGTTTCCTTGTACCGCTTCCATCTAGGAGGCACAAGCAAAGCCTGCATAGCTGCATGAGGCCGGAAGTGGCTTTCACTAAATTTTGTCAGCACGTCATTCTCACTGGCCTTCTCCGGTACAAGCCCAGTTTGCGTGGCCCACTGCAGCATGGAGACCTGAAAGGGATTGCCTTCTCCGCTTTGGTACAGTTTCAGCATAGCATTTACGGCCAGCCCTAAAGGCTTATATATTTGTGTGCCGGAGTCGTAAAGCTGTTCCTCTTCCACCGTGTCTTTGGCATTTTCCGTGATTTCGATAATATCATCTAGTGCGCGGCTCAAACCATTTTGCATATCGTCAGCCATTGCTTCCACAATTGCTTGATTGAGTTCCGCCGTGATGATCTCCAACCCACTCAAGGACTCTTCGAATAACTGCATTCCTTCGTTCCAGATTTGGAACAACTGGGCTTCAATAGTGCCCTCTGCAAAAAGGACAACGGAATGCACCACCATGTGCTGTGCATCTCTTCCTAGCCGGTCCAAACGACCAATTCTCTGCTCGATTGCATTTGCGGTCCAGGGCAAATCCAAGTGGATAATCCAATCTGCATTCTGGAAGTTGCGGCCTTCACCACCGGTCTCATCGCAAACCATAATCTTGCATTCAGGGTTATTTTGAAATTCGTAGACGCTATCTTCCAACGCGTCAATCGTCATGCCTTGACGGAATGCAACTGCCTGCAAATTGCGAATCTGTAGCAGCTGCATAATTTTTTCATGAGTCTCTGCAAAACCGGTAAAAATAACCACTTTACCAGAGCCGTTACGGCTTACGTCAATTTCCTGTTCTATGTAATCAACAGCGCGAAGCAAGCGGCTCTTCATTTCGTCCGGGTGTTCATCCAGGTATTCGTTTGCCATACGGATTTCATCTTCGCCCTGTTCAACCCACAGCTTAACAAGATCCAACAAGGCCTGTTCATGGATTTGTTGACGTTGCATTTCACGCAGCAAGGCCCAAGGAGAACTGAACATAGCCATCAGCAGCGGTTGTACTGTATCTTTTACATACGATTCGCCGTCACACTGCCCCGACAAGTATTGGAGCAGTGCATTATAGACATTGATTTCTCCATAGTTTTCCTCATTGGAGTAAGGGGCATAAGGAAGCTGTTGCAATTGACGTTTCCCGATGGGGATCCCCAGATTGCAGCGACGATTGCGAACAACCTTTCGCTGTACACGATAGTTTTCAGTAATATAGGAAACGCAAAGATGGATGTCCTCTAATCCGTGGTCAGCTGACTCCCGGTCAATTTTGGGGAGCTTCCGTTTCAGATACTTATCATCCAACATTTCTGCCAGTTCGTCCAGCAGATCAAAGATTTCCTCCCGGCGATCCGGATCATCAAAATCGCTGAGATCTCGCATCACACGATTGACTCGGCGCTGAATCTTTTCTTGAGCCTTCAAAAGTTTTGAAAAATCTGCCAAAGACATATCCTCATACTGAGTTGGCAACAAAAGTCTAAGAAGGCTTAGATACTCTTCTTTCCGATCCTGTATGGGAGTTGCACTGAGCAAAAGAACATTTTCCGTCCTTTTGCTGATAGAAAAAACGCTCTGATATCGCTCCGGCATAGAAAGCAATCGATGTGTTTCATCAACTACCAACAAATCCCAATCTGCCTGCAATGCTGGATGATTCGGGCCAAACTCTTCCAGGGGCACGATAAACTGGCCGGAAAAAGAAATCAGTGCAATGTCATCCTGGGCGTGAAGCTCATACTTGTACTTTAACTCTGTTTGCCATTGACGCAATAGTGTGCGAGGAACAATATACAATACGCGCAAACCAGAGTTCTCGCTGTTCATGATTTTGATAATTGAACAAGCTTCGATTGTTTTGCCTAAGCCCACTTCGTCGGCCAACATATACCGTATAGGCCGAGTCTCAAACGCTCTTGCAATCGTGGCAATTTGATGCTCCATCAAAAAAACTCTGCAGCCGGAAATCACATCAAACCCGTAGATAGAATTATCTACGAGGTGCATATTTTCACTTACTCGCAGGCGCTGAGCATACCAGGTGGGATTCTGAAATTCATAATGGACCATCTGCTCAACAGGGGAGTAGTCGCAAGAGGTATACTCGATTTCCAAAACATCTTCCGTATATTTTTTGATTTCTCCGTTATGCAACGTGACATAGTACGAGTAAAACATGTCCTCTTCGCGAGCCGGATTCGCAACAAGAATTTTCCCCCGCCCATCGGGAGTCATAACCTTAGCACCTTTGCATCCTCGACAGCGTGATATATGCTGAAGTGGGAATTCGGGCGTGTCGCCCTTTTGGAAGATATGTTCGTAAAGTGTCTTTGTCCCGCAAAGATCATAGATTTTGACCGTTACCGAATCGGACAAATCATGAAACTCAACGATCTTTGCCAGAATAAAGTTCCTAGGGAATTTAGTATCTTTCTCTTCAAATAATACAGGGCATCGAACATATTGACCGCAGATCACCGTCACTCCACCTCACTAAAAATATCCGGAGCATACGAACGCAAACAAATATCTCTGTTCCCGCAGTTGTTACACCATTCTCCGACACGCTGTTCCGGAGTACTGGAATTGTTCAGATAATTCATCGTAGCCGCAAGCAAAGCATCTCTCACAAATGCTTTTTCTCTATCCTCTGGTTTGGGCACTGCATGGAGCGAATAGATTCTCTTATTGTTGATATTTTTTACCAATCTCTCAAATGCCTGCGGCAGCTCCGTCGAAGTTTGTACCGAGCTGTCCCAGTCAAAACTTGCCTTACTAAATATCTGACGCATCTTCATATGGCTTTCATTATAGCTGGGAATCGTAGCTTGTCTATTTTGGATTTCGTCCATCTTTACAATACGTTTCCTGAAATAATTATCTGCCCTGCGAACCAAATCGGAAAACTCAGAGTTTCGATTGTTCCAAAACGGGAAGAAACGCTTGATCTTGTCGGATTCCTGCTGCAGAATTGCCCGGTACTGGTGGGTCGCCTGATCAATGGTCTTGCCAGCCAGTCGTTCCCACAGATTCGAAACCAGTACATTTTCAAAGAGATTGCCATAGGAAAAGGCGCCAGTCACACTGGGGTGCGAGTTTAAAACATAGTCAAACAGATACTTATACGGGCAAAGGAACATGTCCATAATCTGGTAACAATCATAGGGCATACTCGTGACCTGCTTGCCCTGTAAAAAGGTCACAAGAGCATTATCGTCTTGCTGAGCAGCTAGCGAGATTTCTTGTTCCCCTACTCCTAAAAGACGAAGCAGATTGTACTCCTCGGTACACTCATCCCCATACTGCCGCACATAACTAATACAGGAGTCGCACTGATTGTAGTACAATCCATAGAAAAGGCAGTAACGGAGGAAAGCACTTCGCTCGCAAAGTGCTGCATAGTACACTTGAAATTGCAAATCGATGGGAGTGTAGGCCGTCTCAATAAAGCGATCAGACAGTGGCCATGGCAAAAGATCATTCACAGACTGATTCATATCGCGGTCCGAAACACACGCAAAATGATACATCTTATTCTGCCCTGGTCGATTCTGCTTTTTACTGCCGAGGATATCACCATCAATCTGTTCAAAGTTCTTGACCAGCCAGTTCGGATCCGGCTTCTCCTTTTGCTTCAGAAAGAAGTAAATGCCGTTCTTCAAGTCCTCGAAGGTTCCGCGCATTTCGTTGGCCTCAGAAGCTAACCGTACTTCTTCAAAACGTACCAACAATTTGGTGATAAGGTCCCGTTCCTCTTCGCTGACCAGCTTAGTCTGTCTTTCCTTTAGGAACTTCTCCAGTGCCTCAAAATGCTGGCGGAAAGACAGGTAGTTAATCCCAGCCTTCTGGCCATTCAATATAAATAGCTGGCTAGCGATTGCATTGATGGATTCAATGGCGTTGGTAAAATCGGTAACATTTTTCTCGCTGACCTTATATTCCTGATAGATGGTCATGGCCTTAAAGGGGAACGCCTCCGAGTTGGCTACTGCCTTCTTTACCTCTTTGTAGCGAGGCAAATAATCGCCACGCAAGCGTTGGATAAACTCTGAGTATGTGGTTATATTTTCAAATAACGGTTCCAGATTCATGGCCGTCTTGAGAAGTTCCGCTGCCTGGTATTTGGGCAAGATCCCAGAATTTAGACATTCACGAATATCCACATAGTCGATTCGAATTTCTCCCTTTTCCCAATCCCACAGACGATACAGAGCCGAGAAAAACTGCCCGATAGGATACGACAGAAAATGTCTGTTTCGGGAATATTCCGGATAATAGATCTGTAGCAAATCTTCCACATCTTTGTTGGCCGTATAGATCAACTCATCCATCCGGCTCAATACTGTAGCCGTTCCAATTTTTCCTTGCGGCTGCTCATATAGAGGACGCTCTTTTTCAATCCGATCTTTTGCTTCGTTTACACGATCGGAAATATACCCAGCGTACTCCGAAACATTTTCAAAGCAATTCACCTTCATATCTCGGTACAAGGCAAAGTTCGACTTGAATCTCGGATCGAGCCGATTCCCACCGTCCTCACACATCAGCGCCATGGCTTCGGCCAAGGCATGCCCTGGACGAGGCAATTGGCCGGGTACCTGATAAGATTTCACCTTTTGATCGGCATGAGTTTCCGCTCCAAAGTATTGGTAGATGTAGTTCCAGGACGAATACATAGCTGGGTACTGTTCCTGGAAGTTGTGGAGGAAAATGATTTCTACCCCTTTTTGCTCCAAAGAAATAATAAAGCGCAACTGTACTGGGGAGAACTGATGAACGCCATGAATCACCAGCTTTTTTTCGTCCCATTGTCCCGTCGTGGCAATGGAGCGGTTGTACATAGCAATTCTTTTCTGATAGGTCTCAGTATTTTGTTTCTTTCCTTCCTTTGCGCGATTCTCATAATCCTCCTTTTCATTTTTGGCCTTTTCCTTCATAACCTTTCGAATGTTTTCTAGGGTCGGAGCAGGTGGAAAGCTGAAAAGAGGATTCTTCGTTTCCTGAATTTGACACAGCAATCTGATGAACAACCGCTGTTCCTTGTTGGCTACCTCTTCATGCAAAGACGTGGCTGGAATGCCCAATTCTATAAATAAGCGGAGCGCCTCCAACATCGCGTTTTTGTTATGGTTCAGAGCGGAAAGAAAGACATCATCAATTTCCTTACTCTCGTGCATCTGGGCGTAAGCTCTGGTCAAGTACCCATACTGCTGAATCTGACCTGATATATTTTTTGTCCAGTTGCGATACACAAGTTTGTCGTCAATGATTTCGTCCAATGGACAAATCAGGCAGCGTATGCTGTCCTGCATCACATCCACCATACCATTGACTAGCGTTCTCGAGCTGCACAGATGCGGAACATCCTGAATATCCGGCCAAAAATCGGTCTCCGCGATTCGGTAGGGATCCGCATAAGTATATATTTTATAGGGCATTATGCTTCCCCCTCCCAAATCATCTTTTGCCAGCTCGTTGTGTTTTTGCCATCAATCGTAAACCATGAGAAGGAACGAATAGCTCGTGTCATGGCGACATAAAGAATCCGCATTTCTTCCCGTTCGCGTTCCTCTTTCTCTACCGCCATGTTGAAAAAATCATTTTGGTATACATGATCATCTATCGTTTTGATTTGATAGCCGATATGATAAACGCCTTCCTGCGGAGAGGACGTGCTGATATGCAGATGGGATTTCTTCATCCGGTCAATGGCATAAGAGCAGTACGGCAAGATAACGGAACCATACTCCAGGCCCTTGGATTTATGCACGGTGATACTTCTCACCACAATGGGATTTTCCTCGGGGGAATATACAGGATTCCGGCTATCCACATTCTTGCACGAACGAATATTGGCCAGTAGAATATCCACCAGAGAGTTGATGGTCAATACATCAAGGTTGCAGGTAGCCATTAGCTGCTCGAACAGAAGATCGACATTTTGCCGATAATAATCCTGCTTCCAGTGGTTTTCTCCACCATAGCGAGCCCAGGGCTTTAATTCAGAATAGATGGTGCGCATGACCTGCATGACTGGCCGCATACGCAAGCTCTTTACTACTTTGTTCCAACTTTGTTCCGGGTCCGACCATTTCTGATCAATCAGGCGCTGAAGTGCTTTGGCCTGATCAGTGTCCGTCACCTTATTTCGTTGCCGCCACCCGCTATTTTTCTGTTGGCGAAGCTGATACATATATGCTTTGCTGGCCCCACCTCCAATAAAGTTGGATGCCACCAATGCATAGAGGTAATCAGCCTCATCATAATGCAGCAGCGCATTGGCCATCGTCAGCATATCCAAGGCCGGTTCGGTGCGGTAGAGATCACCGCCTGTATTGGTCATGACCTCAAAAGGCAACTTCCGTCGCTTGGCTTCCTGTCGAATCAAGTCAGCCTGCCAATTCTCTCGTACCAAAATGGCAATTTCTTTTTCATTGTTGCTGAGCGTATAGCCATTCTTCTCTTCATATTCGATTCGGCGAATTTGCCGATTTACTTCTTGGAACAGCAGTCCCATCAAATCGCGCTCGTCACTGACATGAATGCTTTTATAAAACTTGGAGCTCTGATAATTTCGGTTGTAGGACTTCGTTCCGATCAGTCTATCTTTCTGTGGGTCATAGACAAGTAGCGGATCCTCATCTCCATTCTGCTGCCCCCATGCAGAAAATGATTTATCAAACAGGTCCAACAATCTTGCATCTGTTCTGAAATTTTTGGTCAGGGAAAACTCCAGCCATTGGTCTTGGGCTTCTTTGATATGAAGCTGATCAAAGGCTTTTTCTTTTGCACCACGGAATCGATAGATGCACTGTTTGATATCACCTACAACAAACAGTTTGTACTGCAACAACTCTGCAATACGTTTAAGTGCATCAATCTGTACATCATCAGTATCTTGGAACTCGTCTACAAACATAAATTGAGGTGTGCCGGTCTGCATCTTTCGCAGTCTTTCCACATTCTCCGGGTTTTGAAGGCAGTGCTTCAACACAGACATCATTGTGCTGAGGTGAATCTGGTTGTTTTGGAGCAGTTGCTCTGAATAGGCCTTTTCGACAGCAGGCACCAGTGTTGCAAACAGTTGGTGCAGCTCTTTTTGCCCATCTGTTGTTTCCGAATCCGTCAGCGTTCCGAAGTTCGCCACATTCAGATTGCGAACATCCACACTTTGATTATGCAGATGGTTAATAAAACTCAAAATATTATCTCGTATTGCATATACAGGCTGGCCCAGTTTCGCGGTATATCCCTCTCCATGCTGCCGCGTCTTTTCTGCCAAATATTGATCCAGCTTTTCGGCTACAATCTGTTTCCGGGTATATTCTCCGGACGTAACGCTGACTTCCGCACCATACCCCATTTCCATTCCAAGCAGGGAAATCAAATGTTTTGCATAGGAGTGAATCGTGCTAATCCTCATATCATCGATCAAACCGATGAAGTGCAGATAATCCACGTTGCCAGTCAAAAGATAGAAGTTGTTGAAGTACTGCTTGATTTTTTCCTTCATTTGATTCGCTGCGTCATTTGTGAAGGTGATCATCACAATGCGGTTGGCCATATCCTGAACATTGCAGCTTTGGGTACGACAAAGAAAGCCGATTCTGGAAATCATGGTGTACGTCTTTCCTGTTCCAGCACCAGCACGTGTTAAAATATTTTTTGTTGCATCTGCGTGTTCAATTTCATATTGCTCACAGTTAAATGCGCTGTATTTTCCAATCTCACGCAGATACTGTTGATATTCCGCTCTTTCTACTTTTCCATCCACCACTTGAAACGATGGAATAGTGGCGGGGATATCATCACTGGCCAGACACAGCAAACAATTAAATGTCCGGTATAGCGTGCTTCCCGGTTTCCAAGAAGTTGAATGCTGATCTTCCCCTAGGCTAATCTTTAAATTTTCACCACAGGTTTGAAGCCCTTGTGCAGTCAGAACTGTAGAAATCGCCTGGGCTAATTGCTCCAATAATGACTTTTCCTGGACTACAATATTGAGCTTGGTTCCACTAAGATAGGTCCGTACCAACCCAGCTACTTCATTTGGTGTAAGAGTTGTACTGGACTGGAAAAAGGAGAACAATGAGTACGTCGTTTCTACTTCAAGCGGAACAGAACGAACGATTTCATTTTTTGTGTCCTTATCCAGACTCTTCAGCTCCAATTCCGACTCGAAAAGTTGCCGCACCTGTAACATAAGGCGATCATTAAATGGGGTACAGTAAGTGACAGTTCTCTGACCATTTCGCATGGCCAGATTAATCTTGCTATATAGAGCTGCTTTGCTAGCTAAATCTTCTTTTAGAAGTGTTGTTTCAAGCTCACAAACAGGCTCAAGATGTTTATCGTTATAGTCCTGAAGCGATATTTGTGGAAAGCAAACCAACGGAAATATAAACGGGGTCTTTCCTGTTTTCTGCCGGACTTTGTTACGCAGAGAGAATACATATCCACGAGCCTGTTTGATGGGACTAGTCGACACTTCTTCACCATTCGCTGTCTTTATCACGATAGAGTCCCCATTTTCAACGCGAAGAATGGTGGTAGGACGCCATGCTTTTACTTCAATAACAGCAATTCCTTGGTTCGGAAGCAAAATACAAATATCAAACTGCGTTCCAAAAACTTCTCGATTCCTATATATGATGCAAGAGTCATCAAAATACTCTATGCATTTCTGAATTACGAAATCTTCTCCCCAGTTATTTGTTTTGAGATTAGAACCGATAAAGAGTGCCATCCCGCCACATCCTTATTTCATGGATTCGTCAAAAATGACGAAATCACCACAATTTATATTGTTATTGTATCATAGAAGATAAAGTGCGACAATGCTAGAGATTGTTCAGCCTTGTACCACACCCATAGCCTTTACTATGCGGTCTAAGCCTAATCTCGTTTTGCTAACAAGCGGTAAAGTTAGATGTTCACCAGCTAAAACTGGGCTGTGGATGCTTGCAAAGGTATTGCTTTTGTAATCCATCCTATTCCGGCTACCATGCGTTCCACTGGGTGGTCGTGGTGGCCGCCGAGGTTCAGCTGGAATGTGGTGCGGATGCCCTGCTTCCGGTAAGACCTGCAAATGGTCTCGGTGCTTTCCAGCACCGTCTGGAGCACCGGGTTCCGCGTTCTGCTCTCCCGGTCACCCAGGGAGAAATAGACACAGTCCGGCCGGCACAGGGGCGCATGGGAGAACACATATTCCCGAAATCCGGGAAACCAGAGGGAGCCGGACACGCAGGCCGCCCGGGTGAACGCGTCCGTGCGATAGAAGGCGTACACCGCGAACAACCCCGCCAGGGAATAGCCCGCGATGCCGCGCCAGCGGGGCGTGCCAGGCAGCTGCCGTTCCGCGGCCGGCAGGATCTCCCCAGCCAGAAGTCGCAGATAGTCGTCGGCACCGCCGGAGAAGGGCGCGGCGTTTTTGAACACCGCTGGGCTATCCCAGGGGGCCATGTCCTGGTCCCAGTCCAGTCCGCTGATCGCCACCAGGGTCAGCGGCGGGGCGGCGGGCAGAGCGTCAAAGACCTTCTGCCCCTCCTCGTCGAAGGTGTTCAGATACACCACCGGCGTGTCCGGCTCGGCGGCGGGGAAAACGGTCACAGTCTTGCCGCCGGCAGTGAATGTGTGCATGGTGCGGCCTCCTTCCTGTTCACAGTGCGGCGCAGCCGCGCAGCAGTTCCACCAGTGCCTTCGCAAATGCCTCATCCTGCTCTTTCGTGCGCCTGGCAGGCCCTTTCGGGTGCTTGCCGGCCCGAAGGAGCTTTTTGTTCTGCCAACGGCGTTCCAGCAGCGCGTCGATGTTGTCGGCGGTGTACTCCAGGCCGTTCTGGTTCAGCACCCGGGCCCGGCGGGCCAGACACATGCTGGCCAGACCGTAGTCCTGGGTCACCACGATGTCCCCGGGACGCACCCGGTTGACCAGCGCAAAGTCCACGCTGTCTGCGCCTTTGTCGAACACCAGCGTCTCGGCGTCCTCCCGCTCGATGCGGTGGGCGGTGTCGCAGAGGATGAGCACCGCTACCCCATGGCCCTTGCACAGGCGGATGGTCGGATCCACCACCGGGCAGCCGTCTGCGTCGATCAATACCGTGGGCATGGCCCGCCTCCTTTGTTCGTTTTCTCGCCTTTGTTTTTAGTGTAGTACGGAACGTTTCACTTGGCAAGGGCAGCAGTTGCGGGCCCGAAGCCTTTGTTCATACGGATCTTTTTGAATTTTTTCTCAAACCTTGCAGAATCTGACAGATTTGACCTTTATCATGAAACTGCGGCACAAGAGTGGGCGTTCGGAAGGGGCGGGCGTGTTGTTGGTAATCCACATGGATTACCGGCTATCCACAGCAGCTTAAAAGTGGATCGCCATGTGGCAATCCACTACAGGCCAAGCAGTTCTTTTCTCATCACCCCCCTTCTGCAGGAACCCTGAAAAGCCCGCTGGACTTGGCGCAAGGAATCCTACATAAGGAACCCTGGAAAGCCGCCGGACCCGGTGTAAGGAACCCTACATAAGGAACCCATTGCTGCTTCCAGCAAAATAATATCAGTACGATCTTCGACTGAAACAAGCTGAGAAAAGTGCCTCGAAGAAATGATGAACCTGGCTTAAAATCCTGCTTATAGTACTTTACATCTGCTATGCTTATAAGGGGTATTGGAGGAAGTTTGCGTATCAAAACATCTCTCCCGGCGGGTGACTGATTTTGCAAGCATAGCGTTTGGATATCCAAACGCTTTTCACCTTGGGAGAACCCAAACCCCTGCCGTCGTTTTGCCCGAGCACCGGAAAGGTGAAACACGAAATCGTGTCTCGGAGAAACGAATGTGCATTCCGGAAGTGTTCGTTTTGAAGGCAACACGCTGCAAGCCAACCTGGCGTGTACCCGCCGCAAAATGTACACATAAAGAATCGGGCCCTCAGGCCCACAGCAAAAGGAGGTATGTGGAACGAGAAAAGGAACAGGAACGGAAACGGCAAAGCTGCAGGAGGTGATGCATACTGGCGGATGAGATGCGAAAGGAACCACGGGAACTGACCCCAGCCGAGGCGGGGGCACTCTGCCTGGAACGGACGGAAAACGGAAAGGTCGCCAACACCATGGCGAACTACAAACGGGTGCTGCAAAGCGATCCGCTGCTGAAAGGGGCCATCTGCAAAAACCTGCTCACCGGGCAGGTGGATGTGGTCAAGCCCCTGGGCTGGTACCGGGAGAGCTCCACCCTGAGCGACGTGGACATCAAGTATCTGCTCATGTACTTCGAGGAGACCTATGGTTTGGTGGTGGAAAAGAAGTTGCAGGATGCGGTCATGGTGGCAGCCAATGAAAACCGTTACCATCCCATCCGGCACTTTCTCAACTCCCTTGTGTGGGACGGGGAGGACCGCATCCGTCACTGCCTCCACCGCTTTCTGGGCGCGGACGAGGACGCCTACACCGAAGAAGCGCTGCGGCTGTTTTTGCTGGGCGCCATCAGCCGGGTGTTCGAGCCGGGCTGCAAGTTCGAGCTCATGCTCTGTCTGGTGGGGGGCCAGGGGTCGGGCAAGTCCTCCTTCTTCCGCCTGCTGGCGGGCCGGGATGACTGGTTCTCCGACGACCTGAAACGGCTGGACGATGAGAATGTGTACCGCAAAATGCAAGGACACTGGATCATCGAGAGGTCCGAAATGATTGCCGCGGCCAACGCCAAAAGCATCGAGGAGATCAAGGCTTTTCTCAGCCGGCAGAAGGAGACCTACAAGGTTCCCTATGAGACCCATCCCGCCGACCGGCTGCGTCAGTGCGTGTTCTGCGGCTCCTCCAACACGATGGATTTTCTCCCGCTGGACCGTACCGGCAACCGTCGGTTCGTGCCGGTGCTGGTGCATCCCGAGCGGGCAGAAATTCACGTACTGGAAGACGAGGCGGCCTCCCGTGCCTATCTCGCCCAGGTGTGGGCACAGGCAATGGAGGTCTACCGCTCCGGCAGCTTCCGGCTCTGCTTCAGCCGGGAGATGGAGGACTACCTGCGTCGGCACCAGCGGGACTTTATGCCCGAGGACACCAAAGCCGGGCTCATCGCCGACTACCTGGATCGGTGCAAAGAGCGCATCGTGTGCTCCCGTCAGTTGTTCCGGGAGGCGCTGGGGCGCGGGACCGAGGAACCGAAACAGCGGGACATCCGCGAGATCAACGACATCATGAACAACACCATTACCGGCTGGAAAGCCTTTTCCAACCCCCGCCATTTCCCCAGCCCCTACGGACGTCAAAAAGGCTGGGAACGGGTATAGCACGGCAACCGGGCCGGGCAAAACGCGGCAACGAGAGAAGCGATGTCTCCCAAAGAAATGGTTTTCGGGGAGAAAATCGCTCTTCGTTGCCGGAAAAAAGGGCGGAAACAAGCGGCTTTTTGGTGTTCGGCAACGGTGGCAACGGGCTTTTGGCAAAATGCCTTTTGGCCCGACCCGCAAAAGAAAGGTTTTCAAAGCTCCGTTGTCAGAACCGGCTGCCGGCAAGCAATTTGAGAGGAGGATGCCAATGGTGTCAATTCAGCAGAGGGGCGATCGAAAGTTCAAGATCACCGTCTGCAACGGGTACCGCCCCGGAGGACAAAAGCGGATGCAGAGCCGCACCATCGACGTGCCCAGGGAGATCCCCAAGCGCAGCGTGCTGCAATACGTCCACGCCGAGGCCCGGAAACTGGAGAAGCGGTTTCGCTGCGGAATGGAGGAGGACGACCGCACCACCTTTGAACAGTACGCCGAGAGCTGGCTGGCACGTCAGACCCATTACAAGCCCAGCACGCTGGCGGGATACAAACGCCAGTTGGAGGTCGTCTATCCCCACATCGGCGGTATCGCGCTGAACAAACTCCGGCTGCTGGTTTTGGAAGAACTGTGCGCCGAACTGCGCAAACGAAAAAATCGCCGGGGAGAACCTCTGTGCGAAGCCACGGTGCGCAAGTATCTCCAGACAGTCTCAGCGGTGCTGGAGGACGCGAAACGGAACGACATTCTGCTCTACAACCCCGCCCATCGGGTGCGGGGCATCCGGGTGGAAAAGAAGGCGCAGCCCATCCCCAGCGAGTTCGAGATGCGCAAGCTGCTGCAATGCATATTGCAGGAGCCGCTGCTCTACCGGGTGTTTTATCTGACCGCCATCGCCACCGGGATGCGCCGGGGCGAACTGTGCGCCCTGCGCTGGAACGATCTGCACGGCGGCGGCGCGGTAACCGTGCAGCACTCCCGAAGCTCGGTGCTGGGCCAGGGGATCCTGGAGACCGGCACCAAAAATCACCGCACCCGCATCGTGGTGATCTCGGAGCTGGTGCACGACTACATGGGCGAGTTATTTTTAGAGCAGGCGCGGGCGGGGCGGATCATCCGCCCGGACGATTACATCTTCTCCACCGCCGAAGGACCGGTGCACCCGGATTCCTTTACCCGGCGGCTTCGCCGGCTCTACCGGAACAATGACTTCCCGGCGGAGTACCACCTGCACACCCTGCGGCATTTCTTCGCCACCTATCTGTTGCAGAACAACACCAGCAAACAGGTGGCGGCAGATCTGCTGGGCCATGCGGACACCAGTTTCTTGGAACGCACCTACTGCCATCCCCAGTTAGAGAGCAAGCAGCGGGCGGCGCTCATTCTGGAGAGTATGCTGGAACCGGCGGAGCAAGAGGCATGGGAGCAGGAACAGCGCGAAGCGCAGCGGGTGAGCGCGGCAAACTGAACAACAGAGGCGACGGGTGACCGCCGCCCCTGTTGCTGTTAATAGCAGTGAAACCTATGTAGCACTTGTTTCTTGTTCCATCCGGCTTATAGAATGAAGCTGGCATGATGCACTTGATAGGTGTATTATTTAGTGAGAAGGATAGATATGCATATCCGATAACGGGGCCCACAGTCGAGCAAACCACAAAGATGAATTTGTTATAAGTGAAAAAATGATGCTGAGGAGGTGCCCGAATGGCTACTTATAAAGAAATCCAAGACTACGTCAAAGAAAAATTACGGCTTTTTACCTAAGACATGCTGGATTGCGCACATGAAAGAGCTTTGCGGTGTCCCGGTAAAAAACGCGCCAAACAGAATCTCTCCAACTCATCGTGAAAAGCCTTGTCCCCCTGAAAAAATGTTGTACATCAAAGAGGCGTTTCGACATTTCGGAATGTTATGAGGAAAAGAAGTCACAGCAAGAATCTTCCAGACCGAAGATAAAATGTCAGGCTAGGCAGATAAAACAGTTAACACATATCTGTGACCGTCTGCCGCCCATGTTGATGAGCGAAGAAGCGGAGGGGTAAAGGTGTATAACATTTTATTAAATATTGGCTTGGGAGCTGTAGGCAGTATAGTCGCAACGGTTGTTTTGTATCTGTGCTCCTATTTGTATCGAATCGGTTATAAGGAAGATTTTGAATTTGATTTAGAAAATGCCTATATTGCTGTTTATCAAATCGAAAATCTCCATAGATTCCCTAATGACTATTTATTGGTAATGGAGCAAGTGGACAATTTATATCGCTGCGCTTTTAGTATGTATAGAACACTATCTCCGCTTTCTTTGTGGAGAAATCGTGCGGCCAAGAAATTAATCATAACACTTTTGCATGACATTATCTGTGTTTGTGAACGCTCTAAATATACAACCATTGGATATGAAGGTGAACGTGAACAAGAAGCGCGACTTGAGAAAATACACAAATACTTTTATAAATCCCAAAAGTCAGAAGAGGAAATCAGCTCGACTGTTAGGCTACAATTAGAGATAATCAAGTCCCTCATAAAAGGAAAATCCATCGGTAACACATTTGATGAAGTTTCTCGGTTGTATGGGGAGATTTGGATGGATAATCTGCTTGATAATGGATTCATTCAAATAAATAGCTTCCGTGAAAAAATGCTCATGTGCGGTAAAGTAACACAAAATTTTTGTAGGCAGTAGCCTTCACTATTCCTAAAATAAATAGATTTCTTAAGGTTTGTATGGTAAAATGTAACTATGAACAAAGCGACAAATCTGAATTTGGAGGAACTTATGATGAAAAAAATGATAATGGCATTATGTATATTTATTTGTGTGTTTACTTTAGTTGCGTGTTTTGGACAACAAACAAACGAACCACTTACTTTAGGTGTCAATGCGATAATAACAGAAATTGATAAAGAAAATAAAATCATAACCACAAAAGATAGCGGAGAAGAAGGTGTTTTAGGGGATGATTGTCTTATTGATTGTTCCCAAATTCCTATGATTTATTGTAATTATGATACACAAGATGTTGTAGATATAACACTTGATGATTTACAGGTGGGGGACGAAATCATTTTGACTATTCGGAGTTCGGAAATAGAAAATCTTCAAAAGGAAGATGACAATAAAGCAAAAATAGCAGTTGAACAATTACAATTAGGTACACAGAGAATTAAATAATTTACAGTTTGTTGAGCAGATAGCAAAAGTGTTGCCGCCCTTTCTCATAATCGAAGAAACTCTGATATGGAGGACTACATCAGAACAAATCTGATTGAAAGCCTGTTCAAGTTCCGGTTTGACCGTTGAGTTTGGATTGATGATATGATAAAATAATTTGGAATCCAGTCGATATGACTTGATTTATAAATGCAAAGATAAAAACGCAACGCATATAGCGATATATGTCAGAGCCGGTAGGTAGCCCGGCCGTCCTGTTTATCAGGGTAAGTAACCTGCCCCTCCGGGTTGTCCATTCTTTGCTCATAGCAATCATTAAGGAGGGATTGTCATGAGTACAAGTATAGGCAAACTGACAGTGTTTTTTGAAGAACCATTTTGGGTAGGTGTTTTTGAACGAATTGAAAATGGTAAGCTTTCAGTTTCCAAAGTAACATTTGGAGCAGAGCCAAAGGACTATGAGATTTATGAGTTTGTTTTGAAGAATTATAACGGTTTACGGTTTAGCCCGGCGATAGAAACCGTCATAAAAGAACAAACTAAAAATCCGAAGAAACTTCAGCGTGAAATTCACAAGTCAATGTCTGCCAAAGGAATTGGAACAAAATCTCAGCAGGCGCTACAACTACAACATGAACAATGCAAACAGCAGCGTAAAGCTAAAAGTAGAGAAGAAAAAGTGGCAGAAGAAAAGAGACTATTTGAATTAAAACAGCAAAAGAAAAAGGAAAAACATCGGGGGCGTTAAGCCCTTGATGTTTTTCAAAATAAAGTTCTCAACACAATGTTAAATTTTGTTATGAACACTTGTGCATTGATGATTATTTTGAACTTAGGAGGTGTTTAATGAAAACGGTTCTTTTACATGGGTTGGGACAAACTGCACAGGACTGGAAAGAAGTAGTCCAACAACTATCAATTTCCGATGTCGATTGCCCAGAACTTTTTTCTTCAACAGAAGATGAAATATCATATTTGAAGATTTTGGGCGATTTAGAACAGCGGTATTCTGAAGTAAAAGAGCCGCTTCGTATCTGCGGTCTTTCGTTAGGTGCGCTTCTTGCGA
>OFMK01000334.1_pt1 | contig 53010 bp, 40 predicted proteins | sample 1541781 | NCBI WGS metagenome assembly OFMK01 (sample SAMN04209250, study PRJEB22552) | human gut metagenome | biome: gut; material: feces | host: Homo sapiens | place: USA: Oklahoma
AAAGATAATCTTGGATAAACGGCGCCCGTTTACGGGCCGCAGGGCAAGTGATGCAAGCGGCGGATTTTTTCAGTGCCTCTTGAGAGGCTTGCCGGCAGCATACCCCTCCAGGGCTTACGCAAGCCCCGGCTTTGCCGTGGAGAGTAAAAGGCTTTTCGCTGTCAGTTGCGAGCGAAGCAAGATGGTATTCGATACCAAAAAGATACAGCACGCAACGGGAAGAACCCCGTTTGCAGGAGGCGGGGCAGGTGATGCAGGAGACAGGGTATTCGGCGCCTCTTGAGAGGCTTGCCGGCAGCATACCCCTCCAGGGCTTACGCAAGCCCCAGGCTTTGCCGGAGGGGCCTGGCTCACCGCATGGCACACAGCCGGCCGGGCGGAAAACATGGATTTTTCCACGCCCGGCCCCGGCCTTACATCAGGCTGCGGTACAGCGCGGCAATCTCTTCCACGCTGGTGTCGCGCGGGTTACCCGGGCGGCAGGCATCGGCATAGGCGCTTTCGGCAAGGAACTGCACATCCTCGTCCTTTACGATGTCCTTCAAATCGGCAGGGATACCCACGTCCTGGCTAAGCTGCTTTACCGCGGCGCAGGCGGCGGCGCGGTATTCCGCCTCGTCCATGGCGTCCACACCCTCTACGCCCATGGCGCGGGCTATCTCGCGGTATTTTTCGCCCGTGCAGGGGGCGTTGTACTCCATGATGGCGGGCAGCAGAATGGCGTTTGCCACACCGTGCGGCGTGTCGTACACGGCGCCCAGCGCATGGGCCATGCTGTGCACGATGCCAAGGCCCACGTTGGAGAAGCCCTGCCCGGCAATGTACTGCGCCAGCGCCATGCTCTCGCGCCCCTCGGCCTCGCCCGCCACGGAGGCGCGCAGATATTTGCTGATGAGGCGGATAGCCTCCAGATGGAACATATCCGTCATTTCCCAGGCGGCCTTGGTGATATAGCCCTCAATGGCGTGCGTCAGCGCGTCCATGCCGGTGGCGGCCGTCAGGCCCTTGGGCATGGTGGCCATCATATCCGGGTCCACCACGGCTATCTCGGGGATGTCGTTCGTGTCCACACACACGAACTTGCGTTTTTTCTCCACATCGGTAATCACGTAATTGATGGTCACCTCGGCGGCTGTGCCCGCGGTGGTGGGCACGGCGATGGTGAACACAGCGTGCTTTTTGGTGGGGGCCACGCCCTCCAGGCTGCGCACGTCGGCAAATTCAGGGTTGTTGGCAATAATGCCCACGGCCTTGGCCGTATCCATGGAAGATCCGCCGCCAATGGCCACGATGCAGTCCGCCCCGCTGTGCTGGAAGGCGGCCACGCCGTGCTGCACATTTTCAATGGTGGGGTTGGGCTTTATTTCGCTGTAAATCTCATAGGGGAAGCGGGCGGCGTCCAGCAGGCTTGTCACCTTATAGGTGACGCCGAATTTGAGAAGGTCCGGGTCTGAGCAGACAAAGGCCTTGTGATAGCCGCGGGCGGTAAGCTCCGGCACGATGTTTTCCACAGCGCCCTTGCCGTGGTAAGAGATAGTGTTCAGTACGATGCGGTTGGCCATAATTTTCACGCAACTCCTTTCAAACCTCAGTATCCGCACAGAGGCAGGCACGCTGCCGTCTCCGCGCCCGGATACGGTGGAACTGTTACTATCATAGCTCTTTTTGGATCGGATTTCCAGATATATTTTTCACAAAGCGCCGTGCCCGGGCAGACAAAAAAGCCCCAAAATGCCCGCACACAGTGCGCGGGCAGCACGCCCCGGCGCGCCGCGCCTCTCTTCCCCTCCGACGGAGGCGGCGCCTTTTGCCGGCTTCACAGCGGGGACGTCTCCCCAATTTTTATACAGGCTCAAACTCATATTAGAACTCTCATGCTGCAAAACACAATCATTCATATCTCAGCCGCTCTGCCCAGAGCGGGTTTGCAAGGCTTTGATGCAGATTGCAAGAGGTGCCCCGTTTCTCTTTCAAAGGGAGTTCGTAAAATCGGAAATGCTCACTCTCTTTTCATATACAATAACGGATATGGATTTCTCTGTTCGTCCAACTCCGTTCTTTTATAAACCTTAAAGCCCATGTGCTCGTGAAAGCCTTTTGCAAGGTGGTTTTGTTCATTGACTGCAAGTTTATTGATTGAATAATTTTCAATACCATATTCCAACAGCTTTTTTCCCATTCCCTGCTCTCTGCTTTCATTTGAAATGAATATCATTTCAAGCATTTTATCTGCAATGCCCATGAAGCCCACTGGCTTTCCGTTTTCATTCTCTGCAATCACCAGAGCGGGAACACCATTTATGGCTTGAGGAACATACTGCTTAATATTGCCTATCTCATTCTCTGATAAAAACAGATGCGCAGCTTTCATACAGCCCTCCCATACTGCTGCCAGCTTCTTTATCAGCAGCTCAAAAAGGAGCGTTTGAAGAATATGAAAACCGCACAATATGAGGCATCCGGAATTGAAAATACGGAAATGTTCCAGCACGGTGTTTCTCCAGACGCAAGATTTGTTGTTGAAGCGTTATTGCTTGACGATAAAAAGTAAAGCTGCATTTCTCTGACATCTATAAAAATGGGCAGCCCTGTTTTCAGGGCTGCCCATTTGTTTTGCTGATTATGCGATTTTTTTGCCGCCGCACCGATTGGTGTAAAATTGGTGCGGCGGTACAAAATACGAGATTTTCAGAAAATGAAGCACATCTCGTTTTAATAGAGCTTTGCGCCCGCCGGGATGCGGCTGTCCACCATCAAGAGGTTCAGCCCTTCATGGCCGTCCTCCTCGTGCACCGCTGAAATCAGCATGCCTTCGGAGTAAATACCCATCATCTTTCTCGGCGGCAGGTTTACAATAGCGATTGCAGTTTTTCCGACCAGTTCTTCCGGCTCGTAATACTCGTGAATGCCGCTTAAAATCACACGGTCTTTGCGTTCGCCGTCGTCCAATGTAAACTTGAGAAGCTTCTTTGACTTCGGCACCGCTTCACAAGCCAAAATCTTGACCGCCCGGAAATCAGACTTCGCAAACGTATCGAAATCGACCATTTCTTCAAAAATCGGCTCAATTTTCACGTTGGAGAAATCAGGCTTTTCCGGTTCCGCTTTGCCGTCATTTTCAAAGGCGGAAACATTTTTTTCGCCCGCATCATTTCCCGCACTGCCGTCTTTAATCGGCTTCATGGTCGGGAACAAAATGACCTCGCGGATGGTGTCGGAATTCGTGAGCATCATCACGGCGCGGTCCACTCCGATGCCCATGCCTCCCGTGGGGGGCAGGCCGTACTCCATGGCGGTGAGGTAATCTTCGTCCATCATGCCGGCCTCGTCGTCGCCCTTGGCGCGCAGCTCCACCTGCTTTTGGAAGCGGCCACGCTGGTCGATGGGGTCGTTCAGCTCCGAGAAGGCGTTGGCCAGCTCGCTGTGGCAGATGAACAGCTCGAAGCGCTCGGTAAGGCGCGTGTCGGCAGGGCTGCGCTTGCTGAGCGGCGACACCTCCACCGGGTACATGGTGATGAACGTGGGCTGAATGAGGTTTTCCTCCACCTTCTGGTCAAAGCAGGCGTACAGGGCGTTGCCCCACGTTTTATCCGCTGTACCGGCCAGCTCCACGCCCGCGGCCTTTGCCGCGGCCACGGCCGCGGCGTCGTCGGAAACGGCGTCGAAATCAATGCCCACATATTGCTTCACGGCCTGCACCATGGTCATGCGCTTCCAGCCGGGGGCGAGGTTCACCTTATAGCCCATCCATTCCACGTCATAGGTGCCCAGTATCTCTTTGGCCGCGCCGGAGATGATGCCCTCGGCAATATCCATCATGTCGTGGAAATCTGCATACGCCTGATACAGCTCGACGGTGGTGAACTCGGGGTTGTGCTTCGGATCCATGCCCTCGTTGCGGAAAATGCGGCCAATTTCGTACACGCGGTCCAGCCCGCCGACAATGAGACGCTTGAGGGGCAGCTCGGTGGCGATGCGCATGTACATGTCCATGTTCAGCGTGTTGTGGTGCGTGATGAACGGGCGGGCCGTTGCGCCGCCGGAAATGGTGTTCAGCACGGGCGTCTCCACTTCCATATAGCCCATGCTGTCCAGATAGCTGCGCATGAACTTTATGAACTTGGAGCGCACCTCGAACGTGCGGCGCACCTCGGGGTTCATGATAAGGTCCACATACCTCTGGCGAAAGCGAAGCTCGGTGTCGCGCAGGCCGTGGAACTTTTCAGGCAGCGGCAGCAGGCTTTTGGAAAGCAGCGTCACCTCGGTGGCATGCACGCTTATCTCGCCCATTTTGGTGCGAAACAAATTGCCCTTTACGCCGATGATGTCGCCGATGTCAAACTTTTTGAAATCGGCATAGGCCTCTTCGCCCACATCGTCACGGCGCACATAAATTTGAATATCGCCCTCATTGTCGCGCAGGTGGGCAAAGCTTGCCTTGCCCATTACGCGCTTGGACATCATGCGGCCGGCCATGCACACAGCTTTGCCAAGCTGGCCCTCCGGCACGTCGGTGAACCCGGCTTTCGCCGTGGCGGAATAATCGGTCTGCGGGTATTTTGTGATGACGAACGGGTCCTTGCCCGCGTCGCGCAGAGCCTTGAGTTTATCGCGGCGTACCTTCACAATTTCGTTATACGCCTGCTGTGTCATCTCGCCCGTCTCTTCGGGCATGTTCGGATGCTCCGGCATGGTCTGCCACTCCTCCTGTTTTTAATGTTTTCCGCGCGCCGGAAACGGCGGCGGGGGGCGCCGCGCAGAGCCCTGTACGGCAAATTTGAGTATAACACAAAAACAGGCGCTTTCGCACCTGTTTTTTGAAAAAATATCGTGTTTTACAACAAAACCTGCGCTCAGATGTCCGCGCGGCCCACCTCCAGCACCTCGTACATCACCACAGCGCCGGTGGGCAGGGTGATTTCCACCTTATCGCCCGCGCTGTGGCCCAGCAGGGCGGCGCCCACGGGCGATTCATCCGAAATGCGGCCGTTCAGCGGGTCCGCCTCGGTGGAACCGGTGATGTCATATTCGTCCGTGTCGCCGTCCTCGTCCTGAATTTTCACATGGCTGCCCACGCTGATGACGCTGCTGTCTATCTCTGTGCTGTCCAGCACACGGGCGTGCTTGAGCATCTTTTCCAGCTCTGCAATGCGGCTTTCCAGCATGCCCTGCTCGTTTTTCGCCTCATCATACTCACTGTTCTCCGAGAGGTCGCCATAGCCGCGGGCAACTTTGATTTTCTCCGCCACTTCCTTGCGCTTCACTGTCTTTAACTGTTCCAGCTCGGCTTCCACGGCGGCATAGCCGCTTTTCGTCATTACGATCTCTTTGTTCAAGGCTCTCAGGCCTCCTTCTGGAATTCTTCCGGCCTGTGCCACCATTTCCCTCTTGATACACAGGCTCACAATGCCCACTATTATATATGTTTTATAATGCAGTGTCAAGCGGTTCGCCATTTTTTGTCTATTTCGTCACTATTTTAACTCAACATGCGCAAACATGAGCTGTTTTTCCGTAAATTTGCACATATCTGCCCGGCAAGTTCGTAACAATTACCCAAAGCTCATAAGTCAGATCCCCCGGCAATGCCTGGGGCTTGCGTAAGCCCTGGAAGGGCATATATTACCGGCAAGCCCCTCAAGAGGCACTGAATACTCTGTCTCCTGCATCACTTGCCCCGCCTCCCGTAAACGGGCTTCTTCCTATTATATGCTGCATCTTTTTGGTATTGTATACCATCTCGCTTCGCTCGAAACTGACAGCGAAAGCCTTTTTACTCTCCCCGGCACAGCCGGTAGTTCTCGTTTCGTTAAAGCCAAAAAACAGCGCCGTATGAAGGCTTTCCTTCATACGGCGCTGCACGGTCAAAACATAGTGCTGGCTTACTCTTCGTCCGCCCTGCCGTCAAACAGCTTTTTCGCATCTTCTATCACCTTGCCCTCCAGCATGGAGGGCAGCGGCTCGTAGCGCACGAACTGGAATGTGAAGCTGCCGCGCCCCTGCGTAAGCTGGCGCAGATACATGGTGAAGTCGTGCATTTCACTCATGGGCACCTCGGCGTCCACGCACTGCGCGCCGTCCTCGCCGGGGTTCATGCCCAGCACGCGGCCACGGCGCTTGGTTACTTCGCCCATGATGTCGCCCGTGACATCGCCGGGTACGGTGGCCTTCAATTCGCCAATGGGCTCCAGCAGGATGGGCCCCGCCTCAGGCAGCGCAGCCTTATAGGCCAGCTTGGCAGCCATTTTGAAGGCCATTTCGCTGGAATCCACCGGGTGATAGCTGCCGTCCAGCAGAGTGGCCTTCAGGCCCACCACCGGGTAACCGGCCAGCACGCCATGGCGCACAGCCTCCTGCAGGCCCTTTTCCACCGCCGGGAAGTAATTTTTGGGCACAGCGCCGCCGAACACCTTTTCCTCAAACACGAAATCGCCGGCATCTGTGGGCTCGAACTCAATCCACACATCGCCAAACTGGCCGTGGCCGCCCGTCTGCTTTTTGTGACGGCCCTGCGCCTTGCATTTCTTGCGGATAGATTCACGGTAGGGGATGCGCGGGTCGGCCAAAGTTATCTCTACCCCGAACTTATTTTTCAGTTTGGCGCACACCACATCCAGGTGCTGTTCGCCCAAGCCGGAGAGCACCTGCTCCACCGTTTCGGAATTCACCTCATAGCCGATGGTGGGGTCCTCTTCCATCAGGCGCTGCAAAGCGCCGGATATTTTGCTCTCGTCGCCCTTCTGCTTCACACGCACAGCCATAGAGAGCGTGGGGTACGGGAACACCGGGCGCGGCAGGCTTACCACGCGGCTGGGCGCGCACAGCGTGTCGCCCGTCTGCGCGGCGGGCAGCTTGGTGACGGCGCCGATGTCGCCGCAGCCTATTTCAGCCGTATCCGTCTGTTTTTTGCCGCGCACATACACAAGCTTGCCCAGACGCTCGGCCTCGCCTGTGCGCGCGTTCACCACAGGGCTGTCTGCCGTAAGGCGGCCGCTTATTACCTTTACATAGCTCACTTTGCCCACAAACGGGTCCGCCACGGTTTTGAACACGTAGGCGCACAGCGGGCCGTCCGGCACGCAGGGCATCTCCACTTCATTGCCGGAGGCATCTGTTCCCACAGCACCCGCCCCGCGGGCTGCGCTGGGCATCAGCTTCTGCAGGCCCCACATGGCCAGGTCCACAGCTTCCTGCGCCGTAGCCGCGCCACAGAACACCGGCGTGATGGCGCCTGTCTTGGCACCTGTGCGGATGGCGTTCGTCAGCTCTTCTTCCGTGAACGGCTCGCCCTCGAAGAATTTTTCCATCAGGGTGTCATCCGTTTCGGCCGCGGCCTCGCGCATGGCCTCCAGAAGGCCCGCAGTGCGGTGGCCGTAACTGGGCACCGGCACCTCGCGCACGCCGCCGCCCGTATAGCTGTAGGCCTTCTGCGTAACGAGGTTCAGATACACGCGGCCGCCCGCCTGCTCTACCGGCACAACCACAGGGCACACAGAGGGGCCGAGCTCGGTCTTAAGTTGCTCGAACACTTTATAGAAATCGGCATGCTCTGCGTTCACCTTGTTCACGAAGATCATGCGGCTTTTGTTCTGCTTCAGGGCCAGCTTATATGCCTTGCGCGCGCCTACAGAAAGGCCGCTGCGCGCAGACACCACCACCATTACGCTCTCAGCGGCGGGCATGCCCTCGTACAGGCCGGCCTCAAAATCGAACAGGCCGGGCACATCGATGAGGTTGAGCTTGACGCCCGCGTACTCCACCGGTGCCACCGCCAGCGACAGGGACACATGGCGCTTTGCCTCCTCCGGGTCAAAATCGCACACCGTGTTGCCGTCCTCCACGCGGCCCTGGCGGTCTGTCGCCTTCGTCAGATACAGCATGGCTTCCACAAGGCTTGTTTTGCCTGCGCCGCCATGGCCTGCTACAAGGACGTTTCGGATGTGATCGTTCGCGTAGTTCATACTCTATTCCCTCTTTTCGTCCACGCGCAAAACACGTGTGGCAACTTATACAAAAATATTATCATATTTTTCGCTTTTATTAAAGATGTCACCAAGAGATTTTCATTCGAGCAACTGCCAAAACTTTGCAGCATTCCTTGTATATATTGCCAAAAAAGCACGGTTGGGCCGGGTGCCTTCCCGCCGCCCGGCCCTGTTTTGCAGCCTCAGGCGTGCAGAGGCGGAAAAGCCCCCGGCAGGCCGAATGGCCTGCCGGGGGGACTTGCGTGTTTCTCTGCGCCGGAAGGCGCTGTGCGGGCTCAGATTTCAAACCAGCGTATCTCGTTGGCGGCCATATTCAGCTCAAAGCTGTCGCCATTGCCCGTGTAGACGGTGGTGTGCTGCGGCTCGTAGGTGTTGTTCACCACGCAGTACTTGCCGTTTTTCACATAAGCGTGCACTTCCACATTGAAGTTGGACGAGAACCACCTGTGCAGGTTCTGCTCGTCGTGGGTGCTCCACAAAATACTGCGGTAGAGGATGCGGCTGTTCTCGAAGGAATACGGCAGGCCGCTGAGGTATACCGCGCGCCCCGCGCCGAACTCGTTTACTGCCATCTGCACCTCTTTGCCGCTCTGCACCAGCACCTGAGCGCCTTCCAGCGCATAGATGCTCTTTTTGCCCTCGCCGAAGTCCACAGGCCCGGTGCAGTCTGCCAGAATGAAGTGCTGCGGGTGCTCTTCCCAGTTGTATTTGTCGTAACCCAGGGTAAAGCCCGTCTCTTTCTCTACGCCCAGCACGCCGGCAAGCTGGAGAAAGCGGCCCTGATACTGGTGGCCGCTGGGCTCGCCCACGCCGATGAAACCGCCGCCGCGGTGCACAAAGCCGCGCACCGCCGCCGTAATGGCCGGGTTCTCCCACACGGCGCCGCCGGTGTGGGCCGTGTCGGCATCGCCCACGTTCACCAGCACGTCCACATCGTCCAGCACATGGGCGTCGCGTTCGATATCGTCAAAGCTGATAAAGCGCACGTCGAACGGCGCGCCCGCCAGTGCCTCTATCACGCCGGCATAGCTGTAGTTCTGCTTCTGGTACAGCGCATGGTGCACCATGTGGCAGCCCCAGCTGCGCGCGCGGCCCCAGCTATTCAGCACGGCCACTGTCTTGATGCAATAGGGCGTCGTGCCGCGGATGTTCGTATACAGAAGGCGGAACTCGTCGCACACCGATTTGATATAATCAATAAACTCCGGGAACTGCAGCGCCAGCTTCAGATAGCCGCCGTAGCCGATGCGGTCGATGGGCTTGCGCAGAATGGCGCGCCGGGCCGTCACCCAGTTTTCCTTGCCCTCTTTCACAGGGTCGCCGCCCTCGTGGAAGGTATCGGGGAAGAAATAAGGCAGAAAACGCCCCTCGGTGTATTTCACACCCGGAATGTCGCTGATGAGGCGCAGCGTGGCGCCGTTGCCCACGCTGCCAACCACGGCGTCAAGGCCGATAGTCTTGAACTCGTCCATAAAGGGCTCGGTTCCGATCCAGTGGTCGCCCAGGAACATCATGGCCTCTTTGCCAAGCTCGTGGGTGATGTCCACCATCTCTTTGGCCAGCTTTGCCACCTCGCGGCGCTGGAAGGCCATGAAGTCCTTGAACTCTTTGCCGGGCACGCGGTACTGGTTGTTGTAGTAGCCCTGGTCGATGATGAACTCGGGGCGGAAGCGGTAGCCCGCCTCGCGCTCGAACTGCTCGAGAATATACGGGCTCACCGATGCTGAATAGCCGTACCAGTCCACATATTTTTCGCGCTTCAGCTCGTCGAACACCAGTGTGAACTGGTGGAAGAACGTGGTGTAGCGGATGACGTTCACATACGGGTGCTCGGCAATGAATTTGCGCAGGCGCTGCATGGTGAACTTGTGCGTTTTGGGCTGGCGCACGTCGAAGGTGATTTGGTGCTCGAAGTTCGTCCAGCCGTTGGTCACCGCGTTGTACATATGCACGGGGTCCCAGATGAGGTAGGCAAGGAAGCTGACGGTGTAATCGTGGTAGGCCTTTGCGCCGTGCACCACCACACAGCCGGCGGCCTCGTCATAGTCCCATTCGCCGGGGGCCAGAGGCTCGCCTGCGGTGCGGTCCATCACCTCCCACCAGCGCTTGATGTCGTCGCGGGTGTTTACCTGCATCAGCTCATCAGAAACGCCCTGCATCAGCGGGATGGAAAGCGTCTCGCCCACGGCGGTGTGAAAGCCCGTCATGATATAGCACTGCTGCACCTCGTCCGGGTTGGCCTTGGCCCAGGCGTTATCCTTGCGGGTGGTGTAATAGGTGGAATAAATTTTGGCGCCGGTGTCCTTCAGTGCTTCAGGGAATTCCGTGCCGTCGCAGTCGCGGATGGCATCCGCGCCCCAGTAATCCAGTATTTTCAGCGTTTCGGGCACTACGTCCATGTCGGTGGGGATGGTGACGCGGCCCCTGTTCGGTTCGGTCATTCTATACTCCTCTCCGGGTCACAGCCGTTTTTTGGTGTCTTCAAAGGGTTTGTTATAAATCATCAGGGTCGACAGCAGCAGAATAAGCCCTACAATCATCAGCCCAAGGCCGGCCAGTTGGCCGGTCATCTTCCAGCCCACGATAAGCAAGGCCATTCCCGCCACAAAGAAGGCAAGAATCAGACCCACCCGCAGGCTTGCGTGTTCTTTCCAGTATTTCATAAGGCTCACCTTAACCTTTCAGGCCGCCCACAGTCATGCCCTGGGTCAGCTTTTTTTGCACGCAGATATACAAAACAAGCGTAGGCAGCATCACCAGCACAAGGCCCGCATACATAATGCCGTACTGTGCGGCAGACTGCTGCGCCTGCATCAGGTTCAGCAGCCCTACCGGCAGAGTTCTGGGCCCGTTCTGTGCGCTGAGCAGCGTCAGCGATATGATATATTCATTCCAGAAGGATAGGAAATTAAACAGGATGATGGTGATGATGGAAGGCTGCGCCATGGGAAATATAACGCTCACCATCGTGCGGCTGTAGCCGGCGCCGTCAATATAAGCGGCTTCTTCATAATCGTGCGGTAGCGTGGCGAAATAGCCCGACAAAAGATAAATGGTGAAGGGCAGCGCCGTGGCGGCATATACCACAGCCAGAACAAAGATATTATTAAGCAGAAAGCCGCCGCCCACCAAGCCCTTCAGCCAGCTGTCACCGTCCCTCAGCATGAGGAAAATGGGCACAACAATGTAGTTCACATTAATGAACAGCCCGCCCATGAAGCATATGTTGAGGAACTTGCGGCCCTTGAATTTGAAACGCGACAGCACATAGGCCGCCGGCAGCGCCACCACCAGAAGGATGGCCAGCGCAAGGGCCGTGACAACCACCGAATTGAGCATATAGCTGCCCATGCTTGCCTTGTTCCATGCATCTACGAAGTTCTGCCAGTAAAAACCGGCAGGCAGGGCCCAGGGGTTGCCATAGAATTCACTGTTCTGTTTGATAGAGGCCAAGAACACCCATGCCACCGGCACGATGATGCTGACGGCAAGCAGGCCCAGCACCAAATAGATAAACACCTTGTACAGGCGCTCTCCCGAGGTTTTTTTCACGCTATCCATATTACCCCTCCTTAAAATTCCAGCGGCTCACGCTTGGTTACCTTGTTCACCAGCGCAGAGAGCAGGAACGAGAACAGGAATACCACCACGCCAATGGCCATGGAATAGCCGTACAGGCCGGCGTCCTTCTGGCCATACATATAGGACAATGCCACTTCAGAGGCGCCGTTGGGACCGCCGCTGGTCATGGCCTTGACGAACAGGAACGCCATGTTGATGGTAGAGATGATGAAGAATGTCAGGGTAGTGCGGATATTCGTCCAGATAAGGGGGATGGTGATTTGGAAAAACTGTGTCATGCGGCCCGCGCCGTCCAGGCTGGCGCTTTCATACAGGCTTCCGGGCACGCTGGCCATGGAGGCCATATACATAACCATATAATAGCCGATGGCCTGCCATACCATGGCGATAATGAGGCTCACCATAACAAGGCTTTCACCTTTCCAGCGGATGGGGTCTGCCATGCCGCGGAACAGGCCGATAATGCTGTTGAGCATACCCGTTTCATCCGGCTGGTAAATGGCCGAAAAGATGCCGGAAATTACAACCACAGAAAGGATGTTGGGGATGTAGAACACAACCCGGAAGAAACCCTGCCCGCGAATTTTTTCACGGGTGAGGATATTGGCGAACACCAACGCAAAGGCAAAGGTCACAACGGTGACCACCACAATCAGAAGGATTGTATTCTGCATAGAGCGGATGAACTTCGCATCATGAAGCAGCGTCTGGAAATTTTTCATCCCCACAAAGGTCTCTGTGGGAGAGAACGCCCCGCGCTCGAACAGAGACATTCGGAACACATTCAGTGTAGGGATGATCATGAATACAGTAAACAGGATGGTGGCCGGCGCCACGCAAAGGGCAACAAATGCCTTATGCCTTCCGTCTTTCTTCACGCTTTCAACTCCTCTTCTCAAAAATGGGCGGCGATGAACGAAACCCCCGCTCATCGCCGCCTTATTCGGTGTTATGAACCCCGCGACCTGCTTAATCAGCCCACCAGGTTCGCCCGCATTTGATCGGTGGCGGAAATGATGTTCGCTCTCCACTCGTCAATGCTCAGGCTGCCTTCCACCAGAGAGTTGATCGGCTCGAAGAACACAGAGGTGTTATCGATGCCGGGAATGGGCGAATAGGCCGCAAAGCCGCCCATGGCCGCACCCGCGCCGTTGTCATAGATGGAATAGAACAACTTGTTGTCGCCTTCCAGCTTATCGGTCATGCCGCGGATAGGCTGCACAGCAGCGCCCTTGGCAAAAATTGCAGCAGCCTCATCGCTGTACAGATAGGACAGGAACGTCTTGCCCTCATCGATATGCTCGGCACCGGAAGGAATCCAGGCCTGCTCCAGGAAAGTGTAGCTGTAGCCGATGCCGTCCGCGTCCAGGGCGGGCAGCGCGGTCATACCCCACTTGAAACCTTCGGCCACGTCCTTGGCGATTTCGGCCTCAGCCATCTCGCCGATAATCCATGTGCCGTTGGGCATAAACAGGGCTTCATCGGTCATCACCATCAGCTGGTTGCGGGTAAAGTCCTGGTTGTTGGCTTGCGCCGGGGTGCTGGGGTGGGTGTAATCGGCCAGCTTGTCCAAAATTTCGAAAAGCTTGTCGGCCTCCGGGGTCTCCCAGATGCCCTCTTCATAATTGGTGGCGGCATTGAAGAACTCGGGGCCGCCCACTACATTCATCAGGGCATACAGGAAAGCGTCGAAATAGCCGGCGGTGGGGTAAGTGAACAGGTAGATGCCCTCAGCCTTGGCCTTGTCGCCCAGCTCCCACATCTCGTCCCATGTGGCGGGTACTTCCCAGCCCTTTTCTTCAAACAGGCCTGCGTTGTAGAACAGACCGCAGGGGCTGTAGAACATGGGGGCAAGATAAGTTTTGCCGTCGCCGTAGGGGTTGGTGGCAGAGGTCTCGGTAAAGCCCTCAATAATCTTGTCGCCCACCTTCACGTCTTCACCAGGCACGGTCATATCCAGCACATCGGTGATGTCTGCAATCATCTTGCCGTTGATGAACTGCTCAGTCAGGCCGGCAGGGCGCCCGGTAGCCAGGTGGATAACATCCGGATAATCGCCGCCCTGCATGGACGCGTTGAGCACATCCTCCAGGTTCTGTTCAAGGGTGAGTTCCACCTTGATGCCCGTCTGGGCAGTGAAGGCGTCGCACACCTCCTGCCACATGCCGGGGTAGGTGTTCTCATAGCCAGACACCAAGGCAGCAACCTTAATGGTTGTGTCTTCGGCGCCGCCGGCAGAGCCGGAAGCCGCCGTGCTGCCAGAGGAAACAGGCGCGCCGCCGCAGCCGGCAAGCAGCGTCAGCGCCATGGCAAGCGCCAGCACAGTGCACAATACTTTTTTCATCTTGTTACCTCCTAAAAGAATTCCACGCCCCGGCCCCTGGCGGCACGGCAGCCGTGCAGGGCACGCGCCGGGTGTGTTCCTGTATGTTCAGCATAGCCTTCCCGAAATTTTCTTTCAATCAACTTCTTGCGCTCAATTTTATATTTCTTGTTACTTTGTGCACAGCGAACATTCGGTTTGCACCAAACGGGTGTTTTTTATGAATATTATCAACAAAACTATAAAATAAATTCTGACAAATTGCTGTTTTGGGAAAATCAGGATAATACAGCCTGAATGCTGCCCGCTTGTATCCTTTACAAAAGGCGTTTATAATAAAAAAAAGATGGATGGTAAATTTCTCCCATCTAAAATGCACGCAAGATTTCTAAATTGTGAGGTGCCCGCCATGAGCAATATCCGCTACGAGCTGCTGGACACCGGGCCGGCAGCGCACGGCAGCCCGCAACTTTTATACGTCACCTCTGCACAGTATGGGCCGGACTGGCAGGGCTCTATGCACGCGCACACCTGCACCGAGCTGTTTTACTGCGTGCGCGGCATTGGCGAGTTCCGCCTGACAGGCCGCGCCCAGCCCGTGGGCAGCGATGACCTTATCATTGTGAACCCGCATGTGGAGCACACCGAAACCAGCTTTTCCTCGAACCCGCTGGAGTACATCGTTCTGGGCGTAAACGGGCTGGACCTGCAGCTTGCCGGCGAACCCTCGCCCTTTACAGTGCTGAATTGCCGCCAGCAGCGCAGCGAGATGTTGTTTTACCTGCGCGAGTTCGTGCGCGAAGCGGAAAACACGCCGCGGGGCTGGCAGGCGGTGTGCCAGCACCTGCTGGATGTATTTCTCATCAAGCTGTCCCGCCAGGCGGCGCTGCGCCTGGCGCCGGCCGGTACGTACCGGGCCAATTCAGAATGCGCGGCGGCACGCCGGTATATTGACGAGCATTTTACCGAACCCCTTTCACTGGACATGCTGGCCGAGGTGGTGCATTTGAACAAATACCATCTTTCCCACACCTTCCAGCGGGAATACGGCATCTCGCCCATCAGCTATCTCATCACGCGCCGCATCCGCGAGGGGCGGCACATGCTGGAAAACACCAGCTATTCCCTTTCTCAGATAGCCCATTCCATCGGCTTTTCTTCGCCCAGCTATTTTTCGCAGAGCTTCCGTAAGGCCGAGGGTATGAGCCCCGCAGAATACCGCAAGCGCGCCCGTGCCTCGCAGGCGGCCGCGCCGGTGCAGCTATAAGGAGGAACATGCTATGGATTACAAAGCCCTTCGGCTGGAGCGCCCGTTTGAGGTGGACGAGGTGGTTTCTGTGCATTACTTCGAATATGCCAGCAATTACTGCTACGAGGGCGAACAGCACAATTTCTGGGAATTTTTATATGTAGACAAGGGTGAACTGCACGTGCGCGCGGGCAACCGCGAGCTTACCATGAAGCGCGGGCAGATGATATTCCACGAGCCGGGCGAATTTCACAGCCTGCGTGCAAATGGCGTGGTGGCGCCGAACCTTGTGGTAATAAGCTTTGTATGCCACAGCCGGGCCATGGCCTGCTTTGCCGGGCGTGTGCTTTCCATAGGCGATGCCGAGCGGGAATATCTGGCGCGCATCATCAAAGAGGCAGATGCAGCCTTTTCCACCCCGCTGAACGACCCCTACACAAAGCAGCTTCTGCGCGCGCCGCGCGCGCCGCTGGGGGCGGAGCAGCTTATCGGCGCAAGCCTGGAAAGCCTGCTGGTATGTCTTGCGCGCCGCAGCACCGGCGAGGCGCCGGCGCACAGCGCGGCAAAGCCCACCAGCCTGATACGCGCGCACAGCCAGCAGGAATTTGTGGACAGGGTGCGCGCTTACCTGGAAAAGAACATTTCGCGCAAGCTGACGCTGGCCGACATCTGCCGCGACAACCTGGTGGGCCGCAGCTACCTGCAAAAGGTGTTCCGCGAAAAGACGGGCGGCGGCGCCATGGAGTATTTCGGCGGCATGAAAATAGAAAAGGCGCAGGAGCTTATCCGCGAGGGGCGGCACAATTTCACCGAAATATCGGCGCTTTTGGGCTACACCTCCATCCACTATTTCTCGCGCCACTTCAAAAAAGTGACGGGCATGACGCCGTCGGAATATGCCTCCAGCGTGAAAGTCCTGGCCGGGCACCGCAGTGGCCGTTGAGCGGAGGCCAGGGCAGCGTGTTGCACAAAAGAGCCTTGCTTTGCGAACAATAATCCAAATATTGTGTGAAAAAATCTATTTATGAAAACGTGTAGCGCCCGTACAATGGTAGTATCAGAGCCGCGGGCCTCCGCCGCACGGCGGCGCAGCGCGTTTTATTGGGCAATACACCCGTCATTTTATTAAAAAGGAGCTGTTGGAACATGTCAATTCTGGTAAGCGGCGGCGCCGGTTATATCGGCAGCCACACCTGCATCGAGCTGATGAAAGCCGGCTATGAGATTCTGGTGGCAGACAACCTGTACAATTCCTGCGAGGAGGCCCTGCGCCGTGTGGAGCGCATCGCCGGGCAGAGCGTGCCCTTCGTGAACATCGACCTGTGCGATGCTGCGGCGGTGGATGAGCTGTTCCGTGCGCACCCCGGCATTGAGGCCGTCATTCACTTTGCCGCATACAAGGCCGTGGGCGAAAGCGTGGCAAAGCCGCTGGAATATTATTCGAACAACCTCATCAGCGCCCTGAACGTGCTGAATGCCATGAAAAAATACGGTGTGAAGAATTTTGTGTTCTCCTCCTCCGCCACTGTATACGGCGACCCGGCCAGCGTGCCCATCCGCGAAGATTTCCCCGTGGGCGCCACTACCAACCCCTACGGCGCCACCAAGGTAATGAACGAGAATATCCTCACCGATATCTGCAAGGCAGACCCCTCGATGAACGTGGCCCTGCTGCGTTATTTCAACCCCATCGGCGCGCATGAAAGCGGCCTGATTGGCGAGGACCCGAACGGAATCCCCAACAACCTTGTGCCCTATATTGCCAAGGTAGCCGTGGGCAAGTTGGAAAAGGTGCATGTGTTCGGCAGCGATTACCCCACCCCGGACGGCACCGGCGTGCGCGACTATATCCATGTGGTAGATTTGGCGCGCGGCCATGTGGCGGCGCTGAAAAAGCTGGCAACGAACTGCGGGCTGTTTGTATGCAACCTGGGCACGGGCCGCGGCTACAGTGTGCTGGATGTGATACGCGCGTATTCCAGGGCGTGCGGCAAAGAGATACCCTATGTGATAGACCCGCGCCGCCCCGGCGACATTGCCGAGTGCTACGCAGACCCCACCCGCGCCCGCGAGGAACTGGGCTGGCAGGCAGAATACGGCATTGACGAGATGTGCGCCTCCAGCTGGAAATGGCAGAGCATGAACCCGAACGGCTATAAGGGCTGAGCCCGTTTTGCAGAGTGAAAATTTGAGAAGGAGCCAGACGACAATATGAAAAAACCTGTTCTTGCAGTAATGGCTGCCGGCATGGGCAGCCGGTACGGCGGCCTGAAGCAGATAGACCCCGTGGGCGGCCATGGCCAGCTTATCATTGATTATTCCATCTTCGACGCGCGGCGCGCAGGCTTTGAGACCGTGGTGTTCATCATCAAGCACGAAATTGAAGCCTCGTTCAAGCAGGCCATTGGAGACCGGCTTTCAAAGGTGATGGACGTGCGCTATGCCTACCAGCAACTGGACGACCTGCCCGACGGCTACACCGTACCCGCCGGGCGTGAAAAGCCGTGGGGCACCAGCCATGCCATTCTGGCGGCGCGCAGCGTGATAGACGGGCCGTTCGCCGTCATCAATGCAGATGACTACTACGGCCCGGAGGCCTTCCGCGTGATATACGACTACCTCACGGCCCACCCGGACAAGGACGGCGTGTATGAATATGCCATGGTGGGCTATAAGCTGGAGAACACCGTGACGGAAAACGGCCATGTGGCACGCGGCGTATGCGAAACAGATGCGGACGGTTACCTTGCCAGCGTCACCGAGCGCACGCACATTGAAAAGACGGCCGCGGGCGCGCGTTACACCGAGGACGGCGGTGCCACCTGGTACGAGCTGCCGGGCAGTACCATCGTCTCGATGAACATGTGGGGCTTCACGCACAGCTTTTTACCTGAGGCAGAAGCGCGCTTTGCCGCCTTTTTGGACGATGCGCTGAAGACGAACCCGCTGAAGGGCGAATACTTCCTGCCCAGCGTGGTGAGCCAGCTTGTGGGCGAGGGCAAGGCTCGCGTGAAGGTGCTGCACAGCGCCGACAAGTGGTACGGCGTGACGTATAAGGATGACAAGCCCGTGGTAGTGGCCGCCATTGCCGAAAAGACGGCGGCCGGCCTGTACCCGGAAAACCTGTGGGAGGTGTGAGCATGCGCCAGGCTGCGGAACATAACCTGCCCGAGGCGCTGGCCGCCTTTGATTTCGGCGGCCAGACGGCGGGCGCCCTGCGCTACGGCCAGGGGCATATCAACGACACTTTCTGCGCGTATGTGCAGACGCCGCAGGGCGATGCGCGGCGCTTTATCCTGCAGCGCATCAACACCGACACATTCACAGACCCGAAGGGCCTGATGGAGAACATTGTGGGCGTGACGGACTCCCTGCGCGCCGCCGTTGAAAAAAGCGGCGGCGACCCCGCGCGCGAGGCCATGACGGTGCTTCGCACCCGCGCAGGCGGCACATATTTCACAGACAGCGAGGGCGGCGCATGGCGTGCCTACCCTTTCATAGAAGGCACCGTATGCCTGCAAAGCGTGCAGCAACCCGCCCAGTTTTACGAAAGCGCGCGCGCCTTCGGCCGCTTCCAGCAGCTTCTGGCGGGCTACCCTGCCGCCACGCTGCACGAGACCATCGCCAAATTCCACGACACACGCCAGCGCCTTGCCAACTTTGAAAAGGCGCTGGCCGCCGATGTGTGCGGCCGCGCCAAAGACGTGCAGCCGGAGGCGGAATTCGTGATGGCCCGCAAGGCAGACTGCGCATACCTGATGGATTTGTTGGAAAAGGGCGAGCTGCCGCTGCGCGTGACGCACAACGACACCAAGCTGAACAACGTCCTGCTGGACAAGGCCACCGGAAAGGGCGTGTGCATCATTGACCTGGACACCGTGATGCCCGGCCTCTCGCTGAACGATTTTGGCGATTCCATCCGCTTCGGCGCCAACCACAGCGCCGAGGACGAGCCGGACCTTTCGAAAGTGAACTTTGATATCTCGCTATACGAAATTTACGCCAAAGGCTTTCTGGAGACGGCGGGCGGCGCGCTGACGCCCATGGAAAAGCAGTGCCTGCCCTGGGGCGCCAAACTGATGACGCTGGAGTGCGGCATGCGCTTCCTCACCGATTATCTGGAGGGCGACCACTACTTCAAAACGCACCGCGATGGCCAGAACCTGGACCGCTGCCGCACCCAGTTCAAGCTGGTGGCGGACATGGAGGCCCAGTGGGCTGCCATGCAGGCCGCGGCGGAAAAATATTTCTGAAAAGCCATTGCAAAAGCGTCCCCGTGTTCCGATGGAGCACGGGGACGCTTTGTGCATGCGCGCGCTGAACGGCGGCGGGCGCATGTTGCCATAAGGGGAAGGGCCGCCCCTCCCCTGCCGGGGCTGCGGGCAGCCGCCTACAGCAAAAAGCCGGCCGCGCCGGGCGGCGCTTTGCGGCATACGCAGTGTCCGAGGGGGACATAACGCCCCGCGCCCGCAGGCGCATCCGGGGCCCGGCGCGCCTGCCCCCCGCCCGTGCACCCATGCTCCGCCCATTCGCCCGAAGCACAGGCAGACCAGGCGCAGACGGGTTTATTCGTCCGGGCCATACCGGTATTTCCGCCGTCATTCCGGCGGCCCTGTCTGCAAGGGCCGCCCGCTTGCAGCCCCGCCCGCCTGCCGCATGGAAAGAGGGCGGCCTGTTCCCTCTCCCCGCCGCCCTTTGGCGTGAACAGCCCGTTTCACTCCGTCATCTTTATGTAGAAGAAATAGCTTGCGGTTCCGCCGTACCCGTTTTCCGCATTCCAGACGGCTGTTATTTCATAGATGTACGCGCCCGCCTTGAGGGCGAGAGCGCCTCTATCGAAAGCCGCCTCTTCGCTGCATGCGGCAGGCGCCCCCCAGTATTCATCGCTCCAGCATTTCACGCTTACAACGGCATCGGGTTCCTCTGCAAATCTCAGCACAGCCGTTGCTTCCGGCGTTTCATACGGCGGGGACAATAGTTCCTCGCAATGCAAAGGGTGTGCGCTGCCGGCATTTATACTCACAGAATTTCCATCAGCATCCTTTTTCTGCCACGAATAAGTGCCCAGGAATGCGCTGACGGAAGTGCCGCCGCTTATCACGCTCAAAGCAGGCGGCTCTTCCAAAATGATACCGGCGGTTCCGGATCTCAGCAGCTCATCGGCATAGCGGCTGAGTGCTTCGCACGGCTCTTGCTTTGTTTTATAGCCCACCCCGTCGATTATAAGAAACGGGCTATATGCCGCAATCTCTGTCTGTGTGCCGTCCGTCATAGTCAGGGTAAAAACAGCAGCCTGCCCGGCATATTCTGTGTAAGAATTATCCTGATAATAGATAACCACATCGTTCAAACAGCCCGCCAGCTCTGAAGCATTCTCAATTTCAACCGTTTTGTCCGGCGGCGACAATCGTACTTTGGCCGACGCTATCTGTGCCGCGTCCAGATTTTTATATGGCCTTTTCCCCATTGCAAGCAGAAGGGCCGCCGCAGTGAATAACAGGAGAATGCACGCGGGCGCCATAAGCAGCCATCTCTTTTTCATAACAGAAGCCTCCTCTGCCTTTTGTTTTTATGCCGTTACTTATATAGACGAAAAATTGGGGAAAAGGTTTCACAGCCCGCAAGGCCCGCGGTGCAGGCTTATGAACAAATCCACCGCATTTCTGCCCGCCATGGGCGGTATTGCGCCTTTGCCGCCCCGGCCAGGCTGCGCGGGGCGCCTCTTCGTGCCCAGGCCCCCGCAGCCGCCAAGCTGAGCCTCTGTTTTTTCGGAAAGGTTTTTGCGCAAAAGCCTCCCGGCGCAGGCAGGGAGCCCGCCTGCAGACACGGGCGCATACAAAAAGGCATGGAAAAATTCCATGCCTTTTTCTTTTTGAGTAGGGAAACCCCCGGTTCTGCCGGTAGAGGTGCCCCGCAAAAAAGCTTTAGCTTCAGGCATCGAGCGGAGCGAACTGCTAACAGCAAGTTAGCAGGGATAAAAGGCCACCGTTAGGACAGCAGTTGCCCGTTTACGGGCTGTGGGGCAAGGGATGCGAGCGGAATAAAATTCAGCGCGTCTTGAGGCGCTTGCCGGTAATAGGCCCTTATAGGGCCAGCTCAAGCCACCGGCTTAGCCGGTGGTTATGACTGTCAGCCCTATCGGAAAAGAATCCCCGGCTCTGCCGGGGCGCGCAAAATGCTTTTGCTTTAAGCTTCAAGCGAAGCGGGAAGTGAAAAGCAGCCTTGCACTTTGCAAAAGGGTTCTCCTGAAAAGCAATCTCTGTCTACGGGCTGCCGCGTGGGCAATGCGGGAGGCGGCTTCTATTCAGTGCATCCTGCAAGGCCTGCCGGCAGGGGGGCCTCCAGTGCCTGCACAGGCCCCCGGCAGAGCCGGGGGCCTGACGCTTTCCATCACAAAAGAGGCACGCCTTCACGCCATGGTATACACTGCAATGCCCACAAAGCACAGCATGGTGGCCAGCGTCTGCGCAGAGTAGCTGGTGGAGACATACTCGGCGTCGTCCCCCACGTCTGCAAACAGCGGGATGATGAACGGCGCGGGCAGGCTGAACAGCACCAGCAGAGCTGCCATGGTGAGCTTATCGAACGGCAGAAAGCGGAACACCACCAGCGCCGCCGCCGCACACAGCGCAGCCATCACCGCAAGGCGCAGCGCCACTGTGGTAAGCACCGGGCGCAGCAGGCTCACTTTCAGCGACAGCTCGTACCCCACCACGATAAGGATGAGGCATGCCGTGGGCGCCGAAAGGAAGCTGATGAGCTCGGTGACAATGCCGGAAACGGGCGAGGCCAGCACCCATTTGCCCACGCCCAGCGCGCCCAGCACGATGCCCAGCGCCATGCCGCAGAACGCGGGGTTTGTAAACATGTTTTTCAAAAGGCCCTTTGCGTCTGCCCTCTCGCCGCCCGCCACCTTCAGCAGGGCCAGCCACACGGTGTAGGCAAACAACGTCTGGCCGATATCGAACATGGCCAGGGTGGAGAGGCTGCCGTTCTCACCCGCCAGCAGGCCGTACAGCGCATAGCCCAGCATGCCCACCTCAAAGCTGGACATCAGAAACGGCAGAAAACGCCCGTGCGGGGCCACCAGCGGGCGCAGCGCATAGCCCGCCGCACAGGCAATGCCGCAGGCGGTGAACACCACCGCAAAGCCCAGCAGAAGGCCGGCGTTGTATTCCGCCGTGAGGAAGGCGTTAAACAGCACCACCGGCAGCGTGATATTGCCGATGACGGTTTTCAGGGCCGCATGCCCCTGTGCGTTCAAAAGGCCGCTGCGCCGGCAGAAAAAGCCGATGGCCATGGCCGCCAGCACAGGCAGCACCATCTATGTGATTTGTAAAAACAACATGGTATCCCTCCCCGCCAGGGCTCAAAGCCCGCCCGGCATCTATAAGGCCGCGCGGCAGAGGGCAGCCCGCCCCCTGCGCGCCCTGCATGAAAAAACAAGCCGCCGCGGCGCCGCAGCCCGGAGATGAAAGGAAAGGGAATCTCCGGGCAGGGCGCCGCCTGCGGCCTGCCTTTTATACTGAGAACCGCTTATTTGTGGATCTCATTCTGATAGAACTCGTACGCTTCCTTGTCGGTAAAGCCTTCGTGTACGATTTTGGCAATGGCTGCGCTCATCTCTACAGGGTGATTGCTCTGGAAGATGTTGCGGCCCATGTCCAAGCCGCGGGCGCCGCCCTGAATAGAGCGGTAGGCCAGCGTGAGGGCCTCGTCCTCAGGCAGCTTCTTGCCGCCGGCCACCACAATGGGCACCGGGCAGGCAGCCACAATCTCTTCAAAGTTTTCGCAGTAATAGGTCTTGATAATATTGGCGCCCATCTCGGCCACGATGCGCGTGGCAAGCTTAAAGAAGCGGTCCGTGCGCTCCATATCCTTGCCCACGGCCACAACGCCCATCACAGGCACGCTGTAGCGCATGCCGGCATTGATGCAGCGGGACAGGTTGTCGATGCTGGAAAGCTGGCCGTCCGCGCCGATAAACGTCTGCACGGCCATGCAGTCTGCGTTCATGCGGATGGAATCTTCAATGTCCACGGCCACCACCTCGTGCGAGAGGTCGTCGTTTATCATGGAAGAGCCGGAGCTCACGCGCAGCGCGATGCCCTTCTTGCACTCGGGCTGCACGCAGGTGCGCAGCGCACCGCGGGTGCCCATCAGCACATCCACGTTGGGCAGCAGCTTCGGAATGGTGATGTCCAAGCGCTCCAGCCCGGCGGTAGAGCCCATGAAATAGCCGTGGTCAAAGGCGAACATCACGGTGTTGCCGCTTTTGGGGTTAAAAATGTTGGACAGGTGCTTTTTCATGCCCCAGTCCAGATTATTGGCGCCCTTTACATAAAAACTTCCCTGATTTGCGAAAGGAACGTCGGTGTGGTAATCCTTCGCAACTTTCAAGCCTTCTTTATCAGCCATTGGTCAAAAATCCTCCTTGTATGATACTACATGCCGGTATGCTGCCGGAAAAACGGATACACGCAAAGCACTTTCCCATACCTTGCGCCTAAACGGACGGCGGCGCGCCGTCATCCGCTTAGGCGCAAAGTATGGCCGGGAGGGTCCGCCCATACTCTGCGCCGCCCGCCGCGCGGCAGGCAGAAAAAAGGAGTGTTAGAAATCGTACTGGTCCATGTTCTCTGCGGTGAACACAGCGCGCTCGGGCAGCAGCACAACGCCGCTGTTCACGTCGCCAGTCTCTGCACCTTCCGCGATGCTGTCGTTGGCAACCACTTCCACATCACCGATGCCGGGGATGGAGATGGTGTCGCCCACCGTCACTTCGTTGCCGGCAGCCAGATAAGCGGCCAGATAGCAGCCCATGGCGCCCTGCACAGAGGCATCCCACAGGCCCCAGTTGTAGATGGTGCCGTTGGAGCAATACTCTTTGATGGCGTTCGGGGTGGCAAAGCCGGTGATGGTGATGTCGTCCTGGGTATAGCCCTTGTTCTCGGCAGCCTGCAGCTGGCCGGGCAGAGCGGTGGAGTCGTTGCAGATAATCAGGTCGATGTCGGGGTGCGCGCTCAGCACAGCCTCGCCAACGGTGATGGCCTGCTCGGCATCCTGGTTGGAGTAGTAGTTGTCAGGGGCAACATTCGTCCAGTTGGGATATTTCTCAGCAATGATGGCCTCGCCGGCAACCTGCCAGGAGTTCTGGTCCGTCACAGTGGCCTGAGAATAGTGCCAGCAGTAGGTAACTTCATCGTTCTCGGGGTCGATGCCGCGGGCTTCCAGGCCGGCAACGGCAAGGTCCACCAGCATCTGGCCCAGCACGTCGGGCGTGCCTTGGGAAACCATCAAATCGCGGTCTTCGGGCAGAGCGTCAGAGTCCCATGTAGTGACGATGACGCCGGCCTCGGCGGCAGTCTTCAGCGCGTCGGAAACACCGGCGGCGTCAACGGTGGAGATGCAGATGGCGTCCGTGCCGGAGGCAACGGCCGTGTTGATAACCTGCACCTGGTCGGCCACGGCAGCGGTAGCGCTGCCCTGGTAGTCCACAGTGATGCCCCAGTCCTCAGCATACTTCTGGGCGCCGTCATTGGCAACCTCGAAGAACGCGTTGCCCGTCACCTTCGGGATGAATGTGACCGTCATGCCCTCAACGGACTTCACGTCGGAGCCGGCTGCAGAAGCAGAGCCGGAAGCGGGTGTGCTCGCACTGACAGGCGCAGAGGAAGAAGTGGGTGTGCCGCCGCAGGCTACCAGCGTAAGAGCCAAGGCCAGGGCCAGCACGATTGCAAGTGCTTTTTTCATGATATGACCTCCTGTTTTATATCTTTTGAGGGGGCGTCCCCCTCTGGGGAACTTTATTTTGCGGTTTTCACCGCGGGCCGTTCTTTTTTTCTTTTCAGCTTTGCGAACAAAGCGGCCGTTTTCGGGTGGTTCGCCGCGGCGCGGCCCACCACCACCACAATAAGCAGAATGCCGATGGGGATGTCGAGGTACTGCGTATTCACCTTAAAGCACAGCGGCATGCCGAAACGCATCAGGCCGATGATGAGCGAGGCCAGGGCCGTGCCGATGGCGCTGCCCTTGCCGCCCGTGGAAAGCGTGCCGCCCAGCACGCACGCGGTGATGATATTCATGGTAAGCGTGCTGCCAAGGTCGCTTTTCGCGGTGCCCAGATATGAAGTGAGCACGATGCCCGCCACCGCCGCGCTGACGGCGCTGAGCACATAGGTGGAAAGGATGACGCGGCGCGTGTTGATGCCGGAATATTCAGCCGCCTGTGGGTTCACACCCACAAGGAACACCTTGCGCCCGTATTTCGATTTGTGCAGAAGCAGCCATGCAATTACCGTCATTCCCAGGAAGATGAGCACCTGGGACGGGATGACGCCGAACAGCTTGAAGCCGGTGAGGGCCTTGAAGCTTTCGGGGAAGCCGCTGATGCCCTGATAGCTCTCGGTAGAGCTGAGGGTGGAAACCAGCAGTGCAAGGCCCGCGTACAGGAACTGGCCGCCCAGCGTCACCACCATGGCCTGCACGCCGCAGTAGGCCACAAAGAACCCGCTGAGCGCGCCGCACACGGCGGCGATAGCCACGGCCAGCAGCACGGCGGCCCAGATATTGAGGCCGAAGTCCTGCCAGAATACGCCGATGACAATGGAGGTGAGGCCTACGATGGAGCCCGCCTGAATGTCGATGCCGCCGGTAATCATCACAAAGGTGACAAACAGGCTGATGAGGCAGATGGCGATAAAGTCGTTGATGCTGTTCAAAAGCAGCGGAATACGCAGGAATTTCTCGTTCGCAAAGCCGAACACAACAAACTCCAGCACCAGCAGCACCACAAGGAACGTGTTCCAGTTCTTAAAGGCACCGCCTATTTTAGAGGAAAGCGGCTTTTTCATTTGGCCTCGCCCCCTTCCGCTGCACCCGTCGTCCTGGCGGCCAGGCGTTCATGGCGGTTGCGCACCGCCGCACGGCGCTGCATCAGCGCGTCTGCCACCACGATGGTGATAAGGATGATGCCCGTGATGGTGTTGTCGTAATTGGAAGAGAAGCCCATGAACACCAGCAGGTAGCTGATAGAGCTCATGATGACGGCGCCGATGGCGGCGCCCACCACGCTGCCCACACCGCCGGACAGGCTGATGCCGCCCAGCACGCAGGCCGCCACGGCCTTCATTTCATAGCCGTTGCCGCTCAGCGATGTGACAAAGCCGATGCGGCTGCAGAACAAAATGCCCGCCAGCGCGGCCATGACGCCGCATATGACATAGGCCAGCACCTTTGTGCGCACGGCCGAGATGCCAACCAGCGTGGCGCCGCCCGCATTATCGCCCACCGCCGTGAAATAGCGGCCGCGGCGCGTGCGGGACAAAAGCAGATGCACCACTACCACCAGCACAAGGCAGGCGCAGAAATACACGGTGAGGTCGCCCAGAAGGGTGACGGAAGAAAAATCCTTAAATTCCTTGGGCAGGTTTTCCACCCAGGCGCCGTCTGCGTACACATACATGGCGCCGCGCAGCACGCCGTTCACGCCCAGCGTGAAGATAAGCGAGGGCACGCCCATCACAGCCACGCCCCAGCCATTGATAAGGCCAACCAAAGCGCCGATGAGAATGCCTGCGGCAAAGGCCACCAGCCAGTTGCAGCCGTCGCGCAGAAGGCTGCCCACCACTGTGGCCACAAAGCCCAGGGTGGAGCCCACAGAGACGTCTATTTCGCCCACGATGATGGCGAAGGCCATGCCCACGGCGATGAGGATATACACCACAGCGGAATTGAAGCACGCCGAAATGTTGGCAGAGCTTGCAAAGCTGGGGTTGATGAGGCTTACAATGATGAACAGCGCCACAAGAAACAGAAAGCTGCTGAGCTCGCGCGCCTTCAACACCTTTTTCACTGTGCTCATGCCTCCACCTTCTTTTCATCCGTCACGCCAAAGGCGGCGGCCATCAGGTTATCCTGGTTGATGTCGCATTTCTGGAACTCTGCATTGATGCGGCCCTGATATACGGTCACCGCGCGGTCGGAAAGTTCCACAATTTCCTCCATATCGGACGAAATCAGCAGCACGGCCACGCCCTCGTCGCGCAAATGCGCGATAATGCTGTACACATCGCCGCGGGCCGCGGCGTCAATGCCGCGCGTCGGCTCGTCCAGAATGACAAGCTTCGGCTTTGTGGAAAGCGCGCGGCCGATGACAACCTTCTGCTGGTTGCCGCCCGAAAGGCTGCCTACCAGCTGGTCCTGCCCGGTGATCTTGGTGCGGAAATCGTCCACATACTTCTGCGTCACTTCGCGCTCGCGCTTTCCGTTCAGGAAGAAGCGGCCCATCTCTCTGCGGCCCAGAATGGCCGAGGTGGTGTTCGCCGCCACGTCGCTTATTTTGAACAGGCCGTGCAGGTGGCGGTCCTCCGGCACATAGTTCACGCCAGCGGCCAGCACCTTTTCCGTGGAAAGGCCGGTGATGTCTTTCCCTTCCAGAATGGCCTTGCCGCCCAGCGCCTTGTCGCGCCCGAAAATAGTGGTGGCAAGCTCGGTGCGGCCCGCGCCCACCACGCCGGCGACACCCAGTATCTCGCCGGGGTACACCTTCAAATCAATGTTCGAAAAGCCGTAGCCGGAAAACTTCTGCAGTTCAAACACCGGCTTGAGGTTTTTGTAATCAATGGTGACGGTGCAGCCCTCTTTTTGTTCCACCTCATCCATGTTCGGGGGCAGAAGGCCCTTCACCAGCATCTCGCGGGTGAAGTCCGCCACGGGGCCCTGCAGCGTCACAACGCCGTCGCGCAGGATGGCAACGTGTGTGGCCAGTTCAAACACCTCGGCCAGACGGTGCGTGATGTAAATAATGCCAATGCCCTTTTCGCGCAGATCGTTCACGCATTTGAACAGGCTTTCCACTTCCTTAAAGGTAAGGGCGCTGGTGGGCTCGTCCAGAATGAGCACCTGCGCATTGCGCAAAAGCCCGCGCAGTATCTCCACAAGCTGCTGCTCGGCAATGGAAAGGCTGGAGGCCTTGCGGTGCAAATCCAGATGCCAGCCAATCTCATCCATCTGCTGCACAAGGCGCCGGCGAAGCTCTGCCGGTTTTTCCGAAAAACCGATGAGGATATTTTCCTCCACGGACATGTTCGGGAACAGCATGGGCTCCTGCGGCACCATATAGATGCCTGCCGCCAAAGCCACCGAGGGACGCGAGAGATTCAGCTTTTTTCCCTTGATATAAATGTCGCCTTCATCCTGCTGATAGATGCCCATGATAATCTTCATCAGCGTGCTTTTGCCCGCGCCGTTGCCGCCGATGAGGGCCAGCACCTCGCCCGCGCCCACCGAAAGGTCGATGCCCTTCAAAACGGCATTCAGGCTGAACGATTTGCGAATGCCCCTTACCGAAAGCAGCGGCGCGCCGCCGGGCTGTGCACCTTGTTGCGCCATCTTTCGTTCTCCCTTCCACAGAAAGTTTACAAAAGTTTTTTAATTATTTTTTTGTTACCCATATCATTCTAAAAGATTTCGCTTCTTTTGTCAACCGTCTGCACGGCGACCAGCGCGCCATTCTTCGTGTGTTCTGCACCATATTTCACACAAATTCAGGCCTAAAACCGTGAAAAAACCCAGTTTTTTTGTAGATTATGCCTTATTTTCAGGTTGCATTTTAATGCGATTCGCCTAAAAAAAGTTACAAACTGATATTTCATTGACAGGCCGCATTTTCGTTGCTATACTAAAAATATTGAAACATATGATTTATATTAAAACATTTGTTTATACTTTTTGAGGCCTTATCATTTGCTTTCCTTGCAGGGCAGGCCCCAAAAGAATATAATAATTACTGTATATGCAAAAAATCTGCGCGCTGTGCGGCGTGCCCTGCAGGAAGGAGACTTACCACTTGGATTACGAAGAAGCTTTGATGATAAAAACAGCCTGGTACTATTACCTTGAGAACATGACACAGCAGAAAATATCAGAGCTGCTTGGCATTTCACGCATCCGCGTGATAAAGCTGCTGGAAAAGGCCCGCCAGACGGGCATTATCCAGTTTAAGATACGCGAGGACAGCGCCTCGCGCATGCAGGTAGAGCGCGAGCTGGCGGCCGCCTACGGCCTGAAGGACGTGTTTGTGGTGCCCAGTGTGCCGGACGGCGATTTGAACGAAACCATCGCCAAGGCCGCGGCCATGTATATCAGCGGCCGCCTGACAGACAACTGCTTTATCAACATGGGCTATGGCGACACGCCCAGCCGTGTGCTGAACAACCTGGCCACCATGACCGAGCGGCCCATCTCGTGCGTGTCACTGACGGGCGGGGTGAACTATTATCTGCCCAACACGCGCTCGAACATCTTCAACATCAAGCTGTACCTCATTCCGGCGCCGCTGCTGGCCTCTACCAAAGAGATGGTGGCAGCCATGCGCAACGAGGAATCGGTGATGGAGATAAGCCGCATGGTGAAGCTTTCGAGCATGACGGTGGTGGGTATTGGCGGCATGCAGGACGACGCCACCATTCTGCGCTCGAACATCCTGACAAAAAACGACTTTCTCTATTTGGAGATGCAGGGCGCCGTGGGCGACGTGCTGAGCCATTTTCTGGACAAGGACGGCAACCCTGTGGAGACGGATATTGAGGACCGCCTTATCTCCACCCCGCTGGCCACGCTGAAAGAGCTGGAGAACGTCATCGGCGTAGCCGCAGGCGGCCATAAGGTGGACGCCATCCGCGCAGTGCTGCGCGGGAAATACCTCGACGTGCTCATCACGGACGAGGCCACGGCCCTGCAGCTTTTGAGCAGGCAGGGCAGCTGAACCGGCATTTTCCCTTTCCCCGCGCCCTTGCGGCGCCCGGGAAGGGTGTATTTTAGGAGGAAATTGGAATGGCGAAACAATACTTGATGGCCGTAGACGCCGGCACAGGCAGCGTGCGCGCCGTTTTGTTCGACACAAAGGGCAGCCAGCTTGGCTGTGTGCAGCGCGAGTGGGAGCACAAGGAAGACCCCCGCTGGCCCGGCAGCATGGATTTTGACTGGGCCTACAACTGGCAGCTTGCCTCTGGCTGCATCAGGGGGGTGCTGGCCGAAACGGGCATTGACCCGAAGGAGATCGCCGCCGTTTCCACCACCTGCATGCGCGAGGGCATTGTGCTGTACGATAAGGACGGCCGCGAGATTTGGGCCTGCGCCAACGTGGACGCGCGCAGCAATGACGAGGTGGGCGAGCTTATCCGCATGAACCCCGGCCTGGAAAAGGAAGTGTACCTGGAATCCGGCCAGACGTATGCACTGGGCGCGCTGCCCCGCCTTTTGTGGGTGAAAAACAAAAGGCCCGAGGTGTACGAAAACGTTGCCGTAGTGGGCATGTTCAACGACTGGCTGATTTATAAAATGACGGGCGTGCTGGAGGTAGAGCCCTCGAACGGCTCCACCACGGGTATTTTTGATTTGCAAAAGCGCGCGTGGGACCCCGCCATTGCCGAAAAGTGCGGCCTGCGCACCGATATTTTCCCGCCCGTGCGCGAGTGCGGCGAGGTGATTGCCCATGTAAACGCCAGGGGCGCGGCTGAAACCGGCCTTGCCGAGGGCACACCCGTGGTGATGGGCGGCGGCGACGCACAGCTTGGCTGCGTCGGCGTGGGCGTTGTGGACCCGAACCAGGCGGCCGTGTTCGGCGGCAGCTTCTGGCAGTATGAGTTCAACACCGCAAACGGCAAAACAGACCCCGGCTGCCGCGTGCGCGTGAACTGCCACGCCGTGCCGGGCGTGTGGCAGTACGAGGCGCTGGCCTTCAAGCCGGGCCTTGTGATGCGCTGGTTCCGCGACGGGTTCTGCCAGCTGGAAAAGCAGCAGGCCGAGGCCACCGGCAAGGACCCATACTACCTGATGGACAAAGAGGCCGCCAAGGTGCCCGCCGGGTGCCACGGCATGATGTGCGCCTTCTCGGACGTGATGAACTTCATCTCGTGGAAGCATGCGGCCCCCACCTTCACAAATTTCGAGCTTGACCCTGAAAGGTTCAGCCGCTACACCTTCTACCGCGCCATTCTGGAGAACACCGCCATGATAACCAGAGGCCATCTGGAGCTGGTGAAAGAGGCCACCGGCAACATGCCGCAGGAGATTGTGTTCGCAGGCGGCGCGTCCAAGAGCCCGCTTTGGTGCCAGATTGTGGCCGACGTGCTGGGCCTGCCCGTAAAGGTGCCCGTGGTGAAAGAGGCCACGGCGCTGGGCGCGGCCATCCTGGCCGGATACGGCGTGGGCATCTACAAGGATATTTCCGCCACGGCGCGCGAGCTTGTGCAGTGGGACAAGACCTATGCCCCCAACATGGAAAACCACGCCGTATACAAGGAAATGTACGGCCCGTGGCGCAGGGTGTACGCCGCACAGCTTGCCCTGTGCGACGAAAAGCTGACGAAAAATATGTGGATCGCGCCCGGCCTGTAACAGGGTGCGAGCCCCGCGGCGGCGCGTTTGCCGCGCAAGGCCGCAGCGCGCCGCGCGGGCCGGTCTTTACATACATCAATTTCAAAAAACCGGGAGGAAAGTTTCAATGTTCATTGTGAATGAGAATGAAAAGGAGTACCGCTTCGGAGACAGCGGCCCCAAATACCTGATGAAAGGCCCCCGCATGAATTTTGCGCTGGTGCAGTTTGGCCCCGGGCAGGATTTCAAGGCCCATTACCACAACGTGATGGAGGAAAACTTCTTCATTCTGGAGGGCGAGATCGACATCGTGGTGGACGGCAAGGTGAACCATTTGAAGGCGGGCGACCTCATCCATATCGAGCCGGGCGAGGTGCACTACTGCATCAACAACTCGAACGCAAAAATAAAAATGGTGTCCACCCTGACGCCCTATCAGGAAGTGGACAAGGTGGAAGTGGACAACTACACCTACGAGAAATAAGCTGCACAGGCGGCCGCGCATAACAAGGAGGAATGTGCTGTGAAAACCATCCATGCTGTTCCCGTAACGCACGAGGCGTTCCGCCCCTACGGCTATATCGCCAACATCGCAGACCCTTCGGGCGAATACGCCATGAGCGAAACGCTGCCCGCGTTTCACCGCGATATGGTGCTGGCCCCCATGGCGGACCGCGCGCCCATTGCCTTCGGCTCGCTGAAGGTGAATAAGCGCCCCATGGTGGTGGCCGATGTGGAATACCACACAAACGCCTGCGAAGTGATGATGCCCATGGATGACGATATGGTGATGTACGCGGGCCCCGCCTCGAACGACGTGGTGGAGCTGGATAAGCTGCAGGCCTTCATCATCCCGAAGGGCACGATGGTGGTGTTCCGCGCGGGCGCGTGGCACGGCGCCCCCTACCCCGTGCACGGCGAGGTAGGCACAGTGCTTATCTGCCTGCCCGAGCGCACCTACCTGAACGACACCGTGAAGTATCTGCTGGAGGAAAAAGACCAGCTTCTTATCGAGCTGTGACCGCGGCCCGCAGGGGCCGCACGGTCCCTGCCCGGCCCGTGATACACAAAGCAAAGCCTGCGAGTCCGTAGCCTCGCGGGCTTTTCCTTTTGCGCTGCCCCTCCCCGCCGGAGAACAGGCGCCCCTGGCAAAAAGCATGCGGTTTCTTGCAGCCGGGCCTGCGCAGGCGCACGGGTGCGCCGCCTGTTTCTGCGCCAGTGCGCTGCCGCGGGCAAAGGCCGGGGCCACACAGATATGCGGGCACGCGCCTGTGCGAGCCTTTTCGCCGCACCCGGTGCAAAAAAGAAAATACCATTGCTGTACAAAGGGCAAAGCGCCAGCTAGCGGCCAAAATGGGCGCCGGCTGGTCATAAAGTTTTTCGCGTGCATCAATGCCGCCTGGCGAGGCAGACGGGCTGGTGCCCGGCAACGAGGATAACATGGCCAGGCGGTATTCAGGCCGCGAAAAACCGCCTGGCCCTTTGTGCAGCAATGGTAGTAAACCCGTGCGCTGTGTGGTAAAATAGAAAAAGCAACGCCACATTTTTCAGACAGGAGCTTTTCTCATGCAGAAAACAAGCGCCCGCAGGCTTTTTCCGGCGCTTGCCGCCTGCCTTCTTCTGTGCGCCGGCCTCTTTGGGTGCGGCGCACAGACGGCCGGCGGCAGTACAGTTGTTCCCAGCGCAGGCAGCACAAAGCCCTGTGCCAGCGCGCCGCAGGCACCGGCCGGGCCATCCTCATCTGTTCAGCCCGCCCCGGCCGGGTGGGAAACAGGCCATCTGTTCGGGGAGGCTTCGGGGTGCGCAGTTTTGTACGCCCCCGCCTCCGGGCAGTACAGCCTGTATCAGCCGCAAATGTGTGAAACGCGCTTTTCCCCTTATTCCACCTTCAAAATCATTTCTGCCTGCATGGGGCTTCACAACGGCGTTCTGGAAAGCGAAGATTCCCGCATGCGCTATTCCGGCGCGCAGTATCCTGTGCCCGCATGGAACGCAGACCTCTCGCTGAAAGAGGCGTTTCAATCTTCCTGTGTCTGGTACTTCCGTCAGGTCATCGATACGCTTGGCGAAGAGCGCGTCGCGCAGGAGCTGAAGGCGCTTTCCTACGGCAACTGCGACATTTCACAATGGGAGGGCAGCGGCATCAACCCTCTGCCGGATATGAACGGCTTTTGGCTGGGGGCTTCTCTGAAGGTCTCGCCCATAGAACAGGTACAGGCCCTGGCGCAGATATTCAGCGGCGCCGGCATTTACACCGCACAGGAGACTGCCGTTGTGAAGGACATGATGCTGGCGGGCGAAGCGGAAAGCTGGAGGTTATATGGGAAAACAGGCACAGGGCCTGCGGGCGAGGCATGGTTCACCGGGTTTGTGCAGAACGGCAGCCAAAGCCTTTACTTTGCTTTTTTCTTGAACAGCAGTGCCTCCGGGCAGGCGCCCTCCGGCGATACGGCAAAGGAAATTGCCTTCCGCGCCTTGTCAGACGCCGTCGGCGTTCAGTTTCAGCCCTGCGAGGCATAATTTTGGCCGATACTTCCGGAGGCCAGTTTCAGCCCCGTGAGGCACGATTTCGGCCAGCGCCGCGGAGGCCGGTTTCAGCCCCGTGAGGCACGATTTCTGCCAGCGCCGCCGGGGGCCAGTTTCAGGCCTGTGTAGCACGATTTCGGCCGATGCCGCCGGGGCCAATTTCAGCCCCGTGAGGCACGATTTCGGCCAGCGCCGCGGGGGCCGGTTTCAGCCCCGTGAGGCACGATTTCTGCCAGCGCCGCGGAGGCCAGTTTCAGCCCCGTGAGGCACGATTTCGGCCGATGCCGCCGGGGCCAATTTCAGCCCTGTGAGGCATAATTTGGTCAGACACCGCCGGGGGCCAGTTTCAGGCCTGTGTAGCACGATTTCGGCCAGCGCCGCCGGGGGCCAGTTTCAGGCCTGTGTAGCACGATTTCGGCCAGTGCCACCGGAGGCCAATTCCCGCCCCGTGAGGCATGATTTGAGCCGATGCCGGAGCCTAAGCCCTAGCCCCGCGGGACATGATATAGAGAGGAGAACTTTCATGAAGCGCATTCTGCTTCTTACCACAGGGGGCACCATCGCCAGCGTGGAGACAAAGCGCGGCCTTGCCCCCGCCCCCACCAGCGAGCCACTGCGCCGCCTTTTGGACGAGCTTGCCCTGCCGTGCGAGGTGACGGTGCACAGCCTGTTCCATATTGACAGCACCAACTTTCAGCCTGAGCACTGGCTGGAAATCGCGCGCGCCATCCGCGCCGCATACGGTGAATACGACGGCTTCGTCATCACGCACGGCACCGACACCATGGCTTACACGGCTGCGGCGCTCTCTTACCTCATCCAATACTCCGCAAAGCCCATTGTGCTGACGGGCGCGCAGCGCCCCCTGATCGACGCCATCACGGACGCGCGGCGCAATTTGCGCGACAGCATCCGCTTTGCCCTGCACGAAGGCGTGCGCGGGGTGTATCTGGTGTTCGACGGCAAGGCCATTTTGGGCACGCGGGCGCGCAAGGTGCGCTCGAAAAGCTATAACGCATTCGAAAGCATCAATTATCCCGTCGCCGCCTTTATCGACGAGCGGCGCATTCTGCAGTATATGGAGGCGCCCTGTGCCGCGCGCCCCGACGTACAGTTTTACGACGCGCTGTGCCCGTGCGTGTGCGTGCTGAAGCTCATTCCCGGCATGCGGCCGGACATTCTGCGCTATCTCGGGCAGGAGTACGACGCCATCCTCATCGAGAGCTACGGCGTGGGCGGCATTCCCTTCCACGGCAGCCGCAATTTCATGGCAGAGCTTTCCGCCCTGACAAATAACGGCAAAGTGGTGGTGCTGGCCACACAGGTGATGCTGGAGGGCAGCGACGCCGAGGTGTACGAGGTGGGCTTTGAGGCGGTGAACCGCTACAACGTGCTGCAGGCCTATGATATGACGGTGGAGGCCGCCAGCGTGAAGCTGATGTGGGCCATGGCGCAGACGCACAATTTTGCGCAGGTGAAGCGCCTGTTCTACCAGAACATCAACAACGATATTCTCACATTGTAAAAAGGAGGGGGCCGGCATGACAGAGCCCTGCCGGGCGCTGCGCGGCCTGCTGGAGGCCGTCGTGCGGGAATACCGGCGCATTTTGGGCAGAAACCTTGCGGGCATCTACCTGCACGGCTCTGCCGCATTCGGCTGTTTTCGCTGGCAGACAAGCGACATCGACCTGCTGGTGGCTGTACATGCGCCGCCTTCTTCCCGCCAAAAGGAAGGGCTGGTGCGCACCCTGCTGGCGCAGGGCACCGCTGCGCCGCCCGCCGGGTTCGAGATGAGTGTGGTGCTGGTGCGCTACTGCCGCCAGTTTGTATGGCCTGTGCCGTACGAACTGCACTTTTCAAATATGCACCGCGCATCATTTGAAAAAGACTTGTCTGCGGCCTGTGCGCGCATACACGGCACAGATAAAGACCTTGCCGCGCATTTCGCCGTCACGCGGGCGGCGGGTGTCACCCTGTGGGGGGAAAGCCCACGCACTATGTTCTGCGCCATACCGCCTGGCGCATATAAAGCCGCCATTCTGTACGACGCAGCCACCGCCGTGCAGGATGCCGGGCCAAAACCTGTACAGGTGGTGCTGAACCTTTGCCGCGCGCTTGCCTTTTGGCGGCAGGGGCTTGTGCTCTCCAAACAGCAGGGCGGCCAATGGGCGCTGGCACATCTGGCGGTGCAGTGGCACCCAGTTGTGCGTGCGGCACTGCAAAGCTATACGCAGGGCGTGCCCTTCTGCGCGCCTTCCGGGCAGGCAAGGGCATTTGCCTCCTGGGCGCTGCAGGGCCTGCCGCCGCCCCGCAGTATCGATGAATAGAAGCAAACAGGCCCGGCGCTTCGGTAAACCGAAGCGCCGGGCCTGTTCGTGCCGGGAAAATCACCGGCTGTGCCGGTGGAGGCCCCGCCTAAAAAGCTTTTGTTTCAGGCATCGGGCAAAACGGGCTGCCGGCAGCCAGACTTACAAAGCGGGAAAGCCTTTTTCAAACAGGGCGCCGCCCGTTTATGGGCTGCGGGGCAGATGATTTCAGTGCGCCTTGTGATGCCTGCCGGTAAAAGCTCTTACTGTGCTTTAACCCGGCGGGTCTCCGGCTCGGCCGTTGGTTATGGGCCGGGCACGAGCGGGGCGTCAAAGCTGCGAGTACAAAACCGGTGTTCCCCCGCGCCGCTGCGTCAAACTGCCTCTCCTGCCGGGACAGGCGCGCTTTACACACCCTTTTATTCTGCCGCCAGCAGTGCGGTAAGGGCGTTCAGGTCTTCACATGTCTCAAGGCCGGCAATGCCCTGCGCAAATTTTTCGGCGTTTTCACGGCCAATGAGGCTTGCCGTGCGCTCGATGAAGAACTGCTGCTCCTCCTGCAGGGTGAAATTATTGCGGGGGTGCCCCTTCGGGCAGCGCAACGTCTCGCGGAACACGCGCCCATCCTTGCACACCACCTCCACAGTCGTCTCAGGGAAGGTTCCCTGCCAGAACACCTCGAACATATGCAGGCGGTTCGCCTGCGGGCCGAAGTATTCCACAATTTTGGAGCGCTCGTACAGCTCTTCGCTGGAACGGCTTTGCAGGCTGTACCAATCCTCCGAGGGCTTCTTGCCGCTGAGGTAGCAGGCAAAGCAGTGGGGCAGGCTGTATTCCGCCTGAATAAGCCCCATGGGCAGCGGGCTCTCGGCGCTGGTGATGTCGATGATGGGCGATACGCGCACCTTTTCAATGTCGGAGAGGCCCAGCTTCTCCCTTGTGCAGATATTGTGCAGGCCGTCCAGCGGGGCCTGCACCCATACGTTTGCCGGCCAGTGCTTCAAAAGCGTTTCATTGATGTAGAAGGTTTTGCCCAGCTCTTTGTCCAGCCAATCCCACTCACACCTGTTGGAGACATACAGCCAGTAGCCTGTATCTCCTTCCAGGCCGTCATAATAGTATTCAAAGCCCTGCCGGGTAATCTCGGCGCTTTCGGCGCCGCTTCTTCCGGCAATGCCGTGCGCATAATGGTAAATGTCCCCATCGCCGTCCTTGCCCATCAAAGTGGGAGCCTGGTAAGCGGCCAGCGAGATACAGGCGGCCATTTGCAGCGCGTCAAGCCCCAGCAGCTTGCCTGCGGCCACCGCCGAGGCGAACACCTGCCAGTTTACAAGGCCCCAGCCGCGGCCCTGGGCCAGGTAGCTGTCGAATTCCGGCTGTACGGCCATGGCAATGCGCTGGTACACTTCATAGGCAGCCACAATGGCGGTGATAACCTCTTTGCCGGACGCATGCTTCTGCTCGCCGTAGGCGAATGCCGCCGGCACGGCACCGGCCGAGGCGTGGCCCGTCCAGGTGCAGTCCTCCCAGTCCAGCACGTCGGCCGCCGTGCCGTTGGCATAAACGGCTTCGGTGGGCGCCACACGCGCTCCGGTGGCCCACACGCTGGCCGTGCCTTCCGTGCCGCGGGCGGCCGCCATGGCAGCTGCGTTGGCTGTGGGGCTCATATTTCTGCTTGCCACGCTTACCGCCACCGTGTGCAGCATTATCTTCTTGGCCTGTTCAATGGCGCTGGCGGGCAGGGCTTCGTATTTCAGCTCCGCCGCATAGCGGCCCAGTATCTTTGTATATTCCTTCATCATGTTACCTCCTGTGTATGGTTTTGTTTTTCCTGCTTTCAGTGCATATGCCCTTTCAGGCGGTTTCCTTCGGCGCCACATAGCCCTGGAAGCCGGGGCGCGTTTCTACCCACAGCGGGGTCTTCTTGCTGGTGGCGAACAGGCCCAGCACAAGAAGCACCACAGACAGCCCGCCGAACACGGCAAATACGATGTTGTAAGAGCCTGTGATGTCATAGGTGAAATTGAGCAGCGGGTAGCCCAGCGTGCTGCCGATGGTGCGGAATACGACGGAATAGCTCATGAATTTGGAATATTCCTTGAAGCCGAACACATCGCGCATAAACACGGGCAGCACGGTGAACAGGATGATGCCGAGGCCCATGGAAAGCCCGATGACAGGCCCAAGGAACGTGCGCTGCGGCGTAATGACGAGCAGAGAGGCAATAGCCAGCAGATAGCCGCCCACGCACAGCGTTGTGCCAAGGCGCACGCCCCAGCGGTCCATAGCCCAGCCCAGCGGCAGAAGAAACAGGACGGAGCCGATGCTGAACAGCCCCACCACATCACCGGAAAAGACAGTGTCAAGCCCCACTTTGCTCAAATGCGCAGGCACTGCATACACTACAGGATATACGATAAGGCCGGTGATGAATGTCCACAGGTAGGCGCAGTACAGCTTGGGCGAGTGCAGCGCCTTTTTGAATTCTGCGCCCGGCAGGGAGGCGGCGTCCGGCTTTTCCTCCTGCTCGCCGTCCTTATGCTCCACACCCCAGGGCTTGAGGTTTTTTTCCGCCGGGTGGTCGCGTATCACAAGGAATACCAGCACCGTCACCGCCAAAATCAGCCACATGGTGTACAGCATGGCCTGGCGCCAGCCCGCGTTGTCTATCCATGAGGCCACCATTTTAGAGGTAAAAAACGCGCAGAGGTTGCTGAAGGTGAACATGGCGCTGATAATGGTGGCGCCCTTGCGTGCAAACCAGTTGTTGACGATGTTCCCCACGCTTACCTGGCTGAACAGCGGCCATATAAAGCCCGAGACAGCCGATGCCAGGAATATCATGGGCAGGTTGCCGGAAACTGCGTACAGCAGCGCCGCAAGCGCGCCCGCAAAGGCACCGGCCGTGATGATATAGCGTATTTTGAACCTTCGCTCGATGCGCACATACAAAAAGTATAGCACGCCCGAGACGATCTCGTTAAAAGACTGCGTGAGCGAATAGGCGCCGTGGGAAATGCCCAGCTCTTCCGTGATGGGCACCATGTAAAGCCCAAATGAATTGCTGAACAGGAAAACTGCCGGCAGCGCAATGGCGTACACAATGACGACCAGAAACGCATAGTGGAATTTTCCGCCTGAATGCTGTTTCATAAATAACCTCCTCAAACAACTGTATTTTTGTATATTCAAAAAAGGGAACGTTCCCTTTTTTGGGCAGAAAAAAGAGCTGTGCCGGTGCGGGGTACAGGCCCGCACCGGCGGGCGTTATTTTTTTACCGCAGGCTTTCTGCGGAACTTTTCCTGAAAATAGTAGGTGGCCTGTATCTCCTCCTCGGTGGGCGCCCTGCCAAAGCACTTGCCTATCAGGCAGCCCGCCAGGCAGGCCGGCAGCCCCACCCAGATGGCGTCCAGCCCCCAGGGCCTGCCCAGGATGGTCCACACCAGCGCAGTTCCGCCGCCCGCAAGGATGCCCGCAATGGCCCCCTCTGTGTTCATGCGTTTTGAGAACCACGCGAACAGATAGGGAATGACGAGCGCCGCTGCGCAGATGGACATTACCACATCCATCAGCTCCATAATGCCCTGAAACCACAGCGAAAGGCCGATGCTAAAAATCGTGCACAGCAAAATACCCACACGGCTGAGCAGGATATCCTGTTTATCTGTGACAACGCAGTTTTTCCGTGAGATGAGATATGTCTGAATGACGTTTTTGGAGATGATCATGCCGCCTGCAAACAGCGTGGAGGACGCGCAGGACATAATGGTGCTGAGCACACCGTACAGCAGCAGCACGCCCATTACAGGGCCGGCCTTCATCATAAGGGTGTAGAACACCATATTGGGCTCTATATCGGGGCCCAGCATCACCCGGGCCGCCACGCCGATATAGCACGGCACCAGCAGAATGGGCAGCACAAGAAACGTGCCAAGGTAAAGCCCCTTTTTGGCAGCCGCGTCATTTTTGGCCGAGGCCACACGCTGCAAGTCGTCCTGATTGCCCACAATGACCAGAAGTCCCATGGTGATGCAGTAGTAAATAAGCTCCTTCACCCAGCCGAACCCTTGAAACAGCGACAGCATCTGCGGCTGCCCGGCAGACGTGTAGAACTGTGCCACCGGCTGCCAGCCGCCCAGAGAATGAAGCACAAAGCCCAGCATCAAAAACGGGCACAGCGTCTGGAACACAGACTGAATAAAGTTCGTCACCATCACGCTCAGAAAGCCTGATATTCCCGTATAGAACAGGATGATGGCGGCCGATACCAGCACGCCCTGCACATGCGTCCAGCCCAAAACCGTGGTGAACAGGAAGGCCAGCGCGTTGAACTGCAGGCCCATCATCATGCAGTACTTCAGGGCAAAGCCGCCGCCCACCAGATATTGGATGGCGCCGTTGTGGCCCGGAAAGCGCTTTTGGTAAAACTCTGCAATGGTAAACAGCTTCAGAGAGCGCAGCCTGCTGACGAAGAAAAATATCCACGGCAGGGTAACAAGGTAAAGGCTGGCATAGCTCCACCAGCTTACCACGCCTCCCGTGTAGCTGCTGGCGCACAGCCCAATCAGGCCCGCACTGCCCACCCATGCGCCAATGCTGACGGCCGCTATCACCGCAGAGCCGAAGCGGTTGGCCGCAAGCCCGAAATCGTCGATAGACCTTGTGGCCTGCCTGCGCAGCACAAGGCCGATGGCGACCATGGCTGCCATATATACCGCCATTGCCGAAACAACAAACGCCGAACTCAACTTGATTCCTCCTATCGTATAAATGCATAACAAAGGGAACGTTCCCATTTCGAACCACAATACCCCTTTGCCGCTTCTTTCTGGATGCCCTCCCCTTTACACGGGGCCTTGCCCCACAGACCTTCGCAGCTCCATAGAATAGGACATCATCACATCGCGGTATTCCAGTTCTTTATTCTGTATCACCTCCAGCATCAGCTTGGTGGTGAGCACGCCATACTCGTAGTCTGACACGAATGCCGAGGTGAGGAATCTTTCCTCTGTGTCATCACGCTGAATGGTGACGATAGAAAAGTCCTGCGGGCAGCGCAGGCCTCTCTCCTGAAAATAAAAGCACACTGCCCGCGCGCATGCCAGCTCGTCCGCAAAGACGGCCGTATATTTTCCCTTCATGAAATATTTATACAGCGCCTCCAAGTATTCGGCCGTGGCATTGCCGCCTGCAGGCGCTGGGTAAAAATCGGCCGCGCTGCAGGCAAAGCCCGCTTCAAAGCATATATTTTCCCAGGCGCGCAGCCTGGTTTTTCGAAATTGCTCGTTCTGCGGCTCAACCCCCACAAGGGTGAGCACGCGCCTGTGTCCGTTCATTACAAGAAGACGGTACAAATCGCTGCTGTAATTGTAATTGCCGTGGTAGACGCGGAACCCGCGGTTTGCGTGCAGGCGCTCGCCGCCGTACACCACATTGCGGAACTGATTGGCGGCCTGCTGCACCTCCGGCAAATCATCCCACCCAAGGGTGATGAGCCCCTGAATACGCTGCTGGCGCAAATAACGCACATATTTGGGCGTATAACCCGGCGCCTCATGGGGGTTGCTGTCCTGCACAATAAGCAGGTCGCAGCCGTTCTCGCTCAGCGTGTCCAGAATACCCGCCACGCGCCGCGAAATGGCGGGGTTCGTGAACATACCCCTGCCCAAGGATAAAATACCCACCACGGTGTTGTGCACACCGCGCAGGCCTCTGGCCATGTAGTTGGGGTAATAGCCCATCTCCTGCATGGTGCGCTCTATCAGCTCCCGTGTTTTTGGGCTTGCCGAGCCGCCGTTTATCACACGGGAGACTGTGCTTTTTGAAACACCCGCCCGTTTGGCGATGTCCAAGATAGACAGTTCCATAATATCTTTCTCTCTCCTGCCGCAGTTGAGGGAACGTTCCCAAAAAGAATTATAAGCATCTGCTGCCCCCGCCGTCAAGCCCTCGCCAAAAAACTTCCCTTTTCTACAAAGGTAGCCTTTTTGTTTTGGGCATCTTGCCCTTTTTTTGTCACCCGCGCCGCGCCGAAAAAAGGGTTGCAGGCATCGTCCGCCCAAGCCAAGGCGCAAGAAAATCACAAGCTTTTCTCATGCAAAAACGCAAAAACGCAGCGTGGTTTTCTGGTAGCATGGAAGCAGTGGCGGCGCCCACTGCTTCCATGCTTTTTTGCGCACTGCGGGCGGCCTGTGCCACAAAACCCTGCCGCCCGCCCCTCGGGCGCAGAGAAAGGCGAACTGAGAGAAATGACAAGACACCCGTTTTCCCCCGCCCCCCATATGCAGCGTGGCCGGGCCCGCGCAGTGCAGCGCGCCCGCGCCCGCCAGCGCAGGCTGCTGCGCACGGCGCTGGCCTGCTTTGCCGCATGCCTTGTGCTGGCGGGCGCCACCCGCATGCTGCCTGCCGGCCCTCTGCCCTCCAGCACTGTGCAAAGCCCGGCGGACCACACCTCTGAGACAGATACACTGAGCCGTCTGCGCGCCATGGCCGCGCAGGACAGCCGCATCGACACGATTTTGCAAAGCCCCAGCGACTACCCGCAGGCGCTGCTGGAGATGCTGGCGCGCGACATCAGCCTGCTTGAATTTGCACTGGGCTTTCCGGAAAAGCAGGGCAATGTGTATGCAGACAGCATCGGCAGCGCACAGAAGGGCCAGTTTCCCCTGTTGCTTCAGTGGGATGAGCGATGGGGCTACGGCCCATATGGTGACAGCTTTCTGGCCATCAGCGGCTGCGCGCCCACGGCCCTTGCCATGGTAGCGGCAGGCCTTACGGGCGATGCGGGCGTCACCCCGTATACCATAGCGCAATATGCGGAACAGAACGGCTATTATGTGCCGGGCCAGGGCACAAGCTGGGCGTTGATGACAGAGGGCTGCCGCCAATTCGGCGTGCAGGGAGAAGAGCTTGCCCTGTCGGAGGGCGCTGTGATGGGCGCGCTGGAGAACGGCGAGCCCGTGATATGCAGCATGCGTCCGGGCGATTTCACCACAAAGGGGCATTTTATCGTTCTGGTGGGCACAGAGGACGGCAAGATACGCGTGCATGACCCCAACAGCATCCAGCGCAGCAGCCAGCTTTGGAGCTGGGCCGCGCTGGAGCCTCAAATTAAGGGCCTGTGGGCCTTCCATGCGCTATAAGCACGCGGGCGATGCGCGCCTTCGGCCTTTTTTATGAGGGCAGCCTCTCTGCCCCCCTTGACAAAGCGCCGCGGCCCCCTTATAATACATACCAAAAGAATGTATAAAGGGGAGGCGGCGCCTGTGGCGCGCAACAAATACCCGGAAGTGACGCAGGAAAAAATTTTGGACGCCGCAAAGCGCCTGTTTCTGACAAAGGGCTATGAAAACACCACCATTCAGGACATTGTGGCTGAACTGGGCGGGCTGACAAAGGGTGCCGTGTACCACCATTTCAAATCGAAAGAGGACATTATCGACGCCATCGGCACGCGCATGTTTCTGGCAAGCAACCCGTTCGACGCCGTGCGCGCCCGAAAGGATTTGAACGGCCTTGAAAAAATGCGCCTTGCCATCCGCATGAACCTGGAGAGCACCGAGCGCATGGCGCTGAACCGGCAGGCGATGCCCGCGCTGAAAAACCCGCGCGTGCTGGCGCAGATGATAGAAACGAACCGCACAGTGCTGACGCCGTTGTGGCGTGAGCTGATTGAAGAGGGCAACCGCGACGGCTCTGTGCACACACAGTATGCGCAGGAGCTGGCCGAGCTTCTTCCCCTGCTGAGCGATTTGTGGCTGACGCCCACCGTATTCCCTGCCGGTGCACAACAGATGGAACATAAATTGGCATTTTTGGCGCAGATGCTGCAAAGCATGGGCCTGCCGCTGTTTGACGACGGGCTGTTGGCCATGTCGCAGGGCTTTCTCGCGTCCTGGGTGCAGCCGCCCTGCGAAGCATAGCGCGCTGCGCCCTCACGCCGCCGGGGCGCGGCGCTTCCCCTGCCGCTTTTATTCTGGTTCCCCGGCGGCGCTCTGCCCTTCCGGCGGCGCCTTGCCTTTCCAACGGCGCCCTGCCCTTCCGGCAGCGCTCTGTCCTTCCGGCGGTGCTCTGCCTTTCCAACGGCGCTCTGCCTTTCCCAGCGGCGCCCCGCCCTCCGGCGGCGCCTTGCCTTTCCAACGGTGCCCTGCCCTTCCCGCGGCGCTCTGCCTTTCCGGCGGCGCGCTGCCCTTCCGGCGGCGCTTTGCCTTTCCAACGGCGCCCTGCCCTTCCGGCGGCGTCCTGCCCTTCCGGCGGCGTCCTGCCTTTCCAACGGTGCCCTGCCCTTCCCGCGGCGCTCTGCCTTTCCGGCGGCGTGCTGCCCTTCCGGCGGCGCTTTGCCTTTCCAACGGCGCTCTGCTCTTCCCGCGGCGCTTTTCCTTTCCGGGTATTGGGGCGGGCATATATTTTTCTCAAAATACATTCATTCCAAATGTATGTTTTTAAGATGGAGGTAATGAAGAATGACAGAACATGAATTTGACCAGAAGGTAGAGGCCGCGGCGCAGCGGTTTGAACGGAGGGTGGAACATGCAGCCTCTAAACTGGACAACGGCCTTACCGGCGCATGGAACTGCAGCCGCGTGTTCCGCACAGTCTCCCGCTCGGCCAGCTTTGCTGCGGGGGCCGGGCTTTTGCTGGCGGGGCGCCATCTGGCCGGGCAGGGGCGCGGCGCAGCGGCCGCCTGCTGCTTTGCACTGGGGGCGGCCGGGCTGTCGGCAGAGCTTGCCGTCCTTATTTTTCTTCGCAGAAAATAGCGGCCGTGCGGGCGGGCGCCCGCGCACAGCTTCTGCCGACGGGCCTGCCCCGGCAGACGGCACGCGGCGGGCCGAAGGCGGACGGCCCAAAGCGGCGAACACCGCCCGGCAGCCAGCCGCACACTCAAAGGCGCGCCCCATATGCCGCATCCGCATGCGCCGCCCCCGGCGAACTCAGTGTAAAGCATTTTACCTTGCTGCATTTAACGGCAAAAAAGAGGGTTTTCCCTGCGAAAAGCCCTCTTTTTTCTGTATTATTCTTCCTATATTATACAAATAGTATTTTTTCATCCGCCTGTATCATGCACAGGGGCATATGGCTTTACACCACCTCATACCCCATTCCGGCCAGCACCTCCAGCGCGCGGCGGTGGCCCTCCGGCGTTCCGGCGGCGCAAAGGCCGGCGCACACGCGCACCTGCGCGTTCAGAAAGGCCGTATGCATCATAATGCAGTTGGAGACAACGCAGATATCGGTGACCACGCCGCACACCTCTATCATGTCCGGCTCGCCGCCGCACAGCGCCTTCACAGCCGCGGGCAGCCCCTCGGCCCCGAAGGTGGGCTTATCCAGAAATGCCACGCCCGCCTGCGGCGCGGCCTGCTCATAGGCGTGCAGGGCGCCGTAAAGCTGCCAGCCCTGTGTGCCTCGCACGCAGTGCGGCACAGGCAGAAAACGGCCCTCCCGTGTGGAGAGGTAGTCCTCCCCGTGCGTATCGCGGGTGAACAGCACGCGGCCGCCCACGGCCAGCACGGCCTGCACCTTCTGCACGATGCCCTGCTCCAGCGCCTGCGCGGCCGGGTTCGCCAGAGCGCCCGTGACAAAATCGTTCTGATAATCCACTACCACTAAAACATGCCTCACCGTTCATTCCCCCTCCAGATAATCTGTGGCAGAGACGGCCTCGCCGCCCTGCATGTAAACGCGCGGCACACGGCGCGCCACGCTGCACACCAGCTCATAGCTGATGGTGCCTGTTTTCTGCGCCGCGTCAAAAAAGCTGTCGCTGCCCTCGCCCCCCAGCAGCACCGCCTCGTCGCCCATGCGCACCTCAGGGATATCCGTCACATCCACCACCATCTGGTCCATGCACACGCGGCCCAGCACGGGCGCGGGCCTGCCGTGGATGGACACGACGCCCTTATTGGAAAGCAGGCGCGGGTAGCCGTCCGCATAGCCCGCCGTCAGGGTGGCCGCGCGCATGGGCCGCCCCGCTCGGAAGGTGCGGCCATAGCTGACGGCGTCGCCCGGCTGCAGCTCTTTCACCAGCGCCACGCGCGCCTTCAGCTTCATGGCGCCGCACAGGCCCGGCAGCTGTGTTTGCGCCGAGGGCTGCTGGCCGTACAGAATGATGCCCGCGCGCACCATGTCGTGGTGATACTCCCGGTGCAAAAACGTGCCCGCGGAATTGCAGCAGTGCACACAGGAAAAGCGGCACCCCAGCGCAGCCAGGCGCTGTACCGCCTGCGAAAAGCATTCATGCTGTGCAGCGGTGTAGGCCGCATCGTCTTCCTCTGCACTGTCCGCCACGGCAAAGTGCGTAAAAATGCCCGCGGGCACAAGGTTCGGCAGATGGCAGGCCTGCTCCATTTCGGCCACGGCCCGTTCCATATCGTCGCGCGCGGCAAAGCCCACGCGGCCCATGCCGGTGTCCACCTTGAGGTGTACGTTCAGCGTGACGCCCGCATGCAGGGCCGCATAGCTCAGGGCCTTGGCATGCTCCAGCGAGACGGCGGCCTGCGTGATGGTGTTCACGGCCAGGGCGGCGGCACAGGCGGGGTCCGTCCAGCCGAGGATGAGGATGGGCCGCGAAATCTGCGCGCGCCGCAGGCGAAGCGCCTCGGCAAAATCCGCCACGGCAAATGCCGCCGCGCCCTCGGCCTCCAGCAGCTGCGCCACAGCCGTGTCGCCATGGCCATAGGCATTGGCCTTTACCACAGCCATCACGGGCGTGCTGCCCGCCGCAGCCTGCACCAGCCGGAAATTTTCACGCAGCGCGTCCAGGCTCACCTCTGCCCAGCAGTGTTTTTCCAGCAGCATACGTTTTCCCTCCAGGTTCTCCACAGCGCCGAAGCGCCGCCGTTTTGAAAAAACACCCGCAGCGGTGCGCCGCAGGCTGGTTTTATTATAGCATACTTCGCACGGGCGGATGCAAAAAAAGCTTATGAAAAAAGCAAAAATAGGAAATGAGCTATAAAGAGATATAAAGAGAAAACAAGAGATTTCAAGAGATTGCGGTGTGATAAATAAAAAAATCAAAAAATCTGCTTGACGGGCGGCGAAGTTTTGTTTATACTGATATACGCGCCCGGCAGAACGGGCCCTGTTTTGTTTTTCATTTTCAAAGGAAAGTTTAGGAGGATACACCATGAGCACAACGCTTGCGAAAGCCGGCAAAGTTGAGCGCAAGTGGTATGTGATCGACGCCGCGGGCAAGCCCCTCGGCCGCGTCGCCGCCACGGCCGCCGTCTTGCTGCGCGGCAAAAACAAGGTCACCTTCACCCCGAATGTAGATTGCGGCGACCATGTCGTGATTATCAACACGGATAAAGCCGTGCTGACGGGCTCGAAGCTGGAGAAAAAGTATTATTACCATCACAGCGGCTGGATCGGCGGCATGAAGGCCATTCAGTACCGCACGCTGATGGCCGAGCGCTCGGATTTCGCCATGAAGGAAGCTGTACGCGGCATGCTGCCGGGCAACACGCTGGGCGCCGCTGCCCTGAAGCGCCTGCGTGTTTACAAGGGTGCCGAGCACAGCAACGCGGCCCAGAAGCCCGAAGCTTATACACTGTAACAGGAGGCAATAAGAATGTACGAGACGAAACCTTATTTCTACGGCACCGGCCGCAGAAAGAACTCTGTTGCCCGTGTTCGTGTATACAGCGGCACCGGCAAGATTATCATCAACGACCGCGATATTGATGATTACTTCGGCCTTGAAACGCTGAAGCTCATTGTGCGCCAGCCCCTTTCCGTGGCAGGCGTGGAAGGCAAGTTCGACATCGTTGTGCGCGTGTCCGGCGGCGGCGTGTCCGGCCAGGCCGGCGCTATCCGCCAGGGCCTCTCCCGCGCGCTGCTGGTGTACGATGAAAACCTGCGCCCCGAACTGAAAAAGGCCGGTTTCCTCACGCGCGACCCGCGCATGAAGGAGCGCAAGAAATACGGCCTCAAGGCTGCCCGCCGCGCGCCTCAGTTCAGCAAGCGCTAAACGGCAGTTTACTCTCTCAACAAAATACGCAAAAGCCCCGGGTTCAATGGCCTCCGGGGCTTTTGCTGATTCGGTTTCGGCTGTATGGCTGCTTTGCCATGCGCATGTTCTGCAACAGCTTCCGCCTTCTCTTGCAAGGCCGTCCCCCGCGGTATAACTTTCACTTGTAAATCACTTGTAAAACAGAGCGATTTTATGTTTTTGTGATTAACTATACTTATTATAATTTTTATTCAAGGGAAAAAGGAGTTGAAATACGACATGCTTTTGCCAGCCAGCCAGCCAGCCAGCCAGCCAGCCAGCCAGCCAGCCAGCCAGCCAGCCAAAGTATAGATTTTCCCATTTTATCTGTCAAGTCTAGTTTTCTGTTTTTCATGGCGTACTCTGCCCATTTGTAAGGGTTGGGGTACGTCTATTTGTGTTATAAAAAACTCTCCGGGAAAGGATTGAGGTAAATGAAAGCAAAAAAACGATGCATAAGCCTGCTTCTCAGTTTGGCTATGCTCGCTTCCATCTGCTTCCAAATCGTGTTCGCCGCCGAAGCAGACACAGCAGTATCTCCGACAGACGATACTGCTGGATGGACGATCACAGCACTGAGCGCGTTGGATGAAGCGGTGGCGGTGCAGCGCATCCCTCAGCTTGTAGAGGGCAGAAAGGAAGCGGCTCCCATCCTGCCGGCCACACTGGAGGCCGCCGCACACCGGGCAGCGGAAGAGCCACAGCCTGTTTCCCTTGAGGGGATCATCTGGGCGGCTGCGCCGGAATATGACCAGAAAATACCGGGCGAATACATCTACACCCCCACACTTCCAAAAGGATATGCGCTGGCGAAGGGCGTAGAATTGCCTGTCATTTCTGTGACGGTAGAAGCGAGCGAGGCGCTTTTCACGGATACCAGCGACGCAGATGCCGCCGCCTACAACGCCGATAGCGGCGCTGCGGCCGCTGTGACAGAAGATGTCGCAATTGTAGTGGAAGGTGTCACCTATACGTTCGATTTGGACACAGAGAGCAAAACAGCCTGTATGACGGATATTGCGAACCCGTCCCAGGCGACCACTGTGACGGTTCCCCAAACCATCGAGTACAATAGAGAAGTCTATACGACAACAGAACTTTACTGGAGTGCTTTCCCGTCAAAACGAACCAATATCACTGGATTGATTCTGCCGGATACGCTGATTGATGCAGACGTCAGCTTCTCCAAATTTCCGAACTTGACAGAATTGACCATCCCGGGGAGCATCCAGAATTTCGGCGGAAGCTTCCAGAATATGAGCAATCTTCAAACGCTTACCTTTGAGGAAGGGGTGGAAGAGCTTTCAGGTAACTCCATGGTACGCAACTGCGATTCCCTGGCCGTGGTGAATTTGCCTTCGACTCTCAAACGCATTACTGCGCCCGCGGTTTTCAGCGGTGCCATTTCCTTAACAAGCATTTCCCTACCGGAAGGGCTTGTGATTACAGGAGGCAGTTTGTTTTCAGACTGCACCGCTCTAACCAGTGTGGTGCTGCCCGCCTCTATGACAGAAATTCCCTCCAGCACCTTCAGCGGCTGTACCAGTTTGCAAAGCGTTATGGCCAAAGGAACCATCACCTCTATCGGTTCCTCGGCATTTAATGAATGTGCGAAGTTAACAGCCATCCCTGACCTGAGCCAGGCAACAAAAATAGGTTCCTATGCGTTCAATGAGTGCGGCGCTCTGCCCGGACCAGTAAATTTGGGCAATGTAGCTGAGATGGGTGGCTATGCGTTTAACAATTGCAGAAAACTTACTGGCGCATTGGATCTGTCAAAGCTGGACGTCATTCCCAGCCACGCCTTTACCTATGTCGCCGACATCACCTCTATCCAATTCAGCGAAACCCTGACCTCCATTGGAGATTGGGCGTTTGTCTGGGCGAATGTGGACGCGCTGGACTTTCCGCAGACGTTGCAAACAATTGGAACTTATGTTTTTTACTCTGCGGGCAGATTATCCGGAACAGTTAAAATTCCGGACAGTGTGACCTCCATTGGAAAAGGCGCGTTTCAAAGTACGGCGGTGGAAAAATTTGAAATCGGCAGCGGCGTAGAGAGTATAGACGCCAGTGTGTTTACAGACAATACCTCTCTGCGTGAAATCGTATTTGACAACAGTCAGGACAATGTGACCATCACAGGAACCCTTCCCGCCAATGTTACCGTCACCTATACCCAGCAGTCCATCCCCGACAATGTGGGCGATAAAATTTCCAATGCGACAGACGCCCCCACTCTACAAGAGGCGGTGAACGATGCGGCTGCGGCAGAAAACGGCGGCACTGTGACGCTGGAAAAGAACATCAAGCTGGATAAAGCGGTCACCGTTCCGGCTGGTCAGACCGTTACCATTACCTCAGAACAGGCTTGTCAAATTGCCGGGGCCAAAACAGCCCGCGATTTAAAAAACCTTTTTGTGGTGGAAAAGGGCGGCTCTTTGATCATTGATGGACAAGTTACCCTGTTTGGTCGTTACAACACAGGCAGCGTTGTTCTGAACTATGGCACACTGGAGCTGACGGGAGACGCGATAGTCACCGGCTCTAAAATCACCAATGACCTTGCCAACGGAACCGGCACCAGTGGTCTGGGCGTCATCGACAGCCGGGGCGAGGGGGCGGTATTCACCTTGTCCGGCGGCAAGATTACAGACAATGAACTCAACAGCAGTACAGTGTCTTACAGCGGCATCGTCCGGGCCAGTGAGGGAGCCCGTGTGAAGATCACAGGCGGCGAGATTTCAAAAAACAGCGCATCGGCAGCTGCAGCGCTGAACTGCTCCTCCGGTGTTCTGCTGTACGGCAACGCTGCCGGCGCGATGAGCGGCGGTAGCATCAACGGAAATACCGGACATCGCGGCGGCGCTGTGATGCTCTGGGGCGACGATGCAGATCACCGCACAACCTTTGAACTGTCCGGCAACGGCGCTATTTCCGGCAATGTGTGCACCTCTGCCGGCAAAGTCACAGGCTCCGGCGCGGTTCACGTGCAAAGCAATGCGTCTTTTACTATGACCGGAGGCAGCATTTCTGATAATAAGGGTGTTCAGGGCGCAGGCGTCTGTATCGTGGACGGCAATCTGCAAACCGCTCAGCCAGAGTACAAGACCACCTTTGTCATGGAGGGCGGTCTCATCTCTGGGAATAAGGGCCGCACCGGTGGCGGTGTCTATTCCTATTCCAACGGAGTAGAACTGAAGGCCGGCAAAATCATCTATAATACTGCTGCCGACATGGGCGGCGGAATCTACAGCGAGGGTAACTATGACTATTACAGCACCCTGCATTTGTCTAACGCCTTGATTGCTGGCAACACCGCCCGGCAGGGCGGCGGCATGTGGTTCTGCGCCACAGGAAAGGCTGCTGTCCATGTGACCGAAGGTGCAGCGATTTTCGATAATACCGCACAGGATACTGATTCGCAAAAAGGTGCGGGGGACGACTTTGTATTCTCCGCCCGGCCTGCAGATGACTACCCGGCTACCTTGGCCAATCGTATGCTGGGCGGCGGAGCCATCCAGTGGTACAAAGACGGGGCGGTTTATCTGCCGAGCACAGGCGTATATCCCACCACCAGCGATACGGTTCCCCGGTATGGCGTGGATGGCGCAGAGCCCAATCCTGTGACGGTGGCGGGATGCAAGGATTGTTTGGCCCTGAAGGCAATTCCGCTTTCTGACGATGTCAAGAATGCGGCTGAAAAGGAAGCTGCTTTGATCATTACAGGGAATACCGCAGACAAAGGCGGCGGAATCGGCTCTAACGGTGGTATCGTCATTGGAACAGACGCCACAACCTCGGTGGATGTAACCAAGGTGTGGTCTGGCGGCAGCGAAGAGGATCGCCCTGCATCCATCACGGTGGACCTGCTGGGCAACGGCGTGGCCGTTGACACAGTAACCTTGACGGCGGCAAACAACTGGAGCCATACATTTGAAGCGCTGCCCACTGCGGATAAAAATGGGCAAGCCTACACCTATATGGTATCCGAAACAGCAGTTCCCGGCTACACAACCCAGATCACCGGTGATGCCCAGACTGGTTTCACGATCACGAACACCAAAGCCGACCGCTATACCAGTCTGACGGTGGAAAAGATCTGGACGCTGGATAACGGCGGAAAAGCCGCCGCTTCTGTACAGGTGGAACTGCTCCGTGACGGACAGCGGTATGAAATCGTGGAACTGAATGAGAAAAACGGCTGGAGTTATACTTGGGAGCAGTTGAACGATAAATACGACTGGTCGGTTGCCGAAGTGGATATTCCGGGCGGCTTTACCTCCACGGTTTCACGCCAAGGGAACCGATGGACTATCACCAACAACGATGTCCCTGGCCCCAAAGATTCGCCAAAGCCAAACCCCAAAACCGGCGCAGGCTGAGCCTCCACACAGGTGGGCTGCAAACGGCCGTGTGCTTCTTTGAGGATCTCCGCTTGCCTTGGGCAGCGCGGGGCTTTTGAATGCAATTCTTTATAAACCGCATACGGCAAATTGTACCCGGCAGCAGAATAAATATCCCCCGGCAAAGCCGGGGGTTTTTCATATGCGGGCATAGCCCTAGAATACTAGCATGCGTGTCACGTCGCGCAAGTACGGTCTGCCAGCCGCGAAAGTTCTGTTACTTGCCGCCCGTAAACGGGCACTTTAGAAGTTCGGCATGGTTA
>OFMK01000338.1_pt1 | contig 52463 bp, 47 predicted proteins | sample 1541781 | NCBI WGS metagenome assembly OFMK01 (sample SAMN04209250, study PRJEB22552) | human gut metagenome | biome: gut; material: feces | host: Homo sapiens | place: USA: Oklahoma
ATTTGAGGAGGCGAAAAGTATGTGTGAGGCATTGGAAGAATTGATGAAAGAAGAATTGGAGGCAAAGAGAGCCGAGGGAGAAGAGATTGGAAAGGAGAGAGGAAAAGAAATAGGGAAAGAAATAGGAAAACAACAAGCATTAAATCGTGTGAATCTGTTGAATCTGAAGCTGGCAGAATTGAATCGACTGGAAGACATTGTGAAAGCAGCTTCTGACCAGGCATATCAGGAGCAATTATTCCAGGAATTTGATTTATAATAAAATTTTATATACGTTAATATGAAGAAACAATGAGAAAGTTGAGAGAGAAGTTTCATCTTACGGAAGAAGATGTAAAAGAGAAAATGAAGCATTGTTGGAAATAAGAGTGATAGTGATAAATAGAAAGGCTTTTTGATGTATGTCATCAAAAGGCCTTTCGCATGGTTGCCTATTCTTTATCCGATAGTGCTTTAATACTTGAGATATATTCGGATGGCGTCATCCCGGTAATCTTTTTGAACTGTCTGGAAAAATAATGGATGGAAGAGTACCCGAGTTTTTCGGAAATTTGTGTGAAATTCAGGTGCTCCGTTCTCATCATTCGTTTGGATGTCTCGATTTTCATCTTTGAAAAATATTCGATAATTCCGAGGCCGCTCTGCTCCTGAAAGATTTTCTGAAGCTGTGAGCGTCCGATGACATTGTCTTTACATATCTTTTCGATTGTCAGTTTTTCTCCTAGGTGCGCTTCCAGGTAATTTGTCACCTTGATAAATGTGTTCTGGTCTCCAAGCTGCTTCGTTGTCCTTAAAAATTTCGTGGAACTATGCTGTGTGAAAGCGGAGGCAGCGTGGTATCTTCGGAACATATGGATGAGGAAATGTTCCAGGGACAATTGGATAATCTGAAGAGAGCCGAAAGGCGCGGAAGGTTTTACTATCATTTCTTCCTGATATGGATTGTCAAGTCTCCCTTCAAAGGTTTCCTTCGCTTCGGAGATAATCAGTCCCAGGATATTTCGCTCCGTCTCGTCCAGTTTTAACAGTTCCTTCTGGAAGAAATCCATATTGGGACTTTTGCACTCAAAAGAAACAACAATCAAATTCGGCGCGATTTTCCCGTCAGCAGTCACCTTGTGAAATTCATTTGGCTGGTGGAAGACGATATCACCCTTCTCCAGGCGGTGTGTCGTCTTGTCCGCGGTAATCTCGACAGCGCCCTTATCCACATAGAGAAATTCCCAGAAATTATGGGATTCTCCCCGAAAAGAAAAGGTGTTCATATATTCGAAATAATGAATGGTATACAGTTTTTCAATGTGAAATTCATCTTTCAAAACAATATGTTTGTAGTTCATAAGTTTTCTCCCAATTTTTACTTTTCAAAATTCCATTTTTATCATAACCTATTTTTATGAAAAAAGCAAAAAAATAGAAAGAAATGACTTCACCTTTTGGTTGTTTTGAGGTACAATGGCAAATAGAGACATTACATAATAAATTCTAGATTAGGAGGATTTGAAAATGGAACGTAAAAACTTATGGGAGACTTACAGTGATGCACAGCGTGCAGAATTGGAAGAAGTAAACAAAAAATACTGTGCATGTCTCGATGCAGGTAAGACAGAAAGAGAATGTGTAAGAACAACAATCGAGATGGCAGAGGCAGAAGGATACAGAAACTTGAAGGATGTTATCAAGAGCGGTGAGAAATTATCTGCCGGAGATAAAGTTTATATGGCTTATAATGAAAAGGCAATTGCTTTATTCAATCTTGGAACAGAGCCGCTTGAGGCTGGTATGAACATCTTAGGAGCACATATTGACTCCCCACGTATCGACTTAAAGCAGAATCCATTATATGAGACAGACGGATTCGCATATCTTGATACACACTACTACGGTGGAATTAAGAAATATCAGTGGGTAGCTACTCCTCTCGCGCTTCATGGTGTAGTAGTGAAGAAAGACGGAACAGCAGTAAACGTAGCAATCGGTGACAATGACAATGACCCGGTTCTCGTAATTACAGACTTATTAATTCATCTTGCAGGCGAGCAGATGGAGAAAAACGCTGCGAAAGTAGTAGAAGGAGAGAAATTAGACCTTCTCATTGGTAATAAACCGGTTGTCGGAGAAGAGAAAGATGCGGTGAAAGCAAACATTTTAGCTCTTCTTAAGAAAACATATGACATTGAAGAAGAAGACTTCCTTTCAGCAGAGCTTGAAATCGTGCCGGCAGGAAAAGCAAGAGAATGCGGACTTGATTCCAGCATGATTATGGCATACGGACAGGATGACAGAGTATGTGCATTCACATCTTTATTCGCACTCTTAAACGTAAAAGATGTAAAACGTACAAGCTGCTGTCTGTTAGTAGATAAAGAAGAAATCGGAAGCACAGGCGCAAGTGGAATGAACTCCAACTTATTTGAGAATATCGTTGCAGAACTTCTTGCATGCACAGGAGAATACAGCGACTTAAAAGTACGTCGTGCATTAGCAAACTCTAAGATGCTTTCTTCTGACGTAAGCGCTGCATTCGACCCAATGTTCCCGGAAGTATTTGAGAAACGTAACTCTGCATTCTTTGCAAAAGGTATCGTATTCAACAAATATACAGGAAGCCGCGGAAAGAACGGTTCTAACGATGCAAACCCAGAATACATTGCTGAACTTCGCAAAGTAATGGATGACAATCACGTATCCTTCCAGACAGCCGAACTCGGAAGAGTAGACGCTGGTGGCGGCGGAACAATCGCTTACTTAATGGCAATGTACGGAATGGATGTTATCGACAGTGGTGTGCCGGTACTTTGCATGCATGCTCCATGGGAAGTAACAAGTAAAGCAGACGTTTACGAGACAGTTCGTGGATACGAAGCTTTCTTAAAAGCAGAATTTTAATATAGGTTTGAAAACTTATTTTTAGCGTAAGATAAAGGTGTTGCCTAATCAGTTGAATGATTGGGCAGCGCCTTTTCATGTTTTAGCGTATTATGCGGTTGGAAGATTGCAATTTGCGGTTAATGTGAATATAATTAGAATCATAGTCAGGGGGTGTATTATGCCAGTACGTTTCGGGCGGCGAAGCAGAGAATCAATCAAATTTTGACGGACTTATATAATAAGCATATTTTTCTGTTGAAGGAGAATCTGTTGACGGAGGAGGAAAAAACTTTTTTCAAAAGCGTTACAACAAATATGGACGAGACGATTGCTACATTAGCTGTTCATAAAATGTCAGATTTTCTCAACAGATATTATGGGAAAAAAGTGATTATTCTATTGGATGAATATGATACGCCAATGCAGGAAGCCTATGTAAATGGATATTGGGACGAGTTATCTAATTTCTTGCGAAGCTTATTAAATGCGACATTTAAAACGAACCCGTATTTGGAGCGTGGTATCATGACAGGAATCACGCGCGTCAGCAAAGAATCCATTTTTTCGGATTTGAATAATCTGGAGGTTGTCACGACAACTTCAGAGAAATATGCGGATGTGTTTGGATTTACCGAAGAAGAAGTTTTCTGCGCATTGGAGGAATATGGGCTTTCAGAAAAGCAGGATGAAGTGAGACGCTGGTATGATGGTTTCACGTTCGGGGATAGAACGGATATTTATAATCCTTGGTCGATTATCAATTATCTTGATAAAGGGAAGGTGGCTCCATATTGGATTCATACAAGCAGTAATCATCTGATAGGGAAAGTCATTCGTGAAGGTTCCGGTCAGGTGAAAGAGTCCTTTGAACAGTTGCTTGCCGGAGAAAGTATTACGACGCACATTGAGGAACAAATCGTCTACAATCAACTGGATTTGGATGAAAATGCTATCTGGAGTCTTCTTCTTGCAAGCGGATATCTTAAGATTGAGAAAAAAATGGAATCTGGTTTATCATACGATGAATGGGAGGAAAAGTATGAGTTGTCCGTCACCAATTTTGAAGTGATGATTATGTTTCGGAATATGGTGCGTGGCTGGTTCGCATCGACAGCATCGAATTATAATGCGTTTATTCAGGCGCTTTTGCAAGATGATTTGAAAGCTATGAATGCATACATGAATCGGACGGCGCTAGCAACTTTCAGTTTTTTTGATAGTGGGAATAAACCTTCAAAAGAATCGGAGCCGGAACGATTTTATCATGGATTTGTATTAGGATTGATGGTTGAACTTACAGGACGGTATTCGATTACGTCTAATCGTGAGAGCGGATTTGGAAGATATGACGTTATTTTGGAGCCAAAGAATAAGGCGGATGATGCGATGATACTTGAATTTAAGGTGCAGGATAGCGATGAGATATCATTGCAGGATACGGTGGAAGCTGCATTAGAGCAAATCCGCTCAAGAAAGTATGACACAGTATTATTGGAAAGAGGAATACCGAAAGATAAGATTCGTATATACGGATTTGCGTTTCGTGGGAAACAAGTGTTGATAGGGAAATAGAAGTTTTATGGGAAGCTTTATAAATTTAAGAAAGTTTGGAGAAAAATTATGAGATATGATTATGCCTTATATAACAGCCCATTAGGAATATTAAAAATTAGTGAAGAGAATCAAAAGATTGTAGGGGTAGATTTGTTGCAAGAAGCGGAAATGATAGAAAAAATTCAATATCATACAGATTTGCAGTATAAGGCATGTAAACAATTGGAAGAATATTTTGAGGGGAAAAGAAAAAAATTTACATTACCGTTGAACTATAATGGGACAGAATTTCAAAAAAAGGTTTGGAATGAATTGCAAAACATTCCGTATGGAGAAACGGTAAGTTATGAAGATATTGCAATTCGGATTGGAAATAAAAAAGCAGTACGAGCAATTGGGCAAGCCAATACTAGAAATCCGATTATGATTATAATACCATGTCATAGAGTGATTAATAAAAATGGAACTTTGGGAGGGTTTGGCTGCGGGACTAACATTAAAGAATATTTGTTAACTTTAGAGAAAAGAAATAAAGTAAGTGCAAAATGTTGATATGTTACTCATGAGTTACGCTTGCACTAAAATGACAGATGCAAGCGTTTTACTCTATTTTAGTTTTGATAGTTCATAAACACAAAATGACAAGATATTCACGCTACCTTGCATCATTCATTTCCTGTGCAAGCGCCGCTTTTCGGAAGGCATCTGCCATACCTTTTACGGAAGAAGCGTATTCCAGAGGGGACATGCCGGTTGTCTTCTTGAACCGCTTCGAAAAATACGGAAGGGAGCTGTAAGAGAGAAAGTATGCAATCTCTGTGAAGTTCATAATACCATTTCGAATCAATTCTTTTGCCTTCTCAATCTTCATGTTGTTAAAATATTCCATTGGTCCGCAGTTCTTATAATCGCAGAATACGGTATGAAGCGTGGAACGGCTGATGGAGAATGCGTTGCAGATACTTTGAATCGTAAGCTGTTCGCAAATATGCGTCTCCATATAAGAGATTAATTGATTCAGTAAAGTCTGTCGCGCGTTATGGCTTCCGGCGGAAAGCTGTTTGGAAACCTTATGTGCAGAAACAGAGGAAGAATGATTTCTCTGACAAAAAATCAGGAATAATTCCATATATGTAACGATAAGCTGCTGGGAAGCGAACGGAGTCTCTGGCTTCAATAGTACATGTTCTACGAACGGAATATGCATTGGAGTTCGGAACGTCTGTCTTGCCTCGGTGATGATAAGGGAGATTAAGTCTTTCTCCTTTTCGTTCAGAGTCAATGTTTTATTTGCGAAGAACTGCATCGCCGGTGAAAAGCTGGTGAAAGAGCAGGCGATGAGGTTCAAAGACGTCTTTCCGGTGGACTTGAACGCGTGAAATTCATTCGGCTTGTGGAAAATGACATCTCCAGCGTTTAACAATACTTCTTTATCATCGGCGGTTACGGTGATGCTCCCTTTATCCACATAGAGAAACTCCCAGAAGTCATGAGATTCCCCATGAAAGACGAAATCTTTCGTATATTCGAAGTAATGAATCGTTACAATGGAATCAATTACGAGTTCCCGCTTTAGGTAAGTTTGTGCATATGCCATGATTTTTACCCCTCCTTTAGACAAAATTATAACAGAAAAAAGATAATATGACAACAATAATAAACAAAAAGACAAGCAATGTTGTACAAGGTGTAATATAATACAATTAAGAAAAAGAGGAAAATGGACATTATCACTAAAGCATTTTGGAAAGAGGTAAAGAAGATGACGATTGACGTGAATAATATACGGCTGGAACTGAATGAGCAGAACCTTTGCTTTTCCGTAGAGAAGGATGGACAGGTTTGGAAGTTCAGAGAAGATGCGAAACTGCGTCTGGAATGTGAAGAAGGAACAGTGTATTTTAAAGATGCAGTGACAGTAAATCACAAAGAATTCGTATCCGGTATCGGAAAGGGTATTCAGAGCCATTATGAAGGGTTTGAAGTAAATGGGACAAAGATTCCTTACACATTCGATACAATTATGTGGGTTGAATACGCCAGCGGCAATATTTTCTGCGAGTGGATTCCACTTCAGGAGGAAGGCTTGACAGTGAAGAGTGTATATTGGCCGGGAGAGATGGAATTTGAAGAAGCAAAAGATTCCTGGTACACACTTTTGAACTGGCAGCAGGGAATTCTTCTTCCGAATACATGGAAGACAGAAGTAAACAAAGTTGTCTTCGACGGATTTTTCGAAACAGCAGGCGGATATATGCCATGGTACGGACAGGTTCGCGACAGAGCAGGTTACATTGCAATCTGTATGACGCCTTGGAACGCAGGCTGGAATGTAGAGCATCCGGAAAACGGACCTTATACACATGTGGGAATGCGTTTTGAACCGAGTCTTGGCAAGATGGACTACCGCAGAGTTGTCCGTTATACATTCTTAAATGATTGCGATTACAATGACTTATGTAAAGTATACAGAGCCTATGTAAGAGAAGAAGGAAGATTAAGAACTCTTGCGGAGAAGGCAGTTCAGAATCCGACAATCGACGATTTAATTGGATGTGCATTCGTACATAAAGGAATTAAGACAAGCGTGCAGAAGGACTCCAGCTTCTATGACCCGGAGAACCCGCACAAGAACGACAATCTTGTGACATTTGCACAGAGAGAAAAAGAAATCAGAGAACTTCACGAACTTGGAGTGAAGAAATTATATATGCATTTGGATGGATGGGCACAGCCTGGATATGACAACCAGCATCCGGACTACTATCCAATCTGTGAAGAAGCCGGCGGAGAAGAGGCGATGAAATCTCTTGTGGATACTATGCATGAACTTGGTTACATGTTCGGTATTCATGACCAGTACAGAGATTACTACCTTGCAGCAGAGACATACGATGAACATTATGCATGTCAGCTTGCAGACGGAACGATTCCGGGACATGACCGCTGGGCAGGAGGACCTCAGACATACCTTTGCGGAACACAGGCTCCATACTATGTAAGACGTAACTTTAATTACTTAGAAGAAAAAGGAATCAAGTTAGACGGCGCATATCTGGACGTGTTCACATGTAATGAAGGAGATGAATGTGCAAATCCTTACCACAGAATGACAAGAAAAGAATGCTACGATTACAGAGCATTGTGTTTCAGATATTTGCTTTCCAAAGGAATTCTTCCAAGCTCAGAGGAAGTGAGCGACTGGTGTGTGCCAAGCATGGTAATGTGTCACTATGCACCGTATGAATTCATGATGGAAAAACCGGGCACACCGAAGAAAGGTATTCCGGTACCGTTATATAACCTTGTATATCATGACTGTCTCATCGAACCTTGGATGATGGATAAAGTAAGCGAAGACGAAGATTATATGTTATATGCTCTCTTAAATGGTGGAGCGCCATATATCATTCGCGATGGAGCATATCCGAATACAGACGGTTCTTTTGACGGCGGTGTGACATTCACATTAGAGGAACAGAGAGATAGATGCAAAGTAGTTTCTGACCTTCATGAGAAAGTTGCAAAATGCGAGCTTGTACATCATGAGCTCGTAGATGGAAACTACAACATTCAGAGAAGCGTATTCTCGGATGGAACAACAGTTACAGTAGATTTTGACAATCAGACATATGTGATTGAAGAAAGAAAGGGTGTTTAGAATGGATAAATGTATTACCGTTGCGATTGCAGGCTTGGGAAGCCGGGGAAAAGACGTATATGCACAGGCGCAGAAACAGTTTCCGGATAAGATGAAAATCGTTGCAGTTGCAGATATCGACCCGGAAAAAGTAGAAATCGCAGCGAAAGAGTTCGATATTCCGAAGGAAGCATGCTTCGCAAGCGCGGAGGAGATGTTAGAGCAGGATAAACTTGCAGACGTCATGTTCATCGCAACACAGGACAGACAGCATGTAGGTCATGCGATTCCGGCTCTGAGAAAAGGATATCACTTACTTCTTGAAAAGCCGATTTCACCGGTGCTTGAGGAGTGCAGAGAGCTCGTAAAGGTTGCAAAAGAATGTAACCGAAGAGTGGTTGTATGCCACGTGCTTCGTTACACACCAATCTACCAGAAAGTAAAAGAGATTCTGGACAGCGGGGCAATCGGAGATGTAGTATCCATTATGGCAGATGAGAACGTAGGATGGTGGCATATGGCACACAGCTTCGTTCGCGGTAACTGGAGAAATTCCAATGAGACAAGCCCGATGATTTTACAGAAATGCTGCCATGACATGGATTTATACTTATGGCTGGCAGGAAAGACATGTGAATCTCTCTCATCTTATGGCGATACCTACTTATTTAAAGAGGAAAAGGCTCCGGAAGGATGCGCTATGAGATGTACAGACTGTAAGGTAGAGAATTGTCCGTTCAATGCGGTAGACATCTACATTAACAGTGAGCTTCCTGGACTGAAAGGTGGACATAGAGATTGGCCGGCAAATGTGCTTGTACATGAGATGCCGACGGAAGAGAATATTACAGAAGCATTGAAAACAGGTCCTTACGGACGCTGCGTTTACCATTGCGATAACAACGTGGTAGACCATCAGGTTGTCAACTTAAATATGACGGACGGAACAACGATGAGCTTCACAATGTGTGGTTTCTCAGCAGGTATCTCAAGATATGCGAAGTTCCATGGAACAAAAGGGGAACTGATTGTCAACATGGATGTGAACAACTTCGATGCAAATGAGATTATCGTAAGAAAATTCGGACCTCACCTGGAAGAAATCAGTATCGACATTGCTTCTTTATCTGATGACTTCTCCGGTCATGGCGGTGGAGATACGAAGATGGTAGAAGAGTTCCTGGACGTATTAAGCGGCGAGAAAGAAGCAAGCCCTTATGTAACATCCCTGGAAGTGTCTATGGAAAGTCACTACTGTGCTCTTGCAGCCGAAGAGTCAAGAGTACGTGGCGGTCAGGTAGTAAAACTGGAAGACTACCGTTAACAATCAGTATGTAAGCCTTTCGGTAAGGCTTCATATATAAATTTGCTCACAATGCGAGTGAATGGCTTCAAATTCTAGCAAACAATAAAAGAAAAGGAGAGATGTGTTATGAAGAAGAATTTGAAAAGATTAGCAGCCCTCGGCCTTTGCGTGGCTATGGGTTCCACAATGCTTGTCGGATGCGGCGGCGGAAAAGAAGGAAAAAGTAAAGACGGTAAGGTAGAGCTCGTAATGAGTGTTTGGGATTCCGACCAGCAGCCAGTAATGGAAAAAATGGGTGAAGCTTACACAAAAGAACATCCAGACGTAACAATCAAGACACAGCTTACAACATGGACAGAGTACTGGACAAAATTGGAAGCAAGTGCAACAGGCGGAAGCGCACCGGACATCATCACAATGAACGTATTAAAAGTAGAAGAATACGCAGATGCTGGTATCTTAATGGACCTTACAGAAGCTGAGAAAAAATCTGACTTAAAAGTTCACGAAAACTTCCCGGCTCCACTTGTAGAAGGATACACAATTGATGGTAAATTATACGGTATTCCAAAAGACTTCGATACAAACGCTGTATTCTACAACAAAGAAATCTTTGACAAAGCAGGCGTAGCATATCCTCAGGAAGGATGGACATTTGAAGACTTCAGAAAAACTTGTGAAGATTTAAAAGCAGCAGGATTAGATGAGGGAGTATTCCCAACAGCAATCAACAGAAACTCAGGACAGACAACATACGATGCAGCAGTATTTGCTAACGATGGATATTTCTTAAGCGAAGGAAATGAAAAATCAGGTTGGGGAGAGCAGGCTACAATCGATGCAATCAAACCATGGCTTCAGCTTGTATTAGACGGACTTTCACCAACACTTCAGCAGATGTCTGATACAGACCCAGACTCTATGTTCCAGGGTGGACAGCTTGCAATGTACTTCTCAGGAAACTACATGATTCCTTCATACAACAAAACTCTTGAAGGAAAATACGGAATCGCAAAGAGACCTACATTTAACGGAAAAGATACAGATATTATCAACGGTTTAGCATTCTCTGTAAGCGCTAACACAAAACACCCAGAAGAAGCAACAGACTTTGCATTATGGTTAGGAAGCGAAGAAGCACAGAAAATCCAGGGAGAAGCTGGTGTATGTATCTCAGCAAGAAATGATTGCCAGCAGTACTTTGTAGATGCAAACGAAGGATTAAACTGTGAAATCTTCCTTGAGAACGTAAAAAATTCAGAATTACTTCCTCACTGTAAAGTAACAAGTGAGCTTGGAAGAGTTGAAAAAGAATACCTTGAGCCAGTATGGCAGGGAAAAGCAGACTTAACAGAAGCATGTAAGAAAATTGCGGAAGAGCAGAATGCAATTCTCGACAAAATGAACTCTAAATAGGTTTGAGATAAGGGTGATACAATGAGTAAGACAAACACAAAAGCAGTAAAGAAGAAGGCTACAAAGCGCCAGAAAAAAGATTGGATTGCTGGATATCTTTTTATTGCACCGGTTACAATTGGATTAGTTATATTTTATGTATTTCCATTCCTTCAGAACTTTTGGTTCAGTTTTAATGATGTAAATAAATTCAATGTGGCAGTCTTCAATGGTATTGAAAACTACAAACAGTTATTCCAGGAACCAGACTTATTATTAGCACTTAAGAATACATTCTTATATGCGATTGTAACAGTTCCAATCGGATTGATTTTATCATTGATTTTAGCATCATTGCTGAATTCCAAGATTAAAGGAAAAGGAATTTACAGAACAGTTTACTTCCTTCCATCTGTAACAATGGCAGCAGCTGTAGCACTTGTATGGAAATTAATTTTCAATGGAGACTATGGTATTTTAAATAGTTTCCTTTCCAAAATTGGAATTGAGGGTCAAAGTTGGCTCACGAATCCGCATACAGCGTTGTTCTGTGTAATGGTTGTTAGTATTTGGGGCAGTGTTGGATACAATATGATTATTCTTTTGGCAGGTATGCAGGGAGTATCAAAATCTTACTATGAGGCAGCAGAGATTGATGGAGCAAGTCCAATGCAGCGTTTCTTTAAGATTACAGTACCTCTTGTATCACCAACAATCTTCTTTGTATCCATTACAGGTTTAATTGGTGCATTCCAGGTGTTCGATAGTATCTATATGATGATTGACCCTGACAAGAACCCGGCATTCAATGCGGTAAAAACAGTGAACGTATTGTTCTACCAGAATGCGTTTATGTATGGTTATAAAGGATATGCAGCAGCTATCTCCATCTTCATGTTTGTAATTATTATGTTAATTACGGCTGTGCAGTTATGGGGACAGAAGAAATGGGTAAATTACGACTAGGAAAGGAGGAAATATTGTGAAAACAACAAGAGCTAAATCTCATATATTTATACATATTATTTTAATAGCCGGTATTGCGATTACTGTATTCCCGTTCCTATGGATGGTGTTTACATCATTTAAGACTTTACCGGAGTCTATGCAGATTCCGCCGACTATTTTGCCGGAAGCATTGAATTGGGAATCTTACAAATACGTATTTGATGTTCTTCCGTTTGGAACAGTATATACAAATACAATCGTTGTAACAATTCTTACTACATTATTCCAGGTTGCTTTCTGTACGATGGCAGCATACGGATTTGCAAGAATTGACTTTCCATTCAAGAATGCGATTTTTATTATACTTTTAGCAATCTTAATGGTACCGGGACAGATTTTCTTAATCCCACAGTACTTGATTATTCAGAACTTAGGACTTACAAATACATTGCCAGGTTTGTTCCTTCCAAACTTATTTAGTGCGTTTGGTACATTCCTCTTGAGACAGTTCTTCATGTCTCTTCCGAAGGAATTAGAGGAGGCAGCTTTACTTGACGGATGTAACAGATTCCAGATTTTCGGAAAGATTATGTTACCACTCGTTCAGCCAGGTATCGTTGCACTCGTAATCTTCACAGCGAAGTTTGCATGGAATGACTTTATGTGGCCGTTGATTGTAAATACTGACCCGGCTAAGATGACATTAGCTCCGGCATTGTCATTATTGAAAGGACAGTATGCGACAAACTATCCGGTTCAGATGGCAGGAGCCGTTATGGCGGTAATTCCGATGATTATTCTGTTCATCATCTTCCAGAAACAGTTCATCGAAGGTGTTGCACAGTCAGGTATCAAAGGCTAATACAGACCTAATATTTCAGAATTATCTGAAAATTAGGGGGGGGGCTCAGACCTCTCCCCCATTTTAATATAAGAAGTCCCTTTATTTTTGCATTGAGAGCTCTGATGGGGAGTTTTGAATGAAGAAATAAAGGAGGGGAATGAATGTGAGAAAGTTTTGTTCGATTGTAAAACTGACATTTCTTACAAACTTTGCATACATCAAAGCCTTTTGGCTGAACATTATCGGAACGGCAGTTTCTATCATCGTCTATTATTTTCTCTGGCAGTTTGTGTTCCGAGAGCAGGAAACCATCGCAGGATTTACGATGGCGCAGATGACGACGTATGTGATTCTGTCGCGCATCCTTTCTTCTCAGTTTTCTGGTGGAATCAATATGGAATTTGCAGACTGGATTTATGAGGGAACGATTGGTATGGAGCTTCTGCGTCCGGTTTCGCTGTTTTTCAATTTGTTTGCGAAGAGAATGGGAGAGTTTTTATTTTTTGTGTTATTCAAAGGTTTGCCGATTACGGTGATATGTATTCTTGTGATGGGTGGAAGCGCTCCGTTCGGAGCAGCACAATTCCTGCTTTTTGTTGTGAGTGTGTTGATTTCTATCGGGCTGATGTTTTTTATTGAATTTATGGTTGGGCTGTGTTCATTCTATACATTTAATATTCATGGACTTCGATTTATGAAGAGTTCTCTGCTTTCGATTTTATCAGGAGGAGTGGTGCCGATTTTCTTCTTCCCGGAGGCAATCGTGAAAGTTCTGGATTATATGCCGTTCGCAGGGATGGTGTCTGTCCCGGTACAGATTTATATGGGAAAATACGGAATGGCGGAGTCAGTAAAATATATCGTGCTTCAGATTGTCTGGTGTATCCTTCTTTTTGGATTTGCGAAATTTTTCTATGCAAAGAGCATCCGAAAAGTTGTCGTACAAGGAGGGTAGCCTATGAGAAGAGTATTGTATTATACCAGGGTGTGTAAGGCGTATCTTCGCATCGGTCTTGTAACGCTTGTGCAGTATCCGGCAGATACGGTGATTTGGATTCTATCCATGCTGCTTCGTGAGGCTTCCGGTTTCATCGGAATTCTTACCATCGCGAGTGTGGCAGGAGGACTGGGGAACTGGGGCATTTATGAAATCTGTATTCTGTTTTCTATCTGTGCGATTATTGAAGCAATTGGACAGGCTTTCTTAGACTGTGTATGGAGTATTTCCACGTCGATACGAAAAGGAAAGTTGGATGTCATTCTTGTAAGACCGGCATCCCCTTTCGTACAGCTTTTGGGACAGAGGGTTCATTTTCAGGCGGTGATTACGATGGTGATTTACATAGGGATTTTGGTATACTCTATGAACCGGTTCGGAATATCCGGAAATGTGGGAACTCTGTTATTCCTGTTGGAAACGATTCTCTGCGGGACGGTCATCAATACGGGACTGTACACGATATTTAACAGTTTGAATTTCTGGATTGTCAATGGAAATGATGTGGCAGAATTAGTGTTAACGTGCCGGGAATTTGCAAAATATCCTTTGAGCGTATTTCCGATGATGATTCGGACATTTTTTACTTATATGATTCCTTTCGGATTTATGGGATACTATCCGGTTGCATTTCTCACAGGGAAGACCGGCGTCTGGGTTGTCTGGGCGATGCCTTTGGCTGCATTCGGTGTGGCTTGTGTGGCAGGAATCATCTGGAGAATCGGGCTCAAGGGCTATAATAGTACGGGAACATAGAGGAGCGTAAAGATATGAGTCAGATAGAAGTAAAACATATTGTGAAAGAGTACCAGAGAAAGAAACACTATACGAATATGGGAAAAGCCTTTTCTACTATGTTCCGTCCGGAGTATGAGGTGAAACGGGCGGTAGACGATGTGAGTTTTTCGATTGAAAAGGGAGAATCTGTCGGTTATGTCGGACCGAATGGGAGTGGGAAGTCAACTACGATTAAGATGCTTTGCGGAATCTTGTGTCCGACGGAAGGAAGCATCCGGGTCAGAGGAATCGACCCGTTTAAGGAGAGGACAAAAAATAGCAAGAATATCGGCGTTGTATTCGGGAATCGTTCCGTACTCTGGTGGGACGTTCCGGTTATCGAATCCTACAAGGTGTTACAGCAGCTTTATGAGATACCGGAGAGGCAGTTTCAGGAGAATTTAGAGAAGTTTCAAGATATTATGGGGATTGACCCGCTTCTGTCCGTACCGGAACGGCAGCTTTCTCTTGGACAGAGAATGCGGTGTAATATTGCGGCGGCATTTCTTCACAATCCGGAGATTGTGTACTTGGATGAACCGACGATTGGTTTGGATTCAGAGTCGAAGGAAAGTATCAGAAAGTGTATTTTGGATATTAACGAAGAGGCAAAGACGACGTTTATTGTGACGAGTCATGACTTTCAGGATATCGAGACGTTATGCCGTAGGATTATGGTAATCAGTCAAGGCAATCTCGTGTTGGATGATATGATGGCAAATGTGCGTCAGGAATTTAATCAGGAGAAGAAAATACGGGTGGAAATGGCAGAAAACCCTTGGTTTCAAAATGAGACGTTCTCGCTTCCGGGGACAAAAGTAGTTCTTGCCACCCCGCATAGCCTTGTCGTGGAGTATGATGTGGCAAAGGCGCAGAGCATTTCTATTTTGCAGGAAGTGGCGAAGAGGACAGAAATTCAGGATGTGGAAATTAGTTCCAGGGATATTGAATCTATTATACAAGGAATTTTAAGAAAGGAAGGCAAATAAAAGCATGAAAGAAAGTAAGACAAGTTTCAAGCTGACAGGCGTGGAATCTGTAAAGGTATCAGAACAGAGCAACGTTGCAGATTTGATTTTTGAGGGAGGAGTGAAGGGAAGAATCACATTCCTCGAGGAAAATATTTTCCGGTATGATGTAGACCCATCGGGAGAATTTGCATCGTATGCCACACCGAGAGATGAGGCGCACACAGCAAAAATCCAGCAGAGGCCGGACGAGTCGGCTGAATATACGAAACCGGCGGTGCAGGCGTTCTGGAAAGACGATAATTTCTCTGTAATCTGTGGGGCAACATCTGTTACATGGGATAAGCATACAGGAAGAATGCTGGTATGCGTGCATGGAAGACCGGTAATGGAGGAAGTGAAGGCTCTTACCATTGAAGACGGTGAAACGGTACAGATTCTGAAAAAACAACCGGAAGAGAATTTCTATGGAGGCGGAACGCAGAACGGACGCTTCGTGCATACAGGGAAGAAGATTCAGATTGTAAATGAAAGCGCATGGATGGATGGCGGTGTTGCGTCACCAAACCCATTCTATTATACGACAAACGGATATGGTGTGCTTTATAATACATTTTCCGATGGAAGCTATGACTTTGGAGAGGAGAAAGGCGACTCTGTCAAAGTCGTACATAAGGAAAATAAACTGAGCGCTTATTATTTCGTGACAGAGAAGACTTGCGGCCGCGAAGTGGTACAAGACCTTCTGAAGGGATACTATCATGTGACGGGAAATCCGCTTCTTCTTCCGGAATATGGTTTCTATGAAGGACACTTAAATTGTTACAACCGCGATGCCTGGTCTGCAGAATCCGGTGACAAAGCATGGAATGTGAAGGGAAATGCGGCATATGACAGCGAAGGTGTGACACATTATGAGAGCGGTATGGCAACAGGATATCGTTTAAGTGAAGGTGCTCACTCCGAATCGTTAAATGGGGAAAAGCCATATGTAAGAACGGAGAATTATCCGGAATCTGTCGATACGCCGTACGAATATTCCGCAAGAGCCGTATTGGATGAATACGTGAAGCATGACATGCCGCTCGGATATTTCCTTCCGAACGATGGATATGGCGGAGGATACGGACAGAATGGTTACTATGTGCAGGGTGGAGTCAATGAAGACGGCACAAGTACACCGGAGCGTATCGAGGCGGTAGATGCGAATGTGGAAAACTTCGCAAAATTTACAAAATATGCGAATCAAAACGGTGTGGCATCCGGACTTTGGACAGAGAGTAACCTGGCGCCGGATTCCAATAATGAGACATACTGGCATCTGCTTCGTGATTTCCAGAAAGAAGTAACGACAGGCGGAGCGACTACTTTGAAAACAGACGTTGCCTGGGTTGGACCAGGATATTCTTTCCAGCTCAACGGCGTGAAGACAGCATACGATATCGTGACAACATCGGAAAACTTCCGTCCGAATATCATTTCTCTGGATGGATGGGCAGGCTCCCAGCGTTTCAACAGCGTTTGGAGCGGAGACCAGACCGGAGGAAACTGGGAATACATCCGTTTCCACATTCCGACTTATATCGGAAGCTCTCTGAGCGGTAATCCGAATATCGGAAGCGATATGGATGGTATTTTCGGAGGACGCCCTCTCATTGCGACTCGTGATTATCAGTGGAAATCTTTCACTCCACAGATGTTGAACATGGACGGATGGGGAACTTATATGAAGTCGCCGTTTACATTTGGAGACCCATATACGGGAATCAACCGTATGTATATGAAGATGAAAGCGCAGTTAATGCCATACATTTACACATGTGCGGCTTCCGCTTCCAACATTGATACAGGAAATCAGGACACAGGGCTTCCGATGGTGAGAGCGATGTTCTTGGAGTATCCGAAAGATGCGTATGCATACAGCAGACAGATGCAGTATCAGTTCATGCTTGGCAAGAGCATCCTTGTTGCTCCAATCTACTGTGATGTAGCCGGGGACGAGATGGGAAATGATGTGAGAAACTGCATTTATCTCCCGGATGAAAACGAGATTTGGATTGATTACTTAACCGGAGAAAAATATGCAGGCGGTCAGGTTCTGAATAACTTCAAGGCTCCGCTCTGGAAACTGCCGGTATTCGTGAAAAATGGTGCGATTCTTCCGATGTATGAGGAGAATAATACGCCGGATCATGTGGACAAAAAGAACCGAATCGTGGAATTCTGGCCATGTGAACATAGTGAATTCTGTGCATATGAAGATGATGGAAAATATATCAAGAACGAAACAGAAGAGGACGAAGCATATGGCGTTATCGACCATGTTTCCTATGGAGACTTTGTTTCTACTGTATATACTTCAGATGTCAAAGATGGTGTAGCTCTCCTGACAGCAGAGAAATCTTCCGGAACTTATGAAGGCTATGAACCGGAAAGAAATACGACATTTATCGTACACCTTTCTGAGAAACCATCCGCTGTTCAGGCGAAGAACGGAGAAACTGCGCTGACAATGCGTGAAGTGGAATCAAAAGAAGCATTTGATGTGGCTGTTCTGAATGAGGATGAGGCAGTATATTTCTACGATAAAGCGCCGAAGATTCACACTTACGCAACGGAAGAAGAGACAAAACTTCAGGAGATGACGGAAAATGTAACACAGTCTCCGAAGCTCTATGTGAAGCTTGCATCTGTGGACGCAGCAAAAGAAAGTCAGTCCGTAGAGATTCAAGGTTATGTGGATACGTTCGTTCGTCCTGCAGAGAAACTGAACGAATCACTTGCAGTTCCGACACTTTGCGTGCCGGAAGAGAAGAAGACGCCTGCAAGCTTGTGGCTTGAGTGGACAAGTGTGGAAGGAGCAGTTTCTTATGAAATGCTTGTAGACGGTAAGTTCTATACAATGGGAGACGCATTATCCTTCCTTCACGACGAGTTGGAATATGAATCTTCACACACATACTGTGTACGTGCAAGGAATGAGGAAGGATATTCAAACTGGAGTGAAGAGATGACGGTTGAGACACTTCTCGACCCATGGAGAAATGAAATCGGCGCTCTCGGTAAGGTTACATTTGAAGGAAATGATGAAGCCGGTGCATTGCGTTACGCGACAGACCATAGCTTCAAGGGAATGTTCTTCTGTGTAGACGATGTTGTAAAAGAACAGTATCCATTCATCTACGACTTCGGAGCAGTGTATGAACTTGATAAGTTCGAATACTATCCACGCGATAACTACGGAAGCGGTTCTGTTCAGAAGATGAACATTTACTCCAGCTTGGACGGTAAGAACTGGAAATTGGAGTGGAATGGTGCAGAAGCAGAAGACTGGACATACAATAAAGACTTGGAAGTAGAAGAGAATGCAAAAGTTGTGTCTCTCGATGGCGTAAGCGCACGTTACCTGAAACTCGTTGTTGTGAAATCTATCCGCCATTACTTCGCTGCGCATGAACTTCCGGTTTATAAGAAAGACGGAACGAAACCATTTGCAGTAGGAAGTACGAATAAGAATGAGAACGTCGCAGAAGGCGATTATACAAACATGAAGAACTATCTGGGAACTTCTTTGAAAGACGGCTCTAACTTTGTAGACCAGATTCAGAAACGTTGCGGAGACATCAATATGAACGGCATCTATGACGTTTATGATTACGCATACACCATGTTTAACTTAGATGGAGGAACAAAACAGACAGGCGTTGTGTCAGGAAGCATTTCTCTTGTGACAGATAAGGAAACAGTCAAGGCAGGAGAAATATTTACACTTGTGGTATCTGCAAAAGACGTGAAGAACCTGAATGCGTTTGGTAAAGTATTACATTACAACCCGTCTCACCTGGAATTCGTGTCTATCGAGCAGGGAGATGCGGTGAAGACGATGGAAAACTTAACGGTCAATAAACGTTATGAAGACAATACGGCATATGTCAACCTTGCGTTTGCAAATCGTGGAAACAAGAAGCTCTATCATGGCAACGACAACCTTGCAGCGCTTACAATGAAAGCGCTGGTGGATGTGAACCCGGCAGAAGAAATGGAATGTGAAGGAATCTGGTTAATTGGACCGGAATTTGACGTTGTAGATTAAGGAAACAAGAAAGTAGGAAGAGATAGAAGAGAATCTATCGATTCCTACTTTTCTTATTTTCATAGATTTTCAATTAGGTTTTTCGTTCGATTATCTGAAGTTTCTAATTCGGAATTGCATATTTTATGTGCTCATGTTATACTGACAAAACAAATCAAGATTTCTAAAATTCTTTTTTCTAAAGTATCTGTGACAGTCGTCACAATGAAAATCAGATTTGTAAATACATAAGGAAAGCCGGTGGTGCCATTGGGAGTAAAATGCTCTGATTTTGTTGCCTGAAAATGAATCATTTGTTAAAATAAAGGAGAAACATTATGAATGATTATCAATTGAATATGAAGTATAAAGACCGTTTATTCCGCCTTATTTTCCATGATAAGAAGGAGTTATTGGAACTATATAATGCGGTCAACGAAAGCCACTATACGAATCCGGATGCGTTGGAGATTACGACTATCGAAGATGTAGTGTATATGGGGATGCGGAACGACTTGTCGTTTATTATTGGGGATGAAATGAGCCTCTATGAACACCAAAGTACTTTTAGTCCGAATCTTCCTCTGCGTGGATTGTTCTATTTTTCTTCGGTGTATCGAGCCTATATTGAGCCGGTGAAGAAGAAGCTATACTTAGACTCTGCGTTATTTGTCCCATTCCCACAGTATATTGTGTTTTATAATGGAATGGAAAAACAGCCGGAACGGCAGGAATTGAAATTGAGCAGCCTTTTTATCGGAAATGGGAAAGGGAAAACACCGTCATTGGAATGTACGGCGCTTGTGCTGAATGTAAACTATGGACACAATAAAGAATTGATGGAACGGTGCAAGACGTTAAAGGAGTATGCTCAGTTTGTCGCAATCGTCCGAAGAAATCTAGCAGAGGGAACGGATAAGAGAGAGGCAGTCGAGCAATCGGTCGACGAATGCATTCGGAATGATATTCTGGCGAAGATACTTCGTAAGAATCGGGGTGAGGTTGTGGACAGCATTTTAACAGAATGGGATGAAGATGAATTCCGAGAGTTTCTGAAAGAGGAATACTGGAAAAAAGGTCATGAGGCTGGAGAAGAACGCGGTGAAGAGCGTGGAAAGATTATTAGAACCGTTGAGATGTGTCAGGAATTTCAAGTGTCGAAAGAAGATACATTGCAGAAAGTCAAAAAGGACTTTTCCTTAGATGAGGAGAAAGCGAGCGAATATTTAGAAAAATACTGGAAATAAGAGGAAGGAATTCATACAAGCAGTTGTGTGAGACGTTAAAGGAGTACGCTCAGTTTGTCGCAATTGTCCGTAGAAATCTGACAGAGGGAACTGACAAGAGAAAGATTTTGCATTGGAAGAAGAGGAAGCAAAACGATATGTAGAAGAATACGAGAAGTAAGAGAAGAGGAGAATTTTCCTGTGATAGGAAAATTCTCCTAAAGTTTTGTAGATTCTTATTCGACATATTCTGGAACAGGTTCTTGTTCCGGTTCGTATTTTTTGAAAATACGGTCAAAAATGATACAGGCTGTTAATGCTACGACTGAGAAACCACAGATGGTTGCAACTGCAATGACTAATGTAAGCATTTGCACATTTAATGTTGCTAAGAAGAAAATCAAACTATACATTGCAACAAGTAAAATGCTGAATGGCAGGTGTCCGATAGTCATAAAAAGAGAATTCTTGATTGCCTGTCGAATTGTACATTTAAAATGCGCGATAATCGGAAATATGTAGATAAACATACTAAATAATACAACGCTTACGGAACCTAATGCAATTTTAACGCAAGTGAAGAGAGGGCTATCTACAGAATTTAAAATTGTATAATCTACATTAATAAAAATGAAAAGAATCACAGAGATAATCCAAAGTACGGTTCCCTGTTTAAAGTTTTGGCGGAAGGCTTTCCAAAATCCTTGCCACATATAAGATTCTTGTCCTCGCACAATTTTCAGGCAGACAGCGTGCAGAGCGCTGATGGAAGCGCCAATTGTGACAATCGGAATACATGATAGCATAAAAATTAAGTTCAGAATAATTAAATCAGAGACTCGAAATAGAAATTGCATAAAAGGATTATCGAGATTAAATAAACGGTTCATAGTGTGTCCTTCCTAATTCTTTATATTTTCTTTATTGTAAATACTCATTGACTTCTATTATAATAAGAGAAGTAGTGAAAAGCAATGAATGAAAGAGACTTCATAAAAATTTTATCAACGGGAGATACAGCACATGAGAGAAAAAATGAAGGGAATGACTCTGATACAGAAGATAGATTACTTATGGACCTATTACAAGATATGGCTGCTCGTTCCGGTCGGAATCGGGTTCGTCATTTATATGGGATGCTCGATATACAGGGCTCAGACAGAAAACGTGCTTGTAAACGCAGTTGTGGTTGGTTCAACGTTGCAGGATACAGAAGATGTGAGCCGGGATGTGAAGAAATATATGGGAAAAGACGGAAAACATGATGTTGTCACTTTACAGACCAACATTCCGGATGATAACCTGGGACAGGCTTCGACCGTTGCGTTGTCAACGATTGTAGGTGCCAGAACAGTAGATGTTATGATATGTCCGAAGAATGTATATGAACATTTTAGCGGTCAGCAGGCAGGCTCGATTCCGATGAAGGATATGTTGGGCGATAAATTCACGCAATATGGAGATATTGTGCAGGAAGATGCGGTAGTTGTGTCGGATTCACAATTCATGAAAGACACGCTTGGAATTCCGTATGAAGAGGTTTATATGTTTGTTGTGGCGAATGCACCACACAGAAAGGGAGCAGCTCAATTTGTACAATATGTTTTGGACAATCTGTAAAGAAAAGCAGATTGTGCAAACATATAATTTAATCTCATAAAGATTTTTCTTTAGAAATAGTATAAAATGAAGCTAAGAAAAGGTCATAAAAGTATGAAAATGGAGGAATAAGTTATGAATAAGCCAGTACTTGTAATTATGGCAGCAGGAATGGGAAGCCGTTACGGCGGACTGAAACAGATTGACCCGGTAGATGAGCAGGGACACATTATCATGGATTTTTCAATCTTTGATGCAAAAAGAGCAGGATTTGAAAAAGTTGTTTTCATCATTAAGCGTGAAAATGAAGCAGATTTTAAAGAAGCAGTTGGAAATCGTATGGAGAAAATCATGGATGTAGAGTATGCATTCCAGGATATGAACAACATTCCGGAAGGATTTTCTGTGCCGGAAGGTCGTGTGAAGCCATGGGGAACTGCACATGCCGTTTTGAGTGCGATTGATTGTATTGACGGTCCGTTTGCGGTAATCAATGCAGATGACTATTATGGAAGAGATGCATTTGAGACGATTTATAACTATCTTTCTACACATGAAGATGACGACAAGTACCGCTACACAATGGTAGGATATGAGTTGAGAAATACAGTGACAGATAACGGACATGTAGCGCGCGGTATCTGTGATATCAATGAAAACGGAGAATTAGTATCCATTCACGAGAGAACAAAGATTGAGAAAAAAGAGGATGGAATCGCTTTCACAGAAGACGATGGACAGACATGGACATATGTTCCGGGAGAGACACTCGTTTCTATGAATATGTGGGGATTCACAAGAAGCATTCTGGAAGAAATCAAAGCAGGTTTCCCGGCGTTCCTTGAAAAAGGATTAAAAGAGAATCCGATGAAATGCGAATACTTCCTTCCGACAGTTGTCAGTGACTTGAAAGAAGCGGGGAAAGCAGAAGTTACAGTTCTTTCTTCCAAAGACAAATGGTATGGAGTTACATATAAAGAGGACAAGCCGGTTGTAGTAGCCGCAATGAAAGCAATGAAAGAAGCAGGGGTATATCCTGAAAACTTATGGGGTGACAAATAATGGGAAAATCATTACAGAGATTAAAAGATGAAGCAATTGCAAATTTCCGCTACGACGGAGTATTAATTGACGAGAGACCATACGGAAGCGGACATATCAATGACACATTCCTTTTAACATTTGATATTTCAGGAATGGGAACAATCCGCGTGATTTTACAGAGAATGAATGACAGCATTTTCAAAGAGCCGGAGAAGTTAATGGAGAACGTACTTGGAGTGACTTCCTACCTTCGTAAAATCATCATTGAGAATGGAGGAGACCCGGAACGCGAGACATTGAATGTTATCCGTACGGTTGCAAACAGACCATATTTTGTGGACTCTGAAGGCGGATACTGGAGGTCATACAAATTCATCGAAGGAGCAACATGCTATGACCAGGTAGAATCTCCGGAAGATTTCTATCAAAGCGCAGTTTCTTTTGGTAATTTCCAGAGACTGCTTGCCGAATATCCGGCAGAGACTCTTCACGAGACAATTGAAGGATTCCATGATACAAAGGCAAGATTTGAGACGTTCAAAAAAGCAGTAGAAGCAGATGCCTGCGGACGTGCGGCTTCTGTTCAGAAAGAGATTCAGTTCGTTCTGGACCATGAAGACGTTGCCAATGTATTTGGAGATATGTTAGCAAAAGGTGAAATTCCGCTTCGTGTAACACATAACGACACAAAGCTTAATAATATCATGATTGACGATAAGACAAGAAAAGGAATCTGTGTTATCGACCTTGACACAGTCATGCCTGGACTTGCGATGAATGATTTCGGTGATTCTATTCGTTTCGGAGCAAGTACTGCAGCAGAAGATGAGCAGGATTTAAGCAAAGTATCCTGCGATATGGACTTATTCGATATTTACGCAAAAGGATTTATCGAAGGCTGCGGAGGAAAACTGACAGACAAGGAAATTGAGCTTCTTCCAATGGGAGCGAAGGTTATGACATTCGAATGCGGAATGCGCTTCCTGACAGATTATCTGGAAGGTGACCACTACTTCAAGATTCACAGAGAAGGTCACAATCTGGACCGTTGTCGTACACAGTTCAAACTTGTGGAAGACATGGAAGCAAAATGGGATACAATGCAGGAGATTATTAAGAAATACGCTTAATAATCAGTTGATGACAGGAGGGAATGAATATGACAATTTTAGTAACAGGCGGAGCAGGTTATATCGGAAGCCACACATGTATCGAATTAATCAATGCAGGCTATGATGTAGTCGTTCTTGATAATTTATGTAATTCAAGCAAAGAGTCATTAAAAAGAGTAGAAAAGATTGTTGGAAAACCAATCAAATTCTATGAAGCAGATATCCGCGATGAGGAGGCTTTAAATGAAATCTTTGCAAAAGAAAGTATTGACGCTGTCATTCATTTTGCAGGACTTAAGGCAGTCGGAGAGTCCGTAGCAAAACCGATGGAGTATTACGATAATAATATTACAGGAACATTGGTATTATGCAGAGCAATGAGAACTGCGGGTGTGAAAAATATCATTTTCAGCTCTTCTGCAACAGTATATGGAGACCCGGCATTTATTCCGATTACAGAAGAATGTCCAAAGGGACAGTGTACAAATCCATATGGCTGGACAAAGTCTATGTTAGAGCAGATTTTGACAGATATTCATACAGCAGACCCGGAATGGAATGTCGTACTTCTTCGTTACTTCAACCCGGTTGGAGCGCATAAGAGTGGAACAATCGGTGAAGACCCGAAGGGAATTCCGAACAACTTAATGCCATACATTTCACAGGTAGCAGTTGGAAAATTAGAGTGCCTCGGAGTATTTGGCGACGATTATGACACACCGGACGGAACAGGAGTGCGTGACTATATCCATGTAGTAGACCTTGCAGTCGGACATGTAAAAGCGCTCAAGAAGATTGAAGATAAGTCAGGTGTCAGCATTTACAATCTCGGAACAGGAAACGGATATTCCGTACTTGATATGGCAAAAGCTTTTGGCAAAGCATGCGGAAAGGAAATTAAGTACGAGATTAAGCCAAGAAGACCTGGCGATATTGCAACATGCTATGCAGACCCGACAAAGGCGAAAGAAGAACTTGGCTGGGTAGCAGAAAGAGGATTGGAAGAGATGTGTGAAGACTCTTGGAGATGGCAGTCTAACAATCCGAACGGATATGAAGAATAATTTCATGTAAAACATAGAAAAACAGCGCATTCTGGAAGAGATGATGCAGTCATGCTTCCGGGTGCGCTGTTTTCTATCCTGCCTCTGCATGATTGAAACGTTCGTTTGTGCCTTTTCATATTTCACAAATAGTGGTATAATATGATATCAAGTCGATTTTTTTATGTAGAGGAAAATGCTATGGAGAAAGATATCAAATTTAAAGGGCAGCTGCGGATGTATATGCAATGGCCGGTGATCTTGCTTCCATTATTGATTGTGGTGGATATTTGGATTTACACAGTCGATAAGAATGCAGGATTGATTTTGAGCGCATTTATTTTAGCATATGGCGTGCTCGCAGGGATTATGTATTCCAGAAATAAGGAGAAGATTCTGGCAGAACTCGTGGAGTTTGCCGCGCAATATGGGGCGATTCAGAATGTGATTCTGAAGGAACTTACCGCGCCGTATCTGCTTGTACTTGAGAACGGAAGAATCGTGTGGATGAACGATAGTTTCATGCATCTGGTAGAAGACAAGGAGCTGAAGTATCTGAATCATTATATTTCGGATTTGGAGGGTGTGAGCCTGAAGCTCGCGGAAGGGGAAACGATGACCCGGGAAGTGAGACTGGAAGGAAGAGATTACAAGGTGGAATTTTCCAGAGTTCCGGCAGATGCTTTGAATAACGACGAGGCGCTGATTCAGTTCCCAAGCGGGAAGGAATATTTTATTGCCGCATATTTTCAGGATATTACGGAACTGAAGAAATACATTCAGGAAAGTGATGAGCAGAAGCTCGTTGCGGGATTGATTTACATTGACAATTATGACGAGATTATGGAAAGTGTCGAAGAGGTACGCCAATCTCTTCTCGTCGCGCTGATTGACCGTAAGATTAACCAGTACATTTCGAACGTGGACGGTCTGGCGAAGAAGATGGAGAAAGACAAATATTTCATCGTATTCAAGAAGAAATATTTTGAGAAAATGAAGGCGGACAGGTTTTCGGTACTTGAGGATGTCAAGACTGTGAATATCGGAAATGAAGTGCCGGCTACTTTGAGTATCGGTCTTGGAATGAGTAATGATACATATATTCAGAGTTATAACTATGCGCGCGTGTCTATCGACCTTGCCTTGGCAAGAGGTGGAGACCAGGCGATTATCAAGACGGCGAATGGAATTGATTACTATGGTGGAAAACGCGACCAGACATCGAGAAATACAAGGGTCAAGGCGAGAGTTAAGGCTGAGGCCATCCGGGAGTTTATTGCGGTGAAGGACCGCGTGCTGATTATGGGACATAAGATAGGAGACGCCGATTCTTTTGGCGCAGCCATGGGTATTTACCGGGCGGCGGTGGAGATGAAGAAAGAGGCGCATATTGTCTTGAATGATATTACAGCGGCAATTCGCCCATTGTATGAAGTGTTTCAAAAGAATCCGGCGTATCCGGATGACTTGTTCCTATCGTCCAAGAATGTATTGGAGTATGCGGGCAAGAATGCGATGGTTGTTGTTGTGGACACGAATAAGCCGGAGATGACGGAGTGCCAGGAACTCTTAAAACGTACAGAGACGATAGTTGTCTTAGACCATCACCGGCAAGGAAGCGAAGTGATTGAAGGGGCGGTTCTTTCCTACATCGAGCCGTATGCATCCTCAACTTCCGAGATGGTTGCGGAGCTTCTTCAATACATTGTGGATGATGTGAGACTCCCGGGACTCGAGGCAAGTAGCTTGTATGCTGGAATCATGGTCGATACGAATAACTTTATGAACCGCGCAGGAGTCCGTACCTTTGAGGCGGCGGCATTCTTGAGACGAAGCGGAGCGGATATTACGTTTGTAAGGAAGCTGTTCCGCGAGGATATGGAGACGTATCGGGCGAAGGCGCAGATTATCAGCAGCGCCGAAGTATTCCGCGATATTTATGCGATTGCAGTGGGAGAGAATATGAGAGTTGACAGTCCGACGCTTGTCGGGGCACAGGCTGCTAATGAACTTCTGGATATCGGAAATGTGAAGGCTTCCTTCGTATTTACAAAATATAATGGAAAGATTTATGTCAGCGCCCGAGCCATTGACGAAGTTAACGTGCAGATTATTATGGAGCGTGTTGGCGGTGGAGGGCATATCAATACTGCCGGAGCCCAATTTGCACATACAGATATGCAAAAAGCAATCGAAATCTTAAAAGAAACGATTAATGTTATGATAGAAGAAGGAGATATATAAGATGAAAGTTATTTTATTAGAAGACGTGAAAGCGCTTGGTAAAAAAGGTCAGATTGTCAATATCAATGATGGATATGCGAGAAACTTTGTACTGCCGAAGAAACTTGGTGTAGAAGCGACTGCAAAGAATCTGAATGATTTGAAGCTTCAGAATGCGAACAAAGAGAAGCTTGCGCAGGAGGCGTTGGATGCGGCAAAAGAACTGGCTCAGAAGTTGGAGGCAGGAAAAGTTGTTTTGACGATTAAGACGGGGGAAGGCGGAAAAGTATTCGGTTCCGTTTCTTCTAAGGAAATCGCGACAGAAGTAAAGAATCAGATGGGTTATGAGATTGATAAGAAAAAGATTCAGCTGAAAGATGCCATTAAGACACTTGGTACACACACTGTTCCGGTAAAACTTCATCAGAAAGTAACAGCGGAACTGAAAGTGGTTGTGACAGAAGGCTAGGAGGAACTTTTTCATGGATGAGGCGCTCATTAAGAGGGTGCTGCCTCATAGTATCGAGGCAGAACAATCGGTAGTCGGCGCGATGCTGATGGACAAGGACGCCATCATGACGGCGGCAGAGATTGTAAGTGGAGAAGACTTTTATCAAACAGCATATGGTGTGATTTTTGATGCCATTGTGGAGCTCTTTAACGAGGGAAAACCGGTGGATTTGGTTACGCTTCAGGAGAGATTGAAGGAAAAGGACGTTCCGGCGGAGATTGCCAGCCTGGAATTTGTAAGAGACCTTGTAACCGCGGTTCCTACATCGGCAAATATCAAATATTATGCGGATATTGTAGCGGACAAGTCCATGATGCGGCGTTTGATTAAATTGAACGAAGAGATTGCCAATACGTGTTATCTTGCAAAAGAACCGTTAGAGGGGATTTTGGAGATGACAGAGAAGAAGGTCTTTGAACTTGTACAGAGAAGGAATAACGGAGATTTCGTGCCAATCAGACAGGTCGTGCTTAACGCGCTTGAGAAGATTGAGATGGCGTCGAAGACGAAAGGAACGGTAACGGGAATCCCGACCGGATTTTTGGACTTGGATTATAAGACATCCGGCCTTCAGCCTTCGGATTTGATTCTCGTAGCGGCAAGACCTTCTATGGGAAAGACGGCGTTTGTACTGAATATTGCACAGCATGTGGCGTTTAAGGCGAATAAGGCGGTTGCCATTTTCAGTCTGGAGATGTCGAAAGAGCAGTTAGTCAACCGTCTCTTTTCTTTGGAATCTCAGGTGGATGCACAGCTTCTCAGAACCGGAAATCTCAAAGATGCAGACTGGGAAAAGCTGATTGAAGGTGCAGGTGTCATCGGCAAATCGAATTTGATTATCGACGACACGCCGGGAATTTCTATCTCAGAACTTCGCTCAAAATGCAGGAAATTTAAGCTGGAACAGGGGTTGGATATGATTATTATCGATTACCTTCAGTTGATGACAGGAAGAGTCGGAGGAAGAAGCGAGTCGAGACAGCAGGAGATTTCAGAGATTTCCCGTTCTTTAAAAGGGCTTGCCAGGGAATTGAACGTTCCGGTTATCGCGCTCTCCCAGTTGAGTCGTGCGGTAGAGCAAAGACCGGACCACAGACCGATGATGTCGGACCTTCGAGAGTCCGGAGCGATTGAGCAGGATGCGGACGTGGTCATGTTTATTTATCGAGACGATTATTATAACAAAGATACAGAGATGAAAAACGTAGCGGAAATCATCATTGCAAAACAGAGAAACGGTCCGATTGGTACAGTGAATCTGACATGGCTTCCAAACTACACAAAATTTGCAAATTATACAAAAGACGTATCATAAAAAAAGCGTTGCTTAATAGGCGAAATTCACCTATTAAGCAACGCTTTTCTATTACATAGGAAGTCCTTTGGAATCCTATGTAATAAAAAATACACTTTGTGTGGAAATGAGCAGCTCGCGGAAAGAAAATGAGCCGTTAACGGCACCGCTCGCGCGCGGAGAATCTCACAGGCGAGATTCTTTTCTATTTAGATATATTCTGTAACGCCCAGTAATCTGCGGAACTTTCGGGAGGGAGATTTGGCTGCCTCTCTGCGGAAATTCTGTTGCTGCCGTATGTAGGCGTCCAGCCTTCGAAAACGTTCTTCTTCATGTCGTTCTTTTTCCCGGAGAAGGTCATCCATCTCTTTGACGACGGCTTCGCTGACGTTTTTTGAAACGCTTTTTTCCAAGACCTTATTATTTTCTTCGATAATATTTTGCAGGACGTGACCGAGTAAGGATTGTACCTGCTCGAGTTTTTCATCGTGGTTTGTCTCGGTGTCTACTACAACCTCCGGTTTGGCGACTGTCAGCGCAGATTTCTTTTCTTTTAGACGGAGCATATCCGGAATCAGTTCTTTCAAATCCTTTAGAAACATTCCTTGTTCTTTCAGTTCTTTGATGCAGCGGAAAAGCTGCAGATTCTCTTCGGTATAATAACGGTGTCCCATTTCGGTACGGCCAATCGGAAGTTCCAGTTCCTCTTCCCAGTAGCGGAGAACGTGGGTTTCCACATTCACACGTTTTGCGGCCTCCGAAATCATGTAACGGACTTCGCCCATATTATCGCCTCCTCATATTGCTTTGCTTCTATGTACATGTCTGTTCTGCATGTGTATTTCACACATCTTCATCATAACATAAAATGCATGATAGGCTATCAATTATCGGCCGCAAATTCCGACAAGAAAGTCTGGAACTCTTATGACAGAAAAAAAGAGAACCCGCATCTGCGAATTCTCTTTTTACGTGAACACTTTTGTACTCTATAATTATTGAGCAGAGATAGCACCTGTTGGGCACTGTGCTGCACAAGCTCCACAGTCTACACAAGCGTCAGCGTCGATTTCGTAGTGGTCAGCTCCCTGAGAGATTGCTCCAACTGGACATTCAGCTTCGCAAGCTCCACAGCTTACACATTCATCACTAATTACGTGTGCCATAGTATGTATCCTCCTTTGTATTCGGTATAAACCGGTGATGACTCTATTTTAATACAAATTGCGATAAGATACAAGCAAAAATATGTTTTGGGTTCAGTACATAGGTTAGAAATTTTTTCCTTGTAGGAGAAAACCGGAGGGTGAAAAACGAAAAATTAAGAAAATATTTATTCTTTTTTCTTGAAATTGGTGTATGATATACGTTGTTAATAAAAGAGCGTATTGAGGAGTATATACATGATGAAGAAAAGAAAAATACAGATTCTATTGAGTGCCGTTTGTATCGCAGCGCTGTTAGGCGGATGTACTACGACAAAAGAACCGGCCAAGAAACCGGTATCGAATTCCAGTGAGAAGAAGGAAGACCCGAAACAGGGGAATCTGGATGCGCTGAATCCGACAGCATACAGTGATGTTTCCGGAATTCCGCTAGAACCGGGTTCTTATATTTCAATTATTGGGAAGAATAACGGAAGTGAATTCTGGAAGGAAGTAGAAGCAGGTGCGAAGAAAGCGGAGTCAGATTTCAACAAGGCGCTTGGCTATAAGGGAGAAGATAAAATCAAGGTGAATTTCAGCGGTCCTTCCAAAGGAGAAAATGTAGAAGAACAGATTAATATTCTGGATGAAGAATTGGCGAGAAACCCGGTGGCGCTTGGAATGGCGATTATCGATTCCGGAGCATGTGAAGTGCAGTTTGACCTGGCGGCAGAGAATGGAATCCCGATTATTGCATTTGACTCCGGAAGCGATTATAAGGATATTCAGGCGATGAGTTCGGCGAACAATCAGGAGATTGGAAAGACGGCGGCGATGAAGTTAGCCAATATGATTGGAGACAGCGGACAGGTTGCAGTCTTTGTACATGATAAAGCATCGACAAGTGCGATGTTGCGTGAAGAAGCATTTTTGAATGAGCTAAAAACAAGTTATCCGGATATTACAACGCCAATCATTTACCATTTAGATGATATGGAAGAGGTGGCGAAGACCATCGCAGAAGAGAAGAATGCGGCAAAAAAAGAAGACGAGAAGGAAATCCTAGCAGAAGAGCTGACACAGACGGATGTGATTCAGTATTTGTTGGAGAAGAACCCGGATATCAAGGGGTGTTATGCCAGCAATGTGAATGCTTCACAGGAACTTTTGAAAGCATTGGAGGAGATGGATAAAGACTTCCCAATCGTTGCTGTGGACGGTGGAAAAGAGCAGATGAAGGCATTGGAAGAAGAAAGGATAGACGGCTTGATTGTACAGAATCCATATGGGATGGGATATGCGGCTGTCGTATCTGCAGCCCGCGCAGCACTTGGATTAGGAAATGAAGCGTTTATTGATACCGGATTCATCTGGGTGACAAAAGATAATATGAAGGACAAGACAATATCCAGGATGTTGTATTAGAGAAAAACGATTGCGTTTTGAAGAGATTCAAAGTGCAATCGTTTTTTTGTGAAATCATATGTTTTATCTGGATGCGGGAAGAGAGAAGATAAACTCGCTTCCTACGCCTTCTGTGCTTACGACATTGATATTTTCTCCATGTGCTTTCATGATTTCTTTTACAATGGCGAGTCCGAGACCGGTTCCTTTTTTATCTTTTCCGCGGGATAAATCTGTCTTGTAAAATCGTTCCCATATTTGATTCAGACTTTTTTTCGGGATTCCGATTCCAGAATCTTTTACCGAGACAAATACTTTGCCGGACCGTTCCGTTGTCTCAATGCTGATGTTGGAATCGGCATGACTGAACTTAATTGCATTGTCCAGAAGGTTATAGAGTACTTGCTGGATTTTCCGTTTGTCTGCATATACCATCAGTATTTTGGAAGCAAAAATCAGTTCGATGGATATTTTCTTTGTTGTGCATGTACCCTCAAAGGAAGCGGCTGTGTTGCGGATAGCTTCATGAATATCGAAATTGCTTTTATCCAGAAGAAGTTCCTTTGTGTCAAATTCATTCAGCGTCAGGAGGTCTTGGGTAAGGTCGGTCAGACGCTCGGTTTCAAATAAAATAATCTTCAAATATTTCTCATACAGTTCCACCGGAATCGTACCGTCTGCCATTGCGTTGACATACCCTTTGATGGAAGTGAGAGGAGAACGAAAATCATGAGAGACATTGGCGATGAATTTCTTCTCATAGTCGTTCATATCCCGTATCTGGCTGGACATGTAATTCAAAGAAGCGGAGAGGTATCCAATCTCATCTTCCGTATTCACCTGAATCTCATGCTCCAGATTCCCGGAGGCGTATTGCTTGGCGGCTTCCGTAATCTTTCGAAGCGGACGATACACGAAAAAGTGTATTCCGAGAAGGATAGAGAAAGACAGGAAGTAAATGACAAGGAATATAATATACAGGAGCTTCAGAATATCATGCCGCTCTTCCAGAATGGATTCATACGGCTTATGAATGAGCAGATATCCTCTTGTGATGAAACCTTCTGTTACCGGGGCAATTACCGTGATCACTTTCTCTGGAAAATATTCATGATAATTGCCGAGAAGATATTGGGAATTTCCTGCTTCAGCCGGATTGAAGTGCTCGATATTCTCAGGGTCCGGACTGGATGAGGTACGTCTGGAGTTACAGAGGACATTTCCCTCTGCATCTGTAAACCAGATGTCGGAATTCAAATGTGTCCTCATGCCGTTTAATTGTATCTGTACGTCGGAGGCATGGATGCTTTTCGTAAAATATCCGGGCAGATATTCACATGCAATCAGATTCGCTTCCCGGTAGAGTTCTGCTCCCGCACTTTTCTCTCCGTGTGTGGTAATCAGTTCGGAGCCTAACGTTGCGATGGTGAAAATGCTGAGGAAACCGAAGGCAATGTAAATAAATGCAAATTTTAAATAGAGTGTACTCCGCATGTTACTTTACCTCGAATTTATATCCGATGCCCCAAACGGTACTTAAACGCCATGTTGGATGGTCTTTAATCTTTTCCCGGAGACGTTTGATATGAACATCTACTGTACGGGTATCTCCGACATATTCATAGCCCCAAATCTGATCTAGAAGCTGCTCTCTTGTAAATACTTGATTTGGCGAGGAGGCAAGGAAGTAGAGAAGCTCCAGTTCTTTTGGCGGCATCTCGACCGGCGTACCATCAACACTAACGGAATAATTGGTTAGGCTGATCTCGATACCAGGATAAGAGACATATTTGCCTTTATCCATAGAAGAAAGGTCTGGCTTTGCAGGTTGATAGCGACGAAGAACTGCCCGAACACGGGCAACCATTTCCTTCGGATCAAAAGGTTTTAAAATATAGTCATCTGCGCCGAGTTCCAAGCCGAGTACTTTATCAAATACTTCTCCTTTGGCGGAAAGCATGATGATTGGCGTGTTGGATTTGGCACGGATTTCCCGACAAACTTGATAGCCATCAATTCCGGGTAGCATCAAGTCCAGAAGAATGAGATTCGGATGATACGTATCAAAAGCAGTTAAAGCATCTTCTCCATCATACACTATCATTGTATCAAAGCATTCTTTTGTAAGATAAAGAGAGATGAGTTCAGCAATATTTTCATCATCATCTACAATTAGAATTTTCTGTTTTGTTACCATAGGCTCCTCCTTATTTAAACTCTACAATAGTTACACCGGCATCGCCTTCTCCGAAAGCTCCAAGTCGATAGGACTTGACATGCTTTTGACGCTTTAAGTAATTGTGTACGCCTTGGCGAAGAGCTCCTGTTCCTTTGCCGTGAACGATGCGAACAGGACTTAAGTGCGCGAGATAGGCATCATCTAAATATTTATCCAGTTCTGCAACAGCTTCATCTACAGTTTTACCAAGTAAATTAATCTCAGGACTTATGTTCATGGATTTTCCCATTTTCATTTTGCCACTTGATGTACGACGCATTTGCTTCGCGGTGATTGTCGTAGGTTCTTCGATAATCTCAAGGTCAGAAATATTGACTTGTGAACGGAGAATTCCCATCTGTACGAAAAGATTGCCTTTGCTATCCGGTAGAGAACTGACAGTTCCTGTCAAATTCATACTTAATACTTTTACAGACTCGCCAAGTTTAAAATCACTTGGTTTATAAGTTTTTTTCGGTTTTTGAACTTCGATTTTGGAACCGTTTTGTGTTTTGGCAAGCTGCTTACGAATTCGTTCTCTTTCCCGTTCCATATCTGCAGCGGAGATATTTTCTTTACCGAATTTACGGAAATTTTTCATAGTTTCATCTGCGAATTCTTTTGCTTCCCTTAAAATGGTATTGGCTTTTTCATTTGCTTCTTTTATGATACGTTCTTTTTGTTCGTCTAAACGAAGTTGTTTTTTCTCGAAATTTTGTTTTAATTGTTCGATTTCACGTTTGTAAGAAGCAATTTCTTCTCTTTCTTTTTCGATGGTGCGTCTACTGTCTTCCAAATCTGTTAAGAGATCTTCAAAGGATTCATCATGTTCTGAAAGTTGTTCTTTTGCCTTCTCAATGATGTAGTCTGGGAGTCCGAGTTTACTGGAAATAGCAAAAGCATTACTTTTTCCGGGAACACCAAGAAGTAAACGGTAAGTTGGACGTAAAGTTTCTACATCGAATTCGCAACAGGCGTTCTCTACACCGGGTTCTGATAATGCGAATACTTTTAACTCGCTGTAATGAGTGGTTGCCATTGTGCGAATTCCCTGCTCATGGAGATAAGAAAGAATGGCAATGGCAAGAGCAGCGCCCTCTGTTGGGTCTGTTCCCGCGCCCAATTCATCAAAAAGAACAAGGGAATGTTCGTTCACATCTTTTAAGAAAGAAACAATATTTGTCATATGAGAAGAGAAAGTACTTAAACTTTGTTCGATACTCTGCTCATCTCCAATATCTGCGAATACATTTTCAAAAATAGCAAGCTCAGAACGATCCAAGGCCGGAATGTGTAAGCCTGCTTGCCCCATGAGTGTGAAAAGTCCAACCGTTTTTAAAGAAACCGTTTTTCCACCGGTATTTGGGCCGGTAACAATCAATAAATCAAAATCGCCACCCAAGGTTAAAGTAATCGGAACCACTTTTTTCTTATCTAAAAGAGGGTGTCGTCCTTCGCGAATATGGATGTAACCTTTGGTATTGAAAATTGGCTTGCTTGCATGCATGGAAAGTGCAAGAGAACCTTTGGCAAAGATAAAGTCAAGTTCTGTTAAAATTCGATAATTTCCACGGATTTCAGAAATATATCCGGCAGCTTCTTCGCTTAATTTTGAGAGAATCACTTGAATCTCTTCTTGCTCTTTTCCATATAATTCTTTCAAATCGTTGTTCAATTTTACAACAGACATTGGTTCGATAAATAAAGTAGAACCGGTAGAAGATTGATCGTGAATCATGCCGGAAACCTGGCTGCGGTATTCTGCCTTGACTGGGAGGCAGTATCGATCACCTCGCATGGTAATCAGTGCATCTTGCAAATAGGACTTTAAGGAGCCATTGACAAGAGAGACTAAAGTCGAGTGGACTTTGTCATTGACTGCCATGATATTTCTGCGGATTGTTTTGAGTGTGCTGCTTGCGTCATCTGCAATTTCATCTTCATCGATAATACAGCGAGAAATCTCGTTGGCTAATACGGTTAAAGGTTCTAATTGATTAAAATAAGAATCCAAACAATCCTCGGCTTCATCAACTGTATCGTGTCTTCCATAAGATTTTGCACGGTTTGTAACCTGTAGAAGTTTATTAATTTTCAAAAGTTCTCCGCATGTAAGAGAGGCGCCTACTTCCAGACGCATCAAAGAGTCCTCAATCGGATAACATCCGCTAAAGGAGAGGCGCCCTTTTTTCACGATTCGAGTGAAAGCTGCCTCCGTTTGTTCCTGTGCCAGATTCAGTTCGTGGAGATCCATCATCGGTAACAATGATTGACATTTCTGCTTTCCTGCAGGAGAAGATGCCTGATCCGAAAGTAACGTAATGATTTTATTGTATTCTAATTTTGTTAATGTTTTTTCATTCATATTTTCACCTAAATTCTCAAATTACTATAAATCTATTTTATCCTATTTGGACGAGAATGAAAAGGAAAACATTGAACAATGAAGAGCAATCATGTATACTATAAAGAGGATGATTAAGGAGAAGAAGTGCTATGGAATCCAACAAAGATCCGAAAGAATATGAGCAGGAACAATCGGAAAATCAAGAAGAGTATTCTTTCCTTCAGGAAACGATCAAGCGAGAACCGGTAACAGGAAAAATGATTGCAAGTCATCTTGGGAAAATCGCTATATATGGTGTGATTTTTGGAATTATGGCTTGTATTAGTTTTTATACGCTCAAACCGTGGGCGGAAAAGAAGTTTCAAAAAGATTCGGAGAAGGTCGAGATTCCGCAAGATGAAGAAGAGGAAAATAGAGACTCGGAAGAATCGAAAGAAATCGTCATGCCGGAGTTTACAGTAGAAAGTTTGGAAGAGATGCAGTCTGTTCTTTATGAGGTGGCAAGAGAAGCTGAGAATAGTGTAGTAGAAATTCGAGGAATTCATGGACATGAGGGATGGATTCGGGAGAATTATGATACAGTGAATAGCGTATCGGGGGTTATCATTGCAGATACGGGAACTCAGTTTTTGATTCTTGCAGACAATTCAATTATTGAAAACTCAGAGAGTTTTACCGCAATATTTGATGAAAAAAGTACATGTGATGTACAACTGCAAAGACAAGATAAGAATCTTGGAATTGCCATTTTTAGTATTTCAAAATCTTCTGTGAATAGCGGAACATTAGGTCGTGTAAAGCCGATTCCTTTGGGAAATTCAAATATGACAAGACGAGGAGAGATTGTCATGGCAATCGGGAAACCGTTAGGATATTCAGGAAGTTATGGTTATGGTGCGGTAAGTTCAGTAGAAGAGAGTATTTCTCCTGCGGATGGAAATTACGGTCTGATCCTGACCGATATTCCGGGAAGTGAGAATGGAACCGGCATCTTGCTAAATACGAAGGGAGAGATGATTGGACTGATTCAGCATCGCCTTACAAGTGGCGAACATGTAACGGTAACGAATGCCCTTGCAATTTCAGATTTGAAGGTAATGATTGAACTTCTTTCTAATAATCAAGGAGTTCCGTATGTCGGAATTTATGGAACGGATGTGACGGAACAAGTAGAAAAAGAGCAAGGAATCCCGATTGGAGTTTATGTGAAAAATGTGGAATCGGAGTCTCCGGCAATGTCAGCCGGAATTCAAGCCGGTGATGTCATTACAAAAGTAGGAAGAACAAAAATCAATACATTAGCTGCATATCATAATGCCATATCAGAGTATTCTGTAGGGGAGCAAATCATTCTCTATGGAAAACGGAAAGGAAATGACGGATATGTAGAGATTGAATTTAAGGTGACAATTGGAAGTCGGGAATAGAACAGATAATAAAACAGTAGAAAGAGGAGAAAGATGAAATATATCAAAACATTACGTGAGGGAGATTTAGTAAGAGAAATTTATTTATGCAAAATCAAACGTTCTGCAGAAACAAGAAATGGGAAACCATATGATAATCTGATTTTACAGGATAAAACGGGAACATTAGATGGGAAAGTATGGGATCCTCATTCTAACGGAATTTCGGATTATGAAGAGATGGACTTTATAGAAGTGTTCGGGGAAGTCATTAGTTATAATGGGGCATTGCAGCTTAACATTCGACAGATACGAAAGGCGTATGAAGACGAATACGTGGCAGCAGATTATATGCCTACAAGTGAGAAAAATATTGATGAGATGTATCGGGAATTGCTCGGATATATCAATCAAGTGACGAATGTATATTTGAAAAAACTTTTAGAATATTATTTTATAGAAGATGAGGACTTTGTCAAACGATTCAAAAGTCATTCTGCAGCAAAATCAGTACATCATGGATTTGCGGGAGGGTTGTTAGAGCATACACTTAGTATTGTAAAATTGTGTGAATATTATGTAAGCGCATATCCGATTTTGAGCAAAGATTTGCTCTATACAGCAGCTATTTTTCATGATATTGGGAAAACAAAGGAACTTTCTTCGTTCCCGGAAAATGATTATACAGATGACGGACAACTCTTAGGGCATATTGTGATCGGTGTGGAGATGATTCATGATGCGATTCGGACAATCGACGGATTCCCAGAGAAACTTGCGAGTGAATTGAAACATTGTATTATTGCACATCATGGAGAATTAGAATATGGTTCACCAAAAAAACCGGCGTTGGCAGAAGCCATGGCGTTAAATTTCGCGGATAATACAGATGCGAAAATGCAGACGTTGACAGAGATTTTAAAAGATAAAGAAGGGACAGAATGGCTGGGATATAATAAGCTGTTCGAGTCAAATTTAAGAAAAACGAGTATTTAATTCAATTGGGGACGTAGTAAAGTGTAAAAATGCTACGTCCCGAATTCACTTTTGGTGTGTCCCTTTTTGCGAAGAGGGGTGTCCCCTATAGAAGGAGCAAGGTATGAACAAGAACGAATTAGTGGTAGTTACGATAGAAGATATTGGTGTAAATGGCGAAGGAATCGGGAAAATAGACGGTTACACATTGTTTGTGAAGGATGCGGTAATCGGAGACCGAATCGAAGCGAAGATTACGAAGGCGAAGAAAAATTATGGATATGCGCGTTTGATGCGGATATTGGAGCCGTCGGTAGGCAGAGTGGAGGCAAGGTGTCCGGTGGCACGACCATGTGGAGGCTGCCAGATTCAGGAGCTTTCTTATAAGAAGCAATTGGAATTCAAAGAGAAAAAAGTGCGAGGTAACCTGGAGCGCATTGGAGGGTTCAGCGCAGAAGATTTGAGTCGGATTATGGAGCCGATATGTGGGATGGAAGAGCCGTTTTACTACCGGAATAAGGCGCAGTTTCCATTCGGTACGGATAAAGAAGGGAAGATTATCACAGGATTTTATGCGGGACGCACGCATCAGATTATTCCAAATACAGAGTGCGCGTTAGGCGTGAAGCAGAATCAGAAAATATTGGAAATCATTTTAGACTTCATGAATGCACACCACATCCAGGCGTATAATGAGGAAACCGGAGAGGGACTTCTTCGTCATGCGTTGATTCGATACGGATTTTCCACCGGGGAAATCATGGTTTGTCTTGTGATTAATGGGGATAAGATTCCGTTTTCTGAGAAACTTGTGGAAAATCTTCGTGAAATCGAGGGAATGACAAGCATTACTGTGAATGTGAACAGGGAACGGACAAACGTGATTCTTGGCCGGGAAATAAGACTTCTTTGGGGACAGGAATATATCACCGATTATATTGGAAATGTAAAATATCAGATTTCTCCGCTTTCATTTTATCAGGTGAATCCGGTGCAGACGGAGAAACTGTATGGACTTGCTTTGGAATATGCAGACTTAAAAGGGGAAGAGACCGTCTGGGATTTGTATTGTGGAATCGGAACTATTTCACTATTCCTCGCGCAGAAAGCAAAGCAGGTGTACGGCGTGGAAATTGTGCCGGAAGCGATTGAGGATGCAAAACGAAACGCGGCATTAAACGGATTTGAAAATGCGGAATTTTTTGTTGGAAAAGCGGAGGAAGTTCTGCCGCAGTATTATGAAAACTATGCGAAGACACACGACGGAGAACATGCCCATGCGGATGTGATTGTCGTAGACCCTCCAAGAAAAGGCTGCGAAGAGTCTCTTCTTCAGACTATGGTGGATATGGGACCGGAAAGGATTGTGTACGTAAGCTGTGATTCGGCGACACTGGCGAGAGATTTGAAATTCCTGTGCGGAAAAGGATACGAGATTCGGAAAGTAAGGCCGGTAGATATGTTCCCGCATACGGTGCATGTCGAGACTTGTGTGTTGCTACAAAGACGAACTATGTAGAAATCCTTAATTTTAGGCACTTTTTCAAGCATATCGTCTTTACGAGCGAGGGCGATAAAATCAGAAATAAAGAGATAAAAAACTATATCAATGTTTCAGTAGTTGTTGATATAGAGTGTGGGAACACAAACAATTAAATACTAAACTTTAGGGGTACTTGTTAAAAAAGTATCCCTTTTCAATGTAAGACGTTCAGAAATGAGCGTCTATTTTTATACCCAAAATGAAAGGAGCATTAGATTTATGAAAAAGATGTTAAAACGATTGTGTACGGGGTTCTTAGCTCTTGCTACTGTCGTTACTGCTTTACCGACTACACCCGTTCATGCAGAAAGTAAGCAATACTGGACGGAGTCAAAAGAGCGTGTCGGTATCGTTGAAAAAGTAATGAATGACGGTTCGATTGGTTCTACCTTTAACGAGGGACATTTAACCGTTGAGGGCGAGGACGCTTACTGTATTGACATTAACACAGATTTTAGGAACGGCTACAAGACCAGAGCTGACGCAAGCACCCGCATGAGTGCCGACCAGATAAGCGACGTTGCTTTATCTATTGAATATGTGAAACAGTACACAGACAGCCACAGCGGAATAAGCAAAAATCACGCTTGCATTCTTTCTTTTGCTCCATCCACCCTATATCTTCTGTCTGATAATACTCCCTTGTTTCTATCTGGCTGTGGGCTTTTTCCCGGGTCTTTTTATAGCATCCTTTTTCTTGGATTTTCTTCAAAAACTCTTTTTCTTTAAAATATTCTTTCACATCTTCATACATCCTCCCTTGATTCCCTTTCAGGACAAGGACATAATCTGCACGTTTTTTCTTAATCTTTTCTGCAATCTCCTTTTGCGTTCCCATTGCATCAATGGTAATAATCTGACTCCTTATTTGTATTTTTTCCAACAATTCCGGGATTGCTGTTATCTCATTGCTTTTTTCCTCTACTGCCTTTTGTCCAAGACAAAAACCATCTTCCTTACTCCATGCAGAAACGATATGAGATGGTTTTTCTTCCTTCCTTTTATTGCCGCACATAGTTTTTCCATCAATACAAATGATTTTTTTCAACAATTCTCCATCATTTCTGTTTAACCGTTCCTGCCATTTCGTATAAAGCTGCTGTAAGATTTCAGGCGAAATCATCCCCATAACCCGACGGATTGTGTCATGAGATGGAGGACCATTTTTTAACTCAATATATTTTCGCAGATAATCCTGGTAATCTTCTGCAAACAGAGCTATTTCTACCCAGTCATCTGCATTGGTGAGTGTAGCAAACAATACAATAACTGAAATATCTTTTAATGTATGACGTACTTTTCTTTGCTGACGTTTATCCTCAATATATTCCATCCATTCTAATAATTCCTGCATAAAGAAATACCCCCTTTTTCTATATTGTGTATCTACCTATTGAGATATTGAAAATCCATGTTATAATAAAGTTGGGACAAATAATTTAAACTGTAATAAAGAAGTTTAGAATACATACGGAGGCAATGAATATGGATAGCAGAAAGCGTATGGGGAAAGATAAAGATGGAGTGATATTTCCTGTTGCTCCAAATCTTTCCGAAATGAGTGATAGTTATTTGGATTTTATAGAAGAAGTCAAAAAGGAAATTCAGAAGCAAAGAATTTCTGTGGTATTAAATGCTAATTCCAGTATGGTTTGCCTTTACTGGAATATTGGTAGAGCCATTTTACAAAAGCAGGAAGAAGAAGGTTGGGGAGCAAAGGTGATTGATCGCATGGCGAAAGATTTAAAAGATGCTTTCCCGGATATGAGTGGTTTTTCACCGAGAAATATCAAATATATGCGTAAGTTCGCAGAGTGTTGGCCTGATTTTGAAATTGTGCAACAGCTTGTGGCACAAATTCCATGGCGTACAAATCGAATGTTATTGGATAAGCTGAATACAAAGGAAGAAAGAATCTGGTATGCACACAAAACCATTGAAAATGGTTGGAGCAGTAATGTTTTGGAACTTCAAATCCAAAGTGGTTTGATGGAGCGTACCGGAAAAAGCGTAAACAACTTTCCTGTTGCTCTGCCACCGGCGGATTCCGATATGGCAGACCAGATTTTCAAAGATCCCTATTTGTTTGATTTCCTGGGAACAGATATGCCAAGACGAGAAGTGGAAATCGAACGTCAGTTGACGGAGCATATCCAAAACTTCCTGTTAGAGTTGGGACAGGGATTTGCGTTTGTGGGCAGACAGGTTCATCTGGAAGTTGGAGGAGACGATTTTTATATTGATCTCTTGTTTTATCACTTAAAGCTACGCTGTTATGTGGTAATTGAATTAAAAGCTTGTGACTTTGAGCCGGGATTTATCAGTCAGCTGAATATGTACCAAAATGCTGTGAATGACATCCTGCGTCATCCGGAAGATAAGCCTACGATTGGCTTGCTTTTGGTGAAAGGAAAAAACGAGACGGTTGTGGAATATTCACTTGCAGGTTATCAAAATCCGATTGGCGTTGCAGAATGGAAAAATCAGATGGTTCAAGCACTGCCGGAAGAACTGAGAAGCAGTTTGCCATCCATTGAGGAAATCGAAAAAGAATTGGACTAAAAAGTGCCACAGGCTGTGGCACAATTAGAAAAGGTTTGGAAACGGAGGTGGATAACCGATGAAAAACACCAAATGTTACATTTATACCAGAGTTTCTACCTCAATGCAGGTAGATGGATATAGCTTGGATGCGCAGAAAGAAAAGCTGAAAAAGTATGCTGAATTTCAGGATATGGTAATAGCCGGAGAATATTCAGACGAAGGTAAGTCTGGTAAAAATATAGAGGGACGTCCTCAGTTCATGCAGATGCTAAAAGACATAGAAGTGGGAAAAGATAAGGTTGATTTTGTTCTCGTATTTAAGCTGTCACGTTTTGGTCGTAATGCAGCAGATGTATTAAGTTCCCTACAGCGTATGCAGGATTTTGGAGTAAATCTAATCTGCGTTGAAGATGGTATTGACAGTTCCAAGGACAGCGGGAAATTGATGATTTCCATATTGTCTGCTGTGGCAGAGATTGAACGTGAAAATATTTTGGTTCAGACGATGGAAGGACGCAGACAGAAAGCCCGTGAGGGAAAATGGAACGGTGGATTTGCTCCATATGGATATAAACTTGTGGATGGCTATCTGGAGATTGAGGAAGAAGAAGCAGAAGTTATTCGTATTATTTACGATAAGTTTGTAAATACCACGATGGGAGCGTCAGCTGTTGCAGCATATCTTAATGAACAGGGCTATGAGAAAAAGAAACGTCAGAATAACACTTTAGATATGTTCTCAGCGCACTTTATCAAGTTGGTTCTGGATAACCCCGTTTATTGTGGTAAGCTTGCCTATGGACGAAGAAAAAATGAAAAAATAGCTGGTACCAGAAATGAATATCATATTGTAAAACAGGATGAATATCCGGTTTATGATGGTGTACAGGATGAAATCGTTTCAGAGGAAATATGGCAGTTGGCACAGAAGAAGCGTCAGCAGACAGGCGTGAAATCAGAGAAAATCTATAATTTGGAGCATGAACATATTCTGTCCGGTATCTTGCGGTGCCCTGTATGCGGAGCACCGATGTACGGCAATGTGAACCGTAAGAAGAAAAAAGATGGGACTTTGTACAAAGATTATTACTACTACGCCTGCAAGCATCGTACTACGGTAAATGGTCACAAATGTGGCTATCGCAAACAATGGGGTCAAGAGAAGATAGACTCTGCCGTAGAAGAAGTGATCAGAAAACTGATAGAAAATCCGAAGTTTGAAAATGCGATTCGAGAGAAGATTGGTTCCAGAATTGATACGGATGAACTTGAAAAAGAGCAGGAACAGCTTCGTAAAAAACTTCGTCAGCTAAATGGTGCCAAGTCCCGACTTGGTCAGCAAATGGACGCATTGGACATATCCGATAAATATTATGACCGTAAGTATCAGGATATGGAAGAACGTCTGTATAAGCTGTACGAAGATATTGATTCGGTTGAAGTACAGATTGAAGAGGTAGAGACCCGAATTGTAAATGTGCGTCAGCAGAAAATTTCCGGGGACAACATCTATCAATTTCTTCTGTATTTTGATAAACTATATGATAAGTTCACAGACGCTGAGAAAAAGACATTTCTTAACAGCTTCATTGAACAAGTCAACATTTTTGAAGAAGAGCAGCCGGATGGCCGCATTCTGAAGCACATTAAATTCCGTTTTCCTGTCTATTTTAACGGAAAGGAGATACAGGAATTGAGTTGGGACAATGAAACAACAGTCGAGTGCGTAGTATTGCTGTCAAAAGTACAGAAGTAAATACCGAAAAAAGGCTTGAAAATAAGGCGTTTCCGAACAAGTGGCATATTATTTTGATGGCTGCCGAACGGAAGATTTATCAGCTGAATTATGTCGGAATTGATAGGTTGAGTTGACAGGTTGAAAATGGGCAAGGTTGAGTTGATAAGATGATTTTGTAATAGGTCGAGTGGATAAGACGATTATCTTGTGACAAGGAGGAACAGCACCATGATAAATTTAGGAAAACTTAAAGAAATAAAAGATTTGCGAAAGGTATGGCCGCATGAGGCGTTAGACTTCACTCCTTGGCTTGCGGAAGAGGATAATCTTACCCTGTTGGCAGATGCCGTTGGATTAGAGATAACCGTTGATGAGACGGAGTCCAGTGTTGGTGACTTCAATGTGGATATCTATGCAACTGAAACCGGAACGGACAGAAAAATTATCATCGAGAATCAGCTTGAGGATACGAACCATGACCACCTGGGCAAGTTGATTACATATGCATCTGGGAAATCTGCTGATATTGTGATTTGGGTTGTTAAGAGAGCAAGAGAAGAACAGCGCTCTGCAATTGAGTGGCTGAATAATCACACCGATGAGAATATTGCTTTCTTCCTGGTAGAAATTAAACTGTATCAAATCGGCAGTTCTGATATTGCCGTTAAGTTCGAAGTGGTAGAAAAGCCGAATGACTGGACAAAGGAAATCAAGCGTAACACCAGTAATTCCCCTACGCTGCAAGCGAGATATGACTATTGGGTTGCCTTCAATGATTATGCATTCCAAAACCATGCATTTGCAAAGCAGTTCAATAAGAGAAAGGCAAGCACAGACCATTGGATGACTATGAGCGTGGGCTCCTCCGCTTGTCATATCAGCATCAATCAGATTCGCAAGGATAACCAGATTGTTGTAGAATGGTACATTTCCGATGATAAAGAACTGTTCCATAAGTTTCATTCCCACAAGACGGAAATTGAAACGGATATGGATATGAAACTTGATTGGAGAGAATTGCCGGACAAGAAAGCCAGCAGAATCCTTATATCCCATCCAGCAGATTTTGATAATAAGGATAAGTGGTCTGAACAGTTCGATTGGGCGATGGACGTTGCCTTGAAGATGAAAAATGCCTTCAAGAAATACTTATAAACAAGTGAATACTGATAGACTCGAAATCATAAGGGTTCCGGGGGTTGGAGGTATTCTTCTGGCTCTCGGATTTTTTTATTATGGTTCCCACACTCGAAACATCACCAAACATCAAGAAACATCACATAACCCCACGACAAACGCATGAGTAAATAAATTGTGAACACCTCTTTTTTCTGATAAACGTACCATCAAAAAGCAGGACGGTGTGGTTAACAACACTTTCATTAAAATGATGGAGGCTCTTGGGTACGATATTGAATTGACCTATGTGAAACGAGAAGGATAAGTTCTTATTTGCGAGATGTTTTCTTTGCAAAATTTACAAGTGTTGTTATAGAGAACAACAGAAAGGAACGAACTTTTATGGAAGAAACAATTTACATCTCTCCAGATGATATAGAAGTAATTGATGTTGAAGACTATAGTTATGAAGTAGTTGAGCATTTTTCGGATATGCCGGAAGTGGCGAAACCGTTACTGAAGGGTGCTAAAAAAGCGTTCAAGAAAATCGAGGAAATGTTATATACTGCCCCCGCCTTTATCGATATGGTAAAAGCAAGCATTCCAGAACAGGCATTCCAAGCTATTTTGACGGATGAGCAGAAGACACAGATTGCCAACGGTGCCTTAAAACTCATGACGAAAAAAGACGGCACACTCATGGCTAATCTTGTTAACCCAGAAACAAATAAAATTGTATCAACGATTTCACTGAAGAGCGTTGACTTGTCTCCGGCATTATCGGAAGCAATGACCAGTTACGCAACACAAATGCAGATGGCTCAAATTGCGGAAGAAATCCACACGGTTCAGTTAGCCATCGAAGAAGTAAGACAGGGTCAGGAATTTGATAGACTTGCAATGGCCTATAGTTGTCAGCAAAAGTTGTTACAGGCTATGCAGATTAAAAATCCGGAATTAAAGGCAATGGCTCTTTTGAGGATTGCCTCCGATGCGGAAGATAGCCGAAACTTGTTGATGCAAAGTCAAAATGCTAATTTGACCTTTATAAAAGAACAGCCAGAATCATTCTGGGGCAAGTTGATATCTGGTGCTAATCCAGAAAAGATAAGTTTGCGAATGAATGAAATCCGTGAAAGTTTGTCCGCTGTGAATATGGTTTCATTGGCAGAGGCTATGGCATATCAGGAATTGGGTGAAAGTGCAGCCGCACGTCAGAGTCTCCAATACTATGCTGGATATTTACAGAGTGCATATTTGTCAACGGAAGGCTTAGTACAAAGATTGGATTTGATAGACCCCGCACCAGAGAATTACTGGTCTAAAATGTTGCCCGATATTAAGCAAAAAATACAGGCACTCACTTGTGTAGAGAATGTGCCACTGTTAGAAGGAGAAGACGATGGAGAATAATGTATGCAAGAAGTGTCAAAAACCACTTCCTGAAGGATATAAACATAAGAAGTGTGAATCCTGCAGAAATGCACAGGTACAGGGTGTAAAGAATAGGTTGAAAGCGGCAGTTGGGGTTGCAGGAGCAGTTGCCAGTTTTGCGGTTGTTATTGTTACAAAAGGAAAGGTAAATCCTAAAAAATAGTGATTATTTGGAAAGGAATCATGTTATGAGTGATTTAATACCCTACGGTGAGCAATTTGAAAAAATTGTAGATATTATTGAGTCAGCCAAAGAACGTGCGTACCGAAAAGTGAATGAGGAATTGATTTTAATGTATCGTGATATAGGCGAATACATCAGCAAATAATCCGAAAACGCTGAATACGGTGATGCGTTTGTACAGAAACTTGCGGATTTCTTTGCTGAGAATTATCCTGATCTGAAAGGATTTAACCGCCGTGGTCTTTATCGAATGAAGCAATTTTATGAACTTTATAAGGACAACGAAAAAGTGTCACCACTGGTGACACAATTGAGTTGGACGAACCATCTTAAAATTATGTCTGCGTGTAAGAGCATGGACGAACGCATATTTTATATGAATATGTGCATTAAAGAGCGTCTTTCCAAAAGAGAACTGGAACGACAGATTGACAGCGGTTACTACGAAAGATATATGCTATCGCAGAAACCATTGACACCTGCCATTGAAGAATCAAGAAGAGCAACTGGAAATGTTTTCCTTGATAATTATGTGCTTGATTTTCTTGATGTGCCGGAAACAGTTTCTGAGCGTGATTTGCAGAAGTCTATTATACGAAATCTGAAAGATTTTATTCTTGAAATCGGTAAGGACTTCACTTTTATCGGAGAAGAGTATCGTGTGCAGGTCGGAAAACATGACTATTATATCGATTTGCTGTTTTACCACAGAGGACTTTCCTGCCTTGTGGCATTTGAATTGAAAATTGGAGAGTTCAAGCCAGAGTATGTTGGCAAGATAAACCTCTATCTGGAGGCACTTGACCGAGAAGTAAAAAAGGAAAACGAAAATCCGAGCGTTGGCATTATCCTCTGCGCAAGCAAGGACGATGAGGTTGTAGAATTTGCTCTCAGTCGCAGCCTATCCCCGACAATGGTTTCGGAATACAATCTAAAACTGATTGATAAGAAACTGTTGCAGAGAAAGTTGAAGGAATACATTGAATTAGCAGGAACAGTTTCTGAAGAGGAATAAAACGGATATAGGGATAATGAATGGGCAAAAACAGTAATATTGATGGCTGATTCATCAATTACCAAAAGAAGCCAAATGAAGAACAAACGAGGAGGTAATTGACGAATATGATGCATATACCTAATAGTTTTTACATCAGGTGTGATAAATGCGGAATTGTAACATTGGTTGAAGCAGATAGCCTTGATTATGAAACTTCCGTGTATGATAGACCAATGGGTGAAGAAATTGAGTATAATTTTCGTGGAGAAATATGTTGTGATGAGTGCCATTCGTGGATAGAATTTAGTATCAGAGGTTATGAGTATCCGGTAGGAGCCTTTAATTTCTCTGATTCAGAGTGTCATGGCGGCTGTTTCATAGATGAACCCATAGTAGAAATGGATTATGAATTTGATTCTGACTATTATGACGATGCTTATGCAGAGTATGAGAGAGCAGAGTATTTATTAGAATATAGTAGGGAAAAAATCAAAAGAATGTCTCCAAGAGATTTTGAGTTTTTTGTTGCTGATATTTTTGAAAAACTCGGTTTTAGTGTGAAAATAACACAAGCAACAAGAGATGGTGGGAAAGATATTATTGCTACAAAAGCAGAGCCCATACCATACACCCTAATTGTTGAGTGCAAACATTGGGGTGAAAATCATAAGGTTGATGTTAGTGTAGTTAGAAGTGTCTATGGTGTTCAGGTGGCTATGCAAGCAAATCAATCAGTGATTGTAACATCCTCCAGATTTACAAGGGATGCCCGTGAATTTGCTGAAGAACGAGAAAATTTGATGGCACTGTGGGATATAGATGATTTACTAAAACTTACAATAAATCAGTAGTATCTACTGATGGGCGACGAGGTTTTTAACTTATGGGGAAAATATTTGATTTTAGTGGTATAGAAAATAGCGAACAAACTATTAGAAAAACATGGAATGAGTTCCGAGAATGTTTGGTAAATGGGTTGTTTTCTTATAATGATATTGCAAAAGCTAAGAAACAGACCTTTTTGAAGGTATATGATGATTTATTTCACAAACATTCTGGTATTGACCACAAAACAATTTCTATTAAAGATTTGAAAGACAAGCTGATAGGAAGAGGCACTATACTAAAAAATGATGAAGTCCCCGATTATGAGCGTTTCCTACCTAAAGAAGAGTACATAAGAGAAGATAATCGTTTTAGTCCTCCTCATGTGGAATGGCTTTATTTAGCAATTGGTGATGATAATGATATTCACGAATGTGCACAGGCTGAATGTCGAGTTAAAAAAGGAAATAGATTTGGATTTTGTCATTTTCAATTTGATGCCAAATATGATGAGTGTAAATTGGTAGACTTAACCATTGCGGATGATATTTCTTATGCTGAATTGAATGCATCTTTAGAAGAATATGGACAAGCACAAGTAAAAAAAGGTATTAAAATTGCAAAAATTGCAAATGGTTAATGATAATTTCAAAGAGGCTTGAAGATGCAGAGTTTATTATGTCGAAAGATGAACTGACATATTCTGCTGTTATCGAGGACTTTAAAAATGCAAGTCAGATACATATTTTGACGTATAATATTTCAAAAGACCAAAATGTCTTATTAAAAGCGTTGAAGGATTGTGAAAAAGATACAGAGATATGTATTGTATCAAATATTCCGGGACGTTGGGAATCCTATTTTGGAAAAACCTATGCAGATAAGACCAAAAGAAACATTTCATTATATAAAAGTAAGTTGTCTCCACAAAAGATTGCGGATAAAGCAGAGGTTTATTTTTGTTTTTTAAATCATGCAAAAATTATTATGACTGATAATATTGCGTATGTAGGATCGTCAAACTTTTCTGAAGAAAGTGCAGACAATTTTGAGTCGGGCTTTATAAGCAGAGATGTTGATTTTATTGAATTTCTACAAGAGGAAGTGTTTTCGTGGATTATTGATAGTTCTAGCGAATATAAGACAGATGAAGAACTTTTGTTTTTAGAAACGGCAATACGAAAGAGTATTGTGTAATGTTTTTTATATTGCTTTGCATAGGATTTTGCCAGTTCGTTTTTTCCGATTCCGGCAATTCCATAAAGAAATACTTTGCTATTATCTTCCAGAAGAGAATGTAATTCTGTTGTTACATCTTCTCTCCCTACAAAATGTCGGCATGGTCTTGGGATTTCGCTATCCATAATATAATCCAGTATCATTGGTGAGAGGGAACCACCTGCAATTGATTTCTGGTTTTTGGTATCACGTTTAATAAACGGGCGTTCCATACCGAAAGAAATCAGTTTTTCCAAAAGCAGCAGACGAAAATCAACAGGTTTGTATAGAGGAGCAAGTTCTGCTTTTTTGCTTCAGAAATTGAAGAATCCTGGATAAATAAGGTATAAATATCTTGAAGCGTTCTGCTATGGTCTACCATTAACGGAAGAATATTCCGGCGTATGGTTTCCGCCAGTTTTTCCTGATTGCTTGGTTTTGCATAAAAAGAAGATATTTTGGGACTGATTTTCGCCTGACCTGTTATCCAGCGGCAAACCAGACTATTATCCAGAGTAAATTCTTTGTTCTCAGGACTGTCTAAAAAATCTTCAAATATTTCGGATAAAAATTCAGGCTGGATCATCTGATCGCTTTCACTGATTTGGGTTTTTAAATATGTCATTATCGAACTAAAATCACAACGATCCAATAGGCATTTCCTCTTTTCTATAGGTTAAATTGAGTGAATAGGTTTTGAATAAGTATATCATATCACGAACGTACATTCGCTTCAAGATAAAGAGAGATTTTCTCAATTTAAGGTCAATTCCGGTTCAATGCTGTTTATAAAGAAATTCTGTAAAATAAGCTCAGATTAAAACAATGACAGGAGGAGCTTATGCAACAGAATATTGAATTAGAGCGGTGCATTGATTTTCTGGTACGGATGATTGATAAGTACGGTGATGAAGTCCTCCGGGAGTTGGAGGAAGAAAAACAGAATAAGAAAGAAAAAGAAGCGGCAGTTTCCTGAAATACAAAAATGTAAATCAGACTGTCGCTTTTTTAGTGAAATTATTCGGCTACGTTATCTTTTATTTCTGCAAGCATAATTTGTTCAAGGCGGTCAATATTTGGAAATACCACCTTTTTGCCTCTGGAATGAAGCTGACGAATTTTTTTCATACGTGTTGTCACTTCTTTATGAATGGAATGCTTAACTGGAACAGGATTGTTGTTTCGTGTATGTATATGGTCAAGATAGTAGTCCCTGATTGGGAACATATTTTGGAGAAGAAAAGCGGCTTCTTTTCCGTCAAATTCACCTAAAACAATCGTCAGACATTTCCCGTATTTATGTACTTGCTTATCGTGGATTGCTTTAAATTTTTCTACACGTGAGCTTAATGGAACCATCCAGAGTAGAGAAGTTTTATTATCACGCAGACAATAAAAAGTTGGACGATAGGTACTGCCTTCTTTATTCTGCATTAAGTTGTCATCCTGTACTTTTTCAAAATATTCATCTTTGATATGGTAAACGTAACCTTCTTGATATATCATCTTTATCACCTATAAAATAAGCCCTGCCATGCGACAGGGCTAAAATTTTCGAGCCGGACATTTATTAGACGCTTCCGGTAAGCGAACAATATTTTCGAACCATTCACTTATAAGCCGCCAACGGTGAGCGAACAATATTTTCCATGACAGAAGTTCTGTCTTTATCATTATTATATGATTACAATGAAAATATGTCAATAAAAAATAAAAATAAGGATTTATATTCTAGCATCGTGATTACTGATGAAGAATTTCATAAAATCAAAACTCATTTGGATGAGTTCTTTTAAAATAGCAATAGCTTTCTTCTACATCCCTTTGAAATGATTTATTTATTTTCTTCTGAATCTCTAAATAAATTTTTAGTTCTTCATTACTAAACCTGAATTATTCATGGATCAGTATTCGACCAAATAACTGTACCATGAGTTCAAAA
>OFMK01000351.1_pt1 | contig 51343 bp, 55 predicted proteins | sample 1541781 | NCBI WGS metagenome assembly OFMK01 (sample SAMN04209250, study PRJEB22552) | human gut metagenome | biome: gut; material: feces | host: Homo sapiens | place: USA: Oklahoma
GGGCGCGGGATTTTCTTTCACACTTTTAATATACCGGCCCGTGGCGGAGGTAAACGGCAAAGTAGGCCGCGGCTATGGCCGCCTGGACGGCCAGCCAGCACAGCCGCAGCCACCGGCACCTTCGGCAGCACAGTGCGGCTGCACAGGGCAGCACAAAACAGCCTGCCAGATAGCGCGGCGCGCTTAAAAGCCAGGTTGCGCCCATAGTAAAAGCCGCATAGGCCAGTGCAAAGGCCAGATGATGTGCCTGCAGCCTGCGCGCCGCCGCGCACAGCAGGCCCATGGCATACAGAATGCACACCACGGCCAGAAGGCTGATGCAAACGGCATTCAGCCGCCGGCCCTCGCGCCACCACTGCACCATAGCGTCCAGATGATAGGCCACAGTGTTCCAGAAAAAGCCCAGCCGCTGGCCCCAATGTTCATATTGATATTTTGAAAAGCGCAGGCAATCACCGAACACAGCCCAATTCAAAAGAAAATAGCAAAGCAGCCCCAGCACGGGCCCGGCCACGGGCGCGGCGCAGGCGGATGAAAGACGCACGCGCTTTGCGCGCACAGCCTGCCACAGCCACACAACCGCCGCGCCGCATAAAAGCGCCCCCGGCGAGCGCGTCAGCGCGCACAAAAGCCCCGCTGCGCCCGCAGCCAGCGGGCGGCCACGCTCCAGCAGCAGAAAAAAGCCAAGGCACAAAAGCAGAAACAGGCTTTCCGTTATGGGCAAAGCAAAGAAAAACGCACCCGGAAAGGCCAAAAGCCACACACATGCCCGCGCCGCTGTACGCGGGCCGTAATGTTCTGCCGCAAGGGCATACAGCGCGGCGCCGCAGCCCGCAAACAGCGGCAGCTGCACGGCACAGCCAAGCACATACCACGGCAGCGCGCCAAACACATTCAGTGCGCGCAGAAGCCATGGGAACAGTGGAAAAAACACGATACGCAGGTGCTGTTCAGCCACTGTCTCGTTCCACTCATTCTGATAACCGTACCGTGCAAGACTGATATAGTGCGGCGCGTCAATGCCGCCGAAGAATTGGCCCAGCGCACTTTCAAGCCCGGCGCCGGGGCTTTGGCGCACAGCGCACAGCACCACTGCCCCCTGCACCAGCACTGCAAACAGCAAAAACGCCAGCGCCGCCAGCAAAATTCCCCTGCGCGCGGCAGGGCCGCGCGCAGAAAAGGCGGCAGGCGGGCGCACCAGCTTTACTGCACAGGCAAAAGCGCCCGCAGCAAACAGCCCCAGGGCGCAAAAAGAGAGCGCCCACTTCACCCACGAAAGCACGGCGCCCTCCCCTTTCTATTTTCTATGTTCGGCTTTCTATTATGCTTCGGCCGCAGCCACATGCGTCAACAGCATATCATACAATTCCTTCGTTTCTTCGTCTGTGCGGCCGCTGAACACCAGCACACCGTCGGTGGAATCCACTTTCACCCATACAGAAGCATCTGCACGGGTATAAAGATAATAAAAGCCATAGCTTTCGCTGAGATATTCACCCGCCTGGATCGTGCGCGTGCGCATGGCGTTGTTCGCCTCGCCCTTGTCCAGCGTTTGCAACCATTCCACGCCTGTGATATCCGCATAAGGCACCGTGCGGCTGTTGCCAACACCGCCCGTCACATACAACTCTGTCTCGGAAAGAGAGACGGAAATATTCTGAAAGAACATCAGCCATACGCCGAAGCCAAGTACCAGCGCCGCAGCCGCTATTTTTACCCAGAACCACACGGTACGGTCCTGCTTTTCGGGCGTTCTGAATACCATACAGCCTTCCTCCTCACAGCGCGGAGAAACGCCTAGCCCCCCACGTATTTAAAACATACCACAAACCGGCGCTGAACACAAGCACCACAACAGCTAAAACAGCACAGAAGGCGGAAAAGCCAAGCGCACCGCCAAACAGCACCCAGCACAGCGCGCCCAGCCCCACCAGGCCCATGCCGCCGAAAATGCCGCAGAATGCCGAGGCAGACTGCTTTACCACCAGCGTATCGTTTGTGCCGTCCAACTTGGGCAGCAGCAGATTAACGCACAGCCCCGCAACCGCCACAAGCAGCGAAAACGCAAGGCATAGCGCCAGCGCCGCAGCTGCCTGCCCCAGCGGAAGCTGTACTGCAAAGGCAATGCAGCCAAGGCCAACGAGAATAGACGGCCATGCCACAGTAAGGCTCATGGCCACTTTAGCGCGAAACAGCCGCCCGGCCGGGATGGGCGCCTCTTTCAGCACCCAAAGCTGCCTGCCCTCCAGGCTGATGGAAACGCAGGTAATGTCCCCCATGCCCACCAAAAAGGCAACCGCCAGCAGGCCCACAGGCAGCGCCTGCTGAACCCCGCCCATCTGCGCGGCAAATTCCAGAATGGTGCGCCTTGCAAACACCGCGTATATTCCCGCACCCAGCAGCATGATAAAGCCGATGCCTGTATTGAACAGATAGATGGGCGCGCCAAAAAAGCGCGAGAGCTCTTTTTTATACAGCGCCGCGAACTGGCCCGATGCGCCAAGGCGGGAAAGGCGGTATGCCTTGCCCATGGCGCGGGAGCTCAGACCTGTAAGGATGGCCTTATAGCGCAGGCTAAGCAGCCAAGCCACTGCCAGAAACGGAACGAGGCATACGGCCAGGTAGCCCAGCAGTGCCGGGAAACTGCCTGCCAGCGCACTTTGCAAAAGCCCCATGGGCAGCAGCCAGGTGTTCAGCACATGCTGCAAATTGCTGGCATTTTGCAGCATCAGCGCCGCCAGCTTGTTTATTTGCATGCTGCCCGCTATCAATGCGCCGAACAGGAGCAGGTACAGAAGGCTTGCCACCAGCGCCTTGCGGCGCAGCCGCCCCTCGGCAAAGGCCACCAGCCAGCCAATCAGCGCGCCCAACAGGGCAGGAAGGAAGGGTGTAAACAGCACCGCCAGTGCCATAGAAAAGATAAAGCCGAAGCTCACCCCGCCGTATACGCCCAGTGCCGCACCTGTGGGGATGAGCCAAAGCCCGCAGAACACCAGGTTTTCCAGATACAATGCCAGCAGCTTTGCCAGCATTACGCTGAACGCGGGCACCGGCAGGCTAAGCATCAAATCCATATCCCGCCCGCCGTACACGATGCCGCTTGCGCCGAACATGGTGAACATTAGGCTCATTGCCACGCCCAGCAAAGCCATCACGGGCATCAAAAAGCCAAGCGCCCCATTTTCGCTCATCCAGCTGCCCAGCAGAAAGCTGTATACACCGGAAATATACAGCGGCAGCACTGCCAAAAGCACCAGCGTGCCAATGCCGCCCGCCCTGCCCTTTTTGCTGCGCCCAAAGTTCAGCGCTGCCAGCATAGCGCGGAAATCCACTTTTACAAGGCACCACAGCTTACGCATGGCCTTCACCTTCCCTCGCCAGTTCAAGAAATACGGCTTCCAGGTCCGACTTGCCCACAATGTCCGCCGTGGGGCCCTCTTCCACAAGGCGTCCGCCCTTGATGATGGCAATGCGGTCGCACAGCTTCTGCGCCACCTCCAGCACATGTGTGCTGAACAGCACGCTGCCGCCCTCGTCGCACACCCGGCGCAGATAGCCCTTCATCACAAAGGCGGCCTGCGGGTCCAACCCCACAAAGGGCTCGTCCAGAATCAGCAGCCGTGGCTTGCGCATCAGCGCCGAAATAAGCGCCAGCTTCTGCTTCATGCCGTGGCTGTAGCTTCCAATAGCACTGCCCAGGGCCTGCGTAAGCTCGAAAGCACCGGCATATTCCTTTACGCGGCGGGTGCGCTCGTCTGCCGGGATGCCGTAGATATCCGCAATAAAGGTAAGGTACTGCACGCCCGTCATGAATTCATACAAATCCGGGTTGTCAGGCAAAAAGGCCGTCACCTGCTTTGCGGCCACCGGTTCGCGCACGATGTCGTGGCCGTCTATTTCGATAGTGCCCTCAGAAAAATCCAGAATACCTGCCGCACAGCGCAGCGTTGTGGTTTTACCCGCGCCGTTGTGGCCGATGAAGCCCACAATATGCCCCGCGGGCACCGTGAGGCTCAAATCTTCCACGGCGCGCTTTCCACCGGGGTACGTTTTGGAAAAATGGCTGATATTCAGCATAAATATTTTCCTCTCTTTCTTTCCGGGCCCGCACTGTGGGTGCAGCCCCATGACGGCATCATCATTTAGATGAATGTCTAAACGAACAATAGCAGAAAGGCCGCGTCCTGTCAAGATGCGGCCCCGCTTTTTTTGAAATTTTCGTCCCCGTAAAATGCTTTGTACCCGCCATGACGGTTTCGGCCGAAGTATCATGTCTGAGTAACCCTGCTCAAAAATGAAACTGTCTGCTCATAACAGAAAGAGCCTGAGGCGCCATCCCCAATATTGAACTGATATTCATGCCCCACTTCTCCGTATTGTTCTTTATCGAAAAAAAGAGAAGTAACGTCTATTCCTTTATCCTGCAAGTTGTCTGCAAGCGCCTTTCCCTGTAACTCGAACGACCCGCTGTTACCGTCTGTAATAAACACCGGTGGGAACTGAGCGGTTGCATAGTCTTTAATGGTCGTGGTTTTTATCATTTCTCCATCCTGCCAATGCTTTTCCCCCAGTAAAGCCCAACCGATGCGCGAAGCAAAAAAATCAATTGCTTTGTTGCCGGTGTTCAGCATTTCTGCGACATCATATGGGCCGCAGTATAGCACCGCACCACATAGCTGCTCTGCTGTAATTGCGGAAGACACTCCAATCGCCTGCTCATATTCTGAATTCGTTGCAAGTAACACAGCTTGCGCTGCAATATGAGCCCCGGCGCTGTCGCCACATAAAATAATCTTGTCTAAATTCAAATAATAAGTACTTTTCACGCTTTTCAAAGCAGCCAGACATTCTTCCACTTGACGAACCTGCCCGGGATATTGAATTTCCGGTGCCCATTGGTAGTCCACGCCAACCACGACGTAGCCCTCGTTCGCCAGCATGACTGCATAATTTTCAATACCATCTTTGGTTCCGGCGACAAACGCTCCCCCGTGAACCCATACAATCGTTGGCAGATTTTCATCCGCGCTTTTCGGAAGATAGATGTCATATGTATTTCTTTCATCGTCAGAGGGATAAATAAGGTTTTTGTAAATCGTTACATTGTTTTTGATTTCATTGTAGTTATCAACGTTCTGAATTTCTGCCACATCACCAAACTGGTTTCTGAGCAGCCACACCGCAGGCTGCGGGCTGCAAGCGACATATACAGCTGCCCCGCCAACAATGGCAAACAGGGCACACAAAATAGCAATAGCTGTTTTCAAGCCTTTTTTCATTGTAATTTCTCCAATTCCAGATATCCCGCTACCGCCTCAAGGCTTTTGGCGGCGTCCTCTCTGCCCAAATCATACATTTCCTGTATTCTTTCAACATTTCTTTCAAGCCGTTTGATATTGACAAGCCTTGACGGGCGTATTACAAATATCTTCTTTTCCTTTGCCAATTCATTCACTTTATCCAGCTGGCGGTTATATACCAGATACCTGCTGTTTACAGCGGAAACAAGGCCGGGGTACTTTCGGTAACAGATTTTGGGAATCAGCGCATTCGTCTTTTTCTTTCGGTAATTCTCCGGCCTTGTAAGTATCACAATAATTCTGTCGTAGCCAAGGCTCATGATTTTATCAATTGGGATGCTGTCTGCAATTCCGCCGTCCAAATATTTTTTGCCGTTGATGCAAACGGGCTTTGACAAAAAGGGCATAGAACCTGACGCACGCAAATATTCCATTTGCTCTGCATTTCTCAGGTCATCTATTTTGATATACTCCGCTTTTCCTGTTTCGATGTTCGTCACAACCGCATAGAATTCCTCCTTGCTGCACCGATAAGCATCGAAATCGACAGGGTCCAGCTCGTTAACAATTTTGCGAAAGCAGAAATCTTCATTCATAATATTCCCGGTTGTGAGCAGCGAGTGCAGCCCCATGTAATTTCTGTTTCCGGCATAATTCCTGTTGTACCGGAGCACCCTGCCGGGCTGCTTCGACTTATAATTCATTCCAAACAACGCCCCTGCCGAAACAGCTATGATGCCATCAGCAGAAATATTGTTTTGCATAAACACATCAAGCACCCCCGCGGTATATAACCCGCGCATTGCTCCGCCTTCCAGCAGCAGCCCTGTTTTCATCTTATCCTCTCCTCAAGCCTCTGCAGCAGGCCGCGCCGCGAAGGCGGGCTCAGGCCCCTTTTTCTATCTCGCCCGCACGCTGCAAGGTCCATTTTGCCACGCCGGGGCCTATCAGCTCATAAATCAGCGTGCCGCACAAAATGACAGCGCGTATCACTTCGGCATACTGCGGCACCACCTGCTGGGCCACCACGGTAAGGCCAATGGCAACGCCCGCCTGCGGCAAAAGCGCCGGGCCAAGGCAACGGCGCACAGCCGCGGGCCCGCGCATCAGCACGGCGCCGAACCAGGCGCCCGCCAGCTTGCCCAGCACGCGCACCACCACATAAATGATGCCTACCAGCCCGATGGAAGGCAGGATGGAAAGGTTCAGCCCCGCGCCGGACAGCACAAAAAACATCATATAGATGGGGTTTGTAAAACGGTCTGTCACTTCCATTACCTGGGCAGACTGCCTGCAGAAATTGGCAAACACTGCGCCCATGGCCATAGTTGTAAGCAGGGCGGAAAGGCCCAGCATATCCGCCACAGCCGTGGCCGTAAGCACAAACGCAATGGTGAGCGCAAGACGGTTGTGCCGCGCAGGCAGAAAGCGGATAAGCAGCGTGTGCACCGCGCCCAGCACAAGGCCAATACCCAGCGCCTCAAATATCTGAAGCACCGGCGCGGCCATGCTGGCAAGCAGCGAGGCATGCTGCGGGCTTTCCAGCGCCTGGGCGATAGCCACTGCAATGCCGAAAAAGATAAGGGCCGTGGCGTCGTCCAGTGCCACCACGCTGAGCAGTGTCTCTGTCACAGGGCCGCGCGCCTTGTACTGTTTAATCACCATGATAGTGGCCGCCGGCGCCGTAGCCGCCGCAATGGCCCCCAGCACCAGCGAAAAGGGCAGCGCCTGCCCCGACGCCACCAGGGCCGCCACTACGAACACAACGGCGAACAGGCTTTCAAAAACGGCAATGACGATGGGCAGAAAGCCCACGCGCCTGAAATAGCTTATTTTGAACTCACTGCCGATGGAAAATGCGATAAACCCCAGCGCCACACTGGAGACTAGGTTCAAAGATTCCACCCCTTGTGCACTGAGCAGGCCCAGAACAGAGGGCCCGATGATAAGCCCGCCCACCAGAAAGCCCGTGACGTTGGGCAGCTTCAAAAGCTTGATAAGGCGTGAAAACAGCAGCCCTGCGAACAGCAGCGCCGCCATGTTAAGCAACGTATTCGTGCCAAACAACTGTTATGCACCTCTGTTCTCAGTAATTCTTATTCAGGCCGCGCACATCGGCCACGGGCAGCGTGAACGCCACGCCTGTGCCCGGCGCGTCAAAGTTGCCGTTGATTGCCTCGATGGCATCCAGCGCGCGGCGCACATCCTCGTCCTTCAAAAGGGCAAACACCGTGCGGTTATCTTCACGGTCCGGCTCCATCACGGCCCGCAGAGACCCCAGGAACGAGCCGTCAAAATAGCTTTCCAGCGCGCGTGCCATGCCCTTGCTCTCCAGAATGGTGGCGCCTCTGATGCCGATATGCTCGAATTTGTTCAGCACAGGTTCCAGATTCTCCACCTTATCCAGCACAAACACCAACAGTTTCATGGATATCCTTCCCTTCTTTCCACATTCCGGTATCCAGTATAGAACGGCACAAAGAGAATGTAAAGGGCGTGCCGGCGCATGCAGCACATTTTTTCGGGCATGCTAAATGAGAAAGGAGCGAGGCACCATGAAGCATGAACGCAGAAAACCCGGGCCGCGCCCGGCACAGGCGCAAAAGCATATGGAGGCGCTGGCCGGGGGTGGCATGCGCCCGGCCCTGTATTATACAAATCAGGGGCAGGCCGCCTGCGCCAAAGGCGTGGTGGAAGCGCCGCACACCGTAGCCCACCGCGTGAAAAGCAAGGAGGAATTCCCCCAGGGGTAATCCCGTGCGCGGCCGGCCGCGCATCCGCAAGCAAAAGGGCCGGGGAACGCACCGCCTGCAAGGCGCGCGCCCGGCCCTTTTGCTCTTCCCATAAGCATCGCGTGCCGGCTGCAGGGCCCGCATGCTTTATTTTTCTGCTTTCCAGCACGGCACGCCGCAGGCCGCCACAAGCGGCGCCAGCGCGGAAATATCCACAAAGTCTACCGGCGTGCGGAAGGCGGCCAGCAGCGCCCTGTCGTCCTGCGTCATGCCGCCGCCCTTTTTCAGCAGCATGCGGCGCATCATGCGCATCATGGTTTTGTGCACAGGGCCCAGCTTCTCAAAGCAGAAGGCGCCCCGCAGGCAGAACAGCCACCCCGGCGCAATGCTTTGCCGCGGGCCGAGGCCGCGCCGCACCTGCCGCTCTATTTCAGCGCGCACCACCTGCTGCTGCGCCTGGGCCAGCCCCACAGTGAACAGAAAACACGTCCTTGCCGGGGAAATATTTCTTTGCCCTGCAAAGCCCGGCCACGCCCCCTGCATACAGGCCGCCGCCGTACACGATACGCCCGGCGCGGTGCACGGCCTGCACATCCTCTTCCCCGAGTGCAAAGCAGGGCGCGCCCAGCGCCGCGGCCAGCGCCCGGGCATATCGTTCCGCCGCCCCGTAATGCGAGGTATACAGCACCACCGTTTTCATGTTTCCCCCTCCTGCATGGCCCTCATGTTTTCATCCAGCTTCGCTATTACATCCAGCGCCGCTTTTATGTCCTTCTGGGGTACGCCCGCAAACAGCGCCTGCATAAACGCCTGCTGTTTTTGGCGGTAATTCTCCCGCAGCGCGGCGGCTGCCGGGCCCGGCAGCACGCGTGTGCGGCGCGCGTCCGCCGCATCGCGCCTGAGCAGCACATACCCCTTTTGCGCCAGCTTCAGGGCAAGCTGTTTTGCATTCTGGTGCGAACAGCCCATGGCGCCCGCCACCTCGCCCAGTGTGGGCGGCGCTTCAAACAGCTCAAGGCATGCCAGCAGAAACCACTGCTTTGTGGTGACCTCTGTATAAAAGCCGTCGCCCAGCACCTGCAGGCGGTTGCCGTATGCCAGCAGGGCGCCGAACAGAAGGCATTCCGCCCCATAGGCGGGCATGCGCAGGGCCTGCCCGCTTTTCACATTCTCTTTCACGGCGTTTTCCTCTTTCCTCTCAATTATGTAATATATTACTTAATTAGGTTATATCATGCCGCTGCTTGCCTGTCAAGCGCAGATGCGGTATACTTTTGTGCAGAGAGGTGATGTGACATGGCTTTTATCACAAAGGAAAACAGCATCATATATGAAGAAAACGGCAGAGTGCTGGCCGAGGTGTGCTTTCCCGAAGGGGAAGGCGGCGCAGCGGCCATCACGCGCACCTTTGTAGACGAGGCTCTGCGCGGGCAGGGTATGGCCGGCCAGCTGATGCAGCGCGCGGCAGAGCATCTGCGCGCCAGCGGCAGAAAGGCCGTGCCCGTGTGCAGCTACGCCGCAGCGTGGTTTAAAAAGCACCCGGAATATGCGGACGTGCTGGCGGAAGCTTAAAATACACAGTCAGGCCCCCGGCTTTGCCGGGGCATGAGTAAGCCCTGGAAGGGCATACTGCCGGTAAGCCTCTCAGGAGGCATTGAAAAAATCTGCCGCCTGCATCACTTGCCCTGCGGCCCGTAAACGGGCGCCGTTTATCCAAGATTATCTTTCTGGCAATCGTAAAGTTGTTCATCTCTTCCCGCTTCGCTCGATGCCTGAAGTTAAAGCTTTTTTAGTCTCCCCAGCTCTGCTAGGGATGTCATTTCGCTAAAGCATACAAAGCAAACCAAGGGGGGGCCGCGCCGAAAGGCACGGCCCCCCTTGGTTTGTTTATCTCACTGGCATAGGTGAGGCGGAGCAGACAGCCGTTCGGGGCCTGCAAAAGGAACGCCTTCCGCTTCGACACACCGTCCGCGGTTTCATACGGCGGCCCGTGTGGACAGGCCGCTGTAAACTGCCGCGTCCAGCTTCTGCAAGCGCCTGCACAGAGCCTCTGCCTCTTCTGCCGCTTTAGAAAAATTCACACCGCACCTCAGCGGACGGTACAGCCTGCCTGTGTTCCAGCCGTCTTCATGGAATTGCTCGAGCATGAACCGGCTTTCCCCGAAGGAAGCGAACAGGAGGCGATCCTCCGCGCGCTCATATTCCAGCCGGAAGGCCAGTTGCCCAAATAAAACCGCTTTGCTTTCTGAATACCGAGCACGGCCTGCTTCGGCATTCTGAAGGCGTACCGCATAAGGGGTTCCACTTTTCCGGCACGCGGTCAGCGCAGCTTTTTCGGCGGCCTGGCCGCCTTTTTCTGCGCCTGCCTGCGCTTCCAGTTCGTATCCGGCGTGCCCTTATCGCTGGCGATGTATGCGCCGAAGGCGTTTGCCGCCAGCGCCATCAGCGCGTATACGCCGCCATAGATATTCGCGGTGCCGTTGTAATATAGGGGAACAGTTGCGGTAAACAGCACGCCGGTAGCCAGAAAGAACCACCATGCAAAGCCGCCCGCTTTGCCCGCAAAAAAGCTGCACAGCAGGCTTTCCAGCGGGAACACCAAAAGCAGAAGCACCACCATTACTGCGCCCTCCCCCGTCAGCACCGCCAGCGCGGGCAGCAGCAGGAAGGAAGCACCCAGCACAGCCATATGTGGCCATTCTTTTTCCAGATTTTTCATTTTACTCATCTTCCCTTCAGCAAACGCCGTTTGTATTCTCGTCTGCGCATCAAGGGCGCAGCCCCTCTGTTTTAATACAGGCATAAGGCCCACATATCCCACAGACGGCGCAGCGGGGCAGCCTGTTCGCGCCGCCACTTTGCGCGTGCGGCGGCAAAGCCACGCAAGCCATCCATCTCCTGTGCCGAAAGGCCGCCGCGGGAAAACTTCGCCTTTTCCGCCAGCAGCACAATATGCTCCGGCAGAGGCGCGCCGCCGTTCAGGTGCAGCGCATAGCGGTACAGGCCAAGGGCCGCACGGCAGGTGTTCTGCGCAAACAGGGCCCGGCGGCGCCGCAGGCAAAGCGCGCGGCGCACGGCCGCAGACAGGCATACCGCAAGAACAAGCGCCAGAGAACACGCCGCGCCCGCAAGCGCCCGTTTCACCGGCGTCGGCAGGCCCGCAGTGTGCGAGCCGGGCCCACCAGGTGCCTCCGGGGCGCCCGGAAGGCCGCCCTGGCTGGAAGAAGAGGGTGCCTGTGCCCCGCTGCTTTGCGTTTGGGGCACCGGCGTACCGGCGCTTTGCGGTGCAGGCGCAGGCTGCACCTGTGCGCTGCCTGCGCTCTCCGCGCCGGGTGCGGCAGACGGCCGCGGCCCGCCCTGCGCAGCGGCCTGTATGCCCGCGGGCGGCGTGGCATCCAGCATCAGCCATCCCCGGCCCTGCACATAATACTCCACCCAGGCATGGGTTGCATAATCCGGCACCTCCGCCGCACCGTCCTACACCGTGCACACATAGCCTGAAACATAGCGGGCGGGCACGTCCAGCGCGCGCAGCATGCAGGCCGCCGCCGTGGCAAAGTGCATGCACCAGCCGCGCTTTCCCTCCGTGAGGAAATACACGGCAAAATCTTCCTGCGCAGGCTGGCGCGGCGCGGCGATGTCATAAACCGCCGCCTGCTTTATATATGCCTCCACCTGGCGGGCCAGCGTTTCTACGGCGGATCCGGGGTGGATGCCCGCCTGCACGGCCAGATCCCGCAGGGCGCTGCGCGTGTCTTCCGGCAGGGGCGTATATGCCCTCGCGCACGGCGGCGGCATAGGCCTGTTCCTCTTTCTGCAGCGCCACAGGCGCGCCGCTGCCGGGCTGCGTTACAAAGGCCACCTGTGCCTCTTCCCCGTCAAGCCGCGCGTACACGTCGCCCTCAAACTCCGCATACTGCACCCCTGCCGGATACATGGGCAGATAACACAGGCCGGTGCCGTCCCCCACAGGCCGAAGCGTCATGGTGCTGCGGCCCGTGCCGCCCGCAAAGCGCGCGGCATAGGTGAGGGGCGAGGCCGTCTGCCCGCCCGCCATGCGCAGCACGCGCCCTGCCTGCCAGCTATGGAAAAGCCCGTGATGTCCGGGGCAGCACGTCCGGCGTGAACTGCACGCGGTTATATTCCAGCGCCAGTGCGCGCGAAAAGGCCAGGGCCATGGCGGTTTTTCCCACGCCGGGTATATCCTCCAGCAGAATGTGCCCACCCGCCAGAATGGCCAGCAGCCCCTGCACCAGCACCTCATCCTTGCCCACAACGGCCTTTTTTACTTCCTCCAGCACAGCGCCTGCCTTGCTCATACTTTTCCCCCTGAGTGTTTCCTGTTCCTGCCCGGCTTTGCACAGGCCTGACGAGGCCAGTGCGTCAATGCCGGAATATAATCTCGCCCGTATCCACGTCCATGGCGTCCACAACGGCAAGGCTCTCCACACGCACGCCCTGTGCGCGTATCAGTTCGCCCCCGCGCTGAAAGCCCTTTTCCACAGCGATGCCCACGCCCTCCACCGCGGCGCCCGCCTCGCGAACCAGTCGCAAAAGGCCCTGCAGCGCGCAGCCGTTAGCCAGAAAATCGTCAATGATGAGCACATGGTCCTGCGGGCCGAGATATTTTTTTGAAACTATCACATCGTATACGCGCTTATGCGTGAACGACTCTATCTTCGTGGCCCACACATCGCCGTCAATGTTCACGCTTTTCGCCTTTTTGGCAAACACCACGGGCACGCCGAAGTGCTGGGCCGCCACACAGGCAATGCCGATGCCAGAGGCCTCGATGGTGAGTATCTTGTTGACGGGCGCGCCTGCGAACAGGTGCTTCCACTCCGCGCCCATGGCGTTGAACAGGGCGACGTCCATCTGATGATTCAAAAAGGCGTCCACTTTCAAAACGCCGCCCGGCTTTACCACGCCCTCTTTTCGAATGCGCTGTTCCAGCAGCTCCATGCTCTGCACCCTTCCCACGCGCCGGGCGCGCTGTGCGCCCGGCATAAATTTTCTTTATTTTACCACACGCCGTCATATCCGGACAAGCCCACACTGGTAGTGTCAAGTATTTTTCGCAAATTGGTTTACAGACTCTGGGGCGAATGAAGTCAGCCAGCAATAGAGGCACCCTCCAGGGGCGCCTCCAAACGCTTCATGCTCATGTACTTCTTGTTGCCCCACTGGGTGCCGGCCACATGACGCAGGCGGGCGCAGACCAGCGTGAGGGCGGAGTTTCCGTCCGGAAAACTTCCCACTACCCGGGTTCGGCGGCGGATTTCCCAGTTTAGTCTCTCGATCACATTGTTGGTACGGATGCGAGTCCGGTGGTCGCTGGGAGAATCGCAGTAAGTCAGCGTTTCCTCAATGCCATCCTCCAGCTTTCTGGCAGCCTCTTTCAGCTTCATAGAGCGCAGCTGCTCCACTACAGTCTTTGCTTTCTCCCGGGCAGCTCTCTTGCGAATGGATCGCTTTGAGCATCTTGGCTACCATCTTTGCCTTGGAGTGAGGCGTCACAGAAAACACATTGCGGTAGAAATGAACGGTACAGCGCTGGTACTTGGCGTCGGGGAACACTTCTCCCACAGCCTCCAGCATCCCCATGCACTTGTCTCCAACGATGAGTTTCACACCATTCAGGCCACGGCCGCGAAGCCGCTGGAAGAAGCTGACCCAGCTGATTTTATCCTCCTTCATGCCCTCGGCAGCGCCTAAAACCTCACGGGAACCATCCTCATTCACTGCGATTTCCACTAAAATAGCCACATTTTCATACTCTGCGCCCCAATTGCGGCGCAGATAGATACCATCCACATAGACGTAGGGATAACGGCCGCCCTGCAGAGGGCGGTTCCGCCAGTCCTCGATGTGGACGTAAGCTTTCTTGTTCAGTTCGCTGATGGTGGAGGGAGATACCTTACTGCCCCACAGCGCCTCAGTGATATCCTCCACGCGGCGCACAGAGACGCCCGCCAGGTACATCTCGATGAGCGCTTCCTCTACACTGCTCTCACGGCGGCGGTACCGCTCGATGATCGCAGCCTCAAAGGAGACACCTTTGAGTTTTGGGACTTTAAGTGTAACGTCGCCGGAAGTCGTGGTAAGGTTTCGCTTATAATGGCCACCCCGATAGCCCTGGCGCTCTTCACTGCGCTCGTACCGGGACGCCCGGGTCAACTTCTCTGCCTCGGCCTCCAGCAACTCGTTCAGGGCCTCCTCTACGCTTCCGCGTACAAGTTCCTTAATCTTCCCCTTGATTACTTCTTCGTTTAGCTGTACAATTTTTTGACATGGTTTGCTGTCTCCTTTCAGAATGGTGTGTCTCGACTTCATTCTATCAGAGATCTGCAAACCATGTCTCTTCTATTTTTGCGGAACTTATTCTACATTATCATCGAATCAGCTGGAAAGCGCTGTATGGGTGCCCGGCACATTAGCGCCTTTGCGCGCCGGGCAGCAAAAAAGGCGGGGTTTTGCCCCGCCTTTTTACTAAGCTATTTCTATTTTACTGCCCCGCAATACTATTTTATCTTCATGACCACAGCACAGAGACGGGGCATATACCCTCAAAAAAACAGCGTTTATAAGGTGCTTTGCTGCTTGCCTTATATCTTGACCAATAATATCTCGAGGTCTCCTGTCACCAGTAATTCTTCCAGGCTGGCCGGTACAAACACTGTATCTCCCTTTCTCACTGGAAGCGCCTCTCCTTCTGATGCTATACTTCCCTTTCCAGACAAAACCACCATTACATAGAAGGTTTCCAGCGTACCCTGCACTATACACTGCTTTGTGGTGCGCAGACGTTCCACGCTAGAATACAATCTCCTATTATCACCAGTTTGGCCTTATCTTTTGTCATCAGAATGCCTTTTCTCAGGGACATCTTAGCCATCTGTTGCACCTTGTCAATTTGTATAATCTGCAGCAAGTAAACTCATAATTCTGCTATCATGCCATTTCCCCAGGTGAAAATAATTTTGCCTCAAAATTCCATCCTGTTGGAAATTAAACGATTTATACAATTCGTATTTTTTAATATCAAAATCGTAAATTTCTGTCCAAATTTTATGAAGCCCCAATTCGCCAAACCCATAGGAGAACAAAAGTTCACACGCTTCTTGCGCATAACCCTCTGAATCAATATATGCATTTCTCCAGCCAATATAAAGGGATAGGTCTGCAAAACGATTTACCCAGTTGATATAACATAAACCGCAACAGCCTATGGGCTCACTTGTCTCACTTAAAACAATGGTAAACATAATAGTATTCTTATCGCCATTAACGATATTTTGAAACCATCTCTCTTGTGAAACAGAATTTAATTCTCGATATTCCCGAAAATACTGCCGGTATTCCGGGTTATTGCGCCACTCCATCAGCAATGGCAGATCTTCTCTTTCAACTGCTCGAAGTGCAACTTTTTTACCTTTAATCACAATATGATATCCTCCTGCTTCAGCATTTCTCCACACGAAAGGTTCCGCCTAACCGCCTTTCCTACAATGGATTCCGCCTGCCAAGGCTCAAACCCTGCATCGCTGCGCGGGCGCAACGGCTCAACATCTTGTAACATCAGTACCTCGCCAGCTTTCATTTCTCTGGTTAAATACAATCCTCTTTTTTGTACAAGGCATGTCTCTTTTTCATTTTCTTCTACACGCTTAACTCCGTCACCAAGCGCCGCATACAAAACATTGGCGTTCTGCACCATCTTTTTCCACTCAGCAGGTGTTGTAGAGAACTTATGGTCTGGTCCTTGCCGTGTGTTATCATCGGTGAAGTGTTTTTCTATAACCTTAGCCCCCAAGGCAATCGCGCCTAAAACGGTTGTGTCGCCTTTGGTGTGGTCTGAAAGGCCAAGTACAATCTGGGGCCATCGCTTTGCATAGGTATTTAAAACGTTCAAATTAATATATCGAAAATTAGAAATGTCAGCTGTATAGTTGGTATTACACTGCATCAAAGCCAAAGGGACCTGTGCTGTCTGAAAAATATCTACTGCCCATTCCACTTCCTGCATGGAAGATGCCCCTGTTGCTAGTAATACCGGCTTATTTTTCGCTGCAATATAGCGCAACATTTCATGCCAAGATATATCTCCCGACCCAATTTTATATGCATGAACATATGGTTCAGCCCAATCTACTGAAGCAAAATCATATGGGCTTGTCATATACTCAATGCCTACTTCATCACACTTCTCTTTCAAAATAGGGGTCCACTCATCAGAAAGAGAGGCGTCCTGATAAGTTTCATAAACACTTTTCTTCCATGAGGCCTGATGACTGAGTTGTTTCTCCATATGTGAAAACTCATATGCACTTACAATTTTCTCGGCCTTAAAATTTTGAAATTTTGCCGCATCTGCGCCGCTTTCTTTTGCCAACTCAATCAGCATCAGCGCGCGTTGCAAATCGCCATCATGATTTGCAGCGATATCCGCAATAAAATATGGAGCAGATCCAATGTTTATTTCCTGATTCCCAATCTTCATATTATTCCCCTCCTTTTAAGTGTTTGCTGTAACCTTCAACAAACAGTTGTTTAAATTTTTTCACATCATCAATAGGGGATGGCAAAGTAATACCAAGTACATTTTGTAACTTTGTACAATCTAAGCCCATATTCTCTGTTCGGGGTGCTGTAAAGTTAAAATCGTGTATACTAGCCTTACGAATTGTCCCCGGCAATCCAAATTCGCTTTGGAGCATACACCCCAAATCATACTTGGAAATAGGAGTTCGACAGCCTACATTGTACAAACCGGAAAGTTTACGCTCAATGCAGAGGTCAATGATATCTACCAGCTCATTGACAAGCAGTGGCGAGAATTGCACATCATAAAACATGTTTAGTGTTTTTTCTTTTCGCAATTCCTGCACTACCCACTCTCCAAAACTTGTCTTATCCCGGTAATTGAAGCCATACATATTGGTGCGCAAAACCAGCGCATTTTCATTTTGCAAAACAGCGTTTTCTGCCTTCAGTTTTGTTTTTCCATAAACACTCACAGGAGCAGGCTCGTCCATCTCGGTATTGAGGCCCTCTTTATTCCCCGAGTACACAGCATCTGTTGAGATAAATATGAACTGTGAGTGATATACTTTGCATAAATAATTCAGATTTTTGGCCATTGAAAAGTTCACTGCATTAGCATAGCCCGGGTTTTCCTCACAAGCGTCCACGTTAACTAAGGCAGCACAATGCACAACAGCATCTACTTCACACTTTTCCATAATTTCAGCGACTTTCTCTACATCAATAGCCGAAGAGTTAAAAAATTCAACCCCCATCATGAAAAAGTGATTTGTATCTATTCCTATAATATTGTACTTATCTCGAAGCAAATAGGCAATGTTGGAACCCAACATTCCAGCGACACCTGTCACTAATATATTTTTCATATTCTAACCTCTTTCTTCCTAAACCGAGGCAATGGAATTCTTCGAAATCCACTTCACATATTTTTGCTCCGCTATTTCCCAATCTTCTTCGTTATCAATATCTTGAACTTCCGTTTCGGAACAAACAAACGGAATAAACATATCATCATTAAAATTCAAATCTGCATCCAATCGATAAAAATAGAACTGACCGGCATCATGGTAAATAGGTTCTAAATCCTGACTTCTTTCCAATTTATATTGTGGGTACTGATACTCTAGCTTTCCTTCACGAATCACAAACGCCCGCTGCGGCGGATAGCTAAACTTAACAACCGGAAGCACGCTAGAAGCATTTTTCTCTCGCATAACAGAATATGCACGCCGCAATTTATTTTCTGTAACAAAAGGTGCCGTGGGGTATATACAGCACATTACCTGGAATAAATGCCCATTCTTTTTGTATTGCCAAAGAACTTCTTCCAAAACATCTCTCGTCGTCGCATAATCGCTACTTGCATGAGTACTTCTCATAAATGGCACTTTGGCCCCGGCCTTTCGGGCGATATCTGCAATAGCCTCGTCATCAGTTGACACCATAATTTCATCAAAAATTCCGCTTTCTCGGGCAGCACAAATGGAGTATTCAATAATCGGTTTTCCCAAAAACGGTTTAATATTTTTATGCGGAATTCTTTTTGATCCTCCACGAGCCGGAATGATTGCAATTGCTTTCATAAACAAACGAAACCTCTCTTTCTGGATATAGGTCAGCAACATAAGAAAACTCTTCTTAAAAACTCAACAAAAAATCTTGTATATTCTGTTTTGCATTTGGCTGCCACAAAGCTTTGCGCTTTTCTGCTAAAACACCGTTTTCTGATTGTAGCGGGTGCCGCACCAGTTCCATCAGCTGTGCGGCTGTAGAAAACCCGCATGCCACGCCCCAGTCAAGCAGAGGTTGTGTTTGTTCATGCGGTACATTTTCTGCAATGCAGATATTGGCATGCGGCATTGCAACCGCCTCAAAGCCTACGGTAGTACTGGCCATTACATGGTGCTTACCCAGTTTTAACCAATAATAAATGCCTTTATCCTGTCTTGTGATTACTTCGATATGCGGATTCTGAGAAAGCAAAGGATAATACAATTTCGGGTCTGTTGCCTGTAATGGATGCAACTTCATTAAAATGCGATAGCCTTCAGCAGCAGCCATGTTGGAAAACTCATTGAGCAGGTTCTCAAATTCTGTGCATGATTCCGGATAAATAATTACTGTTTTTTCTTCTGTAAGCACATTAGCCTGTTTTTTTATCTGCATTTCCTGATAGGGAAACCCCACTGGAACAGCCCTTGTGGCAGGAAGCATCTTTGTCCATTCGATATGCTGCTGACCAAACGCCAAAAAGTAATCCGGCGTATTATTATTCACCCCTCGTTGGTCTTCAAACCAGTATTCTTCATGGTTGTTGATGACACCATGCTGAAATTCGATAATTTTGATATCTCGGCGTTTTGCAACACGATAAAATGCATACATTTGATTTTGGTAATAGCAAACAACTGCAATCGCTTTACATTTTACTTTGTCAAAAAATCGTTCCGCATATTTCTCATACGCATTGTCTAGTGGAATCCAATGTTGAATCTCCTGCTCCATTCGCTGCGCAGAAAGACTCTGCCCAAAACGCCGCTTCATTTTATCTTCCAAACCTTGCAAAAAGGTAAACTCTTTTTCATCCCGAGGCATTTTTTTGAGCATCTTGTGAACATAATAATCAATTTGCCCTTTCAAATATGGCACCTCAAAAGTATGCACATCTTTCCAAGTAAGCATGTCTGGATCAACAAGGCACTTCATTGATAAAGCATTGATTTTTTCTGGCATCCTCCAACAGCTAAAAAACCGCTTTTTTGTATCCGGGTCATCTGTAAAACATACCATATCACAAACTGGCAGTTTACTGAAATTCCATATACTTTTACAAGAAAATGCTAATACTTTGAATACAAATTTTGCTTTTGTCTTAGAACGCATTTCCTGATGCTTCAAGTCGTATTTCTCAATGCGGTCGCTGGCAACACCTTCGCATGCAATAAACCGCAACATCTGCCAATAGGGTACGCCATTATATGTTCTATCAAATAAATGCTCTTCATTTTCAAAACGGCAAAATTCAATTTTGTCCATTTTTCAACCTCTTTATGCTTTAAAAAATCTGTTTTGTCTTCCACAGTTTATGCAACATCCAAATACCCAAAACAGCACCAAACGGCCACCGAAGCCACCAAAGCTGTTTTTGATAAAAGAGCAGCGCAGCAATGATAAGCAACCCTACATAAGGAAAAAACATCTTGCAAGAGTATGGAAATTTTCGGGTCTTGGAGGCATATCTTCGAGCCGTAAACCAGTTGGCAAGCATAGAAAGCACTTGAGACATCATAGTTGCAAATGCCGCACCGAGTGCCCCATTTACAGGAATTAAAATTGCATTCAAAATCAAATTCAGCACGGCGGATCCGACACTGATGACCGATATTGTTTTCGTCTTTTTATAGTAATATTGATGATTTCTAGCAAAGCAACCAATAAAGTCGGCATAAAATCCCACTACAAATACTGGAATTAAAATGTCTCCACCCCAAAAATCAGGCGCCGCAAACAATCGAAATACTTCTGGCGATAAAAGAAGAAAACCTGCTGTGATTATGGAAAATAGTCGAACAAAATTTCTCATGTGATTCAACAGTACAGAATCATCACCATCCGCCTCATAACGATAGTAAAAAGGCCCCCACGCACTGTTCAGCGCATACCAAATAGATGAAATAACTGCAGAAAAATTAAAGGCCAGGGAGTAAATGCCTACCGCACTGTTGGACTGCATTCGCTGTATCATAAGTTTGTCGCTGCTAGCAAACAGTTGTGAACATAAGTTGCTAAACACCAAAGGCAGGCCATATACCAACGCATAACGTGTATATATTTTGTTTATATGAACACCAATATTTCGCAGAAAGAAAATCAAAAGGAGCATCCCACATAAAATCTGTGGAATTGCCGTGCCAATCACTTTTCCAAAATAACTCTCCTCATCCGGTAAAAGCAGAATCATAACGACTGAAAGTACCGCCGCTCCAATCGACATACTTACAGAAATGAGAAGATTTTTTTCCTGTTTGAATTCATATGTGAATTTACTGTTCAAAAAACCAACACAGAAAAGTCCAAATGCGTGCGGGCATAGCAACAGAACAGACCACACTGGAATACCCAGTGTTGCAGCGATAGGACCACGAAACATTACACAAATAAGTGACATTACGAACCCCATCATGGCTCCTATATATACGCCATTCGCTTGATATGCAAGCTGTTCTTCTTTAGAAAAATCTTTCTGCGCAACTGCAATGGAAGATGCGAGCTGCACCCCAATAATAATGCTGAAAATAGTAGACCATGTAGTATAAATTGATGCCAAACCGTAATTATCCGTTCCCAACAAATACGAATAGACCGGCATCATAAGCATGGATATACCATTGAGTAAAGCCGTGCACAGCACATTAATGATAACAACCCGATTCGGTGTTTTTTTCATAAAGTTATTTGTTAGCTCCTGTCAAAAGCATGTGCGACAATGTAACAATTTTTTTGCATCAAATACGGATGCATCGGCAAACTCAGCACCGTTTCACACAGCCGCTCGGCAACGGGACAATTTGCGGCAGCGCTTTCGGTGCCGGTAAATGCATGCTGTTGATGCATCGACTTCGGGTAATACACCATCGTGGGAATGCCCCGTTCCCGCAGCTTTGCCTGCAAAGCCTCACGGTCTGCGCCCTGAGGCAGCTGCACAGTGTACTGCGCCCAGCTGCTGGTGAAGCCCTGCGGACGATACGGCAGTACAAGGCCGCTGCCTTTCAATGCCTCATCATACCAGCGGGATACCTGCCCCACAGCCGCTAATTCATACTCACAAAATGCTCTGAATTTCACCTGTAAAATAGCAGCTTGCAGAGTGTCCAAGCGGCTGTTCAGGCCGATACGCACATTATCATATTTCATACCGCCTTTTCCATGCACTGCATAGCTACGGATGAGCGCGGCCCATTCATCATTATTCGTGAAGATGGCACCACCGTCACCATAACATCCCAGCGGCTTTGCCGGAAAAAAGCTTGTTGTAGCTGCATCGCCGAAGCTGCCCACACGGCGGCCGTTCACTGTTCCGCCAAAGCCCTGTGCGCCATCCTCTAACAGCAACAGGCCATGCTTTTGACAGATCGCTTCGATTCGCGGATAATCCGCAGGCAGGCCGAACAAATCCACCGCGACCACAGCGCGCAGGCGGTATTTTCCCTGTGCCTTTACCTGCAATATTTTTTCTTCCAGCTTGTCCGGGGCAAGGTTGAAGGTATGCGCATCCACATCTACAAACAACGGTGTCGCGCCCGCGAACGCCACTGTTTCACCGCTGGCAAAAAAGGTGAAATCCGGCACAAGAACAGCATCGCCCGGCCCAATTCCCCAAGCCATCAGCACCAGCGAAAGTGCGTCCGTGCCATTTGCACAGGTAATGCAGTGTTTTGTGCCCACATATCCGGCAAGCTGCTGTTCCAGCTCTTTTACTTCATGCCCGGAGATAAAATCTGCCTGTGCGCACACTCTCTGCACAGCGGCATCAATTTGAGGTTTTAATACTTCATATTGCTTTTGCAAATCACGGAACTGCATAGTTTATTCTTCTTTCCCTGTATTTTCACAGAACGTTTCCTGCTTATACTCTTCAAACCTCTCGAGCAGTTCTTGCTCTAATTTCAATGGCATTCGCCTGTGGATTGGATTATCTCCGCCAAAAATAAATTCGTGCTCCCCCTCGATTTTTTCTACTGCATTCACCAGCATCCCAACTTCCATTTCATATTACCGCTGTGCGACAATATGAAATGTATCAAATGGATATATAGGGACTAGCCTTCGCTCAATTATTTCACCTGTATCAATTTCTTCGCCAAGCAGATGCGTCGTCACTCCAATAGGCATTTTTTCATAAACGGCCCATTTCAATGAATCTAAACCCACGCGTATAAGGAATGAATCCCGGATGGGCGTTTATCACCTGGTATCTCCTTAAAAACTCCTGCGGTAAAATTCCTGCGCCGCATACTAAAAAAATTGTCTTCTCCTGCTCTAAAAGTTCATCTACTGTATTGATTGCGCAATAATAATAGCCAAAATTCTTTGCAAGCACAGATGTTTCAATAGGGAACTCGAAACCTAGGCGATGTAAAATGAGCGGCTGTCTCTTTTTCACATAGTGCAAAGGAAGTGCAAAAATCTTTACATATTTATAGCCCAACTCCTTCAGACGGCAGCAGGTATCATATGTTTTCCGATGCGGCGTCTGATAAGATAAAACCGCCAAGGGCCTACTGCTTGCCATATCACGCCGCCTCCTTTCGGAAAAACAGCGTCAAAATAGCTACACTTGCCCTCTCCTCGCGGACATCTCGCGGAGAACAATGCGGTTTTCTATCTTCTCATACCTTTTTCCACAATCTGGGCAGCATAATGCTTTATTTAGCACCTGTCCACACCGGCAGACCCAGCCGATGTGTTTTGCAGGCACACCCGCCACCAACGCATGGGGAGGTACATCCTTTGTCACTACTGCTCCGGCAGCCACTGTGGCATACGCCCCGACAGTATGACCACATACAATCGTACAATTCGCACCCAAAGTGGCATCATGCTTTATCAGTGTTTTTTTATAATTTGCTGTACCTTTGGGAAAACGCGCACGCGGAGTCAAATCGTTCGTGAATACAGTGGAAGGCCCGCAGAACACATAATCCTCCAATTCAACACCCTCGTACACCGAGACATTATTCTGGAGCTTTACACCGTCGCCAATATGCACATTAGATGCTATATTCACATTCTGTCCCAGAGTACAGTTCTTTCCAATGCTGGCTCCGCTTTGGATATGACAAAAGTGCCAAACCTTTGTACCGGCCCCAATTTCTACCCCCTTGTCCACAAAGGAGCTTTCATGTATGAAGGCTTCCATTTCCAAACATCCCCTTCATATCCTCACTTGCAAAATCTTTCAGCGGCAGCTTTACAGGCTGGCCCGTTTTACAGCTTTTATAAATAGCCAGCACCAGCTCTAAGGCATTGCGCCCAGCCACAGCATCCACATAAGGCTTTCGGCGGTTTTGAATTGCATCGATCACATCGGCATACAGGCTGGTGTGGCCGTTGCCATATACATTGCTGGTCTGCTCTTCCAGCCCTTTGTTTACCATATCGGCTTCTGTTTCATCGGCAAAATCCCACACATCCAGATTATTGGCAGATTTGCCGCCTATCTTTACTGTGCCCCTTTCGCCAAACAGAAACAGTGTTTCTTCCAAATTTTTCGGGTACACATTCGTAGTTCCTTCTACCGTGGCCACTGCGCCGTTTTTGAACCTTATCACTGCCATACCGATATCTTCCGCTTCAAGATAATCGTGGAACTGCTGTTTGGTAACGCCATACACCTCCTCCACATCGTTGCCCATCATCCAGCGCAGAAGGTCAATGCCGTGGATGCACTGGTTCATCAGGCAGCCGCCATCCTGCGCCCAAGTCCCCCGCCAGGGGGCCTGCCCGTAGTAAGCCTTATTGCGGTTCCAGCGCACATGGATGCTGCCATGGCTCAGGCGGCCGAAGCGTCCGGCTTCCAACGCCTGCCGCGTTTTCTGCACAGCCACATTGAAGCGGTTCTGGTGGCAGGCACACACCGTCACGCCCTTTTCTTCGCTGCGGCGAATGATCTCTTCGGCATCTGCCATACACATAGCTATGGGCTTTTCAATGATAACGTTGACGCCTGCATCAATGCAGGCCAGCGCGATTTGCGCATGCAGGCCGCTTTCGGTCGCAATGGCGACAAGCTTCAGCTCTGGGTTCTCTTTCAAGAGGCGTGTGTAATCTGTATAGCGGGCAATGCCGGATCTGCCTTCAAGACCGTGCTTAGCCAAAAGGCTTTCCATTCGCTCCGGTACAATATCACACACGGCCACAAGCTCCAGACTATTATTCAAGACGGCTTTGATGTGGTTCGTGGCAATACGGCCGCAGCCAATCAGGGCGTATTTCATAAAATCTCCTTATAATCATTTAAAACGCATATATATTTTTTTCAAAAAAGGCTCCAATTTCTCTTGTTTAAAATCGCTATGCTGTCTGATAGGCGCCTTCACACATTCTTCTAAGTCATCAAGTGAAATTCCGATATTTTGAGAAATCAGTTTTTTCACGTCATCCATATATTTTTCTTCGTACAGTGGTTGCGATAATTCCTCCAGAGCTTGCTCACGAGTCATCTGACCAGAAACAATCATACTAGACAAGTGACTTGTCCTTTTATCTACATGAAATCTTTTAGGAAACCAATAAAGCTGAATAAATGCTGTCAAATAATTTTCAAGATGCTTTCTCCCGTAATACTCGAAACCACAAAAATCATTCAATTCCCGAAAAGCCTCATCTCTGTTGTAATCGATATAGTCCAACGGGCACAACGTTTTCCAGCCTAAGAGATGCTTGTCAATCGCCTTGCGCAGAGAAGATGTAAACTGGAGCTTGTCAATAGGTTTTTCTCCAAATTTTCGATGAATATCCTTAAGATTTTTCAAATCATACGGTGAGCAACTATTACCCCTTTGCAAAATACACTCCAGTGCAAAGTTAGAACCAGACAAAAAATACTTTAGATGATTCTCATGGGCAAATCGATAGAGAACTGCAAACAGGATGTTGTCCTGCGGCACGGCCAAATTGGGCACCCCGGCCTTCATGTAGGCCTTGATCAGTGCATTATACTGCTCCTTGTCGGGCTTTATCGTTATCAACTTGATGTTTGCCTTTTGCATCAGTTTTTCGATGTTTTTTTGTGAAATCTCAGTGTCATACCCATCATCGACGTGAATACCAACCACGCGCAATCCCCATACACAGGAAGCAAGATATGCCAGATAAGAACTATCCAGCCCCCCCGAAATACCCATAAGGCAGTCATACTGGCGTTTTTTCCCCTGCTGTTTGATTTCTTTCACCATTTCCTTGATTTTTGCAGCACCTTCCTCATTGGGATAATACCAGTTTTTCTCCAAACGCAAAGCTTCTGTGCAATAGTTGCATCTGCCATCTTCATCGAACCGTATAAACGGGTCGGAATGATTGTCCATAACGCACCATGTGCAACGCTGAAAATTCTCCATATTCACACTTCCTGTTCCGATTTATTGCTCAAATCATCCATGCGTTTTTTTATAATCGCCGGAACACCCGCTGCAAGGCATTGATCCGGAACATTGAAACGCACAACTGCATTTGCGGCCACCACCGCATTTTCTCCTATGGTAACAGGGCCCAACACACACGCGCCCGCGTAGATAGTCGCACCTTTTTTGATAGTAGGACAGTTTGGGCCCTGCGTAGGTTTACCGTTTCCTCCCAACGTCACATTCTGATAAATCTTTACCCCGTCTTCGATTGTTACGTGCTCGTGAAATACGCACCCTAAACCATTATGTACAAATTCCGCACCATCCGCGATGTTTGCTGTCGGATGGATTTCGAAAGAGAATAGAACACGAATTATTATTCGAATCATCTGAGGCAATATGGGAATTCTTTTCTGGTGGCACTTTTGCATCCAAATGAAGAGTTTATGACTGAGCTCCATAGGTGTGTACTCCCTTATAGGACTTCTATATTATCTCTTGACGTAATATTCTTCATCACATTCTTAGTATCGAAAATCGCCTCGGCATTCTGCTGCACCATAGTATAATCCACATTGGTGTGTGCACAAGTCACCATCACCAAATCCGCTTCACGCACAGCCTTTGGCGTTAGCGCCGGAATGCTTTGCAGCACCTTGCCGGCATGCCTACACTGCGGCACCCACGGGTCGAAATAGCTGACTTCCGCCCCAACTTTATTCAGCTCGTCTATCACGCGCAGTGCCGGGCTTTCGCGGTAATCGTCGATATCCTGTTTATACGCCACACCCAGAACCAACACTTTTGCGCCGTTGATCGCCTTTTTATGGCGGTTCAGAACGTACATGGCGCGCTCCACACAATATTCCGGCTGGCTGTCATTAATCACCATGCTGTTTTCGATGAGTGTGGTATGAAAGCCATATTCACGCGCTTTCCAAGTGAGATAGTACGGATCCAGCGGGATGCAATGCCCGCCAAGGCCGGGGCCGGGGTAAAACGCCTGAAAACCGTAAGGCTTTGTTTTGGCGGCATCCACCACTTCCCAGATGGAAATGCCCATTTTATTGCACAGCCGGGCCAACTCATTCACAAGGCCGATATTAATGTTGCGGTAAGTATTTTCCAGAATTTTCTCCATTTCGGCCACAGCCGGGCTGGAGACTTCCTTTACATCGCCCTCCAGCACCGCACGGTACATAGCCGCTATTACCTCTGTGGCATCTCTGCCCACGCCGCCTACCACTTTAGGAGTATTTTTTGTTTTGTAGATAAGGTTGCCTGGGTCTACCCGTTCAGGGCTGAAACCAAGGTAAAAATCTTTGCCGCATACAAGGCCGCTGCCTTTTTCCAAAATGGGCTTGATAAGCTCTTCTGTTGTACCGGGGTATGTGGTGGATTCCAGCACTACCATTGTTTCCGGCTTCAGATACTTTGCTACTTCTGTGGCAGAATCGCGTACATAACGGATATCCGGCTCCTGATGGGCATCCAACGGAGTGGGTACGCAAATCGCAATAAAATCCACATCCTTAATAAAGCTGAAATCTGTGGTGGCGCGCAATTTACCCACTTTGACAAGTGCGGCAAGGTCGCTGTCTACCACATCGCCGATATAATTGTGTCCGGCGTTTACCATGTCTACTTTTTCGGTCTGCACATCAAAGCCCACTGTTTCAAAACCGGCTTTTGCCTTTTCCACCGCAAGCGGCAGGCCCACATAGCCAAGCCCCACCACGCCTACACGAACAGTCCTTTTATCTATTTTTCTCAAAAGGTTCTGTTTCATAACCGTCTTCCTCCATTTTCATCCAATCAAATCATCTCGTCAACTTTGAGAGCAGACCTGAAAAATAATTTACGCTGTACTCTATTGAAAAATATTTTTCCGCATGTATACGTGCGTTTTTTTGAAGCTCTGCCTTTTGTTCTTGCGGCAGCTCTAAATAAGCCAAAATGGCTTTGGCCAATGATTGCGGATTTCTATTACAAAATCGTGCAAAAGATTCATTCAAGAATCCGGTTGGATCCAGCGCATTTTTCGATGCAATCACACAACATCCGCTGGCGCACGCCTCCGCTACAACCTGCGAAGGGTAATTCATCCTTTGAAGAGAAAAAACCACTTCTGCTGTAGGAATATAATCTTGCGGCGATACATATCCCAACATCTGAACAATATCATCCAAATGATTCGCTTGTATTTCTGTCTGAAGCTCGTTCTCCTGATAACCTCTGCCGATAATAATCGCCTGATATCCATACTGTCGTATCGAATCTGCAATTTGCTTCAAGGCAGCTACCAATATCTGCGGGCCTTTGTCTTCACTTAACCGCGCCGCACTGAAAAGAAGCAGCTTTTGCTTTTTTTCAGGATGAAACAAGGTTAAATCCGTAAATGTGCCCGGTGTACAAGTTATCTTGCTTGCTTTACAAACCCTTTCTACCTTCGACGCATATTGAGGATAAAGCAAATCAATATGATCAACAACGTTCCAAAGCAATAAAGACAAACAGCGGAATTTCATTGAACCTGTTCGCTGTGCGAGGTACACGCTTGCCACTGTTTCAAGTGTTCTGATGTTTTGAAACCGCGCCAATATGACCAAGAGTGTCCACAAAAGAGAAGAATCTACAAAATGGAGTGCTTTATATCCTCCCGTCAGACATTCATTTACAAGTTGCCGTCTTGTATCGAAACATCTTACAGAATAAAAATCAGAGTAATCCAACCCCATTTGCTTCATAAGTTCCATTGTGTTCACTTGGGGAGATGATTGAAATATCACACAAATCCCATTTTGCTGTTTTGCTATTTCACTATAAACACGTAAAAGCCGCCTCTCTGCCCCGCCAAATCCCGTTTTAGAGCATAGAACTAATGCACATTTATCCATCTAGTTATAACACTCCATCACTTGCAAGATATAGGTTTCAATATTCATATACTCACTCACCACCTGCCGTGCAGAATCGCACATCATCGAATACTCCTGAGGCGAATACTGCACACACTGCAATATCCGCTCTGCTAATTCTTCCACCATATCTCCTATTCCTCCGCAAGCGTCCGTGACGATATCTCTCACTCCACTTACAGGTGTGGCTACCAAGGGCTTTCCTAATGCCATCGACTCAATGGCCACCATCGGGAAACCCTCCCACAGTGAGGGCATCACCATCACTTTACAGGCGGCAATATAGGGAAAAGGATTTTTTTGAAAACCTACCAACTCTACATTATTTTTCAAGTGCAAATTATTGATTGTTTTCTCCACTTGCTCGCGCAGCTCTCCGTCACCAATCATCACTGCTTTTACATCCGGCAGCTCCTTTTTCACCTGTGCCACTATTTGCAGAAATCCAATCGGATTTTTCGGTTCTGAAAACCGACCGCAATATCCAAGGTCATACTTCTGCCCACAGGTAAATTCTAAGCTCTTTTTCTCAATTTCCTGTGCATCAATAACATTCGGCAAGGTAACAAACTTTTCCTTTTTTCCTTTAACAAAACGGAACTCATTGGGAATAGAAGAAGAAACACAAATGAGTTTTTTCGCCCGGCACGCTGTAATGTATAAAGCAATGCTATTGAGACATATTGTTTTTAGCCACGGACAATTACTATGCAAATGCCCCACAGTATTTCTGAACAAAAGGGCGGCATAAAAGCTGGCCCTGTAGTCCATCGCATGCACAATATCCGGTTTAAAAGCCCGTATCGCACGCTTAACCGCAAGCAAAGAAAATCTTTCAAGCCCAATAAATGGGACACCCTGTTCACATACAAAATCTTCAATGCTGCCATATGGGCTGCAATAGGCCACTTTATTCCCGCGCTTTTGCATTTGCACTGCAATTTGCAGCGTAACCTTTTCTCCGCCTGAGAAAATATTTGTAGGGGCTAAATACAATATCTTCATTTCATACCTCAGTACTTTTTGTCAGCATCGGAAACATAACGGGGAACGCCGATGCTTGATGACGGATGAACGAGCCAAAATCCGGCTCAAACAGGAACGCCACCAAATACCAAGCCGCTGTTACGGCCAAAAGGCGTTTTTCCGGCCAGCTCTCTTTCCATTTTCCACGCACAGCCGCCCAAGCCGCACGGCATAACAGGCTTGTCCAGCATAGCTGCAGCACGACAAACGGCACATACTGCATTCCTTTCAGAATCAACTCGATTGGGAACATCATGCGGAAAGCAGCCAGAACATAGTTGACTATATACAGCGGAATCGTCCGATCCGGATTTTGTATTACATCCAGTATGATAGTATTCGTATCCGGGTCATTCCCTCTTGTGCGGTTCACGCCCATACGGCCATCAAAAAGTTGAATCAGAAGGCTTGGCTTAATAATCGCTACCAGAAAAACGAGAAACAGGATGACACAGATAATGCTGATAAGCAGCTTTTTTCGATATGCAGGGCTCCATTGCTTCCATGGCAGCCATGACAAAATCAGAAAAAAAGCTGTTCCCGCTGCAATAACAATGTAATAGCTGCGAAACAAAAAGCTCCATAGTATAAGCAAAACCGTGACCAGCGCATCTGCGGCTGCACTTCTTTCTTTTCGGCACATGGCCACCATGAGCACAAGCAGAAAAAAGAAAAACTGTACCGCCTCTTTGTGGACATTCCACACAAATACCGGAAGTAGCACGCTGTATAGGCCGAAAAGCATATAATGCACCCATGTGGGCTGCAGATATTTCAGCCCCAGCCATATGAGGAAGGGCAGCGCCAGGGCCCACACCACAATGCCGCCCCAAAGCTGTGAATCCATGGGAAGAAACCGTCCCATTGCCTGAAACAGCAGTGCCGTATTCGTATAGGAATCGGAAAACCCAAACTGCACGGTTCCCTGCATCATTCCCTGCACAGTGGCGGCATCATAAAAATATTTATCCGGCAAGATAGTGAATTTCACAGCTTGCAGAAGCAAACTTAAAGCAGCACAAATGCAAAGCAGAAATACAGTCTGGGCTCTATCCCTTTTTTCTTGTATGAATCGTGCTTTCATTGTTATCACTCAGAAATTTTTGGCGATTTCAAATATTGAGCTGCCAGAAGGCCTCCAAGGCCGACGCAAAGCCCTGCCAGCATCCCCAAGGCCGCATATTTCTTTTTCGGTGATTCTTCTACCGACTCCGACATATCCTCTGTCTCTTTAGAAAGCTTAGCCTCTGCATATTCACGGCTGAGATAATCCTCCGCTTTGTCTAAAATCACATTTTGGAAATCCAAGGCGTTTTGCTCACTGGCCGCGCTCACTCTAACTTTGACATTGCGTCCCATAGAGGAAAACGAATAACCATACTCTGATTCTTTTTCTTCTTTTACGATTTCTTTCAGCTCATCATCTGTCGAAAGCAGTGTAGAAAGGACGTCTGCCAATGTTTTCTCCAGCAGATAACCCTCTTCCCCTTTTTGCTCCGAGACATGCACACTGTATGTCTCAGACAAATTCCAGACAGGCACTGGCTCTTTCGCCAGCATCATCATGCCCACCGCGCCAAATGCGGCACACAAAAGCGGGATCCATATTTTTCGTCCAAGATACTTTATAACAGAAAAAATATCTATTTTTCTCATGAGAGGAATTCCTTTCTCTTGGTGATATAGTAGTCTTGCAGCCATTTCCCCGCAGAAGAGATGTCATACGTCTCTGGCAAAGCGCACGCTTTCTGCCGCTGCGCGTGCTGTATGGCATCAGCCCACACTTCCACATTCTCAATAGAAAGCTGCCTTGCTTCCGGCGTCAGTATCACTTCTTTTGTCATTTTGTCGGAAAACAGGCACGGCAGCCCATTGGCCTGCGCTTCTAAAGCTACCACCGGCAACCCTTCATAGAAACTGGGAAGGCAGAATACATCCATCGCACTGTACAGTTTATTTACGTCGGCACGAGCGCCTGAAAAAATGATACGGTCTGCCAGTCTCATTGTATCGGCCTGCTGTTTTACCGCCTTTCCCAATTCTCCTTCGCCCACCAGAAGCAGCCAGGCATCCCGCCTCTGCATTTTCAAATGTTCCATTATTTGCAATAAAAAGCTATGGTTTTTAGCATAAGTAAAACGCCCCACATGGCCTGCCACAAAAGCCTCTTGCGGAATCCCCAGCTCTGCACGCAGGCGGCATCTCGCCGTTTTATCATAGGCAAATTTATTTGTGTCAATCGCGTTTGGCATCACATGCACACAGCCGCGCTCAAAGCAGCGGCTTCCATACATCCATCGCCCCGCTCTTTCGCCGCAGGCAAAATAGTCTGTGGCAAAAAGCTTCGTAAAAGGGCGAAGCAGATATTTCAGAAGTGTCTTCTTACCTTCGCCCCAGTGCGCTGTGGAATGGCTGTGACAAATGCGCACCGGCACACCGGCACGCCAAGCTGCAAACAGCGGAAACACTGACATCGTGGAAAGATGGGCATGAACGATTTGATAACCGTTCCTTTTGAAAGCATCATACAAAGCACGCTGATAAGAAAGCACTTTTGTATAAGCCGGAATAGGGTAAATGCCTGCACCCATCTTTTTCAATTCTTCCCGCTGGGGGAAAACGCTGTCTTCAGCGAAATAAAAGTCAAACTGGACTTTGTCATGGTCTATGTGACGGTAATAATTCATTACTACTGCTTCTATCCCGCCGCTGTCCATACGGTTCAGTACATGCGCTATCCGAATCGGCTGTTTCATTTACAGAATTCTCCCGAGTTTAGCTGATATTTTCACTGTTCTTCATTCCGCCGAATACGGTCATAAACAAAATCTTGATATCCAGCCAGAGGCTCCAGTTTTCGATATACCAAATGTCGTACTGCACGCGCTTTTCAATGCTGGTATCGCCGCGCAGGCCGTGCACCTGCGCCCAGCCCGTAATGCCCGGCCGCACCTGCTGGCGCACAAGGTAAAGGGGTATCTCCTCTTTGAAGTGGTTTACATGAAAGGGTATCTCCGGGCGGGGGCCGATAAGGCTCATGTCACCTTTTAGAACATTAAAAAATTGAGGCAGTTCATCGATGCTGTATTTTCGGATAAAGCTGCCAAACTTTGTCTTTCTTGGGTCGTTGTCCGTGCTCCAGCCGGTATCCTCCGTGCCCGTCACACGCATGCTGCGAAATTTATACATGCGGAAGGGCTTTTTGTCTTTCCCCACACGTTCCTGCCGGAACAAAACAGGTCCCGGGCTGGAAAGCCGCACGCCCACAGCCGCCGCCAGCATCAGGGGGCTTGTCAACATAATAAGAACCAAGGCGCCCGCAATGTCCATGCATCGCTTGCATGCGCGCAGCAGCACGTTGTCCAGCGGGGTGGCACGCATATTGATAAGTTTCGTTTTTCCAACCACGTCAATAGAAGGGTGGGCCGGGATATAATCATTATAGAACGGAATGATGCTGATTCTTGCACCTAATTTGTCGGCGGCATCCAATACTTGCTTCATAAATTGGATTTCATGAGGTTCCAGTGCCACGATCACCTCATCCACCATGTTTTTTTCCAAAATGCTTTCCAGCTCTTCATAAGTTCCCAAACACTTGCCCAATTCCGGGCGCTGAACCTTGCTGATGTACCCGTCCACAGTAAAACCCATATGAGGGCTCGCCTTTACATCCTGCATATACTGGTGTGCAAAATGGCCGTTGCCTACCACAATAACATGCTTCTGGTTATAGCCAAGCTTGCGGTAATGCCGCAGAACGGCACGCACGCAAATGCGTTTTAACGACACAAAAAGCGTAGAAAGGGCAAAAAACATGAAGATTGCAAGGCGGGAAAAATCTGCAAAGCGCGTGACATACAAAAGCGCCGTGAGAACAGACACCCCCACGGCGTTTACCGTAAAAATCACCGCCAGCTCCCGCCCCTGAGACTGGAAGCGGTAGGAGCCGTACAGCCTGGCGGCGTAGAACACCACCACAAGCACCACAGCATACACCGCGGCAATTTCAAAATATTTGCGGTTCCACGCAAGCTGCAGTGCAGGCGCAATACCGTACATGATATCAAAGCGGATATAGGTAGCCAGCAGGTAGGCGCAGAATACCAAAGCCGCATCCAGCAGCATATTGATGATATTCAGGATAGACTGATTTCTGCGTATCATGGCCGCTTCCTCTTTCCAAAGATGGGTTTTATCATCTTTCTGCAACGATATGCGAAATTTCGACACACTTATAAGTATGACTATTATACTACATATGTCAGGGGTTGTCCAACCAGCGGGTGGACAAGACATATCCAAATTTTTTGTACGATGCCTGTATTGTTTTTTAGGATACCCCTTTTTTGTAACAAAAGTGTAACTATTAGAAATAGTTGTCATACACTATAAACAAAATTCAACTAGTTTTTCTCATTCCTCTTTTTTTGTGAAAAGCACGATTTTTTCATTCGTACTTTGGATATATTCACAAACTTCTCTACATAATTTTACTATATCGAAATGCACCAAGATATTCGGTGCCCCTGCTATCGGTATTTCACCCTATTCCATAATTATATATAGCGCATCTAATAATAGGAGTCTTCATCATTTCTTCGCTTAATTGGTAAGGATTGGAATTTTTGTCATTCCAGTACTGTACGCAGCACTTTCCAGACCATTTTGTCTGGCAAGCTTTTCAAGCTCGCTGATAATGTTTCTGTGATATATGGTATCCACTGTCAAAAAACGCGGTGGGTCTCTATCTGCTTTCTTTATTTTCCCTTCTTCTGGTTTCGTAACGTCTCCTCGCTTCACGCAGATATTTTCCGCATTTTGAAAACCTATGGCCCTGCATCTCTATCGGTAATCTTCGTTTTCAGAAAGAAAGGCGCGGCCGCAGGGGCAGCGCCTTTCATAAGGAGAGCGCAAAGAAAACATGCTCTTGTCGTATTTTATTTCTTCAACACCGTACCAACGGCGTCCTTTAACGGATGGTGGCAGGCACAGAAATGGCCCGGCTCCACCTCGCACATTTTTGGCGGCATTTTGCTGCATTCCTCTGTCGCATAGCGGCAGCGTGTGTGGAAATGGCACCCAGGGGGCGGCGCCGCCGGGCTGGGCAAATCGCCCTCCAAAATCACCTTTGGACGCTTGTCGCGCAAAGAGGGGTCCGGAATAGGCACGGCCGACATCAGGCCCTCTGTATAGGGGTGCCGCGGGTGGCTGAAAATATCCTCTGTTTTTGCGTATTCCACAATGCGGCCCAGGTACATCACCGCCACATGCGTGCTCACATGCTTCACCGAGGGAAGGGCGTGCGAAATGAAAATGTAGGTGAGCTCAAACTCCTTCTGCAAGCCCACCAGCAGGTTCAAAATCTGCGCCTGAATAGACACATCCAGTGCCGAGATGGGCTCGTCGCAGATGATAAGCTTTGGGCGAAGGGCCAGCGCGCGGGCAATGCCGATGCGCTGGCGCTGCCCGCCGGAAAACTCGTGCGGAAAGCGGCCGATATACTCCTGCGGCAGGCCCACCACCTCCATCAGGCGGCACACCGCCTTATGCAGCTCTTCCCCGCTGAGGTGTTCGTTGGCACGGAACGGCTCTGCAATGAGGTCGAACACGCGCATGCGCGGGTCAAGGGATGAGTACGGATCCTGAAAAATCATCTGGATATCGCGGCGCAGGGGCTTGAGCTCTTTGGGCGACATTTTCGCAATATCCCTGCCCTCGAACAGAACCTCGCCCTCGCTTGGGTCTAAAAGGCGGATGATGCAGTTGCCGGTGGTGGATTTGCCGCAGCCGCTTTCCCCCACAAGGCCCAGCGTTTCGCCCGGACGGATGGCAAAGCTCACGCCGTCCACGGCGCGCAGGTACTGCTTGCCCTTGCCGATGGAGAAGCCGTGGGTAATATCAAAGTATTTTTTCAGGCCCTTCACTTCCAGCAGATATTCCGGGCGCTCTTTGGCGGTTTGGTTCTCGTTTGCCATGTTCAGCCCTCCTTCTCTGCCAAAAGGCAGCGCGAATAGTGGCCGGGGGCCACCTCTACCAGCGAAGGCATGGTGTTGCGGCACGCCTCAGTGGCATATTTGCACCTTGGATGAAAGCGGCAGCCCTTGGGCAGGTTGCTCAAGCTTGGCACAGTGCCTGCAATGGGTTCCAGCTCGTCCTCCTGCTGCTGCACGTTGATGGTGCTGTTCAGCAGGCCCTGCGTGTAGGGGTGTTTGGGGTTGTGGAACAGCGTATATACGTCCGCCTCCTCCACAATCTGCCCGGTATACATCACCACAACACGGTCTGCCATTTCCGCCACCACGCCCAAATCGTGCGTGATGAACAGGATGGAAGTGTCAAAGTCTTTGATGAGGTTCTGCATCAGATGCAGTATCTGCGCCTGAATGGTCACGTCCAGCGCCGTGGTGGGCTCGTCCGCTATCAGCAGCTTGGGGTTGCACGAAAGCGCAATGGCTATCATGATGCGCTGGCGCATGCCGCCGGACAACTCGTGCGGGTAGCTTTTATACACAGCCTCCGGGCGGGGGATGCCTGTTTTGCGGATGATGTCGATGCTCATTTCCTTCGCCTGCTGCTTTGTGCAGCCGGGGACGTGCGTGAGGAACTGCTCGGAAAGCTGGTTGCCGATGGTATACAGCGGGTTCAGGCTGGTGAGAGGGTCCTGAAAAATCATGGCCATCTCGGTGCCGCGCATTTTGCGCTTGACTTTGGGCGGAATGGTGGTGAGGTCTTTTCCGTCCAGAACCATGTGCTCTGCCTTCACCTCGCCCGGGCGCTCTATCAAGTCCATCACCGCAAGGCTGGTGACGCTTTTGCCGCAGCCGCTCTCGCCCACAAGGGCAAGCAGCTCGCCCTTTTTCACTTGAAAATCCAAGTGTTCCACGGCGTTCACATAGCCCTTTTTCGTTTTGAAGCGGATGTTCAGGTCTTTAACATCCAGCAGAACATCGCTTTTGGTTTTTGCCGCATTCGGTTCCATATGCATACCCCTCCTTTCAGCGCAGGCCCTGGTTCTTCGGGTCCAGCACGTCCCGCAGCCAGTTGCCCAGCAGCATGATGCCCAGCACGGTCAGGGAAATGGCAATGCCGGGGAACGTCGCCATCCACCAGTTGGTGGCCAGATAATTGCGGCCGTCCGAAAGCATTACGCCCCACGACACAGCGGGCGGCTGGATGCCAAGGCCCAGGAAGCTGAGCGATGCCTCAATCAGAATGCTGGAAGCCACGCTCAGGGTGGATACCACAATAAATGTGGGCAGGATATTCGGCAGGATATGCCGCAGCATAATCATTTTGCCGGAGGTGCCGATGGTGCGCGCCGCCTTGATGTATTCCTTGTTTTTCAGTCCCAGCACCTCGCTGCGCACCATGCGCGCGTAGAACGGCCAGTTCGTCACGCCTATTACAAACACCAGGGTGAGAACGCCGGGGTCCATGATGGTGAGGATAACCATAGCGAACAGCGTGAGCGGAATGGAATAGAACGCATCCGTGATGCGCATGACAACAGAATCAATCCACCCGCCGAAATAGCCGGACAGGATGCCCATGATGGTGCCGATGATGCCGGCCACCACCACCGAGAAAATACCCACCAGCAGCGACACGCGCGAGCCGATGAGGATGCGCGAGAACACGTCGCGCCCCAGAATATCCGTACCGAGAATATGCTCTGCAGAGCCGCCCTCAAGCCAGCACGGCGGCTGTGCCATATTGGCAAGGTCTATCTCTTCCGGCGTGCAGGGAATGATGACATTGGCAAAGACGGAGATAAGCACCACCACTAGAACAATAATAAAGCCCAGCATGCCCGAAGGGCTTTTCAGAAGAAGGCGCGGAAGGTCGAACAGGATAGAGCGCTCGCGCGCCTGCTTTTTTGCTTCGGAGGACGTTTTTGTTTTGTCAGCCATTGATCTTTCCTCCTCTCAGTAGCGGATGCGCGGGTCGATGATGCAGTATACCAGGTCTGCCAGAAGGTTGGCCGCCATGGTGATAAGCGCAATGATTACCACGCACGCCTGCACCACACTCATGTCATGCGAGCCGATGCTCTGCACCACAAGCTGCCCAAGGCCGGGCCATGCAAACACGGTTTCCGTAATAAGCGCGCCGCCCACAAGGTTCGGTATCTGCAGCGCAACAATGGTGACCACCGGCACCAGGGCGTTTTTGAAGGCGTGCTTGAACACCACCTTGCCGTTGGAGATGCCCTTGCTGCGGGCGGTGCGGATATAGTCCTGCTGCATAATCTCCAGCATGCCGCTGCGCACCAGCGGCACAATTTGCGTGGCCGTGTTGATGGTGAGCGTGGCGCAGGGAAGCACCAGGTTCAGCCATGTGCCGCGGCCTGAAACCGGCAGCACCTTCAGCGTCACGCCGAACAGCAGAATAAGCATGATGCCCACCCAGAAGCTGGGCATGGAGCGCCCCAGCGAGGAAATGCCGCTCACCACCACGTCAAAGGGCGAATCCTTCGTATGGGCGCTGAGAATGCCCAGCGGAATGGCCACCAGAATAGAGCACAGCAGGGAAACGCTGGCAAGCTGCAGTGTGGCAGGCATTTTTTCCATCACCACACCCATGGCCGAAGTGCCGTAGCGGAAGCTCGTCCCGAAATCGCCGTGCAGGGCGTTTTTGATAAAAATGCCATACTGTACATACAGCGGTTCGTTCAGGCCAAGCGCATCGCGCAGCACCTCGCGGTCCGCCGCAGTGGCCTCCGGCGGCAGCAGCATTGCGGTGGGGTCGCCCGAGGCATTTACGAACAGGAATGTGATGATGGTGATGATGAACAACACTGGTATCATCTGCAAAACCCTTCGTAGCATGTATTTCAGCATAACTTTCCTCCCCCTTTGTCTTTTTGAAGCGCGGTCATTTCGAACAGGGCGCGGCCCGGCCGCGCGGCTCATGTCCAAACAGCGGGAAACCACACGGCCGGCAGCGCTGCGGCCGAGGCGTTGGTTCCAAGCTGTTTGGGCACGAGCACAAGCCGGTTGCCTGAGCGCAGGGGTCCGGCGGCACAAAGCCGCCGGACCCCCTGCCCAGTTAGAACCGACTTGGTTGTGCCTGTTATATGTTTAAGCTTTGCGGATGGTGGTCAGGTTCCACACGTCGTCCAGACGGGGCACCATGGTGATGCTGTCGTTCACACCGTAGCTGTTGTCGATTTGGCAAATGATAGCATAAGGCACTTCGTCCGCCACCATCTGCTGCATCTCCTGGAACATCTGGGTGCGCTCTTCTTCGTTCATGTTGAACTCGGCCTCATAATACATGTCGATATACTCCTGGTTGTTCCAGTTGCTTTCGCCAGAGGTGTTCTCGCCAAAGTAGCCGATCATGCCGTAAGAGGCATCGAAGAAGCCAAGGCCAAAGCATGTCATGAAGCCGTCCTCTGCGCTGTGTGCACCAACCACATTAGAGTATGCGCTGGATTCCAGCAACTGCAGGTCTACCGTGATGCCCACCTGGCTCAGCATCGCCACAATGGCCTGCGAGATTTCGGCGTCCATCAGATATTTGCCCGTAGGAGCCTCGAGCTTCATACTGAAGCCGTCGGGGTAACCCGCCTCGGCCAGAAGCTCTTTCGCCTTTTCGGGATCATAGTTGTACTTGCCCACAAGGTCCTCATTGCAGCCGTTCACGCCGCTGGGAATACGGGTGAGCATCGGGGTGCCTGCGCCCTTCAGGATGGTATCCACGATGGTCTTGTCGTCGATGGCAAGGTCAATGGCCTGGCGCACGCGCAGGTCCGCCGTGGGGCCCTTATCGGTCTTCAGCGCCAGCTGGTACACACGGGTAGACGGGCCGTTCACAACGCTCGTGTCCTCGTTGCCGTTCACACGCTCCCACTCGGTGGGGATGACCATGTTCACGGCGTCCACAGTGCCTGCAATCAGCTCGCCCACGCGGGTGGAGGACTCGGGGATCACACGGAAGATAACTTCCTCCCAGTCCTCGTTCTTTTCGCCGTAGTAATCTTCAAAGGGCACCAGCGTGACGTGGTCGTCCTTCACATACTCGGTCAGCTTGTACGGGCCGCTGCCAATGGGGGCGGCAAGGAAGGCATCCTCGCCGTTCTCTTCAATATAAGCCTTCGGCACCACAGCGGCGCCGCCCTTGGCCAGCAGGTTCAGCATAATGGGGTACGGCTCTTTGCTGACGACATGCACGGTGTACTCGTCCACCGCCACGGCCTCCTTCAGCGGGCTGAAGTTCATATGGTCCGAGCTGGACTCATCCGTCATGACGCGCGTCAGGGAATACGCCACATCCTCAGCCGTCACGGGCGTGCCGTCATGGAACAGGGCGTCCTCACGGATCTTGAACTCCCAGGTCACCTGATCCTCCAGCAGCTCGTAGCTCTCTGCCAGGTCCATCACCAGCTCGCCGTTGTCGTCCTGCTTGACAAGGTTACTGTACACGTTGTACAGCACAGACGTGGTGTTGCCGTTGTTCAGCGCCTGCGGGTCTGTTGTCATGATATCGGCATTCGTGGCAAGGGTAAGCGTGGTGCTGTCGTTGCCGGCCGCCGCCGAGCCTGCGCTGGCGGATGCCGGTGCGCTGCTGCTTGCCGGGCTGCCGCCGCAGCCGGCCAGAACAGTGGCCAGCATCAGAACAGCAAGGCAAAGCGCAAGGCCGTTGCGAAGTTTCTTGTTCATACTTTTTCCTCCTTCTGATACGTTACACGTACAGTATATTTCTATCCGGCCAGGCCGGGTAGTTCCTGTCACTCCTGACGCGCGAACTCGTGCATCATGGTGGCCGTAATGCGGATCATATCGTAAAACGCGTCCACTGCCAAATGCTCATTTGGGGAATGAATGTTCGCATTCTTGCTGGAAGCGCCGAACATGGCCGCGGGGATATTGGCCTCTTTGCAGAAGACGTACATCGGGGACGTGCCGCCCGAGGTGCACTGGATGCAGGGCTGCTCGTGGAACAGCGTTTCCATGGTGCGCACGATGGCCTTGCAGAAGGGCGAGTTCGGGTCGCTGCGGAAAGCAGGGCAGCCGGAATGGCATTTGATCTCAATATCGGCAAAGCCGTGCTTATCCAGATGCTGGCGCAGCAGCTTCAGGATGCGGTCCGGTTCCTGCCCGGGCACAAGGCGGAAATCTATTTTGCAGCTTGCCTTGCCCGGCAGCACCGTCTTGCTGCCCTCGCCCTGATAACCCGCCGTGATACCGCAGATATTGCAGGTGGGCTGATAATACAGGCGCTTGAGAAGGTCCTCGCCATGCTCGTCATTGATGAAGTTTTCAATACCCAGAATGTTTTTCCTAGTGTCTTCCTCACTGAATACATCCGTTTTCAGTGCGTCCAGCTCAGCCTGCGAAATGGGCTGGATGCCATCGTAGAAACCGTCGATCAGAATTTTGCCCGTCTTGTCACGCAGGGTGTTCAGCGCTTCCACCAGGTGCCACACGGCGCTGGGCATGATGGCCGCGTACATCGAGTGCGCGTCCTTCTCGCTCACCTTCGCGTGCAGCTCCACATATAAAAGGCCTTTTACGCCCATGGTGATCTCGGCCGGGCCGCCCTTTTCACGGTGGCCGCCCTCCCACACATAGCCGTCGCACTGAATCATCTCCGGATGTGCCTTGGCCACGCTCTCCAGATGGGGGCTGCCGCTTTCCTCTTCGCCTTCAAAACAGAACTTCACATTCAGGGGCAGCTTGCCATGCACCTTCTGCCATGCATCCACTGCGCACAGACGGGTGACAAGGCCGTCCTTGTTGTCGGCCACGCCGCGGGCATAGATAACGCCGTCGCGGATATCAGCCGAATACGGCGGGGTAATCCATTCATCAATAGGGTCCACCGGCTGCACGTCATAATGGTCATAGAAGCCGAACGTGCGGTCCACTTCGCCCTTTATTTCGCCATAAATAAACGGGCTGCCGCCGGTCTCCAGCACGGTAGGCTCTACACCAAGCTTTTTCAGCTCGTCCACCACCATGCCGGCCATTTTTTCAATGCCTTCGCCCGTGGCAGCTATGCTGGGCTGACGGCAGAAGCGCAGCAAAAGCTCCAGATATTCCTCTTTGTGCTCTTCAATGTAATCCAGTACCTTTTGCACTTTTTCGTCCATAATGAGCCTCCTTGAAGTTTTTTCTGATATAAATATGGTATTTCAAACACTCTGCCGGGCCTGGCCGATCTTTGTGCGGGCGTCTGCCCACACGCCGCCCAGGCGGGACAGGATGCCGAAACCGAAAATCAGGCAGGTAAACAGCACCATCACGCTGCGGGCTGGAAGCTGGCTGTACAGCCAGCCGTACAAAAATGCGCCTGTGCTGCTGCCGATACCTTTGCTGGCCACCGTCTTCATCGTCTGGGCGGTGCTGCTCACCTCCCGGCTGAAGGTACGGCCTATCATCAAAGTGATGGGTGTCAGGATAAGCGCCTGCGCGCTTCCGCCGATAAAATGAAACACGGCTACCAGAAAAAACGGGAACTGCTGCGTCCCAATCAGCGCAAGAGAAAGAATGCGCCCGCTGAACACCAGAAAACCCAGCATCACCATTGTTTTGGGGTGCAGCACCGGCTGGATGGCCGGCATCAGGGAAAAGGCCACCGTCTGCCCTACCATGGCAATAGTGATAAGCACTGAAGTATATTCTGTGGAAAAACCCCTGTCGGACATATACACTGCCAGGTAGGAAAGCGCCCCCGCCTCGGAAAAACCCCACAGCACCATAGTGCCGTAGATATAGGCCGATTGCCAGCTTGTAAACAGCTGCTTCACGGGCACTCCGGCCTTTTGGCGCCGGGGCACACCACTGCTCTCTTTCATCAGCAGCGACATGGCAACACACAGCGCGGCGAACAGCATGCATACCGGGAACAGCGATGTGGTACCCAGCCGCGGGATAAGCACCCCCGCTAGAATAGCGCCGCCGCTGTACCCCAAGGGCGAACCCACGCGGAACAGGCCAAAATAGCGGGTATCGCTTTCCAGCTGCTCCAGAAGAAGCTTGTCTACAAGGTCACAGCATGAAACGACGAAATAGCCATACAATGCATAAGCGGCCGCCAAGTGCGGCAGCGTGGCAGCGCGCGACATATACAGCACTACCAGCACTACACAGGAAAAGCAGATGCTTACCGTCAGCCTGGGCCGGCGCGTTTTATCGGCAAAATAGCCTATCGTCATGGCAGAGACGATGGTCACTACATAAAACAGGCCGTTCAGCATGCCTATCTGCACGCTGTTCATGCCTCGCAGCTCAAAATACAGGCCAAGATAAGGGACAAACAGCGCCTCCGCCACCCAGTAAAATACAAAAAACAGAAAATATGGGATGCTGCGCAGCAGCGGATGCATGCGGTTTGTTTCAGACAAGCTCTACCCCTATCCCCTTCTCGCGCAAGGCGGACACATACTTTTCGTCCAGCTCTCTGCCGGTGATGACAATATCAAATTTTTCCAGCGGTGCCACATGCATGAACGCATAAGAGCCGAACTTGGTATGGTCACACAGGAGGATGGTCTTCTGGGAATTCTCTATCATGCTCTGCTTGAGCGGTACATCGTTCTGGTTATGGCTCATGATGCCGCCCTGCAGATTCACGGCATCCGCACCGATGAACGCCACCTTGGCATACATCTGGCGGATGGCATTTTCTGCAAAATGACCGTGGAAGCCGAAATACTGGCGGCGGAATACACCGCCTATCATCAAAAGGTCCACATACTCTTTGTTTACAAGCTCCAACGCCACATACAAATCATATGTAATGATGCCCAGATGGTTTCGCACCGGCAGTTCCTTGGCCAGTTCCAGCACAGTGGAGCCGGAATCGAACATAATATTGTCGCCTTCGTAAATATAGGCGCTGGCCGCCCGCGCGATGCGGTTCTTCTCATCCATATTGACTGAAAGGCGCATAGCATACGTTGGATCCAGCGAGGCTGCCTCTCTCGCCTGAAGAATCACTCCGCCGCGCGTCTTCTGCAGCACGCCGCGGCTGGCCAGCTCGTCCACATCGCGGCGCACCGTGGCCATGGAGACGTGCAGATATTCGGCCAGCTCTTCCAGTGTCATGATGCCGTCACCATTCTGGTCGGCAAGCTCGGTAATCATGTGAAAACGCTCTGCTCGTATCATAACAGTGTAACTCTCCCGTTATTGCTCACAGTTCATGCATCAGCCCGCGGGTAGCGGGGTACAGGCTGTCATAGATATGGCGGATCTTTTCATACTGGCTGTGGCGCTTCGCATCCGGCTGTACCACACGGCCCGGCCTTATTACTGCCGCCAGCTCGTCAAAGCTGTGCAGAGCCCCGGTGCCCAGCGCCGCCAGCAGCGCGCATCCATAGCTTGCACCGATGCTCACCTTCGGGATGCTGAGCGGCTTACCCAGAATATCTGCCACAATCTGCATCCACACCGGGTTTTTGGTGCCGCCGCCCACCACCGTCACCATGTCCACCGGCAGGCCTATCTCTTCCATCACCGCTATGTTCTGCGCAACCGAGAAGCCGATGCCCTCCAGCGCCGCATGATAGATATGCTCGCGCGTATGCTCCAGTGTGAGGCCGAAAATAACGCCGCGCGCCTTTTCATCGTTCACGGGGCAGCGCTCGCCTGCAAAATACGGAAGCACCACAAGGCCGCCGCTTCCCGGCGGGATGTCCCGCACACGCTCCATCATTTCGGCATACGGCTCGGCCGTGCTGCCGTCCATCAAATCAAAATACAACGTGTCGCGCATCCAGCGCGTCAGCGTGCCCGCGGTGTTGGTGCCGCCCGAAACGCTGTAGGTGCCCGGCACTGTAAAATTGCCGCCGTGGATGCGGTGGTCATACACCATGTGGTCGGCGCAGTAATAGAAGAACAGCGACGAGCCGAACTGGAACATCACGCGGCCGGGCTTCACAATGCCCACACTGATGGCTTCGCTGGTAGAATCGCCCGTGCCGCATATTACGGGCGTGCCCTCAGCAAGGCCCGTCTGCGCCGCAGCCCAGGCTGTCACACGCCCGGCAATATCGTGTACGAACATGGTACGCGCCAGCTGGCTGCCGCTGCAGAACAGCCCCGCCTCGGCCTCGTTGATCTGCCCGTCCTGTGTATAAAGCGGCTTGAAGGATGACTTCGCCAGAAACTGGTCTATCACATATTCCCCGGTGAGCTTTGCCGTAATGTAAGAAGAGCCGGTGAGGAATTTATAGGTTCGGGCATATACGTCCGGCTCATGGTTTTTGATCCACATGATTTTGGGCGCAATGTCGTCGGAACACAGCGTATGGCCAAACAGCTCTTTTACCCTTTCCGGGCCGTAGTGCCGGTTTAGAAAAGCAATCTCTTCGCTGGCCCTCGCGTCAATGCCGTACAAAATGGCCTTGCGCAGCGGCCGGCAGTTTTCATCCACCGGGAGGCAGTCGCAGCCAAGCACATCGGCGCCTACGCCCGCAATGTCCCTCGGGTCAATGCCGGTTTCCTGCAGAATGCCCTTCGACACCTTGCAGAAATCATTCCACCAGACAGCTTCTGCATCCTGCTCAAAATAGTTGGGCTGCGGGTTTTCCATCTCATGCTTTGCCGAATGAGCCGCCACCACTTCATATGATTCATTCACCAGCACACCCTTTGTCTCAAAGGTGCCCACATCTATTCCAAGGTAATATTTTGCCACGGCCTTTCCCCCCACCGAATCTTTCCAAAACGCCCGCTGCGCAGGGGATCACATCGCGCTGCGGTACGCCTTTACGATGTTCATAATCTCCTCTACGCGCGCAGGGTCTACATTGTTTTCAAACTTGCCGTCTGTCTTGAAAGCGGTGCCTACGCAGGCACCGTCGCTGGCATCCAGCTTTTCCCTGGCCGTTTTGGCGTTGAACCCGGTGTTGCAGAACACAGGCACGCCGCCTGCCACGCTTTTCACCTCGCTGATGAGGTCTGTTTTTGTCTCAGAGCCCGCGCTTGCGCCGGACACGCACAACGCATCGGGCGCATAGCCGAACAGAATGGATTTGGCAATAGTTTTGATGTCGCGCTCTACAAGGTACACGTCAGATTCCGGGTTCACTTTATACAGCATCTTCAAATGATCCAGGCCCAAGGCCTTTTTGCGGCGCACCACATTGGCCGCATCGGTGACGGAAACGCCATATTCACCCATATAAGCGCCCGTAAAGGCACTGCGGATAAAGTAAGCGCCCGTGGCCGCGGCAAGGTCCAGGCTGGCCAGCGGGTTCATCACCACGTTCACGCCGTATGGCACTTTGATCTCCTGCTTCAGACGGCCCACAATATAGGCGATAGCCGCCACTGTAACGTAGTCCGCTTTAGTCTGATAGGGCATACTGAATTCGTCGGCGATCAGAAGGCCGTCCACGCCGCCTTCCTGCAGGGCGTGTATGTCGGCCCGCGCCTGGCTGACCACAGCCTCCAGGTCATTGCCATAGTACGGATCTCCCGGCAAAGCGCGAAGATGCACCAGCGCAATAATAGGCTTTTCCACACCAAACAGTTCTTTCGTCCACATTGTTCTTAATACCCCTTTTCATTTTTACTTTTGAATGGTCTGATTTTCGTCATTTCTCACAAAATATGCAATTTATTTCATAAATGCTCTGAAAATCCGGCGGCAAACTCACCAAAAGTCCAAAACTGTGAAATTATTGTGATTAATCATAGCACATCCTTTTTCACTTTGCAAGAGAAAATTGAAATAAATTTATTATAATTTGAAATGTTTTGACATCCAATCCGGCGTTGTGGTATAGTAATTTTGAAGGTCAAAGGGCAATTATCTCGAATTTTACAATTTAAAAACATTTATTTGTCCTTTATGTGTGATTTTATTAACAATTCGTTTGCATTATTTTTATTCTCGCCTTTAAAAAGCGATCAAAAATTTCAAAACACGTCACTGTTTCTACATACATTTTGAATATTTGGCCCTGTAACCGGGAAATACAGATATTTTGTTTTCATACTGCACACAACTGTGCAGGCTTCCGCCATCCGGCGCAGCCTCGGCGCGTGCACGGTTCTTTTGTGTTTCGCCCGCGCGGCGCGGGTATCATATTCATTTTTATTTTTTGATGGACAAAGGAGGAGTATCAATGCCACATTTAAGGCGGGAACAGCTTGCCGGAATGGGGATTCACTACATGTACCATTCCCTCGATTACTTTTTGGAGTGCCAGCAGGAGCTGGGCTTCAAAACCATTGAGATGTGGTGCGGCCGGCCGCATTTTCTGCTGGACGACCACGGCTACCAGAGTACATCCGAGCTGAAAAAGAAAGTAGAGGCGCACGGGCTGCACATCGGCGTGTTCACGCCTGAATGCGCCATGTACAACTATCTTATCTGCGCGCATGATGAGTACGCCCGCAAGCGGGCGCTTGGCTATTATACGAACGGCATCAAGGCCGCAGGCGAGGTAGGTGCCAAAGTAATGCTCACCAACTGCTGCGGCTGTGACTGGAATGAAGACCCCGAACGCGTGTTTGAACGCGCCGCCGGTATGCTGCGCACACTGGCCCCCATTGCGGCGGACTGCGGCGTCACGCTTGCTGTTGAGACAGTGAGGCCGGAAGAATCTCGCATGATCATCAAACTGCCCGAACTGGCACGGCTGCTGAAAGCGGTGGATCACCCCAATGTAAAAGCTGCGCTGGATCTGACTGCCGTGGGGGTAGCCGGTGAGACGGTGAAGGATTGGTTTGAAACACTGGGCAGCGATATCCGCCACATGCACTTTGTGGATGGGCGCCCCTACGGCCATCTTGTGTGGGGCGATGGCCTGCATCCCATGGCTGATTACATCGAACTGATGAACCAGTACGGGTATGAGGGTTACCTTGGGCAGGAGATTACCGACGGCCGCTATTTCGCAGACCCCCGCGAGGCGGACCGGCGCAATATCGCGGCCTTTGAGCCGTTCTTCGTGTAAGGAGGCGCTGAACATGAAACTTGTCGATATCAGCAGGATATCTGTTTTGAATATCCATTACAATAACTACACTCTGGATTATTTTCTGGACTGCCAGGCCAGGCTCGGCGTAAAAAATGTGGAGCTGCTGGGCGCTCATCAGGGCCTGTGGATGGATGAATACGGCTATCAGGACGCCGCGCCCATCCGTAAAAAGCTGGAAGCGCGCGGGCTTTCCTGTCCGGTGTTCACGCCGGAAAACTGTGGCTACGGCTACCAGTTTGCCGCAAAAGAGCCGGAGCTCAAAGAGCGCTGTTTCCGTTATTTTGCGAACGGCATCCGCTTCGGCGCAGAGCTGGGCGCCAAAATTCTGGAGGCCAACAGCGGCTGGGGCTATTGGAATGAGCCGGAGGAAGAGGGCTTTAAGCGCTCGGCCGAGATGCACAGCCGCCTGGCTGAAGTAGCAAAAGAATACGGCATGACCATCGCCTGTGAATCGCTTCGCCCGCAGGAGACACGCATCGGTTACCGCATCGACCAAATCAAGCGCCTGTTCGACACAGTAAATCATCCGAACTTCAAGGTTATGATAGACCTCACCGCCATCTGCGTACAGGGGGAAAGCGTACAGCGCTGGTTCGACACCTTTGGCACCGAAAATATCATTCACAGCCATTTTCAGGACTGCGACCCCTATGGCCACTATGTATGGGGCGACGGCAAGCAGAACCTGCACGATATGCTGTGCGCTTTTCTGCGCAACGGCTACACGGGCTTGTTCAGCCAGGAGCTGACGGACGGGCGCTATTTTGCAGACCCCTTCTATCATGACCAGCGCAACATGCGTAACCTTCGCATGTACACAGAATAAGGAGGCGGGCTTTATATGTCAAAACTGCTGATGAGCCAGCTTGCCGCCACCAATATGGTGTATATGCACTTTTCCTTCGGCTACTTTCTGGATTCCATGGACCGCCTTGGCGTCCACCGGCTGGAGCTGTACGGATGCAGCAATCATTTCCATTTTTATGACAGCGAGGAAAACCCTGCCCCTGCCATGAAGAAGCTGCTGCGCAGCCGCGGGTTTGAGGTGGTATCTCTGATGCCGGAAGAAAACACCTATGCCGTGAATATCGCTGCGCCCGAGGCCAATATACGGGATAAGACGGTGGCTCAGTACAAGCGCTTTATTGAAGCCGCCGCCGAACTGGAGTGCCCGCAGATGCTTCTGTGCCCAGGGCGCCCCTACTGGGATAAACCCTTCTCGCTTGGGTACCGGTGCGGGCTTGATTCTGTGGAAAAGCTGGTGCGCCACGGTGAAAAGTATGGGGTGACACTGATGTACGAGAACCTGAACCCGCGTGAATCCCGCCTGGCGTCCAACCGCTTCGATCAGTTCCGCGTAGTGAAGGAGATAGATTCCCCTTATCTGAAGTGCTGTGTGGACACCGTGCCTGTGGCCTGCGCGGGCGAAACACTGGAGCAGTATTTTGAACTGATGGGCGACAAACTGGCGCATATCCACCTGAATGACGGACGCCCCACAGGCCATATGAAATGGGGTGACGGCATCCAAGACCTGGACGCCCACCTGAATGCCATGCGCAAGTACGGCTACACCGGCACCATCACCATGGAGATGGCCAACGGCGCCTATCAGCTGGACCCGGAGCCGCATTACCGCGCCAATATCGAAACTCTGCGCAGCCATTTTGACGGGGGGGAACTGGTATGAATGAATGGAGCATGGCCCGCTTTTGTGTTCTGACGGCGCCGTTTCTGCATCATACGCTGGAATATGGCCTGGATTCCATTGCTGCCAATGGCTTTTCCAGCATCGAATTATGGGGTGCCTCGCCTCATTACTGTCTGGACGATTATGACAGCGCCGCCCGCGCACACGCTGTGCGCGGGATAAACAGCATGCTGGCTGCGCGCGGCCTTACTATGGCGGTATACCACCCCGAGCAGGTGCGGCAATACCCTGTCAACATCGCTTCCCCCAGCGCGTATATACGAAAAAAAAGCCTCGATTTTATGCGCCGCAGCATTGAGGACGCCGCAGCCCTCAGCGCACCCATCATGATTCTGGCGCCCGGCTGGGTGTTCGTAGATGATTTCACACAGGCCGACACACAGCGCGCCGTGGAAAGCGTACAGCAGCTGGCCGAATGGGCAAAGCCATTGGGGGTGCGTCTGGCCATGGAGCAGCAGGAGCCTGCCACCAGCCTTTTGTGCAGCACGCTGCCGCGCCTTTCACACTTGGTAAAAGCGGCCGGGACAGAGGCCTGCATGGACATTCCGCTGGCGCTGGAAAGCGGCGTTGGCACCGATGATTATTACAAGGCTTTCGGCTCTCTGGCCCACATACACCTGGCAGATACCGGCTACCGTGCCTTCGGCCAGGGAAGCCTGGATATCTCCGGGCTTTTGAAAAGCCTTGACGCACACGGCTATGCCGGAAAGGTCAGCATCTCGCTTTGGGGCGCCGCGCATTATCCCGACCCGGACACCCCGCTGCGCGCATGCCGCGACTGGCTGCTGGCGCATGGCTGCTGAAAGGCGCGTATTTTGAAAAATGGAAGGGAGCAATCTCGACATGCTATATGAAGCCCGCCTTGCCCGTGCACGGCAGGCCATGCGTGAGAAGGGCATCGACCTTCTCCTGCTTACCCCTGCCACCGACCTGTTCTATCTGACAGGCATGCGCGGCCATTTGTTCGAGCGCCTTGCCTGCTGCATCATTACCAAAGACGAGGTTCACTTTATTTCGCCTGTGTTTGAGCTTGGGAACCTGAAGGAGGATACGCGCAGCCTTCTGTGCTGTCACGGCTGGCGCGACGGAGAGGACCCCTTTGCGCTGGCGGATGGTCTGCTGCCGCGGCAGGGCTGCACCATTGCTGTGGGCGCAGCCGTGCCCAGCTGGGTGCTGCTTGGCATGCAGGCGCTGCGGCCGCAGTACACCTGGGTTTCGGCCGAAGGCCTGATGCGCGGCCTGCGCATGGTGAAGGATGAAGCCGAGTATGCCCTTTTGAAAAAGGCACAGCAGAACAGCTGCCGCGCTTTGTGCCGCCTGATAGAACACGGGCTGTGCGGCATGACGGAATTGCAGGCCGGCAAGCTGCTGATGCAGTACAGCGATGAAGAGGGCGTGGATTCGCCCGACGGCGTGCCCATTGTGGCCGCCGGGCCGAACAGCGCCCTGCCGCACCACGTTACGGGCGACACGGTAATCTGCCCCGGTGATGTAGTGGTGATAGATTTCGGCGGCGAAAACAGAGGCGAAGGCTATATTGCCGACACCACCCGCGTGTTTGCCGTCAAGCGCATGCCGGAGGGCCTGCAGGAGATTTACGATATCGTCATGGCTGCCAACCAGGCCGCCTTTGAGGCGGCAAAGCCGGGCGCCGTGTGCGAGGACGTGGACAAGGCAGCCCGCAGTGTGATAGAAAAGGCGGGCTACGGCCAATACTTCACCCACCGGCTGGGGCATGGCCTTGGCCTGGATGTGCACGAGCACCCCTATCTTTCGGCCGGCAGCAAGCATGTCATCGAGGCGGGCAACGTCTTTTCCGACGAGCCTGGCATTTATATCCCCGGGCGCTTCGGCGTCCGCATCGAAGACCTTCTGTTCGTCCACCCCGAAGGCGCCGAGCGCCTCACCCCGCTGGACCATGCCCTGCGTGTGGTGGATTAAGCTTTTTATCATGCTGCATGCAGGCGCCGCACAGCCGGGGCCGGGCACCACAGCAAGCGTCCCGTCTTGCAGTTCCGGCGCAGCATACAAGCAGCCCCCCTG
>OFMK01000353.1_pt1 | contig 51098 bp, 57 predicted proteins | sample 1541781 | NCBI WGS metagenome assembly OFMK01 (sample SAMN04209250, study PRJEB22552) | human gut metagenome | biome: gut; material: feces | host: Homo sapiens | place: USA: Oklahoma
AACGGGAGCCGGGCTGAATCAGGCAATTGTCTGCTGCAGGACATTTGGAACAATCGTGATGCTTGGAAATCCTCATCGAGATACAACCATTGAATTAAACAACCACAGCAGTATTTTGAGAAAAGAATTAAATCTTATAGGAGTGTGGAATAACTTTTACAATGAACTTCCATTGAATGAATGGAAATATACGGTAGATCAGATTGCAAAAAAAGAGTTGGAGGTTGCAGATTTAATTACCCATAGGGCAGATTTAGAGCATTTGAAGGAACTGTTTGATAAAATTTACCATAAAGAAATTTCAATATGCAAAGCTATTTACTCTAACAATAAAAATGCAGCAGAAGAATAAAATGGCATAAAAAATAAAAACTATAGTCCTCGCATCCCCATTGGGAAATATCTTGGGAACTATAGTTTTCTTTTTTTTGATAGCAATGGGCCAAAGTCTGGAACTGCCCGAGACCTTGGCGACCGCTTACAATCCCGGAATGTGCTGTCTGGCGCTTCCGTTGATTTTAATATTCGGCCATTTCTTCAACTGCTTGTTTTTGGATAATTGTTTTTAGATGTTCATTAAATAAAGCTTTCGTTGCATAAGTATTCGGCAGACGTCTGCAATATTCTGAAAGAATATCATGAATTTCATCCATCACATCGGTTTTCGGAGACTCATCCAAAGAAGTCAGAGATAGGTAATAGCAGCGATTCTCAGTATCTTTATATAAAGCGCTCCGAACTGCATAATTTTTCAGAAGCTTTGCGGCATCTGAAACGTCTTCCAGTGAATGAAAACAATAAATACCGACAGAAGTATCTGTCAATGCATGTTTCATATGTTCTTCAAGTTCTGGCGATTGGGATTTCCCGAGATCGCTCAAAAGATCTGTAAATTCTGAAAGATCACTGTCCCCGGAAAGCGAGAGGTGTTCCAGAGGCAGGTTTTTGGATAATTTTTTATAGTGTTCATGGAAATCTTCTGGATTGTCAACTCGGGTAATTACAAGAATCAAACAATCTTTGGATACCGGAATTGCTTCCACCATTAAAGGGATATCATTGGTTTCAAAGCCCAATTCGGCGGATGCCTTTTTCATCAGTTCCCGAAAGAGTCCTTTTGCCTTATCAGACCCAAAGGCTAATTCGTTCAAAAGAGTTTCTTTTCCTGCAAGATCTTCTTTATTTAAAGTACATCGGATTTGATTATCACTGATACGTTCAATTTTCATAATCATCACTCCTTGCTTTGATGTTATTATAGTATTACTTTTGCAAAGTGTAAAGCATTTCTTCAAAATTTACAAATTTCTCCAAATTTATATTGAAAAAATTTCCAATTATAGGTATAATTAGAATATGTCGCGGCAAATCTTACATTTTGGTACCAGAAAAGAATTCATATACCACGAAAAATCCAAATGATGTAAGACACAAAGGAACACCTAGATTGGAGGTATGTATGACGAATCATGATGAATTATCTTATTATTTATCCCAGGGATTGGCGGTCCATGTGGATGGCATTACAGTAGGTAATGATAATCTTGAACATGTAACTCTCGTACTCAATGAAGATGATTCTTACATGAAAGAGTTCATTCAGAATCAGAAAGGAGAAATCTGCGCCATAAATTATCAAAAAATCAGAGAATAACTGCAAAGAGTTTTGTAAGCCGGGAATTAATGCTCCCGGCTTAAATAATTCTTTAGTCCCTGATAGATACACTTTGCAGCTTTTTCCTGATAGGAGGTTTTTTGCAGCTGTTCCAGTTCCTGAGGGTTGGATAAGAAACCACATTCGACGATGACGGTAGGATATGGATTATCCCGGAGCAGATAATAGTCTGCGTTGGATTTAGACTGTCGATGATTTTCAGGATCTAATCCTTCGATCAGTGCAGATTGGATAGAATCTGCCAGATCTTTTCCCTTTTGGGAGCCATGGTAATAAAAAACCTGTGCGCCGTGAACGTCTCCGCTGGGATAGCTGTTTTGATGTATACTGATGACCGCGGCAGGCTCTTTATCAAAAATTTGCTGTTTTCGATTTTTTAAATCGGATATTTTCTGATTGGATGTGGAGGTCGCAAGATTATAATCCCCATCTCGTGTCAGATATACTTTAAATTTTTTCTTTTCCAGAATTTTTTTTAATTTCAGTGAGAGAGATAAATTAATATCTTTTTCCAATACGTTCCCCGCGCCTACTTTTCCGGGATCAGAACCGCCGTGACCGGGGTCGATATAAATAATATTCTGATTTTTTACAGTCTGACTTACAAAGATTGGAAATGTAATAGAGGAGAGGGACAGCAGAACCATGATGGCCAGACAGCCCCAGAAGAACATGATTTTTTGCTTTTTCATTGAACATCAAATTTCCTTTAGGTTTTGTATATAGTATATGTTGGCTGAGAGAAAAGTATTTATAGAGAATGAAGGCGTTTGTTCTCCCATAATCCAGACTTTCTTTTTCATACAGTTAATGGTATACTAAGAAAGAATGATTAGGAGAAAATATGAGAACAAAGCTGATAAGAATAAATAAAATAGAGGATTCCTTGGAAGAGATCACCGAAGCGGCCCGACTGATTCAAAGCGGTGAAGTTGTGGCGTTTCCTACGGAAACGGTCTACGGTCTTGGGGGCAATGGTCTGCTTTTGGAATCTGTCCGAAAAATATATAAGGCTAAGGGCAGACCTTCGGACAATCCCTTGATTCTTCATGTCTGCGATCTTTCTATGGCAGAAAAACTGGTCCGTGAAATCCCAGATCATGCACGGCGGGCAATGGAACATTTTTGGCCCGGTCCGATGACTGTGATTCTTCCGAAGAAGGATGAGGTTCCACACTGTGTCACGGGAGGTCTTGATACAGTGGCAATTCGTATGCCCGATCACAGGATTGCATTGGAGCTGATTCGCAGAGCTCAGGTTCCGATTGCTGCGCCAAGTGCCAATACCTCCGGACGTCCAAGTCCGACAAAAGCGGAACATGTGATGGAAGATTTAAATGAAAAGATTCCGATGATTCTTGACGGCGGCGCTGTGAGCGTTGGCGTTGAGTCGACAATTATTGATTTTACAGAGCCGGTTCCGGTGATATTAAGGCCGGGGAAAATTACGAAAGCAGAGTTGGAGGAGTTCTTAGGGACTCCTGTATTTATGAATACGTCATTCAAAGAGAGTGATTCAGGAATTCCAAAGGCGCCTGGGATGAAGTATAAGCATTATGCTCCCAGGGTTCCGATGATTCTTGTATTAGGAGATGATCCTAAGGCTGTAACAGCAAAGATCAACGAATTGACATGTCAGCAAAAGAAACTGGGAAAACGAGTGGGGGTTCTTGCAACGGAAGAGACAAAAGATCAATATCAGTCTGATGTCACGGTTTCGGTTGGAAGAAGAGATTGTCTGGAGACAGTGACCGCAAATTTATATGATGTTCTCAGAGGATTTGACCATAAGGATGTAGATATTATCTATTCAGAGGGGTTTGAAGGAGAGCCGCTTGGAGAAGCGGTGATGAATCGATTAGTGAAAGCAGCAGGACATGAGATCCTTCGGGTCTGAAAAAGGAGAATGTTTTGAAAAAAATTATTATTGTAAGTACCAATAATACTTGTCGTAGCTTTCTTGCAGAGTCAATTTTACGGCAGTATTTGCGAGATGCCCATCAATGGGATGTGGAAGTGATTTCCAGAGGACTGGTAGTGTTATTTCCGGAACCCGTTCACGCCAAAGCAGCAGATATGGTAAGGAAAAGCGGGATTGAGATTGTAGATTTTCAATCTGCCCAGCTTTTGCAGGAGGAAGTGGAGCAGAGTGATTTAATACTCACCATGACGGAGGAGCAGAAAGAAAAGGTCATGGAAGAATATCATGGGTATAAGGAAGTCGCTACCATGAATGAATATGCCAGAGTGGAAGGAGCGGTGCTGGACCCTTATGGCATGGAAGATGATGACTATGAACGGTGCTTTCATCAGATTGCCCGTTTGGTGAAAAAAATATGGGAAGAAAGATTAGGAGGAAATGAAATGATAGGTATTGGAAGTGATCATGGTGGATATGCACTGAAACAGACAGTGATCAAACATTTGGAGGAGAAAGGATATGCAGTGAAGGATTACGGCTGCTATTCGGAAGAATCCTGTGATTATCCGGTGTATGCTAAGGCAGTGGCAAATGCAGTGAAAAGCGGAGAAGTAAAGGAAGGAATTCTAATCTGCGGAACCGGAATCGGCATTTCAATTACAGCCAATAAGATTCCGGGAATCCGGGCAGCGCTTTGCAGCGATACCTTCAGCGCCAGAGCAACCAGAGAACATAACGATGCCAATATTTTGGCCATGGGAGCCAGAGTGATCGGAGAAGGGCTGGCGCTGGACATTGTGGATGCATTTTTGGAAACAAAGTTTTCCAATGATGAGAGACATATTCGTCGGATTCAAATGATCGAAGACTGAGAAAAAAGCAGCGGAAGAGGTTTTTGAAACCTTCTTCCGCTGCTTTTTGTGATAGCGATGAGCCAAAGTCCGGGCTTGCCCGAGACCCTGGCGCTCGCTTACAATCCCGGAATGTGTCTTTTGGCACTTCCGGTAATTTGGCAAATTGCACAAATGGATTTATGCAAATCATACAAAAACAAACGGAATCTTAACGGAAAAAGAATTGACAAAATAAAACCAGAGGAATAAAATAACGACAAACAAGGGCCGTTTACCATTTGAGTAGGTGCTCTTTTGTTTTGCCGCTGTATTTTCTGTAAACACAACGGTGTATAATTTAAAGTAAAGAAGGTGAGAAGATGGGTTCATTGGCAGATTACCTGATGGAAGAGCTTTCTTTGAAGACCAGCTTTGTGATTCCCCTTGGCGGTGGAATTCCGGTTCCGCAGTCCGCGGTGACAACCTGGGCGATTATGGCAATTGTGATTGTACTTTGCATCATATTTGTAAGGAACTTAAAAATTGTACCGGAGGGACCGCAGGTCTATGTGGAAGCAATTGTTGGATTCATTTACAATTTCATTGGAGATCTGGTAGGCAAAAAAGGAAAGCGATATATTCCTTTTCTTGGAACAATCCTGATTTATCTGGCGTGTTCCAACATTTCAGGCTTTTTCAGAGCGGCTCCGCCTACGAAAGATCTGAACGTCACAGCAGGACTGGCATTGATCAGTATATTTCTGATCGTGTATTCCGGATTTCGTGAAAGGGGTCTGAAAGGCTATCTGCATAGTTATGTGGAGCCGATGCCGATGATGGTGCCGATTAAAATATTGGAACTTTTCACGAGACCATTGTCACTTTGCATGCGGCTTTTCGGTAATATGCTGGGGGGATTTGTTCTGATGGAGCTGATTACCTATGCGGCGCCGGCGATTGTGCCCCTGCCGTTTAGCTGTTATTTTGATTTTTTTGACGGACTGTTGCAGGCATACATTTTTGTTTTATTAACATCACTGTTTATCAGTGAATCAATTGAGTAGAGGAAAAGTAAAGGAGATTAGAGTTATGGGATTAGCAGCGATTGGAGCAGGAATTGCAGTATTAACAGGAATTGGAGCAGGAATCGGTATCGGAGTTGCAACCAACGGAGCATTGGGAGCGATTGCAAGACAGCCGGAAGAAGCGGGGGAAATTAATAAAACATTGCTTCTGGGGTGTGCTTTGGCAGAAGCAACAGCAATTTACGGGCTGGTCATTGCAATTTTATTGATCGTATTAAAATAAATAGGAGGCGGAAGAGATGTTTCTGAAATTAGATTGGGGCATTATCTGGCCGATTGTCAATATTGTTGTATTTTATCTGCTGCTTCGTAAATTCTTGTTCGGACCGGTTCAGGAGATTATGAACAAACGGAAAGATATGATTGCACAGGACTTAAAAGATGCGGCAGATGCAAAAACAGAAGCGGAAGGAATGAAAGAGGAATATCAGGAATCTCTGGCACAGGCAAAGGAAGAAGCTTCTCTGATTATTTCCGATGCGCGAAAGCGGGCAAAAACGGAATATCAGGCAAAAGTAAATCAGGCGGATGAGCAGATTGCAGTGATGAAAGAAAATGCCGAGAAAGAGATTGAAGTTCAAAAGACGCAGGCGCTTGCAGGACTTCAGACAGAGATTGCCGGAATTGCACTTATGGCAGCTTCCAAGGTTGTGGAAAAAGAAACAAACAATGAGGGCAATGAAAAACTGTTGGATGATTTCTTAAAAGAGGCAGGTGTCTAAGATATGAAAACAATTTCCATGACATATGGGCAGGTGCTGTTTGATTTACATATACAGGAAAAAAATATCGAGGATGCAGAAGCCATCATCATAGAAAATCCAGAAGTAAGAAGAGCGCTGGAGAGTCCGGTAGTTGCAAAAAATGAGAAAGAGGCTGTGATTGACAGTCTGTTTGCAGCAGAACTGGGGAATTTTTTTAAAATTGCCTGTGCCAATAGGGATATAGACTGTCTTCTGGAAGCATTTGAGTTTTATCGGCAGTTAAAACGCAGATACAGCAATACGATCAGGGCAGAATTTTACTATGTAACAAAACCAAACCAAGAACAGATTGAGCGTATCAAAGAATATCTGAGAAAAAAATATCAGGCAGAACAAACTGAGCTTATATTGACCGAGGATCCATTGCTGATCGGCGGATTTGTTTTAAAGGTTGGGGACAATGTATTTGATAACAGCTTAAAAGGGAAAATGACAAAATTGCAGCAAAGTCTTACATGGAGGTGAGAATCAGGTGAGTAGTATCAATCCAGAAACAGTTGTTTCTGTATTAAAGGATCAGATTACAAACTATGATCAGAAAGTTGAAATAAAAGAAGAAGGACATATTATTCAGATTGCAGACGGAATTGCCACAGTTTATGGAATGGATCAGGCAATGTACGGGGAACTGGTAATTTTTGAAACCGGTGTCCGCGGTCTTGTGTTAAATGTGGAGAAGAATTGTATCGGATGCGTTTTGCTTGGGTCCGATCATGGGCTGATGGAAGGTTCTAAAGTGGCAAGAACCGGGGTGCAGGCAGATATTCCGGTTGGAAATGCGATGATCGGACGGGTGGTCAATGCCATTGGAGAGCCGATTGACGGAAAAGGTGAAATTCAGACCGATGAGAGAAGACCCATTGAACATGAAGCAGCCGGGGTGATTGATCGAAAATCTGTAGACCAGCCGCTGCAGACAGGAATTTTGGCAATTGACTCTATGTTCCCGATTGGAAGAGGTCAGAGAGAGTTAATTATCGGAGACCGTCAGACCGGGAAAACATCCATCGCAGTGGATACCATTTTAAATCAGAAGGGAAAAGATGTAATTTGCATTTATGTGGCAATCGGTCAGAAGGCTTCTACAGTATCACAGATTGTGACAACGCTGTCAAAGAACGGCGCGATGGATTACTCCATTGTGGTTTCTGCTTCGGCAAGCGATCTTGCATCTCTGCAGTATATTGCTCCATATGCAGGAACTGCCATTGCAGAACATTTTATGCATCAGGGAAAAGATGTTTTGATTGTCTATGACGATCTGTCCAAGCATGCCGTTGCATACCGTGCAATTTCTCTGCTTCTGGAGAGACCGCCTGGACGTGAAGCGTATCCGGGGGACGTATTTTATCTTCATTCCAGACTTCTGGAGCGTTCCTGTCGTCTGGATGATGCTCATGGCGGCGGTTCCATTACAGCGCTTCCGATTATCGAAACTCAGGCAGGGGACGTATCTGCATATATACCGACCAACGTGATCTCTATTACAGACGGACAGATTTTCTTAGAGAGTGAGTTGTTCTTTGCAGGCGTCAGACCGGCAGTGAATGTAGGTCTTTCCGTGTCCCGCGTCGGCGGCGCGGCGCAGACAAAGATTATGAAAAAAGTTGCAGGCAATTTGAGAATTGATTTGGCACAGTATCGTGAACTGGAGGTGTTTACACAGTTTAGTTCCGATTTAGATGAGGGAACCAAGGCAACGTTAAATCACGGAGCACATTTGATCGAACTGCTGAAACAACCGTTATATCATCCGATGGCATTGCATAAACAAATCTTGTTATTGTTTGCTGCTTCCCACAGAATGCTCAATGATATATCCTTAAAGGAGTTAAAGGCAGAAACAGAAGAGATGACAGCATTCTTTGAACAAAAATACCCGGAAACCGTGCGTCAGATCGACGAGGAGAAGGTATTCACCGATGAAATAGCTGAGAAGCTTGAAGAGGCAGTGAAGGCCTATGTAAAGTAGGTGATGCTCTATGGCAAATATCAGAGAAATTAAAACAAGGATGAAGAGTATCGAAGATACCATGAAGATTACCAATGCAATGTATCTGATCTCTTCTTCCAGATTAAAAAAAGCAAGAAAACAATTGGACGCAACGACTCCTTATTTTGAGATGCTTCAGGCAACGCTGCTTGATATCATCGCCCATTCTCCGAATCTTAAGTATCGGTTTTTGGATCACCGGGAAAATAAAACAAAGAAGAAAAAGGGATACTTGATTATGACGGCAGATCGTGGTCTTGCCGGGGCTTATAATCATAATATTATTAAGATGGCAGAAGAACAGATGAAAGATGAGAAGGATGCAAAGCTGTTTGTCATCGGATATATGGGAAGAAACTATTTTGGAAGGCGCAATGCGGCGCAGATGGATCCGGATTTCTTTTATACAACACAGGATCCGACCATTTACCGGGCGAGAAGAATTGCGGAGAAGTTAATTGACGAATTCTTAAAAGAAGAACTGGATGAAGTTTATGTAATTTATACAAAAATGATTTCATCTATGGCGTCTGAACCGAAAAAGATTCGTGTGCTTCCGCTGGACCCGGATGATTATGAAATGGCAGGGAAGAGAAAGGGCGGACGTATGACAGAATTTCAGCCTTCCGTTGGAGCTGTTATGGACCGTCTGGTCCCAAACTATGTAAAGGGCTTAATATACGGGGCTATGGTGGAATCTTTTTCCAGCGAGTTAAATGCCAGAATGATGGCGATGGAAGGAGCCAGCAAAAGCGCAAAAGATATGATTCGTTCGCTGGGGCTTTTGTATAACCGGGCGCGTCAGGCTGCAATTACTCAGGAAATTACGGAGGTCTGCGCCGGAGCCAAGTCATTAAAGAAGAAATAACCGTGGAGGAAGGGAAGAAACATGGAAAAAGGAAAAATTGTACAGATTCTGGGTCCGGTCATTGACGTAGAATTTGAAACAGAGCAACTCCCTTTGATTCAAGATGCTTTGACAGTTGTAAATAAAGGAAAAGAAGTTGTAATGGAGGTAGCTCAGCATATGGGAAACCGTACAGTCCGCTGTATTTTGCTGGCTGCCAGCGAGGGCCTTCATAAGGGCATGGAAGTAACAGCTACCGGGGGACCGATTAAGGTTCCGGTGGGAAAAAAGACTCTCGGAAGAATGTTTAATGTTTTGGGAGAAACCATTGATAATGGAGAACCAATTGAGACAGAAGAGAAATGGGCGATTCACCGGGAACCGCCAAAATTTGAGGATCAGAGTCCTGTGGTAGAAATGCTGGAAACGGGAATTAAGGTCATTGACCTTTTGGCTCCATATGCAAAGGGCGGCAAGATTGGTCTGTTTGGAGGCGCCGGAGTCGGAAAAACTGTATTAATTCAGGAATTAATTCATAATGTTGCCACAGAGCACGGCGGATATTCGATTTTTACCGGAGTTGGAGAGCGTTCCAGAGAAGGAAATGACCTCTGGGGGGAGATGACAGAGTCCGGCGTTATCAAAAATACAGCCTTAGTATTCGGACAGATGAATGAGCCGCCGGGATCTCGTATGAGGGTTGCGCAGACCGGACTTACCATGGCAGAGTATTTCCGGGATCAGGAGAAACAAAATGTGCTGCTGTTTATTGATAATATTTTCCGTTATGTGCAGGCAGGTTCCGAGGTATCTGCGCTGCTTGGACGTATGCCGTCTGCCGTAGGTTACCAGCCGACCCTGGCAAATGAAGTGGGTGCACTGCAGGAGCGTATTACATCCACCAAAAACGGTTCTATTACATCGGTGCAGGCAGTCTATGTACCTGCCGACGACTTGACAGACCCGGCACCGGCGACAACCTTTGCTCATTTGGATGCGACTACGGTATTATCCAGAGCGATTTCCGAACAGGGAATTTATCCGGCAGTAGATCCTTTAGAATCAAGCTCTCGTATTCTGGAACCGGATATTGTAGGGGAAGAGCATTATGAGGTTGCCAGACGCGTGGAGGAAGCTCTGCAGAGATATAAAGAACTGCAGGATATTATTGCAATCCTCGGTATGGAAGAATTGGATGAGGAAGATAAGATTACGGTATTCCGTGCAAGAAAGATTCAGAAATTTTTGTCTCAGCCATTCCATGTAGCAGAAAACTTTACAGGAATTCAGGGTGTCTATGTTCCGGTAGCAGAAACCATCAAAGGCTTTAAAGCAATTCTTGACGGAGAGATGGATGACTATCCGGAATCTGCATTCCTGATGGCAGGAACCATTGAGGATGTAAAGGCAAAAGCAAAAGAGGTGATGTAAATGGCAGAAACCTTTTATTTTGAGATCATTGCCAGTGATAAAAAGTTCTACAGCGGGGCTTGCGAGCATGTAATATTTCCGGCAGTCGACGGACTTTACGGTGTTCTTTTGAATCATGAGGATACGGTAACGGCGGTCGTCTCCGGAGAGCTTAGGTTTAAAGTAAACGGAGAGTGGCAGGCTGCGATTGTGGGAGAAGGTTTTGCAGATATTACCAGAAACTTTGTCATTATTGTGGTGGATACGGTGGAGCGCCCCGAGGACATTGATATTGTTCGTGCGAGGGAGGCAAAAGCAAGAGCCGAAGAACGGCTGAAACAGAAGCAGAGCCGGATGCAGTATTATCATACACAGGCGGCGCTGTCCCGCGCTATGGCAAGATTGAAAGTCACATCAAAATATGTGAAAAAATAATAGAATTCAGAAGATCAACTATCCCTCTAGTGGAGAGTTGGTCTTTTTTTGATAGGAAAGACTGGATAAAAGAATCGGATTCTATCTTGACTCTTCAGCAAAAGGATGGATTATAGTACAACTATAGAGAACAGGATGAACAAGTTCAGAAAGGATGGAATCTATGAATTTTGAATTAACACCGCAGCAGTTGGCAATTCAGCAGTCTGTAAGAGAGTTTGCCCAAAATGTATTAAAAGAAACCGTGTTGGAAGATGATGAAGCCGGAAGATTCCCAGAGGATGCGTATCGGCAGATGGGAGAGATGGGACTCATTGGACTGCCTTTCTCCACAGAATATGGAGGACAGGGCGGAGATTATCTGTCTTATGTACTGGCATTGGAAGAAATTTCAAAAGTAAATGCGTCCATGGGAATCGCGTATTCCGTGTGTACTTCCTTATTCTCCGGAGGATTGATTAATTCAGCCAGTGAAGAGCAGAAGAAGAAATATTTGCCGGATATTTTATCAGGAAAGAAAATGGGATCTTTTTGTCTGACAGAACCGGAAGCCGGGTCTGATGCAGCGGGATGCCGCACCACAGCCATTTGGAATGGAAAAGAGTACATTTTAAACGGATTAAAATGTTTTATTACCAATGGACCATTGGCAGATTATTATCTGGTGGTTGCATTGACGGCGCCGGAGCTTAAGACAAAGGGATTGTCTGCATTTATTGTTGAGCGGGAATGGGACGGAGTTTCCATTGGAAAAATAGAAAATAAATGTGGAATTCGCTCCGCGCAGGTATCAGAAATTATTTTTGAAAATGTCAGAGTGCCGAAAGAGAATTTAATTGGGGCAGAAGGAAAAGGTTTTGCCATTGCAATGAAAGACTTGGATGGAGGGCGAATCGGAGTTGCGGCACAGGGACTTGGAATTGCCAAAGGGGCTTATGAAATTGCGTTTAATTACTTAAAAGAAAGAGAACAGTTTGGAAAGCCGCTTTATCGAAATCAATATTTGGCGTTTAAAATGGTAGAATTAGAAACAGAGATCGAACAGGCACAGTATCTGCTCTATAAAGCTGCGATTGATAAGCAGGAAGGCAGAAGCTATGGTATATCTGCAGCAAAAGCCAAGATGGTATGTACGGATGCGGCAATGCGTGTATCAGAAGAGGCTGTGCAGATGCTGGGCGGAAACGGATATATGAAAGAGTATCATGTAGAGCGAATGATGAGAGATGCCAAAATTACACAGATTTATGAGGGAACCAACGAAATTCAAAAACTGGTAATCAGCGGAAGTATGTTCCGATAAATCGTCTTGGGGGTGGGGAGAAAGAGCGGAAAGTCATCCCCAGGGGTAGAGTTTGAAAAATGGAGGTGTGTGATGAAAAAGGCATTGGAAGGGTTAAAGGTGGTGGATCTCACCTCGGCGCTGAGCGGACCGTTTTGCACGATGATGCTGGCGGATTTTGGAGCGGACGTACAGAAAATCGAGCCATTGCATGGGGATCAATGCAGAACCTGGGGACCGATTGACGAAAAGAGCGGAGAGAGCGGATTTTATTGCTATGTCAATCGTAATAAAAAAGGCGCCACATTAAATTTAAAATCAGAAAAAGGGAAACAGATGTTTTATGATCTGGTAAAAGATGCAGATATTCTGGTAGAAAATTATCGAGGCGGAGTAACAAAGAAATTAGGAATCGACTATGAAACAATCAAACAAATCAATCCAACGATTATCTATGCATCCTGTTCCGGATTCGGGCAGTACGGTCCTCTGACACACAGAGCCTGCTATGATGTGGTAGCGCAGGCAATGGGCGGCATGATTAATTTGACTGGATTTAAAGACACGGATCCGGTCAAAGTGGGACCATCTGTGGCAGACCATGTATCGGGAATTTATCTTACCGTTGGCGTTTTGGCAGCTCTTTATCACAGGGAGAAGACCGGAGAAGGGCAGCAGGTGGATGTGTCTATGTTTGATACAATTTTCAGTCTGTTGGAGAACGCTTTGGTGAATTATACAATGGATGGCGTCATAGCAGAGAGAAACGGAAATGTAGATCCGTCCATAGCACCGTTTGATGTATTTCCGTGTAAAGATGGATTTGCAGCCTTGGGTGTGGGAAATGACAGGTTATTTGATACCTTTTGCCGCACCATTGGCCATGAGGAGTTGTTAAGTGATCCGAGATATGAGACCAATGATTTAAGATGCAAAAATTATTTGCCGGAGTTACAAGATTTGATTCGAGACTGGTGCAAAGACTATACGAAAAAAGAAATCGAAGCAATTATGGATGAGGCGGGGATTCCTTGTGGCCCGGTATTAAATGTAAAAGAAGCCATTGAGCACCCTCATACGCAGGCGAGAGATATGATGGTGCACTGTGAGCATCCGACAGCCGGAGATTTATATTTTCAGGGGTGTGTTATGAAGATGTCAGAGACACCGGGAACCGTTGAAACTCCTTCTCCGCTTCTTGGAGAACATAATTGTGAGATTTTCGGAATTACCAAGGAGGAAGAGGCTCAATTAAAAGAAGAAGGGGTCTTATAGACGATCGGTATGAAAGGAGAAAGAATATGAGGAAAGTATCTTACTTAAGTTATAATATGACAACTGCGGATGCCAATAATCCCGATGGAATTGTTCCGGTGGGACGCCAGTTTGATTTTATTGGCGATGTGGAAACCGAGGAGATGATTCTGGTGGACGGAGATGAATCTCTATGTCTTGGATATGAGGATGTAAAAGTACATCATGATGTTTATATCGGGGATATGATGGAATACAAAGCAACATTAACTCATATAGGAAATACATCCAGAGACTGCAGAATTGAAGTGTTCAAGCTTGCGACACCGGCACAGCGCGCAGGAAAAGAAAACTGCAGACCTGGGGATATGGTGTGGTTTGACGAACCTCTGTTATGTACGGAAGGAAATGTACGGCTGGTGGTCAAGAAGCATCTGCAAAGAGGAGAGCAACCGGATGGGGCAGTGAGAGAACCTTGGCGTGATTTGGATGATTTTCCGGCAGAAGGAGAACTAAAAGATACCGTTACTTACCGCTATCGGATGTCAGATCGGGATGTATTTTACGGGGGAGGCGTTGTCAACGGTGCCAGAAGCATAACGCTGATGGAAGATGCAGCAAAACGTATGATGGCAAAAGCATTTGAAAACACAGGACGCTGTGTGGAAGTAGAGAAGGTTCGTCTGTATGCGCCTTGTTTTGCAGGGGATTATATGGAATATATTGCAGGAATCCGGAAAATCGAAGGAAATAAGGTATTTATCGAGGTTCGTTCCTTTAAAATCATTGAAGTGCCGGAGAATCCTCCGTATCCAAGCTCCATTGATGTATTGGAAGATCCTCCGCTTTCTACAGTCGTACGGTTTGTATATGAAATAGAAAGATAAGTATCAGAACTAAAAAATCCAAAAAAACATAAACGAAAAAAGATCACATAACCGATGTTCTTGTCTGTTGTGTGATCTTTTCTTTTTTGTGATTCTAGAAAAAAATTCTTTATAGTAGAAAAAGTGAAAATAAAATTACCCATTCATCCACAAAAAATCGGAAATGTGTTATAATAAAAAAAGATAGTAATGACCGGATGATCTGGAGGTGAGTCTTGTTGAATGAGAAGACATATTATTCTATTGGAGAAGTGGCTGCAATTTGCAATACATCGGTGAAGACACTGCGCTATTATGATGAAATTAAGCTTGTCATCCCAAAGGTACGGAAGGAAGAGAGCAAATATCGGTATTATACCAAAGAGCAGATGGTAACCATTTTAATTATACGGAAGCTGAGAATGTTAGGTTTTGCCTTAAAAGAGATTAAGGAAATAGTGTATGAGAATGGCAGTCAAGTTCATGTTTTGGAGAATCAGATACAAAAGAAGCTTACCTGCATTCAGAGAGAGATCGAAAATCTTCAGAAGAAATCTGCGGAGGGGGAGGCTTTTTTGCACCGTCTGCAGGAAGGAACAGAGGCTATCAGACTCTGTGAGGAGGTAGAGAATTTTCAAAAAGGCCGTTTAGATCAGATTGTCATACAGAATATTCCGCAAATTCATTTATATCATTCCAGAAAGATGATGGAGATGTATCACAATGAAGAGGTTTCCATTGATCGCTGGATTGAAATTAATGAAGAAGTGGAAAAACGTGGAATGAAGGCCTGCGGTCCGGTCATTGTTACATATTATACAGAGCTGTTAGACCAGTTTTTGTCCAAAGACTGCGATATTGAATTTGGAATTCAGGTCGAAGACTGTGATTCTGATAAGGTCAGAGAATTTGGAGGTTTTCAGGCTGCCACGGCATTTCATGTGGGACCTTATCGAGAAGTGATTAAGACACATATTAAAGTATTGCAATGGGTAAATCAGAATAACTATAAAATAGCAGGACCAGTATCAGAAGAATTTATCATTTCCCCTGTGGATGTACAAAATGAAAAAGAACATGTAACAAAGATTGTTGTTCCGGTAGCGTAACGGTATGGAGATTATTTCGTCAGGAGTATGCTATGGCAGGAAAATAAAGATTTTTAGGAGTCGCAGAGGGCGGCTCCTAAAAATTTTCTTTTTTAATAGGGAGAATAATTTTTGTGACTCGTCGGGTTTCATCGTTCACATCAAGAGGAGATAAAATAAATTCTTCCGTTGCCGGTCCTGTAACGGCGTAATGGTTTTGGCGAATCCATTTCATCATCTGAATGTAAGAATTTGGAATATCTTCATAATTTCCGATATGAATCATTGTTGCCGCATCGAATCCGCCAAAGGTTCGGATTTCTTCCGAAGGCTCTGCGTCTTCAATATGTACCCCAAACTCAATGAGGGAATCTTGAGATAAAAATTTGTTTAAAATATTTTTATCATAAAAGGTGACGTAAACGGGTCCGATCATTTTATGAGAGGATTCCTCGGCCTGACGCAGAATGGAAATCCATCGGTCCAGAGAAATCTCGGAATAATCATAGTCTTTCATAATTTGCTGGTTGAACATTAAACTGATCGGCGGAATATATTCAACGGAAACTTTCAAATCTTCGGATGGGATAGAGGAAGAGGTTTCGAGAATACCGATTCCGTTTTGTATTTTTTTCAGCAGATAACAGCATTCTGTGTAACGGTCAATTTCTTTCATAATGTTGTTTTTCATTGCGTTTAGCTGTTTGAGCATTTTTTTTTCGAGAGATTTGGCTTCGTTGTCATGGATAATTTCTTTGATTTCTTTTAGAGAAAAGCCCATTTGCTTTAGATTTTTGATAATTAGAAGATCTATGATTTGTTCTTTCGAGTAGTAGCGGTAGTGTGTATCATGATTGCGGTAATCTGGAGTAAACAGGCTGATTTCATCATAGTAACGCAAGGTTTTCTGTGGAACATCACAAATTGCAGATAATTCACCGATGCTGTAGTAAGGTTTGTTTGTAAACATAAGAAAGTACCTCCAGGGTGACAAATCAAGTTCAGAAAATAAAATTTCGCTTCATAATATATTATAGCAAATTATTTCTGTTTGAACAGTGGAGGAAGGATTTTTTGGCGAAAGATTTCCCAAGCACAAAAATCAGCGCTTGGGAAATCTAAGAATTTTATTTTTCATCACATTTCAGTACGGCATTTAAGAGAACGGAGGCGCCCATGGTACATTGTTCCGGAGAAGTGTATTCTGGTTCACAGTGAGAGTGACCGTCTTTGGACGGAACAAAAATCATGGTAGTCGGCATCATATAAGCTGCAAACTGAGCATCATGCCCTGCTCCGGAATTGATTCTCTGATTTGAGTAACCCAGTTCGTTTACTGCCTCCTGAACGTATCCTACCAGTTCTTTGTCGTAGTAAACTGTATCGCGGGTCCAGGCAACCTCACAATCTGTTGTGCATTTTACAATATCTTTTGGAATGCTTTCAATGACTTTTACAACCTGTTCAATAACTTCCGGTTTTTCATGTCTGGCATCCAGCGAAAATTCTACAAAGTCTGGAATTACGGTATGTACATTTGGATGACATACGATTTCTCCTGTTGTGTAAACCAATTCAGGATCCAGCTGATCTAACTGGTCATGGAGATATTGGAGAACTTTTGCTGCTCCGTAGAGAGCATCCTGACGATATTTCATAGGAGTTGTGCCTGCATGATCGGATTGACCAAAGACTTTAATTCTGTAATTAACCATTCCCAGAACGCAGGTAACAACACCGATATCATTTCCGGCAGCCTCAAGAATCGGACCCTGTTCAATATGAAGCTCAAACATTGCTTTATAATCTTTGTTGTTTAGGCGATTTGCTTTTTCGCCTTTATATCCAGATGCATCCAAAGCCTCCCCAAAAGTTTTGGAAGGATCTAAAACAGATTTTGAAGCAAGCATATCAGCGTGACGGAAGTTCTTTCCGATATCTTCAGGCAGGAAATCGTTGCAGATGACGCCGGATGACATCATCGCCGGAGGATAGAGAGAGCCTTCCTCATTGGTCCAAATCATGGCAGTTAAGTTGTGTTTATGAGGAATGTTCTGGTCTGCCACAGTCTCTAAAACTTCCATAGCTCCCATAACACCAAGAATTCCGTCATAGTTTCCGCCGTTTCTTACGGAATCACAGTGGGATGCCATAACAATTCCCGGAAGCTCAGGTTCGGAACCTGGGAGAGTGGCATATAAATTTGCCATATCGTCAGTTTTAATTTCTGCGCCGATGGCTTTCATACGACGTACAAATTCACCTCTTGCCTGCAATGCTTCCGGAGAGAGGGAGTAACGGGTAATTCCGCCGTGTCCGGCATCTCCAAATTTACTCATTGTTGTAATTTTGTCTGTCATACGTTCTAAACTGCACTCATACATAATGATACCTCCTAAAGTTTATTTCTTTAATAAATTAAATTTGATCACATTCCAGCAGACCATAGCGGTGATGATTCCAGATGCGATAGCACCTCCGGTGATCAGGGATTCCAGCCCCCGATCCGCAGAGATCTGAAAATTCTTAAGAACTGCATTCTGCATCATATAGTAGAGTGCGGCTCCGGGAATCAGCGGGATCATACCCACTGCCAGATACAAGGTGGAAGGTGATTTTGTTTTACGTGCCATAATTTCGGAATAAATTCCGAGGAAAAATGCTGCTGCAAAATACTGCCATTCATAATGAGCGATAAACAGCCCGATCAACAGGTATACACACCAGGAAAGACAGCCGCCCAGAGCTGTAAAAAACAGCCAGAGACCTCGGAGATTGAATAACATCGCAAAGCCAAGAGATCCGAAAAAAGCGGCAGCGATTTGAAGATACGGATTCATATAAAATCTCCTTACAGCAGATAATATGCGATGGCAAAACCAATGGCAATGGAAGATGAGATGAGCAGAGCTTCCAGAAGTCTGGTAATGCCGGATATCATGTTTTCTGAGATCATTTCCCGGATGCAGTTGGTAAACATCAGGCCGGGAATAAAGATCATAATATTGCCAATGCTGATTTTGTCCAGCGAAAGTCCTAGATCTGCATAGACACTGGCGGCAGCCATACATCCTGCACTTGTGGACAGAAGGACAACAAGCAGAAAACGGTTTAACGGCAGCGGCTGAAGGAGGAGCTCAAGACACCGGATTCCAATGCCGATGATACCGGAAGCCAGTGCATCGCGGAAACCGCCGCCGAAGAATATGGTAAAAGAAACAGAGATGAGTGCGTAAACCAGCATGGAAGGTATAAGACCATACTTGGGCAGCTGATCAATTTTTCTTAATTCCATATCCACCGTTTTCATGTCCGGGAGAACTTTACAGATCCTCCGGGACAGGGCATTTAAATATAACAATTCATACAAATTTAAAGAAAGATTGTGAACCCGTCGGGAGAGGGTAATAGTTCCGAACGATTTTGAAGAGATTGTAGCTACAATCATATAGCTGATGGAAAAAACCTCTGTTTTTTCAGAACCGTAAGCAGTACAAATTCGTAGGATCGAATTTTCTACCCGCTGAATCTCAGCGCCGGAAATCAGCATTCTGCTCCCAATTTCCAAAGCATTAGAAAGCATATGTTCCGCTTGTTTTGGAGTGAGTCCTTTCTTTTTTTTCATAAGTTCCTCTTTGTATTTTTATACAATGCTTATTTTTTCGGGGTTCGTTTTACATACTGTCCAAGACCCGGTGTGCCGACAAAATTTCCGTCGTCATACACTACGTTGCCGCGCAGATATGTGCGGATCGGATATCCGTGAAGCTGTTTTCCTTCCCAGATGGTATGGTCATAGGCAGAATGCATATTGCTGACACTGATCGTAAAGTCTTTTTCTTTGTCGTAAATTACGATGTCAGCATCCTTGCCGATTCCGATGGCGCCTTTATGTTCGCATCCGAAAATTCTGGCAGGATTTGTTGAGCAAAGTTCCACGACGCGCTCAAAAGAAATTTTGCCTTGATTTGCCGCATCCAGCATATATGGATAAAGATTTTCAACACCGGCACAGCCGTTTGGAATTTTTGTAAAGTCGTCTTTTCCCCAATCCTTTTCATAGCTTTGGAATGGGCAGTGGTCGGTTGCGACGGTATCAATCATTCCGTTTTTGATGGCGGTCCAAAGTGCGTCCTGACTTTCCTGCCCCTTCATTGGAGGAGAGCAGACAAAGTTTCTTCCGTCTTCTCTTTTATAGACATCACAGGTGAATTCAAGATACTGCGGGCAGGTTTCAATATAGACATCAGCACCCTCTTCTTTTGCCTGAATGCATGCCTCCAGACCTTCCTTATCAGCCATATGCACCAGATATAGCGGCGCATCCAAATGTTTTGCCCAGTGCACAGCACGTTTATCTGCTTCGGCTTCTACGAATTCCGGACGGCTCATGTAATGATACCATGCGCTGGTTTTTCCTTCTTTTAGGAACTGCTCCGTATACATATCAATCAGATCCGGATTTTCTGCATGAATGTTAATCATTGCACCCAGCTCTTTGGCACGAAGCATCAGACGTGCCAGCATTCCGTCATCGACCATCATTCCTTCTTTTTTATATACAAGGAAACATTTAAAGCTTGTAATTCCTTCGTTGACAGCTTTTTCCATCTCTTCCAGAATTTCTCCGTCGTTTAAATCTGTAATGCAGCAGTGCATTGCATAGTCAACACAAGCTTCCTTTTCCAGAATTTCTTTTTTTGAATTAACCAATCCGCGGATCGTCTCGCCTTTGTGTTGAACCGGATAATCAAAGATGGTTGTAACGCCTCCGCAGGCAGCTGCACGGGTTCCCGTCAGGTAACTGTCTGCCGATACGGTTCCGCCAAACGGCATTGCAAGGTGTGTATGTACATCCAGAGCGCCAGGCAGAACTAATTTTTTAGAGGCATCATAAACTTCTTTGGCATCTGCCTCAATGTTTTGTGCCATAGCAGCGATTTTACCATCTTTAATGGCAACATCACATAAAAAACTTTCAGTAGAGGTGACTACGGTTCCGTTTTTAATGATCAAATCGAATTCTTTCATAAGCTAAGACCTCCTTCATCGATTGATTATTCATATTTGGTTTTCATCTTAATTTCATGCTCTTTTTCCCCAGGTTTTATAATGACTTTGCCAGGAGTAATGCAGTCCATAACCGGACAGACATTCAAACATAGATGACAGCCCACACATTTGTCTTCGTTCAGGGTTGGTTTTCTTGTTTCTTCATCCCAGTCGATTGCCTGATGACCGCCGTCGAAACAAGATACATAACATCTGCCGCATCCGACACATGCGTCGTTATCAAATTTAGGAAGGAGCTTAAAGCTTCGGTCAATATCCTCTGCAGGGATAATATTCGGAAGAGCGATTCCAACCAGATCAGAGAGCTTCTCAATTCCATTATCTTCCATAAAATGGGACATCCCGCTGATCATATCTTCGACAATACGGTATCCATACTGCATAACAGAGGTTGTGACCTGAATGTTGGAAGAACCTACCAGAAGAAATTCTAAAGCGTCTCTCCATGTTTCAATTCCTCCGATTCCGGTGATCGGTACATTTGCCAGTTCCGGATGCTGCTTCATTTGAGTAATAAAACGAAGTGCAATTGGTTTGACCGCGGCTCCGGAATATCCGGAAATAGAGGATTTTCCGTTAACAACAGGCATTGCTGTCATGTTTTCGATATCAATGTTTGTAATAGCTTTGACTGTATTAATAGCCGCAATACCGGAAGCCCCGCCCTGCATAGCTGCAATCGCTGGAATTTCCATATTTCCAATATTCGGAGTCATTTTTGCAATAACCGGAAGGTTGGTTGCACTGGTCACAGCTTCGCAATAGGATTTCACCAACTCAGGATTTTGACCTACGTCAGATCCCATGGCAGAAGAGGTCATCTGCGGACAGGAGAAATTACATTCAATCATATCAACACCGGCTTCAGTAACTGCCTTGGCAAGTGTTTTCCACTCTTCTTCATTACTTCCCATAATGCTGGCAACAATCACCTTGTTTGGATAATCTTGTTTTAAGCGGCGCATATATTCCAGGTTGACTTCCAATGGTTTATCGGAAATTTGCTCCATGTTTTTAAAACCGATCCAAGGAGTTCCTTCTTTGGCAGTGATATCGAAACGAGGAGAGCACTCATTCGGAATAAAAATACCGATGGTTTTATAATAAATTCCACCCCATCCTGCTTCCAGGGCCTTTGCGCACATTTCATAGTTACTTCCTACCGGGGAAGAAGAGAGGAAGAACGGGTTTTCACATTTTACTCCTAAAAAGTCAATGGATAAATCTTTTTTTAATGACATAATCAATGCCTCCTTTCTATTTGTTCAGGTATGCGGCAATATTTTCAGCGGCGTCTTTTCCTTCAGCAACAGCCTGGACCACAGTCTGACCGCCATTTGTCATATCGCCTCCGGTAAATACATTTTCGCCGGCTTTGATATCTTTGGTACTGTCGTCTGCAGTCTGACCAATAGCGAACACCACCTGATCTGCTTTCATGGTAAGAGATGATTCGTTATCGCGTCCATGAAATTTCATTGCAGTTACATGACCGTTTTCACCGAGAATTTCAGCAGGAGCGAATTCCTGAATGATTGGGATTCCCATACTCTGTACAGAGCTTACTTCGTCAATGTCTGCCGGAGCTTCCTCAATGGTTCTGCGATAAACAATGGTTGCTTTGGCGCCCAGCTGTTTTGCGGTTGTAACACAGTCCATTGCAACATCTCCGCCTCCGATTACAAGGACAGTATCACCCAGAGTCATCTGTTCCCGGTTGAGCCGAGCGTCTTTCAGGAAATCAATAGCGCTTGTGACACCGTCCAAGTCTTTGCCAGGAATGTCGATGATCTTAGATTGCCAAAGTCCTGTTCCGACAAATACAGCATCATATTCAGATTTTAAAGTTTCAAGTCTTGCAGCATCAATTTTTTCATTAAATTTAAACGTAACACCTAATTTTTCAATGGTTTGAATATCAAAATCTACCACTTCCTGAGGAAGTCTGGAAGGCAGGATTCCATAAGTGAGAACTCCGCCTGCTTTTTCAAAAGCTTCAAATATTGTAACCTGGAATCCTAAGAGAGCCAGCTGTCTGGCACAAGCAAGAGAAGCAGGTCCTGCACCGACGCATGCAATCTTTTCAGGACGGCTTTCTTCCGCATGGAGAAATTCCATATTTTGTTTTCTTTCTTCCTCCACAAGGAATTTCTGGATTTTTCCGATTTCGATTGGTTTGTCGATTCCGGTACGGCTGCATGCCTGTTCACACAGCTGACCGTATGGACAGACTTCTGCGCAGCATCCGCCCAGAGGATTATTTTCGCGGATGGTTTCAGCAGCGCCCTTTACATTGCGGAAACGCAGAGAACGGATAAATTTTGCAGGATCTGTTTTTGCGGGGCAGCTTTTACTGCACGGTGCATCATGACATAGAAGGCATCGGGATGCTTCTTCGGTGGCTGTTCTTAAATTATAGCCCTGTTTCATTTCTTCTGCATAAGCTTTTTTAATTACTTTACTCATGTTTGTTTCACACTCCTTTTTCAAAGATTTGTTTAATAGGTTGCAGACCTTGAAAGTCATGCATCGGCTTTGCCAAATTTGTCTGCTAAGAATCTTCCGGAATAGTCACAGCATACACCGAGAATATTTCCTAAAATAAGGCAGATGCAAAGCATTTTCCAGTTTCCACCGCTGGCAAAGGCGGAAAAGCCTCCCATGAAAGTGTTTGGAACTAATGACAAAAGATCAATCTTAGATTGATAGCAGATTACCCAGGAAAAGAAACCGGTCACCACAGCGCTGAACAGAAGGCTGCCATTGATATTGCCGGAAAGAATAATACACATTCCCCACAAGACGCCTACATAGTTGCTGCAAATGGATTTAAGAAACCCGGTTTTGCCGCCTCCGGCAGAAAAGTAGGAAGTGCAGCCGACGAATCCCATCCAGGTAACCAGGCCCAGAATTGTTCCAAGACCTTGCCAGATTCCGCAGAAAATACCGGTACCCAGTGCATTTGCCATAATTACGCTCATATGAAACTCCTTTCTGTGTTTTCTCACGTTTGACTATAATTGTATTTTAAGGGATACATGCGATGGAATGTAAAGGTGTAATTTTCTGAAAACGTTAAAAATTATGTGAAAAAAAGAAAACATGCTACCAGTTATATATTGTGTTTAATTCTAAAAATTGGAAATTGATTGATAAACTATAGACAATTTATGGTTAAAATGACGATAAAGAGCATGAATTGACGTCTAAAACTATAAAAAATAACGAAAACAAACCTTCCACCAAATGGAAAGTTTGCGGATGGAAAAAAAGTTATGGAATCATATATTCCATATAATAGAATAAAATAATAAAAAATAGAAAATTTCAAAAAATGTATTGACAAAAATACAATGCGGTGATACGATCACAATACAAAGCAACCATATAGAAATTGATTCTGAATAACAGAACAAAATTATGATGATCAAGGAGGATAATACTATGATCGGAGAAAAAGTTACATTGAGAGTTCGGATGTCTGCAGGAGAAGCACATTACGCAGGAGACCTGGTGAATGGATCCCATATTTTAGACTTTTGGGGAGATGTAGGAACAGAGCTGGCAATTCGTCTTCACGGAGATGAGAGTTTATTTGTAGGATATAAAGATGTGGAATTCACAGCGCCGGTATATTCCGGAGACTTTATGGAGTACACTGGATGGATTGAGAAGGCAGGCAATACTTCTTTAACCTGCAAATTTGAAGCATATAAATATATTACACTTCCTAGGGATCCGAAATTAGCAGAATCAGCTGCGGACGTTCTCAAAGAGCCAGTTTTATGTGGCCGTGCAACTGGAACTTTGGTTGTTAAGAAGGAATTCCAGAGAGGATGCCAGGACCCTAAATTTGAACGTTAAATTGTTGTCATAATACTCCTAAGAAATACCCGGTTCTCCTGTTGGAAATCGGGTATTTTTAGTTTGCGCGCCATGGGCGCGCTCTAATGGGTGTAAGTCCCGAACATACTCAGGTAGTGGGAAATGTATAGCCGAACAGCAAGGGTATCCACTGTGAGGTGGAATATGAAGGACGCTATGTGCCACGCTTGACAGTAATATAAGATTTCGATTACGCATGTGTATATGGAAACACTGAAAACTCCACAGAATCGTGCGAAGAATTTAATAAAGCTAGGAGTATACAAGAAGTTAGCATACTCAACGGCTTATAATGGTGTGAGAAGTCGAAAATTTCTCAGCCAGAGAAATTTTCTCCTACTCGATTCTCCTGACATATTAGGAAACTTTCACTTTCCTGGTACATTCAATGATACCGATGAAGCAACAGGTCTGCACATGGTTTTTGAGAATAGTTTTAAAGGGTTCGTTTTAGGTAAGAAAAATGTTATAATATTAAAATTAAGAAAATAATAGAATCAGATGAAAGGAGAGAGAATATGCCGCAGGAACCGAAATATCCGGTGCAGACTCTTATGAAGGCATTGGAATTGTTAAATTATCTTGCCAAACATACCGGAAATCTGGGAGCCGGCATCAGTGAGTTAAGTGAGGCTTCCGGCTTGGGAAAAAGTACAGTCCATCGTCTGCTGGATACTTTGCAGTATTATGGATACATTGAAAAAAGTTCTGAGACAAATCGGTATCGGCTTGGATGGGAGCTGTATAAGATTGGTCAGGCGGTCCCAGCACAAAATCAGTTATTTAATATTGACCGCACGCATCTTCTGGAACTTGGGAAAAAGGTCAATGAGACAATTGATTATGGCACAATCAAAGGGAAGGAGACGATTATTATTTCCAAGATGGAGCATACCAACAGTGGGATGAATACTTATATCGGACCTGGAGAATATGAGTCCATTCATGCAACTGCCCTTGGAAAAGTGATGATCAGTGAATACTCTTCAGAAGAGATCTATGCTCTGTTTGATGAAAAAGAAAAGCTTCCCACCTATACGCCCCATACGATTACGACAGTCAGTGAATTAATTCATGAGACTGAAATTGTGCGAAATCAAGGTTATGGTGTAAACAATGAGGAATATTGGATTGGGATGTACTGTTTAGCGCGGCCAATACGCAATTATACGGGACAGATTGTTGCTGCAGTCAGCGCCAGTATTCCGACGTTTCGGATGAACGATCAAAAAAGGAAATTTGTATTGGCAGAATTGGAAGAAACCGCACTGAAGATATCAAAAGAATTGGGATATGAAGCATAAAAGAACAATACTCTTTGGGAGGACGTACACGATCAGGGTGCCCCAAAACGATACCCTCTGGGGCACTATCTGCGGCGCGAAAAGTGAAGCAAGGTCTGCATTTTATTCCTTTTCTTCGGTATTCGGATGGAGGACGACTTTGATGGCTTCCCCGGATTTTGTCAGTTGGATTGCCTGATGAATCTGATCTAAGGGAAGGACATGGGTAATGAATTTGTCAGCTTCAAATTCATCGGAAATTGCCAGTTCAAAAGCTTTTTGAACCTGCATGCTGTTTGCCCCGAAATGTCCGTAAATCCAAAGTCCGTTATAGTGAATGTAATTGGTATCCAGTTCCGTCAGGGTGCCTTTGGCAACACCGCCGAAAAATACGACGATACCAGTTTTTTTTGCCATGAAAATAGATTGAGACTGTGCTTTTGTAGATGGGTTTGCAGAGATTACCTTATCAGCCCCTTTGCCGTTTGTCAGTTCCATGACTGCTTGTACAGGATCAGTGTCTGTACTGTTGATTGTATGGTCGACTCCAAATTGTTTTGCCATTTCCAGACGTCTATCGTTAATTTCAATCATAATGACCTGCTTTGCGCCCCGCAGTTTTGCCAGCTTTGCGTGAAAGCATCCGATGGGACCGGCGCCGATAATCACAACGGTATCTCCGAATCCCAGATGAATATTTTCTTGGCAGGCATATACCGAAGACAATGGTTCTCCAAGGGAAGCCCGATCGAAAGGAATCGTGTCGGGAATTCGATAAATGGAATCCCTCTGGATCTGACGGGGAACAACGGCATAGTAATCTGCAAAGCCGCCGGGGTGATTTAAATTGTCACCGGGATTTTCGCACATTTCACTATGGCCGGTTCTGCACGGTTCACATTCCATGCAGTGGTCTGCGGGATAAATATAAAGGCGGTCCCCGATCTTATACTGCAGACAGGTTTCTGAGACTTCCTCAACAATTCCGGTAATTTCATGACCATAAATATGAGGGTAGTTTCCTGATTTGGAGTCTGTAGTGAGATTACGGATATCAGAACCGCACAGACCGACAGCCATCACCTTTAAAAGGAAGCCTCCTTCCGGGCATTTTGGTTTGTCAATTTCTTCGACCCGAATATCATTTGGGCCATACATAAGCGCTGCTTTCATAGTACGATGCTCCTTTCTTTTTGAAAACGATTCCTTCTGCTTCCGGGATGATTTGTATATAAATTCTCCAGATCTGCATTCGAGATGTTTTTTACCTCTCCAATATCTTTGGTCAAGTGATAAATTTTCAGAACCTCTTCTGCCGCTTCTATGATTTTAACGGCATCTTCTAAAGTCTTTCCAACAGCGATACACCCATGGTTCCCAAGGAGGATCAAATCATGCTCTTTGATTGCCTCCTCAATGCCATCGGCAATATGAATGGTTCCGGGCATGCCGTACGGCAAACAGGGAATTTCTTCAAAAACGAGAGAAAAGGTAGTAGAACATTGAAGTTTAATCTCTTTGCCGCAGTAAGCATAGGCAGTCAAATACGGAGCATGAATATGGGCAGCGGCATTGCAGTCCGGACGAGCTTTTAACGCTGCCTGATGAAGCAGAATTTCACTGGAGGCTTTTTTGTTTCCTTCGATTTGTTTTCCGTTTTTTACAACAGCAATATTTTCTTCCGTTAAAAACAGTTTTCTGGTTCCGGAGGGGGTAATATACATTGTCTGGGATTGACGATCCAAAATCGAGAGATTTCCTTCCAATGTATTTACAAGACCTTTCTGGTCTAAGAGTTTTCCGTAAAATACAATTTCTTTTTTTCGTTCATCATTCTTTTCCGGCATTTTTAGCTTCCTTTCAATTTATGATTTTCATGTGATATCAGCTGATATTTGTAGTGTACAAGAAAAAGAACATAATGTATAATACTATTTATGAGAGTAAAACAAAGGTTTTACCTATGAATAGGAGGCGTTATGACATTATTACAGTTAACATATTTTGTACGGGTAGCGGAAAGGGGGCATTTGACGCAGGCAGCAAAGGAGCTTTTGATTGCGCAGCCCAGTCTTTCGCAGGCAATTCGGAAGCTGGAAGATGAACTGGGATTTTCACTTTTTGAGAAAAAGGGAAGGGTACTGATGTTGACAAAGGAAGGGAAAGAATTTTTGCCCTATGCAAAGGAAGTAGTTGAAACATCACAAAAGGCAGAACGTTCTGTACATCATATTTACATGCGATATAAAGGAAACATTAAGTTCGCTTATACAAGACCGTTGCCCCAGGGTTATATTCCCAATTTGATTCAAAGCTTTTTTGAAAGAAACCGGGAACGAAACATTAATATTGAAGCTTATTCTGTGTCTACTGCAGGAATTCTCAGAGATTTGAAAGAGGAAAAAATAGATTTTGGCTTTTGTTCCGAGAGTGATAAGAAGGACGAATCTATTCAGATGATTCCGTTGATGGAACATCCGGTGGGCTTGATTGCAGGAGCCAATGATCCTCTGTTTGGATTAGATCATGTGGAACCGGAAGATCTGCTGATGGAACCGGGAATTTCTTATACAGAAGGGTCTTCTATGGATCGAAAAATTTTAGGATTCTTCCGGGATTACGAAATTTATCCGGATATTCGATATCGTACATCTTCAGAGGAAATGCAGAATTTTGTATCCTGTGGTCTTGGGTGGGCGTTTATTGCAAAAAATGATACTCCGCTGGAAGAAGGAGTCCGTTTTTTGAATATGCCGAAGATGAAGCTAAAAAGATCCACTTATCTTGCAATGCGGAAGAATCGGGTGTTAGGAGAAGCAGCGGAGGAATTTTTTAATTATATACTGGAATACAATCAGATATTTTCGCTGAGCAAAGAGAAATCGGAGGTATTTTAAAATGAACCAACGCAGTACAAAAATTGTACAGTTGTTAAGTAAAGAGAAGGATGAAATTACAGTTTCAGGGTTTGCAGAATATTTTCAGGTTTCTCAGAAAACGATTCGGAATGATTTAAAGGAGATTAACGGAGTCTTAAAGGAGAACAAGAAAAAAGAAATTGTAATAAAAAGTGGAGGGAAAATAAAAATACCGGAAAATTTCGAGAACTCTCTTTCGGTATTGATTGAAGGTAATTTAAATACTTACAAATTGTCAAAAGAAGAACGAAAACAAATTGCGGCGGCTATGATTGTAAATTCCACAGGATATATCACGTTAGCAACGATTGCGGATTGTCTGTTGGTCAGCAGAGCGACGATAATCAATGATTTAAAGAAGATTAAAGAATTTATCCGTCAGGGAAATTTAGACGTCTCTTCCCATGCAAACAAAGGGCTGTTAATTGAGGGAGCAGAAAGTGATAAGAGAAAATTTCTGTTTCGCCTCTTAAGCCCGTCTATTTGCACGTATGAAAATCAGAAGAGTGTGGTGGCAGAATATGTCAATGTACAGGCCGGAGACCAAAATATCATACAGAAGATCTTATCGGAACAGGAGGAAAGATATAAAAAGCATTTATCAGATCAGTCCTTTCGGGAAATTACTCTATTTTTAAGAATTATGATAAACCGTAATCAGCAGGGCGAATTTCTAGAATCACAAACAGATAAGGACAGTGAAAATTATATGTTTGCGCTGGATATTCTGAAATATATATCGCAATACTGCAACATCACAATCAGTGAAGATGATATCAGAAGTCTTAGTGGTTTTTTAGATCGGATGCGCTACATAAAAAGTGAATCCTTTCATAAAAACACGGTAGTGATTCAAATGGTGACAAGAGAATATATTTCCGGTGTTTCCGGAGAACTTGGAGTGAATCTGAATATGGATTATGATTTTTTTGAAAATTTGTCCAACCATTTGGAATCGATCTTTTCGGCTCCGCCCATGGAATATCAGGAGGCAGATTTCATAGAGGAGGTACTGGAGGATAATCAGGAGGTGCTGGATGTTGTTGTGGATCAGATGCCGGTTATTTATAAATTTACTAATCGAAAATTAACAGATATAGAGATTAAATACATTGCCATTCATGTATGTGCGGCATTGGAAAGAAAAAGAAACAAAGAGATTTCCTTTCGTGTGATTGTTGCCTGTCATGCAGGAATCGGAACCTCAATGTTGTTGTTGGAGAAATTAAAAAATCATTTTCAATTTCAGATTGTTGATGTGATCTCGGCTCATCAGGCGATGAATCTGAAACCGGATTCCGCGGATTTCGTCATTTCCACAGTGCCGTTGGAAAGCTGTGCGCTGGAGTATATCGTAGTATCGGCTGCGTTTAACGATACAGATTACATTCGAGTCGGAAATCGGGTGGAGACGTTGAGAAACAGTAAAAATCTTTTGGACGGAACAGAAGAGGAACATTTAAATGCAAGGGGATTGATTGATAAGATTGATCCGATTGTTTATGAAATGGTAACGCCGCATGAGCAGGCAAAGATCGTGATGAAAGAACTTCGAGGTGTGATTCGTAATTATTTTAAGCAGTCGGTGGAAAATGATGCCAATATTATATCTCCGTATCTGCATCATCTTCTGAGGGAGGAAAACATTCAGGTGGATGTGGAATGTGAAGGCTGGAAGGAGGCAGTGAGAAAGTCAGGAGAGATTCTGGAGGAAAAGGGATATATTGAACAAAGATATGTCGATGCTATGATCAACAGTATTCTAGAACATGGACCTTATGTCGTATTGTCTCAAGGCTTTGCTATGCCTCATGCAAAGGTAGAAGAGGGCGGAATTCGTCTGGGAATGTCGCTGATCCGTTTGAAGAATCCGGTGCCGTTTGGAATTGAAGAACTGGATCCTATCGAGTTTGTATGCTGTCTGAGTGTTGTGGATCATAAAAGCTATTTAAAGGCATTTTTTCATCTGGTTAATATGCTAAAAAATGAGGATTACAGGGTGCTTCTTCGAGAAGCAAAAAGTGCTGAAGAGATTGCAAAAATTATTACAAAATATGAATACAGCATTGTTTAGAAAAAAGAAAGATCAGTCAAATCTATTTCCGATTTGGGAAATGAATTTGACTGATTTATTTTATTTCCTTTTACAGAAACAGATTCAATTAAGCAAAATCATTTCCCAAAACAAGAAAGACCTTTCACTGTTTTTTGTAAAGTTCGTATGCTACCATAAGAGATGTAAAGAGGAGATACATAGGACTAGTCAGTGATCTCGGCAGCGTAAAGATAAAATCAAAGCAGAAAGTTGAGGTAAATATGGAAATTTTATTGAAATTCTTTCAGGGGTTTGTAAACATGGGAGCCAGTGTTTTACTGCCGTTTGTTATTGCAATTTTGGGCATCTTTTTCGGAATGAAAATCGGCAGAGCGATTAAAGCGGGTTTGCTAGTAGGAATTGGTTTTCAAGGACTTGTTTTAGCCGTTAATTTGCTTATTGAATCTGTAACACCTGCAATGCAATATTATGAAAAACTGGGTTCTGGTTATGATACATTGGAAATTGGATTTGCGGCATTGGGAGCTGCATCATGGACAACACCTTTTGCAGTATTGGTTATTCCGGCAATTATTTTAATTAACCTGCTTCTGGTTCGGTTAAAAATTACAAAAGTTCTTAATGTTGATATTTGGAATTTTATGCATTTTCTTGTGCCTGGAGCTCTTGCCTATGCGTTATCAGGAAATGCTGTGGTCGGGTTCTTTGTAGCGTTGGCATGCGGCATTGTGGTTCTGTTTTGCGGACAGTGGGTGGCAAAATCATGGGAAGAATTCTTCGGTCTGGAAGGAACCACATGTACGTGTCTTTGCTTTGTGGCATGGGCTTATCCGATCGCCTGGTTGCTGAATAAAATCGTTGATAAAATTCCGGGGTTGAATAAATTAGATGTTGATATGAGTAAGCTGGGAGAGAAGCTGGGAATTTTTGGAGATCCGGCCGTGATTGGAATTTTTGCGGGAGTGTTCCTGGGATTGCTTACAAAACAGGCTCCGTCAGAAATTCTTACGATGGCGATGGGAATTGCGGCGGCAATGGTATTAATCCCAAGAATGGTATCCATTATGATGGAAGGACTTTCTCCTTTAGGGCAGTCAGCAAACGATTATATGCATAAGAAAGTTGGAGATGATGCGGATATTTACATTGGTATGGATATTGCATTGGGATTGGGAGATCCGGCATGTATTACATGTACTGCGATTATGATTCCGGTTACAATTCTTCTGGTATTTCTTGTGCCGGGAATGAGATTTTTCCCGTTAAGTCTTCTGGCGGAGATTTGTTATCTGACACCAATGGTTGTGTTAGCCAGCAAAGGGAATTTGGTAAGATCTCTGATTGGTATGGTAGTTTTAATGTATCTTACCTTATTCTTTGCCAATATGTTTATTCCGGAGGCAACACAAATGATGGCTGTCACAAATGTGAATTTTGAAGGAACGGTAACAGCATCTCATTTTGGATGGAATCCAGGGAATTTGCTTGTATCATTTATTCATAAAATTATGATGATGATCGGATAAAAAGGAGGTATTGCATGAAAACAAAATATTTGGTGATTCGAGGGAAAGCCGCAAATAGTGAAGAGGCAATCCGATTATGCGGAAAAGCTCTGTATGAAGCCGGTGTTGTCGGGAAAGAATTTGCAGAGTGCTGTGTGGAACGTGAAAAAGATTTTCCTACAGGTCTTCCCACAGAGATTCCGACAGCAATTCCTCATGCAAAATCAGATGGTATTGTGCAAAATGCCATATGTTTTTTGAAATTGGACGATCCGGTTACCTTTCGAAGACTGGATGACGATACAGAAGAAGTACAAACGGATATGATTTTTAACTTAGCAATTAAAGACCCAAATGAACACTTGGGTGTGCTTCAGAAAATGATGGAATTCTTGAATGATGCAGAGATTTTGTTGAAATGCAGAAATCTTTCAGAGGAAGAAACAATTGCTTATCTGGAGGAACAGTTGGGGTAAAAATATATCTTTATGGCACAGGCAAATGTCCTGTGCCACCTGATAAGGTTTCATTTTGTTTGGAAAAAAGAAAAGGAGAAAAAAATGGCAAAGGAAGTAAAAGTATTGGTAGCATGCGGAAGCGGCGTGGCAACATCAACGATCGCACAGGAAGAGATTAAAGCAGTTGCAGAGAGTGCGGGAGTAAAAATCAGACTGATGAAAGGAACGATCTCAGAAGTTCCTTTAAAGCAAAAAGATGTGGATGTGGTATTTACCACTGCGAACTATCGAAATCCTTTGGAAAAACCGCATTTAAGTGTTTTCGGACTGGTTTCCGGAATCAACAAGGAAGGAACCAAAAAGAAAGTTGCAGAATTATTGAAAAAAATTGCAGAAAAGTAAAACAGAGGAAAGAAAGGATTGGGTGTTCACAGATGAAGGCAGCAGTTTTACAAGGGAAAGAAACTATACAATATGAGGAAGTGCAAACTCCGATTCCAAAAGCAGGAGAAGTCCTGGTGAAAGTGAAATATTCCGGAATATGTGGCTCAGATGTACCAAGAGTCAATGGTGACGGAGCGCATTTTTACCCAATTATCCTTGGACATGAGTTCTCCGGTACTGTGGAAATGGTGGGCGAGGGAGTGACGAAGGTCAGGAAAGGGCAGCGCGTTGCCGGCGCACCCCTGATTCCATGCATGAAATGCGAAGACTGTATGAAGGGTAACTACGCACTTTGTAAAAATTACAGTTTTATCGGAACCAGACAGTCAGGGAGTTTTGCAGAATATATTTGTGTTCCGGAGCAAAATGTCGTTCCTTTTGAAAATAGCGTATCCTTTGAGCAGGGGGCGCTGTTTGAGCCTGCCGCAGTGGCGCTTCATGGTCTGGAATGTCTGCCTTATGAAGGCGGAAAAACGGTAGCCATTCTGGGAGGAGGAACCATCGGACTTCTGGTGATGCAGTGGGCAAATATTTTTGGAGCGGCCAAAACAATCGTGTTTGATATTGACGATGATAAAATTGAACTGGCAAAGAAGATGGGTGCGGCGGATGGCGTGAATACCTTGAAAGAAGGTTTTATGCAAAAAGCAATGGAATTGACAGATGGAAAAGGATATGACTATATTTACGAGACAGCAGGAAGCACAATTACCATGAAAATGGCATTTGAATTGGCGGCAAACAAAGCGGGAATTTGTTACATCGGAAAGCCGACCAGGGAGCTTGTCTTTTCTGTAGAAGAATGGGAGAACATGAATCGTAAAGAATTTACTCTGACCGGATCATGGCTATCTTACTCTGCTCCGTTTCCGGGACATGAGTGGGACTGTGTAGCACATTATTTTGCTACGGGACAGTTAAAAGGGGAAGATGCATTGATTGATAAGAAACTCCCTCTTTCTGAAATTGCAGAAGGATTTGAACTGTTTAAAACCCGCGGAGCAGTCAAAGGCAAGATTTTGATTGACAGTGAAGCATAGAAGAATTGAAGCATGGGAAAGAGGTAAATTATGAGAGAAATGAAGCTGGCTCCATCTGTTTTTGGCGCCGATATTGGAAATTTAAGGGAACAATTACGAATCTTAGAAGAAAACAACGCAGAGATGCTCCATGTAGATGTGATGGATGGACATTTTGTAGAGAAAATGGCATTCGGACCGGATCATGTTCGGATGTTGAAGAGGATAACGAAATTGCCACTGGATGTGCATTTAATGGTGGAAAAACCAGAAAGAATTTTGGATGCAGTGATGGATGCGGGAGCGGATATTATTACCATTCATCAGGAGTCTACGGCGAGACTTTACAGTTGTATTGAAAGAATTAAGAGCCGCGGGTTAAAGGCCGGTGTTGTATTAAGTCCCGCGACCTGTGAAGAGTCTCTGAAATATGTTTTAGATAAAATCGACATGATCTTATTGATGACCATTCATCCGGGAGAAGCAGGACCGGGATTCCATGAAGATCTTCTGGAGAAAATTAAAAATGTTCGAGAGATGATTGGAAATCGCTCGATTGATCTGGAAGTGGATGGCGGAATTGACAATACGAATATTGCGGCATGTAAAAAGGCAGGAGCCAATGTGTTTGTATCCGGCGGATATGTATTTAAAGGAAATATTACAGAGAAGATTGCTTTGTTAAGAGCGGAATTATAGAGGAGATAAGAAAATGGGAAAATTTGATGGAAAAGTAGTGCTGGTAACAGGAGCCGGACATGGAATCGGAAAGCAGATTGCTCTTCAGTTTGCGCAGCAGGGTGCCAATACGGTAATTGTTGATTACAATGCAGAGACGGGACAGAAAACAGCGGACGAGTTTAGAAAAGAATATTCAAAATCCTTATTTGTGCAGGCAGATGTTTCCGATGCACAGGCAATGCTGACTGTAAGAGAAAAGGTGTTTGAAGTGTTTGGAAGAATTGACACTCTTGTATTAAATGCAGGCGTTGCTTTCAAAAACAAGGTTGCGGATATTACGATGGATGAATGGAATAAAACACTGAGTATCAATCTGACAGGTCTTTTTACAACAGTAAAGGCATTTTACAATGACTTTCTTACCAATCAGGGTTCGATTGTCTATGTAAGTTCCGGATCAGCATTAAGCGGAACCGGCGGAGGCGTGTCCTATCCTGCATCGAAAGCTGGAGGGGAAGGTTTAATCCGAGGTCTTGCGAAAGAACTTGGTCCGAAAGGTGTGAATGTTAATGCCATTGCACCAAGGCTTATTGATACAGGAGAAATGATGAGAGTAAATTATCCAACACAGGAGGCATTGGATGCGGTATTGGAAAAAATTCCGGTTCGCCGCTTCGGAACAGTTCAGGATGTTGCGAATCTTGCAGTCTTTCTTGCGGATCCCGAAAATTCTTATATTCAGGGCCAGACTATTTTGTTGGATGGAGGAAGGACCATCGCTTAATAGAAGCAGCAAAGGATGAACGATAACTATATAAGATCGAAGGGAGATAGAAAATGCAGGCTCTGACAATTATAAGGGAATTGGAAACTTCCGTAAAAGCAATAGAAGAACAGAAAATTACAGATATGATTCAGCAAATCAAAGCTCACAGAAGAATTTTTGTCTATGGAACCGGTCGCTCCGGTTTAATGCTGAAAGCTTTGGCGATGCGTTTGATGCAGATTGGATTGGAGTCTTATGTTGTTGGAGAAACAACGACTCCATCAGTGGGAAAAGGAGATCTTTTGATTGTAGCTTCTGCTTCCGGAGAAACAGGAAGCGTTGTAATGACAGCGGGATCAGCAGTCAGACAGGGAGTGGATCTGGTTGTGATTTCATCCGACCCGGAATCCAGCTTGGGAAGGATTCAGACACCGGATATTGTGATTGAATCTGCAACAAAGTTTTCCAATTCAGAAGCGAGCATACAGCCGCTGGGAAGTTTATTTGAACAGATGCTCTTGATTGTTTTTGATACGGTAATTTTGGAGATGAGCCAGGAACAGGAAGGAAGCAATGATGATATGGCACACCGCCATGCAAGTCTGGAATAAACAAGGAAGATATATAAAAGGAGAGAATATTATGCGGAATCATATCGGATTACAAACAGCTTATTGGAGTGGAACGATGCCTGAACTGGATATTTATCAGATGGTAGATCTTACAAAAAAGGCAAAGATGGATACCATTGAATTAAAGGCAGGGGATTTTGTTTCACTAACAGAAGAAGAGCGAAGAAAACTTCGGAAATATATTGAGGATGCAGGATTGACGATTACAATTAACGGAACCGGACTGAGACTGGAAAGAGATGTTTCCAGTCCAAACAAAAAGTCTCAGGAGGCCGGTGTGAAACATTTGTGTCACATGCTGGATCTTTGTGTAGAAATGGGTGCAAAATATTTCTCAGGGATTCCGTATGGATTGTGGAATACACGACCGGATGGAGACAATATTGCAGAGATCAAGAGAATACGGACTGCCAATGCAATTTCCGGATTGAAAAAAGTAGCAAAGCATGCCGAGAAAGTCGGAGTGATTCTTTGCCTGGAGATTGTAAATCGTTTTGAACAGTATACAGCCAATACGGCGGCAGAGGGCATTGCCATCTGTGAGGCCATTAGCAATAATTTTTGCAAATTATTGCTGGATACATTTCATATGAATATTGAAGAAGATTATATTCCGGATGCAATTCGTACAGCGTATGAAAAAGGATATTTAGGATATCTGCATATTGGGGAAAGCAATCGCAAAATTCCAAATGGAGAGAAAAGGACGAACATTGATTGGGAAGCTATTGCAAAGACAATTCATGAAATCGGTTATGATGGACCGCTGGTTATGGAACCGTTTGTTTTGGATACCTCTGCAAGTGCCAAAAGTGTTTCTCTCTGGAGAACCATGAAAGATGGAACAGATATCGAGGGATTAACGCAAGACGCTGCTGCAGGGGCGGCATATTTCAAAAGACTGTAAAATGGGAGGATAAAACGTGATTACAACAGTAACATTAAATGCTTCCATTGACAAGGCTTATCATATGACACAGAAAATTGAAAATGGTACGGTGATGCGTGTGGCGAAAACCTGCAACAGTGCCGGAGGAAAAGGATTAAATGTGGCAAGAGCCGCAAGAATCTGTGGGTCAAAGGTAAAAGCCACCGGTCTTGTAGGCGGATATAATGGGAAATATTTAGAAGCACTGCTTCATGAGGATGGCATTCCTTATGAGTTTAAACACATTAGCGGAGAAACAAGAAGCTGCATTAATATTTTGGATCCGGGATACGGTTCTACGGAATATCTGGAGGAAGGTTGTGAAGTCACAGAATCGGAGGAAATATCTTTTTTAAAAAGCTTTCCGGAGATGATCAAAGAAAGTGATGTCGTGACGATTTCAGGGAGTGTTCCGGTTGGAATGAGCAAAGATGTTTATCAAAGGATGATTCATATTATAAAGGAACAGGGAAAGCAAGTAATTTTGGACACCAGTGGAGAATGTCTGGAGCATGGGGTGAAAGCCTTGCCTACGATGGTAAAACCAAATCAAGATGAGATTGAGCTGCTTTTTCATACTCAAATCCATCATCGCAGAGAAGTCATAGATTATGCCAAAAAAATTTATCAAAAAGGAATTCCATATGTTGTGATTTCGCTTGGAGGCGACGGCGCATTGCTGGTCTGCGAAAAAGGAATTTATCAGGGAAAACCTCCGAAGATGGAAGTTGTGAACACCGTAGGGTGCGGAGATTCCATGGTAGGAGCTTTTGCGGCAGCTTTTGAACGAAAAATGGAGCCGGAAGAAGCCTTAGAGTATGCAGTTGCTGTTGCATCCGCCAATGCACTTTCACCAAACACAGGAAATTTTGAGGCAGAAAAGATAGAAGAAATCAGAAAAAAGGTTGAAATTATCAAGTTATAAAACGAGGAAAGGACAAAGCCATGTTGGTAACATCAAAAGAGATCTTAATGAAGGCACAGGCAGGGGGATATGCTGTTGGTGCATTTAATGTAGAAAATATGGAAATGGTACAGGCAGTAGTAGAGGCGGCTGAGGAATTACAGTCGCCGGTGATTATGCAGACCACGCCATCGACAGTAAAATACGCAGGATTGGATTACTATCTGGCGAATGTAAAAGCAGCAGCCGAGAGAGTTTCTGTTCCGGTGGTAATGCATTTGGACCATGGAAACAGTTTTGAATTGGCAATGCAGGCATTTCGAGTCGGTTATACTTCGATTATGATTGACGGTTCTCATGAATCGTTTGAAAATAATATTGCGGTCAGTAAGGCAGTAGCAGATGCCTGCCGCCCGGCAAAAGTTCCTGTGGAAGCAGAACTTGGAAAGGTCGGTGGAAAAGAAGATGATTTAGATGGCGGTGAAAATAATCCTTACACAGATCCGCAGGAAGCAAAAGAATTTGTAGAAAGAACAGGAATTGATTCTCTTGCGGTAGGTATCGGAACGGCACACGGAATATATAAAGGAGAACCGAAGCTTCAATACGACGTGTTAAGAAAAATTCGGGAAGCTGTGGATATTCCTCTGGTGTTGCACGGAACCAGCGGGGTTGCAGATGAAGCAGTCATAGAATGTATCAAACGGGGGATTTGTAAAGTAAATTATGCCACAGATCTTCGGATTGCATTTACAAAGGGTGTGAATCAGACGCTGTCTGATCATCCTACAGTTATTGATCCGAAAAAATACAGTGCGTCAGGAAGAGATGAAGTAAAACGCTATGTAATGGGTAAAATAAAAGTCTGCGGAAGCGTTGGGAAAGCTTAGTTAAGTGTTGTGGGATATTACGCACGAAGCAGGTCGAGAGTCTTAAGATAGATTCTCGATCTGTTTCTTTTATGAAAATAATGATAAAAAGCAAAATTCAGTGGTGGTTATTCAGAAATAATGATATAATAGGCGTGAAGATTTTGTAAGGACGGAGGATGTTAGGATGCATAAGTACGGTCCGGTAGTTCGGATGTTGTCTCTGATTACTCAGATTGGGATAACGATGCTGACTTCAACTTTTTTATGTATGTTTCTAGGATTGTGGATAGATAAAACATTTTCCACAAATCTGGTTCTTCCATTCTTGATTTTAGGAATTTTAGGTGGAATCAGAGGTGTTTATACACTGGTAAAACATATGATGAAGAATGATGACCCGGAGGAATAAGATGAGAGAAAAATTAAGACAGCTGGATGAGACGTATTTGGATTTGGTAATCGGAATTCTTCTGTGTGGAGTGATATCTGCAATTTTGGGTATGATAATTACAAGGGGAAGTTTTTGGTATCTGGCAGGAGCGATTTTTGGAACTTTTCTTGGGATTTTGACCATATCTATGATGTTTGTCAATATTAAGAAAGCGGTAGAGATGAATTCAAATCATGCCAGCCGTTATATGGTAAAATTTGCACTGATCCGATATTTTGCATTGCTGATCATTTTATTTGTTACGATAAAGCTAAGTTTTACAGCGTTTATTGCAACATTGATTGGCGTACTGAGCAGTAAGTTTTCTGCATTTCTTCAGAAGCCGATTCACAGCTGCATTACCAGCAGAATCTTAAAAAAATCATAGAGAGGAGGTTATGCCATGGAATGTTATAAGGCGCCGATGATACTGGCCGCATCCGGAAATGATGTGGATTTCATGGTGCATGGATTGATACCGCTGAAGTTTTTCGGACATGAGGTGTGGATCACAACGACGCATGTGACAACGCTCATCGTTATGGTATTTATTCTGATCTTGGCGTTGATTGCCAGACATGCGGTTCTTCATGGGAGCGAGAAACCTAAGGGGCTGCAAAATTTTGTGGAAATGATTGTAGAAGCTTTGGATCATCTGGTTCAGGGAAATATGGGAAGGCACTGGAGACCTTTTGTAAATTACATCGGAACCATTATGGTGTTCATCTTTTTTGCAAATACTTCCGGGCTGTTTGGGTTGCGCCCACCGACAGCAGATTACGGAACCACGCTTGCACTTGCGCTGATAACGTTTGTTTTGATTCAGTACAGTGCGTTCAAAACAAGCAAGCTTCAGGTATTTACAGATTTATTTAAGCCGATTCCGATTTTATTTCCAATCAATGTCATCGGGGAATTCGCAACACCGTTGTCGATGTCATTGCGTTTGTTTGGAAATATTATGGCAGGAACGATTATGATGGCATTGTGGTATGGATTGCTGCCGCTGTTTGCGAAGCTGGGAATTCCGGCGTTTTTGCATATTTATTTTGATTTGTTCTCAGGAGCAATTCAGACGTTTGTGTTTGCGATGCTGACGATGACATTTATTACCGATAAGAGGGAAGCATAGGAAACAGATTTAAGGAACTTTTCATAACATATTGTGTTTTATAATTCAGGAGGAAGATATGATGAATATTTCAAGTGAGGCATTTGTTTTAGGTTGCTCTGCCATTGGAGCAGGATTGGCATTGATTGCCGGTATCGGACCGGGTGTCGGACAAGGTTATGCGGCAGGACAGGGAGCTGCTGCTGTAGGACGCAATCCGGGTGCAAAGGGAGATATTACATCTACCATGCTGCTTGGTCAGGCAGTTGCAGAGACAACGGGTCTTTACGGATTGGTTATTGGTTTGATTCTGTTATATGCAAATCCATTGTTTGCAAAACTTTAAAGAAACAAGCCGAAGGGAGGCCAAGGCGTGGACGGAAGAATATTTGGATTGGATATTCAGCTTGGCTTTGACGTGCTTATGCAGGGGATTGCAGTGTTTCTTATGTTTGCATTGCTTTCTTATATTCTGTTTGAACCGGTGCGTAAGATATTGGAAGAACGCAGGAACAGAATTGCAAAGGAGCTTGAGCAAGCTGCTTCCGATCAGGAGCAGGCTGCAAAGTTAAAGACTGAATATGATCAAAAATTAAAAAATGTGGAAAAAGAAGCAGATGCGGTTTTGACGCAGGCAAGAAAGAAGGCTCTTAAGAGAGAAGAAGATATTGTGGCAAAAGCAAAGGAAGAAGCTGCAAGAATTATTTTGAATGCACAGCGTGAGGCAGAGCTTCAGAAAGCAAAAGCGAAGGATCAGATGAAGCAGGAGATGATCGAAATGGCGGTTTTAATGGCCGGGAAATTTGTTTCAAAAGAAATAGATGCAGATCAGCAAAATGCTTTTGTGGATCAGACCTTACAGGAAATGGGTGATAAGATATGGCTTCAAGAGTAAGTAAAATCTATGGAGATGCATATGTTTCCGTAAAGGCAGAGGAGTGTCGCCTCCGTGAAGCTTTAAAGGAGGTGAGGGTATTACAAAGTATATTGGATTCAGATCAGGAATTGATCGAATTTCTTTGTCATCCCCGGATCACCAGAGATGAGAAAATAAAAACCGTGGAAAGAATTTTAAAAGGTCGGGTTTCCGACGATCTGACAGGTTTTTTAATGATTATCATTAAAAAGGGACGCAGCAATGAGTTAAAGGGAATTTTTGATTATGCAGCTCATAAATTAAAAAAACTTTTGAAAATCGGGGATCTTTTGGTGATCTCGGCGCTTCCTTTAAATGAAGAGCAAAAAGAAAAAATTCAAAAAAAAGTACTCGAATCTTCAGATTATGAAGTGTTAGAGGTTACTTATGAGATAGATGAAAAGATGATTGGCGGATTAATTTTAAGAATGGATGACCGGGTTGTGGATGATTCTATACGAACAAAGCTTTCTGCCATGGGCAAACATCTGTCACAAATTCAATTATAAGAACAGGAGGGAGATAAGCCCCATGAATTTAAGACCAGAAGAGATCAGTTCTGTGATCAAAGAACAGATCAAACAATATTCAACAAAGCTTGAAACCTCTGATATTGGAACCGTGATACAGGTCGCAGACGGAATTGCCAGAATTCATGGTCTGGAGAAAGCAATGCAGGGAGAACTGCTGGAATTTCCGGGAGATGTATTCGGAATGGTATTGAACCTTGAAGAAGATAATGTCGGTGCGGTATTGCTGGGAAATCACCGGAACATTAACGAAGGAGATATTGTTAAAACAACCGGACGTGTTGTGGAGGTTCCGGTGGGAGACGCCATGACCGGACGTGTTGTAAACTCTTTAGGGCAGCCGATTGACGATAAAGGACCAATCGAAACGGATCAATATCGTCCAATTGAGAGGGTTGCATCCGGAGTTATTTCAAGAAAATCTGTGGATACTCCGATTCAGACAGGAATTAAGGCAATTGATGCGATGGTACCGATTGGAAGAGGACAGCGTGAGCTGATCATCGGAGATCGTCAGACTGGAAAAACAGCCATTGCCATTGATACGATTATAAATCAAAAAGGACAAGGGGTTCACTGTATTTATGTTGCTATTGGTCAAAAGGCTTCTACGGTAGCAAATATTGTGAAAACATTAAATGAGTTTGGCGCGATGGAATATACGACTGTTGTGGCAGCCACAGCCAGTGAACTTGCTCCGCTTCAATATATTGCGCCATATGCAGGTTGTGCCATTGGCGAAGAGTGGATGGAACGGGGAGAAGATGTATTGGTTGTTTATGATGATTTAAGTAAACATGCGACCGCATACCGGACACTTTCCCTGCTGCTTCGAAGACCGCCGGGACGAGAGGCTTATCCGGGAGACGTTTTCTATCTCCATTCAAGACTTTTGGAACGTGCGGCACGTCTATCAGATGAATTGGGAGGAGGATCTCTGACAGCTCTCCCGATTATTGAAACTCAGGCAGGAGATGTGTCCGCATATATTCCAACCAATGTAATTTCAATTACAGACGGTCAGATTTATCTGGAGACAGAGATGTTTAATGCCGGATTCCGTCCGGCAATTAATGCAGGACTTTCTGTATCACGCGTTGGGGGATCAGCACAGATCAAAGCAATGAAGTCGATTGCGGGACCGATTCGAACAGATTTGGCTCAGTATCGGGAACTGGCAGCATTTGCGCAGTTCGGTTCTGAATTGGATGCGGATACAAAAGAACGTTTGGATCAGGGAGAGAGGATCAGAGAAATTCTAAAACAGCCACAGTATCAGCCTCTTCCGGTGGAGAAACAGGTTGTGATTATTTACGCGGCAGTGAAAAAATATTTATTGGATCTGAAAGTGGATCAGATTCTTGATTTTCAGGAAAAATTGTTTGAGTTGATTGATACCAAATATCCGGAAATTTTTAAGAATATTTCAGAGAAAAAAGTCATGGATGAGAAAACGGAGCAAAGACTGATTCAGGCAATTGATGAGTGTAAAAGTTCCTTTAGAAAGTAAGGTGAATCATCATGGCATCAATAATTGATATTAAACGACGAAAAGACAGTATTGAGAGTACAGGTCAGATTACCAAAGCGATGAAATTGGTTTCTACTGTAAAATTACAGAGAGCAAAGCAAAGAGCCGATGAATCAAAGATTTATTTTCATAAAATGTATGAGACGGTTTCTTCGATTCTGGCAAAGGCAGGAGATGTGAATCATCCGTATTTAAAGCATAACGGATCAGCCAAAAAAGGTGTGATTACCATATCATCGAACCGGGGACTGGCAGGAGGCTATAATAACAACATTGTAAAAATGATCCGAGACAGCCAATTGGATAAGGAAGATCTCCGGATCTATGGCGTAGGTCATAAAGCAATGGATGTTTTAAGTCACAGAGGTTATCAGATTGTATCGGATGATTCAGAGATGATCGAAGAGCCGGTATATGAAGATGCCAGACGCCTTGGAGAAAAGGTGTTGAAAGCCTTTGAAGATGGTGAAATCGGAGAAATCTATCTTGTATATACCGATTTTAAAAATACTGTGATCCATGAGCCAAAGATGGTAAAATTGCTTCCGATGGAGCCGGGGAGAGAAGATGACTCCGAAATTTCTCGTGAAGATAAAGTGCTGATGAATTTTGAGCCGGAGCCGGAAGAAGCGTTGTCGATGCTGATTCCGAAATATATTTGCAGTATGATTTATGGCGCTCTTGTCACATCGGTTGCCAGTGAAAATGGTGCAAGAATGCAGGCGATGGATTCTGCAACCAGCAATGCCGAGGAGATGATTTCAACATTGGATCTTGCATATAACCGGGCAAGACAGGGAGCGATTACACAGGAATTAACAGAAATTATTTCGGGTGCAGAGGCACTGAAATAAAGAGCAGGAGGAAATAAAATGGCAGATGATCGTACAGGAAAAATCACTCAGGTGATCGGTGCGGTTTTGGATATTAAATTTGAGGACAGCAGTTTGCCGGAAATTAATGACGCAATTGATATTCAAACAAAAGACGGGGAGAAACTTGTCGTTGAGGTTGCACAGCATTTGGGTGATGATACCGTAAGGTGTATCGCAATGGGACCGACGGATGGATTGGTCCGGGGAATGGATGCGGTTGCCACCGGCGGACCGATCTCAGTTCCGGTCGGAGAGGAGACTCTGGGGCGTATTTTTAATGTTCTTGGAGATCCGATTGATAATAAACCGGCGCCGGCAGGCGCAAACAGATTACCAATTCACAGAAAAGCGCCGGGATTTTCTGAGCAGGCAACCCAGACAGAGGTTTTGGAAACCGGAATCAAAGTTGTTGACTTACTTTGCCCATATCAAAAGGGTGGAAAGATTGGTTTATTCGGCGGTGCGGGAGTTGGAAAAACGGTTTTAATTCAGGAGCTGATCCGGAATATCGCAACGGAACATGGAGGATATTCTGTATTTACCGGAGTTGGAGAGCGCACCCGTGAAGGGAATGATTTATATACAGAGATGAGCGAATCGGGAGTTATTGACAAAACCGCTATGGTTTTCGGACAGATGAATGAGCCGCCGGGAGCGCGTATGAGAGTGGGACTGACAGGACTGACCATCGCGGAAGATTTTCGTGACCGGGGCGGAAAGGACGTCTTGTTATTTATTGATAATATTTTCCGTTTTACTCAGGCCGGTTCCGAAGTTTCTGCGCTTCTTGGCCGTGTGCCAAGTGCGGTAGGTTATCAACCGACGCTGCAGACGGAGATGGGAGCGCTTCAGGAGAGAATTACGTCAACGAAAAACGGATCGATCACATCGGTTCAGGCGGTTTATGTACCGGCAGACGATTTAACAGATCCGGCTCCTGCAACAACCTTTGCCCATCTGGATGCTACTACAGTTTTGTCTCGTGCCATCACGGAAATGGGAATTTATCCGGCAGTGGATCCGCTGGAATCAACTTCAAGAATTCTTGATCCAAAGATTGTGGGAGAAGAACATTATAAGGTAGCCAGAGGTGTACAGGAGATTTTACAGAAATACAAAGAATTACAGGATATTATTGCGATTCTTGGTATGGATGAGTTATCGGAAGAAGAGAAACTGGTTGTAGATCGTGCAAGAAAGGTGCAGAGATTCTTATCTCAGCCGTTCTTTGTGGCGGAGCAGTTTACAGGAAAACCGGGACAGTATGTAGCTCTTAATGATACCATCCAGGGATTCAAGGAGATTCTGGAAGGAAAACATGATGATATTCCGGAAGGAATGTTCCTGAATGCAGGAAGCATTGATGAGGTTGTAGAGCGCGCCCGGGCAAAAAGCAGGTAGGTGGTTGCATGGCAGAAAAGACAATGAGATTAGAAGTCATTACACCGGAACGGCTTTTTTATGAAGGCGATGTTGTGATGGTGGAACTTGCCACAACAGAAGGTGAAATCGGAGTTTATCCGGAGCATCTTCCGATGACAATGATTTTGGCGCCGGGTATTTTGACAATTACGGAACCGGGGGGAACCAAAAAAGAAGCGGCCTTGATGAAAGGATTTCTGGAAATTACAAAAGAAACTATGACGATCTTGGCAGAAGTGGCAGAGTGGCCCGGAGATATTGATATCGAGCGGGTGAAGCGGGCGAAGGAGCGCGCAAAACGACGTTTGGCAACAAAAGAATCTCAGATGGACCAGGAAAGAGCGGAGTTAGCGCTGAGGCGGGCGTTAATCAGGGAAAAGCTCGTAAAATAATATTAAAAACAGAAAAGCCGTACTCTTTTTCATATGGAGAGTACGGTTTTTCGCGGTTTAGCGGTTTGCCAAATTATTATTTTGATATCTGGAGTCGAATGTGACTTCATCATCGAACCAGGACGGACCTTCATATTCCAGGGCAGCTTCCTCGCTGGGGAATTCGACTTCCGCCATCGTCAGTCCCTCGTGTTCGCCATGAAAGACATCCAGCTCAATAATATAACCATGGTCTGTTGGAATTTTGTAGCGGGTTTTCTGAATAAGAATTCCGTCAATTTTGGGCAGCAGATGATCGTATGCTTTTTTGTCCAGAGGAAATTCAGATTCGGTTCTGGACAGCAGTCCTCTGGTTTTGAAAGTAAGAAAGTATTGTCGGTTCATGCGGCGGATTCGGATGACAGGATCCATGCATAAATAGCCCTGTTCAATCTCGGAATGTGGATAAGTCTCAAGATTTTCAGGCAGATTGTGTACAATAAATTTCCGCTCAATTTCCATAACAGTTTCCTCCGTTTCTTTTTCTTTATTATACCCATGGTGTATGATATAATCAACAAAGATCATATAAAAAACAGAAATAAAGGAGATTTTCAGATAAAATGCGGTTAAGAAATGTACCCGGAGCAAGAGAGACAATTATTGCAAGTCCTCTTTCTGTACAAAATGCACAAGAGTGGAAAGGAAGATGGGCGGAACAATTCGGAAATCATCATCCGATTTATATCGAAGTCGGCATGGGAAAAGGGAAGTTTATTGTTGAGATGGCGAAGAGAAATCCACAGTTTAATTACATTGGAATCGAAAAGTATTCCAGTGTTCTGGTGAGAGCGGTAGAAAAGCTGGGGGATTTTGAACAGCAAAATTTACGTTTGATTCGTATGGATGCAGAAAATCTTGAGGATGTATTTGGTCGGGAAGAGGTTGCAGGTATCTATCTGAATTTTTCAGACCCATGGCCGAAGGATCGTCATGCAAAACGACGCTTAACATCCACGAGATTTTTGGAGCGTTACAATCAAATTCTTCGTGAGGATGGGCGCGTGATGTTTAAAACAGATAATCGGCCCCTGTTTGATTTTTCTCTGGAACAGATTCAGGAGGCAGGATGGATTCTGGAGAATTTTACCTATGATCTTCATCACAGCGAGTATATGCAAGGAAATGTGATGACAGAGTATGAAGAGAAGTTTTCTGCGAAAGGAAATCCAATCTGCAGACTGTGTGCTTATCGGAATCAATTAGAAAAGGATTGCATAAAATAAAGAAAAAGTGGTAATATAATCATGAAACTAGGAAAATGTCAAAGAAAGATCCATTTATTTTTATATGTACATCCGTGCATTTACCGATGGATTTGCAGATTTTTCGCTTCTCTGGAAGAAGCAAAAAAATGTCTTTGCAGCCGAGAATAGGAGAAAGAATCATGGAATATAAATTTACCAAGGACAATTTTGAGAAAGAAGTGTTAAAAAGCGATGTTCCGGTGCTGGTGGATATGTTTGCAACCTGGTGCGGACCATGCCAGATGATGGGACCGGTGGTGGAAGAGCTTGCACAGGACTATGAAGGAAGCGTCAAGGTCGGGAAACTGGATATTGACCAGGAAAGTGAAATTGCCGCACAGTATAGTGTGATGTCTGTGCCGACCTTTTTGGTATTTAAAGATGGAGAAGTAAAAGGCAAGCTGATTGGAGCAGTGGCAAAAGACCAGCTTCAGAAGCTGATTGATCAGGCACAATAAAATTTATCACAACGGATATCCAAAGCGAACACTTTTCCTGCGGGTTTGAAAGTGTTCGTTTTGGGTACAGAAAAAAGCGCAGATTCAGACCGGATTTGCGCATTTTTTATAATACCGGGAAAGTTCTGACTTTCCTATATTATGGATGGGAGGATATGATGAATATTTTAAATATAGAGCATGTCAGTAAAGTCTATGGAGAAAAGATTTTATTTGATGATATTTCTTTGGGAATTCATCAGGGAGATAAAATCGGGGTCATTGGGGTCAATGGAACCGGGAAAACCACCTTGCTGAAGGTCATTGCGGGAAGGACAAGTACGGATCAGGGAAAGGTGATTTGCGGGAATGGAATTTCCGTATCTTATCTGCCTCAAAATCCGGAGTTTTCAGGGACGGAAACAATTTTATCCTATGTGATAAAGGGAGGGCGGCATCAGGATTGGAATGCAGAAACTCAGGCGAAGATGATCCTTACAAAACTGGGAATTCTTGATTTTCACCGGTCAACTCAGCATTTATCCGGCGGACAAAAAAAGAGAATCGCGCTTGCCAGAACTCTGGTTGATCCTGCGGAAGTTTTAATTTTGGATGAGCCCACCAATCATTTAGACAACGATATGGTTTTGTGGCTGGAAGAATTTTTAAATGCATTTCAGGGAGTCTTGATTATGGTGACTCATGATCGATATTTTTTAGATCGGGTTACCAATAAAATTGTGGAAATTGACGGCGGAAAACTCTATGAGTATCACACCAATTATTCCGGCTTTGTAGAACGCAAGCTTCAGCGAGAAGAAATGGAACAGGCTGCGCAGCGGAAACGAAAAAGTCTTTTGCGGGTGGAAATGGAATGGATGAAGCAGGGCATCAAAGCCAGAGGAACCAGACAAAAGGCCAGAGCAGAACGGTATGAACAATTGAAGAATACCAAAGGTCCTCAAAAGCAGCAGAAGGTTGAGATGGATTCCGTCAGCAGCCGTCTGGGGAAAAAGACCATTGAGTTAAAGGATGTATCGAAGAGCTTTGAAAACCGGAATTACATTTCACATTTTTCTTATATTATGTTAAGAGAGGACCGACTGGGATTTATCGGACCAAACGGCTGTGGAAAATCGACGTTAATGAAAATGATCACAGGAGATTTAAAACCGGATCAGGGAGAGGTCATTCGGGGCGAGACGGTAAAGATCGGTTATTTTGCGCAGGAAAATCATGAGATGCCGGAGGATTTGAGAGTCATTGATTATATTAAAAATGCTGCGGAGTATATTGAAACGCCCAACGGAACGGCGAGTGCGTCCCAGATGCTGGAGCGGTTCTTGTTTCCGCCCAAGCTTCAATATGTTCCCCTTGGCAAATTATCCGGCGGAGAGAAACGGCGTCTGTATTTGCTGAGAGTTCTCATGGAGGCACCCAATGTACTGATTTTAGACGAGCCTACCAATGATTTAGACATAGAAACCTTGACGATTCTGGAAGATTATCTGGATACCTTTCAGGGAATCGTCATTACGGTATCCCATGATCGGTATTTTCTGGACCGGATTGTTCAGCGTATTTTTGCTTTTGAAGAAGGCGGAAAGCTGGTTCAGTATGAAGGCGGATATTCCGATTATCTTCAAAAGGTGAAGAAGAAGGAAAAACAGAAATTAAAACCGGAAAATAAAGGAAAGAAATTTCAAAAAGAACACCAAAAGAAATTAAAATTCACGTTTCTTGAACAGAAAGAATATGAAAGTATTGATGAGGAGATTGCCGGACTGGAGACGGAAACTGAGAGACTGGATCAGGAAATTTTGGATAACGCCACCAATTCGTCAAAACTGGTGCAGCTGGCAGAGGAAAAAGAAAGGCAGGAAAAAAAGTTAGAAGAGAAAATGGAACGATGGGTTTACCTAAATGATCTGGCAGAAAAAATTCAAAATCAGTCATAGAAAAAGAATCCTGACGGAGATCAGGATTCTTCATTTTCTTCAATTTTAATATTTTTCTTGTAGAGACGGTAGTCAATCCAATTTTGAATCAGAAATTGAACTGTGGCAAAAAACGGAACGCCAAGAAACATTCCCAAAGGACCAAAATAGGCGCCGCCCACAGTGATGGAAAACAGGATCAGCAGAGGGCGGACTCCGGTGGAATCTCCGAGGATTTTAGGTCCCAGAATCAAACCGTCAAACTGCTGCAGTAAAAAGACCATAATAATAAAAATCAGACATTTCGTCGGACTGACAATGAATAAAATGAAGGCTCCGGGAACGGCGCCGATAAAAGGTCCGAAATAAGGGATCATATTGGTAACACCCACAATCACACTGATTAAAACAGCGTAGGGAAGTTTTAAGATTGTCATTAAAATAAAACATAAAATGCCAATAATCAGAGAGTCAATGGATTTTCCGATAATAAATCCGGAAAAAATTTCATGACAATCTTTTAAGATCCGAAGAGTGCGGTAAGAAGCTTCTTCGTTGAACAGAGCCAGAATGATTCTTTTTCCGCTTCTCTTCAGCAGAGCCTTATCAATGGTCATATAGATCGAGACGACGAAGGCAATGAACAGATTAAACAGCCACCTGGCAATGGACACAGAAGCTTCATAGAGCATTGGCACAAGGTTGGCAATAATATCATTGCTTGCTTCCAATAAGTTGGGGAGCGTTTTTGTTTCGATGATTTCTGCAATCTGCCGCGGAAGAAAATCGGAGGTGCTCTCCCGATAATCATAAAAGATACCGGAGACAGACTGATAGATTTCCGGAATCATTTGAGAAAGTTCCTGAAGGCTTTCATATAGCTGCGGAATAATAAACTGCAGACAAATGATAAGAAAACCGACCAAAACAAGATAGCTGATGAGGATGGAAACTCCGCGCTGCAATTTGGACGGTGCATTTTGAAAGAGACGTCCGGTGAGGTGCCGCTGAAAAAAGGAGACAACCGGATTCATGATATAGGCGATGAGAAATCCAAGAAAGAACGGAAAAAGAATACTCCATAATTGCAAAATAAATTTGCTGGTCGTTGCCCATTGGGTGATAAAACGAAATAATACACACCCGATTAAAATGACAACAATTGCGTAAATAGAAATGTTAAAATATTTTTTATTTGATTCAAATTTATGATTTCCCGACATGAACGGCTCCTTTTCTAAACATAATCATCATAAAACAAAAAAACACCATCCCCGGCTCTATGTAACCAAAAACAGTGCTTTAGTACGCGATGAGGGGTTCGAACCCTCGACACCCTGATTAAGAGTCAGGT
>OFMK01000359.1_pt1 | contig 50469 bp, 51 predicted proteins | sample 1541781 | NCBI WGS metagenome assembly OFMK01 (sample SAMN04209250, study PRJEB22552) | human gut metagenome | biome: gut; material: feces | host: Homo sapiens | place: USA: Oklahoma
GAACCCACGTATCCAGCTTGGAAGGCTGGTGTTCTACCATTGAACTACACCCGCAAAGTCGGGGTGACAGGATTCGAACCTGCGACCTCCTGGTCCCAAACCAGGCGCTCTAGCCAAGCTGAGCCACACCCCGTTTTCTGTTGTTTTGTTGTCATCTCTGTGACACAATAGCTATTATATAGGCTAGTCACAGAAATGTCAACACCTTTTTTTAATTTTTTTTATTTTTTCTCTTTTTTCTGTTTCACCCATGAAAAAGCCCCATTTTCCGCGGTTTTTCTTACAAATAGAATGTCTCAATTTCTACATTGCCGTCAGATTTTATCTCCATAATCATATAACTTCCCTGTCTTCCGGGCTGACGCGGATAGGAAAGACTTCCCGGATTCAATACTATCATTTCTTCATCCTGTTCCAGATATGGTCTGTGCGTATGTCCGAACATCACAATATCCACGCCCCTTGCCAGTCCCTCTTTTCGAAGCATCTCCGTTCCAAGGGATACACAATAATAATGTCCATGTGTCATGAAGATTCTCTTCCCTGCCAATGTAATTTCTCTCTCTTTTTCCAAGAAGCTAAAAAAATCATTGTTTCCGGCAACCATACAGACCGGACAGCCTGCCACCGCCTCAATGTAATGTTCTCCGCCTTCCACATCTCCAAGATGTAACAGCATATCAATTTTTCCGGCTTTTTCAAGCGCCTCATCCAGCGCCTGATGTCTGCCATGGGTATCGCTTACAATCATTACTCTCATCGTCTTATCTCATCTTCCGTTCAATAATCGGGCGCATTGCGCGAAGTGCATTTCCTCTGTGACTCAACTCGTTTTTCTTCTCCGGTTCCAGTTCTGCCGTTGTACATCCATATTCCGGCAGATAGAAGATTGGGTCATAGCCAAATCCATGTTCCCCGGCAATCTCATATCCAATACGGCCTTCTATGGTTCCTCTTACCGTTTCGTCCGTCCCATCCGGAAATACAGCCGCAATCGCGCATACAAACCTTGCTGTACGCTTCTCATCAGGAACTCCGGCCAGACGCTCAAGCAGCATATTATTCTTAATCGTGTAAGAAGTGTCGACCCCCGCATAACGCGCAGAATAGATTCCCGGTTCCTTGTTCAGATAATCAATCTCAAGCCCGGAATCATCCGCAAGAATAATATCATTCGGCGCTTCTTTTGCCACTGCTTTCGCCTTAATCATCGCGTTTTCTTCAAAAGTGCTCCCATCTTCGATGATATCCAAATCGATGCCTGCCTCTTTCATCGAAAGAATCTCCATTCCAAGGTCTGCAAGAATCATACGGATTTCCTTCATCTTATCTTTGTTTCCTGTCGCAAAAATGATTCTACTTCCCATCATTCTCCTCCTTCTTCTGTCTCGGTGGTTTCGGTCCTAAAAACTGATAGAAATATGTTTTCAACATTCCGTTATAGATTTTACGGTTCTTATCCGCTTTTCTTCCGAAATATTTCTCTGTATCTTCATAGCTTGTAATCATATAAGCCGACCAGCTATCAAGCTTCCGAAAACTTTCCCCAAACTCTTTGTAAAGCGCCGGCAGATTCTTCTTTTCCTCCAAACGCTCTCCATAAGGAGGGTTCGTAATGATAAAGCCATACTTCTTCGGATGACGCAAGTCTTTTACCGCTCTCTCCTGGAAATGAATCAGATGCTCGACACCCGCTTCTTTTGCGTTCTCTCTTGCCGCCTTTACAACTGCACCGTCGATATCATATCCTTGAATATCCACTTCGATATCGTCATTTATCTGCTCATTCGCCTCATTCACAGCGTCGTACCACGCCTTCTTCGGTATCAGGTTTGTCCACTGTTCTGCGGTGAAGGAACGGTTCATACCAGGCGCAATATTCGCCGCAATCATAGCCGCCTCGATTGGAAAGGTTCCGCTTCCGCAAAATGGGTCTACGAGAATTCTGTCTTTCTTCCATGGCGTCAGAAGAATCAATGCCGCCGCCAACGTCTCTGTGATTGGAGCCTTGCTCTGAAGCTTCCTATAGCCCCTTTTATGAAGCGAAACGCCTGAAGTGTCGATACCTACCGTCACGATATCCTTCATCAAGAATACACGCACTGGATAGGACGCTCCGTCTTCCTTGAACCATTCGGTATGATAATGTTCTTTCATACGGTTTACCATGGCTTTCTTCATAATCGACTGGATGTCGGAAGGGCTGAAGAGCTTGCTCTTCACAGAAGCAGCCTTCGTCACCCAGAATTTTCCGTCTTCCGGAATATATGTCTCCCATGGAATCTGCTTTGTCTTTTCAAACAATTCCTCAAATGTCACAGCTTTAAAGCTTCCGACTTTCAGAAGTACTCTCTCTGCTGTCCGAAGGAAAATATTTGCACGACAGATTGCCTCCGCATCTCCATAGAAAGAAACTCTTCCATCTTCCACCGATGATATTTCATATCCTAAATCCTGCACTTCTCTTTTCAGAACTGATTCCAGCCCAAAATGACAAGGCGCAATTAATTCTATTTTATCCATATGTATCCTCCATAATATTCGGTTCCGATTCTTTCGGGTTTCCAATTCTATATTATTTGAAATCTCACCATATGTCAAATGGAGACGCAAACTCTTTTTGAGTTTGCGTCTCCATCAGAATCATTTCTTTCTAGTAATTGCTGTTCTCGTTTGCAGAACGTGTATTTTTGTTTGAAGAACGGTTTGTTGTCCGGTTCGATGTCTGGTTGGATGTTTTGTTCTTGTTCTCTTCGTTGTTCATAGAAGAATATCCGTTTTTATTGTTTACTTTGTTTGATGAATTTGTTGTTGCATTTGTTTTTGCCATTTTTTCATTCCTCCTGATATTTTTTAGTTACAACACTAGTATGTCTAAAACTCAGGAAGCTTATGCATTTCGAATTATCCTTTTCGACTCTCTTAAGGTTACTTTAAGATTTTTTAAATTTTTCTTGCTTTTTTTTCCAGTTTGTATTATACTGACTCATGTAGAAATTATTTCTACAACCCCTTATTAATTATTTATACTCCCCTCGGAATCCCGGTAGCTCCCCTACCGGGGTTTCACTTTATTATTGATTCTTTTCTTTATTCATTTCTAATCGCCGCAAGCGGACTCAGCCTCATGGCGCGAAGCGCCGGGAAATATCCCGCTGCCATTCCCACAAGCGTTGCAAACAGAAGTGATACGAGCACGAGCCAAACCGGAATATAGGAAATTCCCCCTGTGATTCCCATCTCAGCTCCCATGCCTGCCACAACCTTGTTAATCACAACTGATATGATAATACTGAACACATTTCCGATAACACCTCCAAGGAATCCGATAAATCCGGCTTCCATCAGGAACATCTGCTTAATATTTTTCAAATCGCATCCAAGCACCTTAATGACTCCGATTTCCCTCGTTCTTTCGTAAATGGACATCATCATCGTATTGGCAATCCCAATCGCCGCTACGAGAAGGGAAATGGCTCCGATGCCTCCAAGAACCGCCTGAATCATCGCAGACTGCTTTTTCATACTCTCCAAATATTCCGCATTGCTATGTGTCTGAAATCCCATATCTCGAATCAAAGTGGACACTTCATCCACATTATTCAAATCATCCACCTTCACTTTTGCAGAATTATATATGAAATAATTATACGGTTTTCCGTTTTGTCTTGTCGGCTGTCCCGGAATCGCTCTTCCCTTAAATTCTTTCTTTAACGTCGTTTTCAATGTCTCCAAATCACAATACACACTGTATGAAAATTGATTCCAGTCTTCGATTCCACCTTCCACGACACCGGAAGCCTTCACCGGATATTTCTTTGCCACCTTAGGCACAGAAGTCTCCTCACTGTTTTCCTCTCCCATAACACCAGAATTTGCCTGATAATACGCATCTTGGTCCAGAATTAAAAATACCGTATCATGAGCCAGGTCGATATCCGGGAGTTGTCCTGTCTCCCAGTATCCTCCTCCGCCCGATTTACTGCTAAAATTCTGAAGCACCATATTCCCGTATACCAATTCCAGATTACCGCTGTTCTCTGCCGGAAGTTTCCCGCCTTCCGCTAACGGAATGTCCATCTGCTTCAATGCCTCCTGCGACATTCCATACAGGTCAATATATCCTTCATAACTTCCTTTTAAGCCAATTGCCGGAATATTCAGTACCGGAGAGGCATAGACTACATGGTTTAATCCTTTTAACTGCTCTACGATATCGTCTGTAATCACTTTTGCCTCATCCGAAGAGCCGGAACCCATCTCCATACTCTCCATTCCATCTGTCGACACTTCGATTTCCGTCAGTCCACCGGATTTTTCTATGTCTTCATACATGGATTTTTGAAGTCCCAGTCCGAGAGAAATCATAACAACAATCGAGGCTGTTCCGATTACGACTCCGAGTACAGTGAGAAACGTCCTAAGTTTTCGTCTCTTAAGATTTCCGCTACTCATCCTCAGTAAGTCTATCCAACTCATCCTCTAAGAATTCCTCCTCTTCTTCCAATGCTTTTTTCTTTTTATGCTTCTTAAACACAATGACTGCAATAATGGCAATCACAACGACAACTCCAAGAATAATCGGAATTACAGGGATGCCCTTTTCCGTCTCTTCTTCCATCATGGCAGGGTCGTCCATCATCCCTTCTTCCACAACCGGCTCTGTCACCATCAGCGTAAGTTCTTTCTCTGCATTGGAAACATTTCCCGCCTCATCTTCATACGTGATGAGAAGTTTTGCTTTGCCATCTCCTGTTGTCACCTGTTCTCCGGTCACCATTCCGTCAATCGTCGCCGTTGCACCCGGTTCTATATTGCCTAGAAAGAGTTCTTTCGATTTCAGTCCTTCTCCCTCAAACTTTGCTTTTACATTGTAGAGTTTCACGCGTCCCATATTATAGAGGTTACACATTACGTTTGTCTCGCCTCCTACTTCTACGGTTTCCGAACTCATTTCAAACTCGCTGAATTCAAAACGGGCGTCCTGTTTCACCGGAACAGAGATGTTCGCCGCGCTCTCATACTGTCCGCCATTTCCATCTTCATATTTCATGGATAATGCAACACTATACGGTTTCTGCACCAAATCTGCTTTCGCATTCAAATCGATGGAAATATCTTTCGTTCCGTTCGCCTTAATCTTTTCCAGATATACGGAACTGGAGCCTGAAGATGGAAGGAACGCCGGCGCTGCCGTATTCTCATCTCCTTCGGAAGGCGCATTAAAGTCAAACAGCATATTCTCTACGCCTGTTTTCTTCGATGTATTCTTCAAATGCACGATTAATTTGAAGTTCATGCCTGCCTTTACTTCCGCAGGTTCTGTTGAAAATCCGGTTACGATAACTCTCGGAGTCGAGCCGTTTCCTGTAGAGCCTCCTTCATTCGTCACAGAGCCGCCTTCCTCCATATACGGAACTGCATCTCCGCCGGAATAAGAGCCTCCTCCTTCACTGCCGCCACCGGAAACTGTACCGTTCTGTCCGGAATTTGCATCCGGATTCTTATTGTCTTCCTTGTCCGGGTTCTTCTCTTCCGGTTTGCCTTCCATATTTATGAACATACTCTGCTCAATCGTCTCATCTCCGTAAGCTACGTCAAAAAGTAATTTGTAATACTTCGATTCCACATTCTGTCTCGGTACAAGGGAAAACTTGATATCTACGGATTCTTTCCCCGGAAGACTTTCTACCTTCTTCTCGTAAGACACCTTCTCGATTTCAAATGGCCAGTTCTTCATTCCGGCTTTCACGCGAGGTGTTACCGTAATATCCTTGATTTCTTCCTCTCCATTGTTCGTAAGCGTCAATTCCAAATCTTTTGCCACACCGTATTTAAACGTCGGTGTGTTTTCGCCCTTTAATTTCAAGCTCAACGTTTCCGTCGCCTTTGTTTCTATTTTCACATCTGCTTTTGTCGCTTCAGACGCCTGTACCTGCATCGGTATCGCCGCCGGCATGGTAAGCGCCGCACACATGAGGACTGTTGCAAATTTTTTCATTTGTCTCATGTCATTGTTCCTCCCTCTTATTATTTTCTATTTTTACAATTTCTCCATCCAGAATGTGGAATACCCGGTCTGCATAGGAAGCCAGTTCATTATCATGTGTCACCATGACAAGCGTCTTATTCTGGTTCTTCACCACGCTTTTCATAAGCTCCATTACCTGTCTTGATGTGTTGGAATCCAGATTCCCCGTCGGTTCGTCTGCAAAGATAATCTTAGGGTCCAGCACAAGCGCCCTTGCCACACCCACTCTCTGCTGCTGTCCGCCCGACATCTGGTTCGGCATGTGCTTCTTATGCTTCGTCAGCTTCACGAGGTCTAACATTTTATCTGCTTCTTTCAATCGCTTTTCCTTTGGAACTCCTCGAAATGAAAGCGGAAGCGCCACATTTTCCAATGCGTTCATACTTCCAATCAAATGAAAGGACTGAAAAATAAATCCCACATGTTCTCTCCTGAACTTCACGAGTTCATTCTCACTCAGCCCTTCGATATGCTTGCCGGCAATCACGATTTCCCCTCTCGTCGGCTTCTCAAGACCTGCCAGCATATTCAGAAGCGTGGATTTTCCGGAACCGGATTTTCCTACAATCGCACAAAATTCACCCTCTTGTATGGAAAAGTCTACACCGTTCAAAGCTCTTACTACATCGTCTCCTACGCGGTAGAGCTTAAAAAGATGCTTTACCTGAATGATATCGCCCACTTTTTCTCTCCTTTCCTTCTTGTTTGCGCCCTGCTGTCACCTCGAAAGCGCAGCTTAATGCTTACGTGCATTATATCATTTAGATGTAACTAATTCCTTTAGATAATGTTGAAATAACATTAAGTTTTCCTTAATATCTCAAAAGATATTGACACCATTTGTTAAATAGAATTACGAAAGAATTTTCTGTTTCAAACCAAAAATCCCCCGAGACACAACCTGTACATTCACAAGGTGTGTTTCAGGGGATTTCTTATCACCGCTTCTTATTTGAGAATATCTTAATCACAACGATAATTACAAGCAAAGGGCCGAGAATCGGCATTAATAAGGATATGATACCGCTGATAATCGAGAAAATAAGCACTAAGACTAATACGACAGCCGCAATCAGAAGAAGTATCTTCCATTTGCTGTCTATCTGCCATACATGAGAACGCCCATTCTTATTTGTCTTTTCTTTCTCTGGTTTCACATAGCTGTCTTCTGTATCTTCATATCCCTGATAACCGCTTTGGCTGCCCGGAGTTGTTGCAATTGTTTTCGCAATGAGCCATGGGTCTCCAAGCTCCGCCACCACTTCTTTCTCCGAACGTCCTTTCTTCACTTCATCATCAATATACTTTGCATAATACCGTACATTTTCCTGTACGTCCGCTTCACTTACATTATTTTTCAGAGCTTCCCGAAGCTCTCGTATAAATTGGCTACGATTCATCTTCTCTCTCTTTCACTATACTTCAAATATCAAATCTCCATAGGAAGGCATTGGCCACATGTCTTTTGCCACAATCATCTCCAGTTCATCGACCGGTTTTCGAAGTGCCTCCATCGCAGGAGAAACTTCCTCATAGAACCAGAAAGCCTGTTCCTTGCCTTCTGCCTTATCTGCCGCCTGATACGTCACAGTTTCTAACTTTTCAAGCGCTTTCTTCGCTTCTTTCAAGAAACCGGACACCTGATGCAGAATCTCTGCCTGCACCTCATAGTCTGCTCCGGCTTCCCGAACAGCGTTGACCGTCTCTGCCAGTTCCTTCGTATAACGGATGACTGCCGGAATAATATGCTTGCTCGCAATATCAATCATGGAACGGGCTTCAATATTTAAAGCCTTTGCATATGCCTCATACTTAATCTCCGCCCTGGACTCCAGTTCCGCCCTCGTGAATACGCCGAACTTTTCAAATACCTTCACCGCTTTTTCGGATACCATCTCATCGATAGACTCCACCATAGACTTAATGTTCGGAAGTCCCCTACGCTCTGCCTCTTCTACCCATTCTTCGGAATATCCGTTTCCGTTGAATACGATTCTCTGATGCTTCATGGCATATTCTTTAATCAAATCATGCACTGCCATGTCGAAGTCCTCTGCCTGCTCCAGAATATCACAGGCTTCCGAAAAGACGTCTGCAACAATTGTATTCAGCACAATATTCGGCGCTGCCACCGAATCCCTGGAACCGACCATACGGAATTCAAATTTATTATTTGTAAAGGCAAACGGAGACGTTCTGTTCCGGTCTGTCGCATCTTTTGCAAGGTCAGGAAGTGTTCTTACGCCTGTCTCCAGCTTCCCCGTCTCGATACTTCTTGTCGCCTCTCCTGTCGCCACAAGCTGCTCCAGCACGTCCTCAAGCTGTTCCCCTAAGAATACGGAAATAATCGCCGGAGGAGCCTCTGCCGCCCCAAGCCGGTGGTCGTTTCCCGGGTCTGCCGCAGATTCTCTCAAAAGTCCCGCATACGTATCGACTGCCCGTAAGATACAGATAAGGATAAACAAGAACTGAATATTATCGTGCGGCGTGTTCCCCGGGTCTAACAGATTCTTTCCATCATCTGTCGTCAGGGACCAGTTATTATGCTTACCGGAACCGTTGACTCCGGCAAATGGTTTCTCGTGGAGAAGGCAGTGAAGTCCATGTCTTGACGCTACTTTCTTAAGGACTTCCATCACCAGCTGATTGTGGTCGACTGCCACGTTGCACTGTGCGTAAATCGGTGCAAGCTCATGCTGTGCCGGCGCCGCTTCGTTGTGCTGTGTCTTCGCCGTCACCCCGAGTTTCCACAGTTCTTCGTTGACGTCCTTCATATAAGCTGCGATTCTCTCCCGAATGCTTCCGAAGTAATGGTCGTCCAACTCCTGTCCTTTCGGAGGCATGGCTCCGAACAGCGTTCTCCCAGTAAATACCAGGTCTTTTCTTTTCAAATATGCTTCCCGGTCTACTAAGAAATATTCCTGCTCTGCTCCCACAGAAGGAATGACTTTCTTCGCCGTTTTATTTCCAAACAATCGGATAAGACGTAATGTTTCTTTATTGATTGCTTCCATAGAACGCAAAAGAGGCGTCTTCTGGTCCAAAGCTTCCCCCTTATAAGAGCAGAAAGCCGTCGGAATACAAAGGGTTGCCCCGCCCGCATCTTGTCTCACAAACGCAGGGGAAGTACAGTCCCACGCCGTATATCCTCTTGCTTCAAATGTAGCTCGAAGTCCCCCTGACGGAAAGGAAGAAGCGTCCGGTTCTCCCTTAATCAGTTCTTTTCCGGAAAAACTCATCAGAACCTTGCCGCTAGGCATCGGAGCCGAAATAAAAGAATCGTGTTTCTCCGCAGTCGCGCCGGTAAGCGGCTGGAACCAATGCGTATAGTGTGTCGCGCCCTTTTCAATCGCCCATTCTTTCATCTCATGGGCAATCACGTCCGCTGTCACAAGGTCCAGTTCTTTTCCCTCTTCAATCGTCTTCTTCAAATCTTTGTAGACTTTCTTGGGAAGTCTTTCCTGCATCACTGTATCGTTGAACACATTCTCGCCGAAAATCTCAGCTACATTCATAAAGTCACTCATTTCTCTTATCCTCTCTGTAAATTTTTAAAATTTACTTTATACGATACATCACTTTTTTTCATTTTGCAAGCGTATCCACAAAATAGATTGCACATTCCCAAATGATTTTCTTATACCCTGAGACGTCAAAAGAGTGTAGTTCCGAAAAACTACACTCTCTCTAGGAAAGAACAATTCTATTTTAATTAAGCTTTGTTCACTGAACCAAATAACTCCATTTTTTCTTTTACAGTTTCTTTGATTGCTTCGAAACCTGGAGCTAATAATTTACGTGGGTCATATCCTTTACCCTGCTGGTCTTTTCCTTCTTCAACATATTTGCGAGTAGCTGCTGCAAATGCTAACTGACACTCTGTGTTTACGTTGATTTTAGATACGCCAAGGTCGATTGCTTTCTTAATCATATCAGCCGGAATACCTGTTCCTCCATGAAGAACTAATGGCATCTCGCCTGTTAACTGCTGGATTGCATCTAATGTCTCGAAGCTTAATCCTGGCCAGTTTTCCGGATATTTACCATGAATATTACCGATACCTGCTGCGAGGAAGTCAATACCGAGTTCAGCAATCATCTTACATTCCTGTGGGTCTGCAAATTCACCAGCGCCAACAACACCGTCTTCTTCTCCACCGATAGAACCAACTTCTGCCTCTAATGACATTCCTTTTTCTTTTACGATTGCTACTAATTCTTTTGTCTTAGCAATGTTCTCTTCGATTGGATAGTGTGAACCATCGAACATGATAGAAGAAAATCCTGCTTCGATACATTTCATGCATCCTTCGTAGCTTCCATGGTCTAAGTGAAGGGCTACTGGAACAGTAATATTGAGTTCTTCTAACATACCGTTAACCATACCTACAACTGTTTTGTATCCGCACATATATTTTCCTGCACCTTCAGATACACCTAAAATAACCGGTGAGTTATTCTCCTGTGCTGTAAGTAAAATAGCTTTTGTCCACTCAAGGTTGTTAATATTGAACTGACCAACTGCATAGTGGCCTGCTTTTGCTTTATCAAGCATTTCTTTTGCTGATACTAACATAATTCCATTCCTCCATTTGTCTGTTTATCATTTATCAAAATTCTAACAAACTCATTATACCTCATAATAAAATAGAATGCAAACAATTATGCATTTTGATAAACCACTTTTCCATCAATCAGCGTACACTGTACTTTCGCGTCGGTATCCAGACCTAATCTTCCCTTCACTAGAATGATGTCCGCGTCTTTTCCTTCCTCCAAAGTACCGATTCTGTCTTCTGTTCCCAATACCTTCGCAGCATTTACAGTCACCATGCGTACCGCCCGCTCCTGCGGAACGCCTTCCCGGACAGCTTCCCCGATATGGTGATACAGAGATTCTTCGCTCAGAATCGGAGAGTCTGTAATGAGAGCCACATTCACACCGCGCTCATCCAGTTCTTTCACCGCTTCGATATCAATCTTTCTTCTCTCTCCCGGAGAACGATATGTCGCAATCGGTCCATAGCAGACGTCGCATCCGCTCTCTACAATCTCGTCAAGATAATCTGTTGCTCCCCATGCATGTTCCAGAGAAAATCTCACGCCAAATTCTTTACAGATTTCAATTGCGGTAAGCATATCATACTGTGTGCAGTGTACCTTGCATGGAATCTCTCCTTTTAACGCAAGGCAGAGAGCTTCCATATTCGCATCGTAAGCCACATCCTCTCCGCGCTCTTTCTTCTCCAGATATTCTTTCCCCTTACGGAATGTGTCCCGAAGGACATGCGCCACTCCCATTCTCGTCATCGGAAGTCGCTTCATGTCTCCGAACGTATTCTTTGGATTACCGCCAAGCGCAATCTTCACAGCACATGGAGCTTTGATTGTCATGTCAAACACATTATCTCCATATGTCTTTAACGCGAATGGCAAACCGCAGAATACGTCCCCGCTTCCCGGTGTGACGAGAAGCGTCGTAATCCCATGCTCATAAGCCGCACGAAATTCTCTTGCCTTTGGATTCACTCCATATCTCGCATCCATGGCGATGGAAACCGGGTCTGTCATCTCATTGGCATCATCCACCGCATACTCCTGATTAAAGTCAAATAATCCGATATGCGTATGTGCGTCGATGAGTCCCGGCATCACATACAAGCCCGAAGCGTCTATGATTTCCGCGTCCTCATCCTGGATTTCCGGACGGATTGCCGCGATTTTCCCATCCTCTACGAGAATGTCGCCCTTCCTATTTTCACATTGCTCTGTCATCGTACATAACGTACCGTTTTTAATCAGAATCTTCATTACATTATCACCTCACCATTTACTATGCTTCGCTCTACTTTTGCCGCATACGTTGTGACCGGATGTCCGCTGAAAATCGAGATATCCGCGTCCTTTCCCTCTTCAATCGTTCCGACGCGTTCCTCGATTCCAAGCATTTTTGCCGGAGATAATGTCATCATCTCCACAACCTTTTCCGCTTCCACACCGGCACGATACGCTTCAATCGCGCTCCAGATGAATACTTCCCTTCCTTCGGAGCGTCCGTTGCACGTATTTGTAAATGCAATGAGGTTCCCATTCTCTGCAAGCTCCACCAGCTTCTCCATCTTCATGTCATGTTTCTTAATCTGGGACATATTATTGACATTGCCAAGAATGAGTCCTACGTTCTGCGCCTTCATCTCCTCCACACAGTCTCCAAAGGAAAATCCGTCCACAATCACTTTCTCTACGTCCTCTTCCCTTAAAATATGGAGAATCGAGTCCATCTCGCCCTTCGTCTCCGCCGCTACGAACACCGGCATTTTCTTCTCATCAAACACGCTGCAGATTACTTTCTGTCCATCGCTTTTTTCTTTGGCTCTTCTTGCATCTGCAATCGTATTCTGGAATAACTGCAGTGTTGCCATGCGTGTCATCGGCGTCTGCTTTCTTCCACCATACACCTGCTTCACACCGGCTTCTACGCTTCCTTTTAACGCGGCGCATTCTTTCACCAGTCTGGCGCTCATTTTCTGCGGCGCAGTCTTGAATGCTGCGATTTGTCCGCCAAACACATTATAGCTTCCCGGTGTGCATCCAATCGTTGTAATTCCACTCTTATAGAATTCCTGCGCATTCACTTCGTCCGGGTCAATGCTATATTTCAGGTTCATCTCCGCCGTTACCGGACCGTACGTCTCATCATTATCCAGATTGCGGCTCGGGATTCCCATAGCTCCAATCGCCGATTGCGGGTCGATAAATCCCGGGAATACTTCCTTGCCTTCTGCGTCAATCACTTCCGCTCCCTCGCAAGTAATCTCTTCTGCAACCCGCTCGATTTTCGTTCCGTTGATTAGAATATCGCCTTTTTCCAATACGGTGCCGTCTCCAACATGAATCCGTCCATTTTTTATGATGTACATAATCTTATCCTCTTTCCCTTTTATTTCCCGATTATTTTAAGAATCGCCCTTGTCACTTCTCTCACTCTGTCTTTCATGAAGAACTTCCGGAACAATCATGTAATGCTCTTCAATCAGCTTCGACGCCTCTTCCACAGTTCTCTCTTTCAATCCCTTTAAAATAATTTCGTGATTCCGTCGAATATAATCAAATGGGACTTCTGCTTCTACATTCATCGTATAATAAGCCTGCGTGTTTACTTCACTCAGAGTCGCCCAGACTTTATAAAGCGTATCACAGCGGGCTGCCCGTACAATGCAGGAATGAAATTCTTCGTCCAGAGAAATAATCTGATACAAATCTTTCTTCTTCGCCGCTTTTTCCATCTTCTTCAAGCAGTCTTCCATTTCCTCTTCATATTCTTTCGGGAGATTGGAAGCGATAATGCGGACAGCCAGAATCTCGAGTGTAGAACGCACCAGATATTTCTCCTGCATCTCTTCATATGTAATCGTTCTCACTCTACATCCTTTATGCGACTCGTATTGTACAAGACCCTCTTCTTCTATATGGCGAAGTGCCTCCCTGACCGGTCCTCGACTCACATGAAACCGTGCGGCAAGTTCTTCCTCTACAATACGTTCTCCTTGTGTAATTTTTCCCCGGATAATATCTTCTCGAAGAGCTTCCGCAATCTGTTCCCAAAGTGTCTTTTTTGTAATTAATCTCTCATTATCGCATCCCATATTTTCATTTCCCTTCTTATACAATATTATCCTCATTTTAATCACTCAACGATTTTGCGTCAATTCCTCACATAAAATCTATTTGAAAAACAAACTGCAATTTTCGATTAGAGAAAGAAAAGGCTAATTCCTATAATGATTGCTATTGTAATCGCCAATGCCGGCCATAAAGCCCAAAATGCTCCCAGAACCATCGCAAGATAGTCTCCTTTTTCAAAGGAGACTTCTTCCTTACTTAATTGCTTCCGGAACTCCTGAAACTTCCTGTCCTGTTCTTTTAACTCTTGTCCTCGTTTCCCAAATTCGCCAAAAAAACTCACACCAGTAACTTCCTTTCTATGAATCCTTTTGCTCTCCAAGTGGATGGTGGCAGGCTACAAAGTGTCCTGGTCTCATCTCTACAAGTTCCGGTGTCACATGTTTGCAAATCTCTGTACAATATTTGCATCTTGTATGGAATTTGCATCCTTTCGGTGGATGCACCGGACTTGGAATATCTCCTTCCAACGGAATCATTTCTCTCTGAGAATCCACATCTGTTGTCGGAATCGCAGATAAAAGAGCTTCTGTATACGGATGCGTCGGATGAGCGAACATATCCGCTGATGTCGCAAGCTCTACGATATTTCCGAGATACATCACTCCGATTCTATCACTGATATATTTTACAACACTCAATCCATGAGAAATGAATAAGTATGCCAGATTCTCTTCCTGTCCTAAATCCTTCAACAAATTGACAATCTGCGACTGAATCGAAACATCCAATGCAGAAACCGCTTCATCACAGACAACAAATCTTGGTTTCAATGCAAGCGCACGCGCGATACCGATTCTCTGTCTTTGTCCACCCGAAAACTGGTGTGGATAACGATGAATCATGTATGGAGCCAAACCACATTTTTCCATGACTTCCATAACGTACTGCTGCATTTTCTCATCATTTTTCTTAAAAATTCCATGTGCGAGAAGTCCTTCTCCAATAATCTGTCCTACCGTCATACGTGGGTTCAAAGAAGAATATGGATCTTGGAAAATCATCTGCATATCTTTTCTCAAGAAACGCATTTCTTCCGCCTTCAGTCTTGCCAAATCAATTCCTTCATCGCGATAAGATTCATATTTTGCAAATTCCGGATCTTTCGCATACGTATTACGAAGTTGTTCTAATTGCTCTTCAATCTTTTGAAGTTCTTTTTCTTTCTCTTCGATTTCTTTGGATTTATCGGATCCTTCTTCTCTGGATTCATCCTTCAACCCACGCAAAGCTCTTGCCACTTTAAATTTTTCAAGTAATACTTTTTCTGCTTCTCCTGTATTGTCTGCGCTATAGAAACCTCCAATAATCTGTACCAGATTCAAAAATTCCATGTTGCATTGTTTTTGTACCTGTTCATATGAAGCCTGTTTTTGGAATTTTTCCGGAGAATCTTCCATCTTCTCATATTCTTTCTGAAGAGTCTCTGCCTGTTTCATAAGTTCATTGATCTTCTTTTTACGTGAAGAAATACTTTTCACCGTCTCATCCACATAAACCGGAGCCATCTCTGTGAGTGTTCTTCCGTAGTACATCGTCTTTCCTTCTGTCTGACGATAAATCTGCAACAAAGTTCTTCCGAATGTGGATTTTCCACAACCGGATTCTCCTACAAGCCCAACTGTCTCTCCTTCATAAATATCCAATGTAATTCCATCATTTGCGCGAACATATTCCTGCTCTTTTTGAAACAATTTTGTTTTTTTAATTGGAAACCATTGTTTTAAATCGGTAACTCTTAAAAGTACTTTTTTCTCATTTTTATTATTTTGCATGGCGAGCCTCCTTGTTTGGATAGAAGCATCGAATCAAATGATTGTCTTCTACTAATTCTAGTTTTGGTTCTTCATTCATGCATTTTTCAGTTGCATATTTACAACGCGGAGCAAACTTGCATCCCTTTGGCAAATCAAGTGGGTGAGGAACCGCTCCCGGAATTGCCTCAAGTCTTGCCCCAACCGGTGTGTCCAAACGTGGTATGGATGTCATCAACCCTTCTGTATACGGATGAGAACATGGTGTCTCTTTCACAAAAATTGTACGAGCTTTACACATCTCTACAACCTGTCCACAATACATAACCGCAACTTCATCTGCCATTTGATTAATAACACCAAGATCATGTGTAATAAATAAAATCGAAGTCCCTTTTTCTTTTTTCAATTCATTCATCAATTTCAAAATCTGCGCCTGAATCGTTACGTCCAAAGCAGTAGTCGGCTCATCCGCAATCAAAAGACTCGGCTCACATGCAAGAGCCATAGCAATCATAACTCTTTGACGCATTCCACCGGATAACTGATGTGGATATTGCTTCATCACCGCTTCCGGATTCGGAATTTTTACTGCTTTTAACATTTCCAAAGATTTCGCACTTGCTTCTTTTTTCGTCAATTTCTGATGTGTAAGATACACTTCATTCAACTGTTTCTCAATCGTATACACCGGGTTCAAACTTGTCATAGGTTCCTGGAAAATCACTGAGATTTCATTTCCACGAATCTGATACATCTCATCTACTGTACAATCTGCCAGATTGCGTCCTTTGAATGTAATTGTACCACTATCAATATAGCCGTTTCCATCCAAAAGCTTTAAGATACTCATAGCTGATACACTTTTCCCACTTCCGGATTCTCCTACGATACCCAGTGTCTTCCCTGCTTCTACACGATAAGAAACACCATTTACCGCTTTTACAGTACCTTTTTTTGTTTTAAAAAATGTATGTAAATCATCTACTTCCAATAAATATGCCATCGTTCTTCCTACCTTTCATTTGCCTTCGGGTCAACCGCCTTACGAAGTCCGTCTCCAAACAGGTTGATGCTGACCGTACAAAGTCCTAATACAATTGACGGGAATACCCATCTCCACCAGTATTGCGAAATTACTTCTGAGGAACGACAGTTATTCAACATATTTCCCCAAGATGGAAGTGGCTCAGCTACACCGAATCCCAAGAATGATAATCCTGACTCTGTTAACATACAACTTGCAAATGAAATGGTTGCCTGTACAATAATGATTGTCATTACGTTTGGCACGATATGGCGGAAAATAATATTTCTTTCCTTTACACCAAGCGCTTTTGCCGCAACAACGAATTCTTTATTACGTTCTGCAAGCACTTGTGCACGAACCATATTGGCAATTCCTGTCCATCCAAGAACACCCAGAATCAACATAATCATAATGATTCTTCCTACATCTGATACTTTATTTCCGATCAATGCCGAAAGAATCAATGCAAGTGGAATAAATGGAAGGGAACCTACCACCTCTGACAAACGCATCAGCAGGATATCAACCTTGCCACCGTAATATCCGGAAATACCACCCACAAAAATTCCAATTGCAAACTGAATAATAACTGCAATAAATCCTACGGTCATGGTCATCTGTCCACCTTTTAAAATTCGGTAGAACACATTTCTTCCCAAATTGTCCGTTCCTAAAAGGTATCCTTTCAATCCCCATGTAACGACTGAACCATCTTCTTTGATTACACAGTTCTGATAATATCCGGAAGATACTTTTGCAATATCCTTCGCTTTTGAAGGAACTTTTGCCTGTTTGTTCTCATTTCCTCCCCACGCGATTGCATTGCCATCTTTTGTTACAACCACAATATGATTACGTCCTGCAGAAATATCTACTGCATTTCCCTGTACTTCTTCCGGAACTTCAAAAATATGATCATGGTTATTTCCCCACACGCTTACTGTTCCATCCTTCAAAACAGCTGCAGCAGCTTTATCTGTTAACGCAATCTTCTTAACCTTACCTTGAATTTCCTCTGGAACTTTATCGAAAACCGTTTCTTTCTTTGCAAGTGAAATCACACGCCCATCTTTTGTAAGAGCCATTCCTGTCTGAATATTGGATTTTACTTCCTGTACTTTTTCCTTTTTTACTTTCGAAGGAGAAATGTCAACAGCATTTTCATTTCCCCAGGAAACAACCTCACCATCTTCTGTCACAGCAATTGACACCTGATATCCTGCTTCGATATCGCGAATTCTTTTTCCTTGCAATTCTTGTGGAATGTGATTCAATCCCATACGGTTAAATCCCCAGGTAAATAATTTCCCTTTATCATTTAACGCAAGGACATGATCCTGACCTACTGCAATATCTACAATTTTTCCCATATCATATGGAATCTTTTTTAAGTTCTTTGATAATTGTCCCCACTCATAAACATAACCGTCTTTGTCAACTCCCACACCGAATGTCGGACCAAATTCAATGATTTCTGCATTGTCCTTTAAGTCCTTCGGAACAGAGAGAAAAGAAAATCCCGGAGCGATATTTTTCTGTGTTGGATCCTGGAAGTTTAAATCCTGATGAAACCAGATTGGAAGGATGAAACACATTGCAAAAATAGATACAAATACGATTAATCCGCCCATTGCCAATTTATTTTCCAACAAGTTCTTTATAATTGTACGAAAAGGACTCTGCATCTGCTCTTCTTCGAGAACAGAATGCTGTTGTTTTTCTTTCTTCTTTCCAAATAACATTTGTTTTCCCCCTAATCGAGTTTTATTCTTGGATCAACGATACAATAACATAAGTCTGTAATCAGGTTGGCTGCCAATCCTAGTAAAATGTAGAACATCTGCATTGACAACGCAACCGTATAGTCATGCTGGTTCAAGGAATCGATCAGAAGTTTTCCGACACCTTTCCATGAGAACAATGTCTCAATAATTACTGCTCCACCAAAGATTGCAACAATCGAGCCTACGATCCATCCTGTAATAGGAATCAACGCGTTTCTAAATGCATGTTTATAAATAACTGTTTTTTCTTTCAGACCTTTTGCACGTGCTGTTCTCACATAATCCATAGATAACGCATCAAGAAGCGCTCCTCTGACATAACGTATCAATCCACCAATACCTGTCAGGCACACAATGATCGGCAATGCCATATGGTACAAATAATCCAAAAATGCCCGGAATCCGGTATATCCTGCTCCTGTTGTTACCATACCGCTGATTGGGAAAATAGGAATAACAATCGCGAACAGGTAGATGAAAATCAAAGCGGAAATGAAAGACGGAATACTGATTCCGACCATTGTTGCCACCTGAAGAGATGTGTCAAACATTGTATCTTTTTTCACCGCACATTTAATTCCAAGCGGTATTCCGATTGCAAACAAGAAAATATAATATACCACATTGAGTGCAATCGTATTTCTCATCGGAGGTCCGATCAGATCTTTTACAGGAATACGATAAACAGAAGAGTATCCAAGATCTCCTTTTAAAATGTTGCCCATCCAGCTTACATACTGAATAACAAGCGGTTTATCCAATCCCAAACGTTCTCTTGCCTGCTGATATAACATCTCATATTGTTCCGGTGAAACACTCATCTTTTGTCCTTCCACCATAAGTCTGGCCGGATCTCCCGGTACCATCTTAAATATTCCAAACAATAGTAATGAGAGCAGGAAGAATACTACAATAATGTACCCAAGTCTTTTTAATATGTATTTTGCCATAGTATAGACATGACTCCTTCCATTTTATGTAATTATTTTGCCATAAATAAAATTTATGGGAAGACAGAAATGGTCTTTTCTGTCCTCCCGTGAAATCTTTTATTCCATTATTCTTCGATATATGCGTCAAGAACCATTAAGCCCCATCCGTCATGTGCTCTTGGAACAAAGTTCTTTAATCTTGGGTTAAAGAACATGTAAGAAACTCCACATCCCATTGGAAGACTTGGAAGCTTTTTATTATATGCTTTTTGGAATTCTGCATATAATTTTCTAAATCCTTCAAGATCATCCGGGTCTACATTCTGCATTTTCTTTGCAATCTCTTTAAGCTCTGGATCAGAGATGCGGTTAACATTCCATAATCCCATTAATTCCGGAGCATCATCAAATGCATACCAGTAGAAGAGAATCTCAGGAATTCCAATACTGCTGTAGAAAATGTTGTATGTTGGGTCTACGCCTTCACGATTCATATGGTTGATCATAAGGGCAAAATCCATAGAAGTATATTTGTATTCCATACCAATTTTTTCTGCTTCTGGTGGAATTACTGTGTTATAGAGTTTAGAATATTCATCTTCTGCACAGGCAACTTCAATTTTTAATTTCATTAATTCGCCATTTACATCTTTATAACGATATTTGTCTACTCCCTCTTTAAATGCCTCACCCTTCTCATTTAATGTCCAGCCGCCATTGATTAATTCTTGTTTCGCCTTATCGAGGTCATAAGAATAATGTGTCAAATCAGCTTCGATATCGTCTTTTACAGCATTGTAATGGCTTGTTGCATTTGTTGCATAGCAATCCAACACAGAACCATAGCCACCTGTCAACTGTTTATCTAATTCATCACGGTCTACGATATATCCAATTGCACGTCTTACTTCTTCAAATTGTGTCGGTCCAAAATCACATACATAACGAAGTTCTGTCATATATGTTCCAGGAACAACACCATAGTTTGCATTCAATTTTCCTTCTTCAACTTTCGTCAAAGCTGCTTCAATCTTTTCACCGGAACCTGCACTATAGAAATCAATCGTTCCTTTTTCGAATTCATCACGAATCGTTTCATCTGCAACCGGTTTAGAAATAATAGACTGAATATGTGGCTTTGTTCCATCATATCTTCCTAAATATTCTTTATTAATTTCTAATTCTACTGTTTCTGTTGTCAAATCAACACTCTTTAATTTGTAAGGTCCGCAAACTACCGGGTTTTTATAACGGAATCCTGTTTCCGGATCGAGCAATGTCTTTCTTAACAGTTCTTCTGTAAAGTTATCTGTAAGATAAGCTCCATTTCCATCATCTTTTACATCGCATCCCGGAGCAATTGCTGCTAACGGTTCCGGCATATATGCAACGTTTGCCAGTTCATAGTAGTTCGGAAGTTCTTCTGCTTTAATTGTCATAGAGTATTCATACTCACCAAGAAGTCTAACTCCTGAAAATTCTTTACTTTGTCCGGATACATGCTCGTCATATCCCTTCAATGCCCATCCGTATGTAGCATCCCCTTCACATGCTGCAAATTCCGGAGAAGAATGTAATAAAAGACAGAATACATAGTCCTTTGCAGTAATCGGAGTTCCATCACTCCACTTCAGGTTCTCATTCAGTACAATACGATAAGTTTTACTTCCATCATCGTTTTCTGTTACTTCATGCTCTTTTACTACAACAGGGTCCCAGTCAAGAATTCTTTCTCGATTATAATCGGCAACTGCATATCCAGTCATCAATCCGATAAATCCATCATTCGTTGCATTTCTTGACCATCCGTCTCTCATATCCGGAGATAAGGTTCCCGGTGTAATTGCAACAACAACCTGTCCTCCAACCGGTGCATCTTTCGGTGGTGCCTTTTGCTCTTCCGGAGCAATTTCAACTCCAACCTGTTTGCTCGAGTCTTCGTTTTCTTTCTGCTGGTTTTTGCTAGATGCTCCGCCTCCACCGCATGCAGTCAAGGAGAACACCATAACTCCTGCCAGCAAGAGCGCCATCATTCTCTTTTTCATTTTTCTTCCTCCATGTGTTCATTTTTCTGACTTCAGATTGATATAATTATAACATTTTAACAAAAATTAACCAAGTAGCGCGCCGATTTTTTATTATTTTTGTTAATTTTGCCTTTTTGTTTCTGATAAGCGTCATAGATTCCGTGTATCAAAGACATTTTATATGGAAATCTTTGCTTTTGTCTCCCTATCGAAGACACTTATATTGTCAACAATTTACAATTTTGGTCATTTTTCACAGGATTGTAAATTGTCAACAATTTCAAAATATAGGAATTTCCGAGAAATTCGTTATGATTATAACGTAACATAATAAGTAGTTGATGCTTGATAGACATGTTCTATAGATGCAATGTAATCATTAGAGATTTTTTCACAAAAAAAAATTTCCTTTTTTAAAAAACACAAAAAAATCCACAGAAAAATCTGTGGATTTTCTATTATGACTCCAAGGGGAATCGAACCCCTGATTCCAGCGTGAGAGGCTAGCGTCTTGACCGCTTGACCATGGAGCCATGAATCGTACTCACTTAATATAGCACACAGTACGATAAAAAGCAAGTACTTTTTCAAAAAACTTATCAAAAACTTATCAAAAATATTTTCTCTTATTTTAGCATTACCCAGTATCCTTGTACAAAGATGAATAGCACAATCAGCGGGAGAACGAAAGTCAGGTAGAAGCGCATCACCTTGCCACCCGGGAATTTCATTCCCTCTCCTTCGTTTGCCTCTTTGATGAAATGATTCCATCCCCAGCCGTATCTTGTCACACAGAACAGAAGGAACACAAGAGAACCAAGCGGTAACAGGTTATTGCTTACAAGGAAGTCCTCCATATCCATGATATTTTTCCCTCCAATTGTAAAAGATGCCCAGTCTGTCATTCCAAGCACACACGGGAAACCAAGTATCATCAAGGCGATTCCATTGATTGTCAATGATTTCTTCAGACTCCATCCGTACATATCCTGGAAACATGCGATAATATTCTGGAACACCGCAATAATTGTGGAGAACGCCGCGAATGTCATGAACAAGAAGAATAAACTTCCCCACAACCTTCCTCCTGCCATCTCATTGAACACATTCGGAAGTGTAACGAACACAAGCCCCGGTCCTTCTCCCGGATTGATTCCGAAAGCAAAGCATGCCGGGAATATAATCAAACCTGCCGTAATCGCAACAAATGTATCGAGAATCGTTACGCTTACCGCTTCTCCCATCAAGGTTCTTTCTTTCCCGATATAGCTTCCGAAGATTGCAAGCGCACCGATACCGAGACTCAATGTGAAGAATGACTGTCCCATCGCTGCGAATACCGTCGTTCCGATTCCCGCTTCCTTCATCTTACCGAGGTCCGGTTTCAAATAGAATTCCAATCCTTCCATCGCATTCGGGAGTGTGACAGAACGCGCGACAAGGAGAAACATGATGAGAAGGAGACTCACCATCATCACCTTCGTAATCTTCTCGACTCCTTTTTGCAATCCTTGTGAACATACAATCAGTCCCAAAACAGAAATCAGCAACATCCAGAAAATCATCTCATTCCGGTTCGTTGTAAGTTCCCCGAAGATTGCCGTAACCTGTTCCGCATTCGTCCCTACAAACTCTCCCTTTGCCATTTTGAAGAAGTAGGCAATCATCCATCCTCCAACTGTTGTGTAGAACATCATAAGTAAATAGTTCCCTGCGATGGCAAAATATTTATGAATATGCCACTTGCTGCCTTTCGGCTCCAACACCTCATAGGCACACCCAACGCTCTTCTGGCTGGCGCGTCCGATTGCAAATTCCACAACCATAATCGGCAAACCTAATGTTAACAAAAAGAACAAATAAATAAGTACGAAAGCTCCTCCCCCATACTGGCCTGTAATGTACGGGAATCTCCATACGTTTCCGAGGCCGATTGCACATCCTGCCGAAATCAGGATAAATCCCAATCTCGATGAAAACTTTTCTCTCTTTTCCATTGTTATCCCTCTTTTTCCTCTTCTAGTAATATTTCCGCCGCCTCATACATCAGCGTCGATTTATTCTCCGGGTCAATCATAATCTCAAGACTCTGTCTCTCATTTTTGATATGAACATTGTCATGCTCTCCCCCAAATTCCCCATCCAGCGTCCATGGAATCTCTTCCAGAGATTCAAACGTCACTTCTTTCGTTTTGAATGAATACATGTATTTTGAATCCTGCTGTCCGGTAGCCAAAGATAAGATGATATCGTTTAACTCCAGCGGATTCTTCGGAAATTTTATTAATGTCGCTTCAAATTCCCCATCGTCAAACACGACGTTTTTCCCAATCATGTTGCGGAATCCTCCGACAGACTTGGAGTTCGTAACCATTCCGAATACAAAGTCATCCTCGATTACCTCTCCGTCATGCGTCACCTTAATATGGTAAGATGGGATTCCGAATAAACGTTTCGTCCCTTCCAGCACATAAGCAAGATGTCCGAGAACGTTCTTGACCTCCTGTTTCGTCTGATAAGAAACGTCCGTAAACAATCCAAACGCCGCAATATAGACGAACACATCCTTATTAAACCGTCCCACATCACATGCGAACGGCTCTCCGTTGACCGCCACATCCGCAGCCTTCAACAAATCCTTCGGAATATGGAGACTGTTGGCAAAATCATTCGTTGTTCCGGTCGGAATGTATCCAATCGGAATCTTGTCTTCCCTCTGCATCATGCCGGTTACCACTTCATCCAGCGTTCCATCGCCGCCGCTGCAGACGAGAAGGTCGTAATCCCCTTCGAACTTTGCCACCTTCTTATAACCGTCCCTGTATTTCTGTGTCGGATAAACCGTCACCTCGTATCCCGCCTTGACAAAAATATCAAGAATATCGGAAAGTCTCGGTTTTAATAAGCCTTTTCCCGCATTCGGATTGTAGATAAAAAGCAGTTTTTTCATATGCATTCTCCTTTCTCTCCTGATTTGAAAAAAGAATGTGCAAGGCACATTCTTTCTTATCTATTCGCGATTACTATTCGCCTAACACTAAAAGTTCTTTCATCTTCTCAACGGCTTCTTTCTCATCCGTCCCCTCTGCCGCAACTATAAGATTGTCTCCTGTCGAAAGTTGAAGACTCATCATTCCCATAATACTTTTTGCATTGATTGTTTTTGTTCCGATTTCAATAAATACCCGACTGTTAAATTCATTTGCAATCTGTACAATCTTAGCTGTAACTCTTGCCCCAATTCCTTCCTCGGTCTGAATCGTAACTGCCTGCCTAATCATAATGTAACCTCCTTATTTTGCCTGAGTTTGTCGGCAATCTCGCCCAACTTCCTCAGTCGGTGATTTACTCCCGATTTTCCTACCGGCGGCATCAGTAAATCGCCTAATTCCTTTAATGTTGCTTCTGGATATGATAATCTTGTGAGAGCCATCTCCCTTAATGGTTCCGACAAGTGTTCCAATCCGATAGTATTACGGATATAATGAATATCCTCTACTTGCTTGACCGCCGCCGATACCGTTTTATTGATATTGGCAGTCTCACAATTCACCTTACGATTCACTGTGTTTCTCATGTCTTTCAATATACGGACATTCTCAAACTTCATAAGCGCCACATGCGCTTCCATAATATTCAGCAAATCTGAAATCTGTGCCCCTTCTTTTACATATACGACATACGATTTCTTCCGTAATATCACTTTCGCATCAATCTCAAAACTGTTTATAATCTTTTGGAGCTGTTCTGCTTTGCCTCTTGCCGAACAGACAATTTCATAATGATATGACTTCTCCGGGTCACTGATAGAGCCTGATACGAGAAATGCCCCTCTTATGAACGCTCTCCTGCAACAATACTGTTTGACAACAGTATTCCTGACAAGCGAAAGTTCTTCCATGACATCTCCCTCCTGAGTCAACAGCTTTGCCGCTTGAAGAAGCCGGAGTGCTTCCTCATGATTCTTTACAAGAAGCCAGTACGCTGTACTTTGCCTTGAAAGATTCCTTCGGATTGAAATTTCAGTTCTTATATTAAATGTTTTTTCCAGTAATGTAAAGCATTTTCTTGCAACAATCAGGTTTTCCGTATGAATTTTCACGGAATACCGGTCATTTCTGTCAATCATGACGCTTCCACACATACTGATGAATGCCGCTATCTCTGCAATCTGGCAATGGCGCGCAGCTCCTATCTGTGTTCCCAGTTCTTCTTTTACTTCTCCTGAAAATGACATGTCATCCCTCTATCTATGCTTTCCGCAAAGCATCCTTTGCTATATCCCGGTGTTCGATTCGCACACCATAGTCGTTCGATGTCTCAAAATAATGATACAGTTCATTCGCCAATGTAACAGAACGGTGTTTCCCTCCCGTACATCCGACTGCTATAACAAGCTGATGTTTCCCTTCCGCAATATATTGCGGGATAAGAAAATCGATCATATCTCTCAGTTTCCGAAGAAATTCCTCGGCTTTTCCATTCTGCATCACATAGTCCTGTACTTCCTTTTCATTTCCGGTCTTCGGGCGAAGGTCTTCAATATAATATGGATTCGGCAGAAAACGCACGTCAAATACAAGATCCGCGTCATTTGGAATCCCATATTTAAAGCCAAACGAAACAATCGTCAGGTAGAGATTCTTATACTCCTGATTATCCACAAAGATTTTCTGTAATTCCTGCTTCAGTTCTCTCGTAAGCAGAAGACTTGTGTCGATAATATAATCCGCCTTCTTCTTAATCGGCTGCAGGATTCCTCTCTCTTTTTCCAGACCTTCCCATATATTTCCATGAGCTGCAAGCGGATGTGTCCGTCTCGTCTCCTTATAACGTTTCACGAGCACTGTATCACTGGAATCCAGAAATAACATTTCATAGGAGATGTCTTGAAGCAGCTTCTCCATCTCCGTAAAGTTATGTCCGCCTCTAATATCAATCCCAAGCGCTACTTTATTAAATTCCTGGCTCGGAACTTTGAACAGTTCCAAAAGCTTCGGAAGCAACGCTACCGGAAGGTTATCAATACAAAAATATCCCACATCTTCCAGCATTTTAAGCGCCGAGCTTTTCCCGGCGCCGGACATTCCGGTTACAATTACAAATCTCATCTTAGAAATCCCCCAGTTTTTTCACCTCCGGTTCAAGTGGTACGCCGAATTTTGCCTCCACTCTATCCGAAACCTCTCTCATTAGTTCCACGACATCTCTCGCTGTCGCATGGTTTTTATTAATCACAAAACCACAGTGCTTTTCTGAAATCTGCGCTCCGCCCACTGTGAATCCGCGAAGTCCGGCATCCTGAATCAGTTTCCCTGCAAAATATCCCTCCGGACGTTTGAACGTGCTTCCTGCACTCGGATATTCTAATGGCTGTTTCGTAGTTCTTCTTTCTGTCAAATCATCCATCGTTGCACGAATCTCTTCCGGATTGCCTTTCTCTAACCGGATTACCGCCTCAAGCGCAATGTATCCTTTTTTCCCTATCACGCTTGTCCGATATCCCAAGTCCAGTTCTTCTTTTTTTAGAATCAGTACCTCTCCATCCGGCGTCAAAGCCGTTACCTCTTCCAATACGTCCTTCATCTCTCCGCCGTAGGCTCCCGCATTCATCATAACCGCCCCGCCAAGAGTTCCCGGAATACCGGAAGCAAATTCAAAGCCTGTCAGTTCCTGACGAAGCGCTTCCCCTGCAATCTTCGATAAAAGCGCTCCCACCTGGGCGCGGATACACGTTCCCTCCACTTCAATCTTATTCATATACTTACCGAGATGAATCATCACGCCTCTAAAACCTGTATCGCTTACGAGAAGATTGCTTCCATTTCCTAATATATAAAACGGAACGTTCTGCTCCTTGCACAGCGTGAGAACTCCTTGAATCTCTTCTATATTCTTCGGAAGGACGAAATAATCGCTCGGTCCGCCAATGCGGAATGTCGTATGCTTCTCCATCGGCTCATCGATGAGTACCGATTCCTGACCCATGATATCAATCAATCGTTCATAAAATTCTTTCTGCATGTTCGTCTCCTATCTTCTTTCATATTTCTCGTTCATCATACACTAATATACTAACATATGCAATGAACTCTTGCAAATTCATAAGAAATACGGTATATTAAAAATGTTATCTATTTTTATTTTATTAACAAGAAGGAGTGAACAAACAAGTGGACTCGAGTGTCGCCACGCAGATTATTATTCTAATCATTTTATTAATTTTTTCGGGATTATTTTCCTCAGCGGAGACTTCGCTGACAACGGTGAATAAAATCCGAATGCGTTCTTTGGCAGAGGACGGTAACAAACGTGCAAAGAAGGTTATTGCCATAACCGAGGATTCCGGTAAGATGTTAAGCGCCATCTTAATTGGTAACAACATCGTAAACCTGTCTGCATCTTCCATCACAACAAGTATTGCTTATATGTTCGGAGGTTCTGCAGTCGCTGCCGCAACCGGAATTATTACTTTATTAATCTTAATATTCGGTGAGATTTCTCCTAAGACTCTCGCAACTATCCATTCGGAAAAACTTGCATTACTGTATGCGTATCCGATTGATTTCCTGATGAAGATTATGACGCCGTTCATTTTCATCATTAACAATTTATCGAGAGTTGTGCTCTTCATCCTTCGTGTGGACCCGAATGCAAAACCGGATGCCATGACGGAGAGTGAACTTCGTACTATCGTAGATGTGAGCCATGAAGACGGAGTGATTGAATCCGAAGAGAAAGAAATGATTTACAATGTGTTCGACATGGGTGACGCCAAGGCGAAAGACGTCATGGTACCGAGAGTACATATGACCTTTGCCGATGTAAATAGCACATACGAAGAGTTGATAGACATTTTCCGCGAGGATAAATTCACAAGGCTTCCGGTATACGAAGAGACAACGGACAATGTAATCGGAACCATCAACATGAAGGACCTGCTTCTGTTTGATAACAAAAAGGAATTTCATATTCGCGATATTCTGCGTGAAGCTTACTTTACTTATGAATATAAGAGCATTTCCGAACTGCTGGTCGAGATGCGTGAGGCTTCATTCAATATAGCTATCGTATTGGACGAGTACGGCGAGACAGCCGGTCTTATCACTTTGGAGGACCTTCTGGAAGAAATCGTCGGAGAGATTCGTGACGAATACGATGAAAATGAAGAAGAAGATTTCAAAGAAATCAATAAATTTGAATATGTCGTAGAAGGTTCTACGAATCTGGATGACTTGAATGATGAACTCGATACGAAGTTGAAATCCGAGGATTATGATTCCCTCGGCGGTTTCATCATCGAGCGTCTCGACCGTCTTCCGGAACTTCATGACGAAGTTACCACAACCGACGGAATCCGGCTTGTGGTCGAATCCCTGGACAAGAACCGAGTAGAAAAAGTACATATTTATCTGCCGGACAACTTCTACGACGAAGAGAAAGAAGACAATTAGTTTTATTAAAAACTCTTCTATAATCCAAGCAAAAGCAAAGATTATAGAAGAGTCTTTTTTTCTTCTATGATTCTATAACATCCTCGTCACAATCGTCTTCTTCATCGTCTCCATCCACTTCATCATCCTCTTCTTCTCCCGTAAGGCGTAAGATGTCGTTGACTTCGTCTTCCGTCAATTCCATATAAGCCGCAAGCTCATCCAAAGCCGGCTTTCTCTGAAGTTCTTCTGTAAGGTTCTTCACGCATTCATTCAGATATTCCACTTTTTCAATCATTTTTCTATCGTGGCTCTTTACCTCTTCATTCTCTTCCAGAAGCATCTGCATCGCCTGACGAATGTTCGCAAGAATCTGCTGCTCACTCAAAACCTCCGGTTCCAGAGACATCATAAGACCCACATTCCCTTCCTGAATCAAATCCTCCAGCATACACTCTTCATTATAGAGTTCAACGGCGATATCCACCACTTTCGGAGAATAGTATTTCAATTTCTCTTCCGCTTTGTTCTGTGGCCGCAATTTAGAAATTTCTTCCAGATACTCTTCTACATACATCCGCTCCTGTGGGGAAAGCTTTTCCTCTTTTTCTTCCTCGGTGAGAACTGTTCCTCCCTTTTTCTCATATCCAACGACGGCAATTCTCTGTGTCAGAAGATAATCGCATACGAGAGCCATCTGTTCTTCTGATAACTGGTCCTCTTCAAAATACTTCTCCACATCTTCCGTTGTCAACATATGATTCTTTTCATTGCCAAGTTCTACAATACCGCTTAGTTTCTCTCGAAACTGTAGTTTTCCGCCCATAATTTTTCTTCTCCTGTTTTTTAATTTTTATCGTTTAACTCACAATAATTGTCGGATAACCCGCCATCTTCAGACGCCGTTCCATATCCACAGCCTCCTGCAGCATAGGGTAATCTCCCACCTGTACCCGGAAAAATCCATTTCCTTCCTCAAGAAAAACCGGATAATCCTGAGCAATCAGCTCGTTCAGCAGCTCTTCGGCATATCTTCTGTTCCTGTATGCCCCAACCTGTACCCGATACTGCATGTTCCCATTCTCTCCCGGTCTTCGCAGCGTGTCCATAATGCCATCCGCAATCGCACCTGCGATATCATAAAAATTATCATCAAATAACTGGTTATCAATATCCGAATTAATAAACCCAACTTCCACAAGTACCGCCGGCATCTTTGTCCGCTTCAAGACAACGAGATTCGGTCTTGCCTTTACGCCGAGATTGACGAAGCCGACACTCTCCAATTGTTGATTCATATTCTGTGCCATCTCGTATTTGACTCCGGACAAATCATATACAAGACTTTCCACCCCGGACACCTGATTGTCTACCGGATAGGAGTTCCGATGAATGGAAACGAAATAATCCACTCCCGCCTCATTTGCCTCCATCGCTTTTTGGAATGGTGATTCATACACATCCGTCGTTCTTGTATATTCTACATCGAATCCATGATTTTGCAGAATCTCTCCAACTGCAAGCGTAAGTCGAAGCGCATCTTCTGCTTCCTGCCTTCCCTGATACACGGCTCCCGGATCGGTAGAACCGTGACCCGCATCCAACATAATTGAATATGGCATATTTTACTCTTCCTTTCTGAATCTATACTATCAAAATATGCCTTTGGGGATGCAAATGTGATTTCTCCTCTACAGGGAAATCTTTCCCAGCACTTCTCCTATCGGTTCCTGAATACAGAGGTCTGCCTGACTGTCCCTCGACGTTGCGCTCTTATTAATCACAACCAGATATTTCCCACGAAAATAATCGATGAAGCTTGCCGCCGGATAAACAACAAGGGAAGTTCCTCCAATAATCAACATATCCGCCTGGCTGATTGCCCGAATCGATTTCTGAATCGTCAAGTTATCCAGACTCTCTTCATAGAGAACAACATCCGGTTTAATCACACCGCCACACTCGCATCGCGGAATTCCTTCCGCCTGTTTTACATAAGCGGCATCGTAGAATTTTCCACACTCCTGGCAATAATTCCGGTGAATACTTCCATGAAGCTCCAACACTTCCTTACTTCCTGCCATCTGATGCAGTCCATCAATGTTCTGTGTGATAACTGCTGTCAGTTTCCCTGCCTGTTCCAATTCTGCAAGCTTCAAATGCGCTGCATTTGGTTTGGCATCCAGAAACATCATTTTGTTCTTATAGAAATCATAAAATAACTCCGGTTTCTTCACGAAAAACGTATGACTTACCACCTGTTCCGGCGGATACTGATATTGTTCATTGTAGAGCCCGTCGCTGCTTCTGAAATCCGGAATATGACTTTCCGTAGAAACACCTGCCCCTCCGAAAAATACAATCCTCTTGCTCTCATCAATCATCCGCTGCAATTCCTGCTGTTTCTCCATAACGCTTCCTCCTTCCCGATTTTCTCGTTTCCTCTTCGATTAGCGTTCTTCCTCTTCGATAGTCTCTATCGCACATGTACGGTACGAATGACCTTCCAGGTTCTTCCATGTATACACACCATTCTCTATCACCATATAACTGTGCTCCGATTCTTCTTTCGGGATAGATACCGACCCCGGATTCATATAGAAATAATCTCCGATTCTCTCAAATGCCGGCACATGAAAATGCCCGTTCAACAGAATATCCCCCGCTTTCAGCATCGGAAGATTCTCCTTATTTATCTTATGTCCATGTGTAGCAAAAATCATACGATTGTCCAGATAAAATATCGCATACTCTGCCAGAATCGGAAATTCCAGCACCATCTGGTCTACATCGCAATCACAATTACCTCGAACGCAAAGCAGTTCTTCTTTCCTCTCATTCAACATCTGAATGACCGCCTTGGGATTGTAATCTTTCGGCAAATCATTTCTTGGACCATGATATAGAATATCCCCCAAAATCAAAAGTTTATCTGCCTTTTCTCTTTGATATGCTTCTATCATCTGTCTACAATAATATTCAGAACCATGTATATCGGATGCAACCATTAATTTCATATGTTTTCTTCCTTTCTACTACAAAAATATTCACTTCTGCTTTTCCTTTTATTCTAACAGAAGCTTTTAACTAAGTCTATTCCAAAATCTTTCGGCACTTTTCTACTTATTGCTTTTTCATGTTCGTTTGAAGTTCTGCGAGATACTTCCCACTACCTCTTTCCTTCCATCGTCTGTTTAATAATGCTTTGCATTACATCCTCGCTTAACATTCCCGACACATATCCATATACATTCCCATCGCGGTCAATCATAAATGTTGTCGGAAAAGAAGAAATTCCATATGCTTCAAATATCTCTCCTGTCGTATCCATTAAAACCGGATATGTATATCCATTTTCTTCCAAGAAACTTTTAATTTCTTCTTCAGAACTTTCTCCGCTGATATTCGGAGATGCTATCCCCAATACAACCAACGCATCTTCCCCTTCTGTATCATACGTTTCATAAATTTTCTGGATATCCGGCATCTCCGCTTTGCAAGGTGGACACCACGTTGCCCAGAAGTTCAGAAATACAGTCTTTCCTTTATAATCTGATAATCTATGTTCCTTTCCATACTGATCTGTTAATGCAAAATCAATCGCCGGAACTATCTCCTTATTCTTCGTTTCTTCTTCCTTCTCTATCTTCCCTACACTATTTGATGAATTTTCTGTTTTTTCTTTTTCCTCTTTTCCAGTTCCGGATTCTGTCTGTGTTCCGGAAATTTTTGATAAATATCCGGTCACTGCATTCATTTTTCCGGTAAACATCAAAACTCCCATCAAAATCATAAGAATTCCTCCGATTTTCACCGTATACTTTACAACTTTCATATGATTTTTGAAGAATTCTAAAACCGTCGTTGTAAAAACCCCCACCGCAAGGAACGGAAGCACAAACCCCAACGTATATACTCCAATGAGTGCAAATCCCATGACTTTTGTAGATGCAGAAGCCGCCATAAGAAGCACGCTTGCCAGAGCAGGACCTACACATGGTGTCCATGCAAAACTAAACGTAAATCCCATAATAAGAGCAGTAATCGGTGACATCACTATCGTATCCATATGAAATGGAAGTCTTCGTTCCTTCCCAAGAACCTTGCTCTGTCCAAAAAAACCAAGCTGATACATTCCAAATATTACAACAAGAATTCCTCCAACTCTTGCAAAAAGCATCTGATTCTGCTTAAAAAATCCTGCGGCTGCTGACACTCCAAAGCCTAATACAAAGAAGGCAAAGCTCACACCTACCACAAAACATAAGGTATGAATCATCACCTTGCTTCTTTGATAATGAATTTTACCATCCTCTCCTCTTACTCCTGTTCCACCAGATAAATATCCTATATAAAGCGGAATCAACGGTAACACACAAGGAGAAAAAAAACTTAATAACCCTTGGAAAAATACAGTCAATGCCGGAACACTAACATCTATGGAAAATCCCATACGACCTCCTCCTTTCATGATTCATAGAAACATTTGTTCTTCCATCATATCATAACGCAAACATTTCCGTCTATCATCTTTTCATTTTCTATTTACAAAACAAAAAAACCATATTATTATGATTCTAAATTTACGCAAAAGAAAGCGAGGTATTTATTATGAAAACAACAGCTTCTAATGAAAATAAACGTGATTTTTCTCAATTGGGATTCCAGCTATTTTTCATTGCTTTAGGTATCATGGCTGTACAAATCATAAGCGCTTATGTGATAACCACTGTTGCCCCTGGTCTTACAGAAAATTATAGCCTTTACTTTTTAGCCAATATGCTTCCATACTATTTTCTTGGAATTCCTACGATTCTTTATTTGATTAAGCGCCAAACATCTGCTCCTGCTTCGAAGCATTCCCTTCGTTTCAGGCAATGGTTTGCAGCCTTTTGTATCTCTTATAGTTTAATGTATCTCAGCAATTTCTTCGGTCTTTTTATAACACAGATTATTGGAAAAATAAAAGGAAGCCCTGTTGAAAATGTTATCGAAAAAGTTGCTTTAGACCTAAATCCATTTGCAGCCATACTTTGTATGGTCATTTTAGCTCCTATTTTTGAAGAACTGTTATTCCGTAAATTTATCATCGATAAAACTGCAAAATACGGGGAAGGAATTGCTATTTTCATCTCCGCATTTTCTTTCGGTCTATTCCACGGAAATTTGAATCAGTTTGTTTATGCCTTTTCTTTAGGCTTATTCTGGGGATTTATCTATGTCAAAACCCGTAAAATAAAATACACCATATGTATCCATATGGTGATTAACTTCATGGGCAGTGTCCTCTCTACCTTTCTGGTTCAGTCAGAATTTTTTAAAGCATTCTCTGCACTTTCTAATCCGGCAGACCTTCATCAAGTACTGCCCCTTATTTCTGAACATGCTGCAGGAATTATTGTCTATTTTATTTATACAATCTTTTTGTTGATTCTTGTCGTAGCCGGAATCATTCTTCTTTGTGTAAATCATAAGAAAATACAACTTCAATCTGGAGAAATTGTGATTCCAAAAGGCAAAAGAGTTCAAACAATCCTCTTAAATGCCGGGATGCTATTCCACATCATATTCTGGGGAATACAAATCATTGCCCAGTTATGGAACTAAGAAATTTATATTTTAAATTCCTTCACATCCAAATTCCGGAATGAAGCTTTCCGATGCCGTTTCTCCTTCTTGGATAAATGCATACTCTACGCCAAGATTCATCGCATAGTCAATCAAACGATCATATTCCCGTTCTGTAACCTTCCGGTTTAGTTCGGGAATATCTTTTACCTGTGGAAGCGGTGTATATTGATTCATTAAACTAAGATATACACGGTCTCCATATGTCTCATAGACATACTTCACAACTTTCTTTGCATTTTTCAAATGATTCGGTAACAAAAGATGGCGCACAATGACACCCTTTCTCATCATGCCATCCTCATCTAAGGTTACTTTCTTCGTTTGTCTCACCATCTCCTCCAGCGCTTTCTTCGCAATCTCCGGATAATCGGGCGCTTTGGAATATTTCGCTGCCAAATCCTGCTCCATATATTTAAAATCCGTCAAATAAATATCCACAATTTCTTCCAGAAGTTGAAGCGTTTCCACCTTCTCATAACCGCTGCAATTATATACGATTGGAAGCGAAAGCCCTTGTTTTCTTGCCAATTGTACCGCTTGAATAATCTCCGGTGTATAATGTGTTGGAGTTACCAGATTAATATTGTGTACGCCTTTTTCTGCAAGCTCCAGAAAAATCTCTGCCAACCTTTCCACGGTAATTCTCTTCCCGCGTTCTGCATGAGCAATCTCATAGTTCTGACAATAAACACACCGTAAAGAACATCCGCTGAAAAATACTGTGCCAGATCCATTCTCTCCGGAAATGCATGGTTCTTCCCACATATGAAGCGCGGCCCTCGCACCGATGATTCCAAAACCTGCGACTCCACATACCCCCGTCTCTCCTTCTTCACGATTCACTCTACAATTTCTCGGACACAATGTACATTCTTGCATATTCTTCATTCCTCTTCCTACACTCAAAGTTGCAACGTTCTTAACAATTTCCTTCTACTCCAACAAGAATTCCTCCACGCTCTGCGTAATAGCTACAAAGTCCTCTTGCCTCATACATGCAAACGTCACTCCCCGGATACTTCTCTTCAATCATCACCTTTAATTTTTCCGCAAGAGAATGATTCTCCACATGATTAATTCTTACTTTCCCTTTTCGAAATCCAATTCGTTGAATCTCCTCAAGAAACGTTGCAATCACTTTCTTCTCACCACGACATTTTGCAAAAGGCTCCAATGTTCCTTCCACACTCGCTGTTCCAAGCACGCTGATCCCTAATGCTCCTGCTGCCGTTGCCACTACTTTACTTACTCTACCATTCTGCACCAGATTATGTAAAGACTTTAGTGCAAAAAACAACCGTGTTTGTTTTAAATACGTTTCCCCAAAAGTAACTACTTCTTCAAAACTTTTCCCTTCTTTGTCTAATTCCACCAACTTTTCCATCAAAAGCAACAACTCCGGTCCTGCACTTAACGTGTCAAACACGTGAATTTTCACATTTGGATGTGCCTGTTCGTACATTTCTTTCGCAACAAGCGCTGAATTATAGGTTCCTGAAAGCGTACTTGTCAACGTTCCTACATAAATCACGTCCGCCCCTTCAAATGCATCTAACCATCTCTCTATACTTGGACATGCCGTACATGATTTTCCCTTATATTCTGATAAATCTCTTGTCATCCCTTGAACATCCAGATTCTTGTCATCTATATAATCTTTTAAATCTGTCGAGATTGTAAGTGGTACCGATATGAAATCCACTCCTTCCATATGAAATATATCACTACTGGAATCTGCAATAAATCTTGCCATATTATCAATTCTCCTCACACTATATTTTCCTCAATACCTGTTATTGTATTTCATACTTGGACATGATACAATTTACAAAACCCTTCTTTTTGTAAGGAAATAATTTCAAAATCACTATAAGGATGATAAAATATGAGCACAATGATGGATTGTTCTAATAACAAATATAAAACAAATCAAAAAACCGAAAGATCCCAATTCACTCGCATGTGTATCGGAGAATCTATTATAGAATTAATGCAAACAAACGGTATTCACAAATTAAGTATCTCCGCAATTGCTAAAAAAGCCGGCGTTTCCCGCATGACCTTTTACTACTATTACAATTCGATTGAAGATGCACTTACAGATTATATGAAGGAAATCGTTACTACCTATTTGAATACAAGAAAAAATACTCCTGAACTTGGTAATTTTCAGGAGTACTCTCATCTCGTCTTTTCTTTAAAATTTTTTGATCAGTATGAAGCTTTCTTCCTAACCATGTCACACAACGGTCTCCATTCCATTCTCATGGACGGAATCAACGAATTCATGCTTTCATACTTGCCAAAAGAAACTGTAAAATCTCTTTACGATGTCTACTATTATGCAGGCGGTCTTCTCAACACCTTCTTGAAATGGGAAGAAAACGGGAAGAAAGAAAGTGCAGAAGAAGTTGCAAAGCTCCTCTGTGAGCACACAAAGTCTTAACGTATTCACATTTTTCTACGCTTTTTGTTTCTTTTTCCACAATTCCATCGTTTTATTTGCAACATATCCACATGCAATACCAAGTAATACCCCACCGAGTACATCTGTTGGGTAATGTACATAAAAATACATTCTTGATACTGCAATGAAAATTGCAAGGATAAGCGCCGGTATCCCCAGTCTTTTCTCTCCTGCAAACCAAAGCGCCGCTACCGTTGCAAACGACGCTGCCGTATGCCCAGATGGAAACGAGAAATCTCTCGGCGCACGAATCAAAAGCTCGATTGCAGTATTCACATCATATGGACGAACTCTTGCAACCATCGGCTTCAAAATCAAGTTACACGTAATTACATCCAAAATCAAAGCTCCTGCTACCACCATGCCTGCTTTTCTTGTTCTAGGAATGAGCAGTAATATTACCGCCAACAAAATCCATATAAAACCTGCATCGCCAAGACTTGATGCCACCTTCATAATCCATGTCAAAATCGTATTGTGCAAGGTTTGAAAAAAATCTAAAATTTCAAATTCAAATGCCATCTTCGACTCACTCCAATCTTTACTTTCTATCTATTCTCCCTAGATTATAGCAAAAATGAGTGTTCGTCAACCTTTATTTACAGCCTTTGAATCGCATCCATCGCCAGTTTTGATCTCTGGCATTCTTTCGCATCAAATGTAACTTGCCAGCAAAGCGGACTTCCTTTCATATATTCTGATGCATAGCTAAGTCCGTTCGTTCTCTCATCCAGCATCGGACGATCAATTTGATTAATATCGCCTAATAAGATAATTTTTGTACCTTTTCCGGCTCTCGTTATAATTCCTTTCACTTGATTCGGCGTCATATTCTGTGCTTCATCAATGATCAAATATGTCTTAACAATAGAACGACCACGAATGTAATTTAATGCTTCCGTCTGAATCAATCCTCGATCAAAAATCTCTTCTATTTTCCCTTGAAGTTCTCTCTCATCTGCATATCGTTCTGCTTCGTTTGAATCGATTAATTGCTCTAAATTATCCCAAATCGGACGCATAAGCGGCGAGATTTTTTCTTGCTCTGTTCCTGGCAAGAATCCAATTTCCGCATCAAACTGAGCATTTGGTCGGCAGACAAGAATTCGACGATATTCTCCTGTCGGATTATTTAATACCTTTTCTAATCCAACTGCTAAAGCATAGAATGTTTTACTCGTTCCAGCCATTCCCTTCAAAATCACAAGTGGCGCTTTCTCTGCAGATTGCATCAAAGCTTCCTGTGCAAAATACTGCCCTGTATTTTGCGGTGTGATTCCATATGGTTGTGCTTTGGAATACTCTAATTTGCGAATTACATTTCCTTCCACCCTTCCAAGCTGGGTTTTCTTGGTCGATTGATCCGCTTTTAAAACCAGAAACTGATTTTCTTCCAATATTACAGATTTGTGCTCTCCCGCTTCATTGACCATATACACTTCTTCAACCGGAATTCCCTTTTTCTTAAAATCTTTAAAACACTCTTCCGGAACATACACTTCTTGTCGTCCCGTATATTGTCCTTCAAAATCTGTCACTTGCTCTGTTGTAAAATCTTCTGCCAAAATTCCAAGCAACTGTGCTTTCACACGTAACAATAAATCTTTTGTTACAAGAATTACTTGCTCTGTCCCGGATTCTTTTAATCCCTTGCAGACTTTTAAAATGCGATTGTCTCCCTTGTCTTCCGGCAAATCTTTCGGCAGCTCTACGTCTACGAAGTTTTTCTCGATTCGCAAAATCCCTTGATTTTCCAGCTCTATCCCCTCTAACAAATCTCCCTTTAATCGCAGTGTTTCTAAAGCGCGTATCACTTTTCTTGCATGAAATCCAGCTTCTCCATCTGCCTTTTTCAATCGGTCTAACTCTTCCAACACAACCATCGGAATCACAATTCGATTCTCTTCAAAGCAAGTAAAAGCCTCCGGTGCCTGAATCAAAATATTTGTATCAATCACATATGTTTTTCTCATGCTTTATCCTCTTTTCTGTACGAACAAATCCTTTCTTTTTGTCAAAAGGAAACCTGCTACCAACGCTGTAAAAGGAGCGACTGTTACTAATCCGAAACTTCCCACTACCGTATCCAGCAGTTCTGCTGCTACGTATTTATAATTCAAAATGTGTGAAACCGGCGTACCCTGTGCCATAAATACCATAATCAACGTAATACAACTTCCAGAATATGCTAATAATAAAGTAGTAGTCATCGTTCCCATTGCTGCACGCCCGACATTCATTCCTGATTTTGTTGCTTCCCACCAACTAAGATCCGGTTTCTTTTCTATCACTTCATACACTGCAGATGTAATGTCTACCGACAAATCCATCATAGCACCGGATGCTCCGATAAAAATACTGCTCATAAAGATTTGCGTCAAATCCAAATGCTGAAATCCACTATACAAAAGAGATTCTGAATCCGGCATCACAGCTCCATTAATCTGGAATAAATCCGTAAATATCATTCCCAAAACACATGTCGTTAAAATTCCCAGTAACGATCCTAATGAAGCAGTACATGTCCTTCGGTCAAATCCATACACAAAAAAAATGATGACTACCGTCAAAAATATCGTGATAAAAATCCCTGTCCAGATTGGGGAATATCCTTTTAAATAGGTAGGAACTAAGATTTTCCATATCGTCAAAACAGTAATGACAAACGAAAAAATTGCCAGAAATCCGTTTTTCCCGGCTACTACCACTAATAGAATTGCAAAAGCAAGCAATAATAACACTTCTTTATCTAAACGATAATGATCAGACATTACCACCGATGTTACTTGTTCACCTTGGCAGCTTATGGTAATCAAAGCTTTATCTCCTACTTTATAGATTTTATCTTTTTCTAAAGAACCACTTAAAAAGTTCACCCCTTCTACTTCCTGTCCTTTGAATTTCCCTTTTAGCACCTTCAATGTACAAGATTGTTCTCCCGATTGTATCAAACCGGAACTTTTGATTTTGGAATTATCAATCTGTTTCACTTCTCCAACGGTTCGCTCCATCCCCTGATAAATTAAGGCATCCTCATAGCCTGTTGGAATGACTATCAGAATGCCTGTCAATACAATACCTATCAGAATCATTCGGAGCGTTGCTTTCTGTTTACTGAAAAAAACGCGTCTCATATTTTCTATTTCACTTCTGTTAATTCTGCTAATTTTTTATAAATATCTGTGTTGTCATAGTAACCGTCAAATTTTTCTGCACCGACGCCCTGTACAAGCACTTCTACCGGAAGACCTGTATGTGCGTAAGAACCAAAGTTTACTCCACTTTTATTATTCAAAATATGTGTAATTGTAACTGTCAATGGTTCGTAGCTTCCGTATTTTACATATTCATCCTGTGAAAATTCTTCTTCTTCACCGGTTCTCGTCATAGTTGTCTGATATGCTTCTTTTAACTTGTCATACTCATATTGCGTCATAGCAAGAGAACCGTCATCCTCTGATTCCGGATGTTTATCCGCACTGTCTTTCTGCCGTGACTGCTCATCTGTTATTTCCGGCGCTTTTAATCCGAAAAGCTCTGTCACATCTTTCATGACATCATCGAAACTTGTTTTGTTCTTTTTATAATTTTCTACATAATCAGAATCAAATTTTGCATAAGAAATTTTCTGATTATTGAAATTTGTTAAGAACGTATCGTAATCTGTTCCCGCATATCCAAGCGTAAGACCACCCGTTTCATGGTCCCCTGTTACAAGAATTAATGTCTCATCCGGATGTTCCTCATAAAATTCCACTGCTTCTTTTACTGCATTGTCTAAGGCAATCGTATCCGAAATTGTAGCTGCCGCATCGTTTGCATGACAAGCCCAGTCGATTTTCCCCCCTTCTACCATCATGAAAAATCCTTTGTCATTGTCAAGCATTTCAATTCCTTTATCTACATAGTCTGCCAAAGCCCATTCGCCTTCTTTTAAGTCCATGTCATACGCCATAGCATCACTATCTGCCAAATGCTCATCAATGACAATGCTCTTTCCATCCTTTTTTGTTAACTTCTCCGCTTCAGCCTGTGTTTTCACTACGTTATAGCCTTCTTTTTCTGCTAACTCATATAAGTCTTTTTGATCTTCATTTTCTCCTTTTGGACTTAAAAGAGCTCCACCCGCAAAATAATCAAAATCACTTGCAATCATTTCTTGTCCTATTTCATAATAACTATTTCTGGATGCCTGATGTGCATAGAAAGCTGCAGGCGTAGCATGGTTAATATTGACGCTGGAAACCACACCCACTTTATAGTCTTTCTGTTCTTTTAATTTTTCTGCAATCGTTTCATATTGATCTTTAAAATCCAAACTTACATTAATACTTCCACTCCAAGTTTTATGACCTGTTGCAATGGATGTAGCTGTAGATGCAGAATCCGGTGCGAATGATGTACTATCATAAGTCTGCGCAGAACCTGCGATTGGAAAATCCATCATCGTAAGATGATTTTCATTCTCTAACGCTGTTTTCTCTTCCCCTTCTACAGTCACTTTTTCTCCATTTTTCTTAGATTCATTTGCACTTACAAAGTAATTGGTGAGCTGTATTTGCGGATAACTCATTCCATCTCCAACAAATAGGAACACATATTTGGGAGCTTTTTTCTCAGTACTTGCTGCTTTTACCTCTTGATTTTCTGTTTGAGAACTCTGACTTCCGCAACCTACTAAGGCTCCGGATGCCAACATTCCTGCCATAAGAATGCATAGAAATTTCCTTTTCATATTTTCCTCCTTTATACTGCTTCTTGCATATCCCAGTATAAAGAAAAGATTTCATGTACTCTATCTTACTTTCTTTAAATTTATATAAAAATCATGTTAAAAACTTCTCGCGACTGTAAAATTTAAGAATCTTTTCTACAAAATATCAATATATTCCCCATTTAACGCTTTATTCATACTTCTTACTGCACAAAACTTTCCACACATAGAACAACTGTCATCCTGTTCCGGTGCACGTTCTTCCCGAATTCTTTTCGCTGTTTCCGGATCAATCGCGCATTCCCATTGCTTTTCCCAATCAAATGTTCTTCTTGCATCTGCCATAGCATCATCTAAATCTCTTGCATGAGGTACTTTCTTTGCAATATCTGCTGCATGCGCCGCTATTTTGGAAGCAATAATTCCTTGCTTTACATCTTCCACATTCGGAAGAGCCAAATGTTCTGCCGGTGTTACATAACACAAAAACGCCGCTCCGGATGCTGCCGCAATCGATCCGCCAATCGCAGATGTGATATGATCATAGCCCGGCGCAATATCTGTGACGATTGGTCCAAGAACATAAAACGGCGCTCCCATGCAAATTGTTTGTTGCAATTTCATATTCGCTTCAATCTGATCCATCGGCATATGACCAGGTCCTTCCACCATAACCTGTACATCTTTTGCCCATGCACGTTTTGTTAATTCTCCAAGGCGAACTAACTCTTCGATCTGACAGACGTCACTTCCGTCTGCAAGACAGCCCGGCCTACATGCATCTCCTAATGAAACTGTCACATCATACTCTCTACAAATATCTAAAATCTCATCAAAGTATTCATAAAACGGATTTTCTTCTCCTGTCATACTCATCCAAGCAAACACAAGAGAACCTCCACGGGATACAATGTTCATTTTTCTATGATGTTTCTTAATTTGTTCAATTGTTTTTCTTGTAATTCCACAATGTAATGTTACGAAATCCACTCCATCTTCTGCATGTAATCGAATCACATCAATAAAGTCTTTCGCTGTTAATGTTGCCAAATCTCTTTGATAATGAATGACACTATCATATACCGGTACAGTCCCTATCATAGCCGGACATTCCTGTACTAATTTTTGGCGAAATGGCTGTGTATTCCCGTGTGAAGAAAGATCCATAATCGCCTCAGCTCCCATATTGACAGCCGCCATTACCTTCTGCATTTCAATATCATAGTCTTTGCAATCCCTGGAAACACCTAAATTCACATTGATTTTCGTTCTCAACATAGAACCTACTCCATTCGGTTCCAAACAAGTATGTAATTTGTTCGCACAGATTGCAACTTGTCCTTTCGCAACAAGCTCACGAATTTCTTCTTCTGTGCGATATTCTTTTTTTGCCACCTGTTTCATTTCCGGTGTAATGATTCCTTTTTTTGCTGCTTCCATTTGTGTTGTGTAATTTCTCATATCTTTGATCCTTTCTTAAAAATTATGCCTCTTTTGAAAAATAATCTGTTAAATTAAAATTATGCTGCATAGGTCCGGAACCTTTCCCCAAATCCAACATTGCCGCAAGTGCCCCCGATATATATTCCTTCGCCCGCTTTACGGATTCTTCTAAGGAAAATCCTTTCGCCAAATTTGATGCAATCGCAGAAGATAATGTACAGCCTGTTCCATGTGTATTGGGATTCTCAATACATACGCCTTGAAACCATTGAAACTCTTCTTTCGCATAAAGCAAATCCTTCGCTCTATCTCGACCATGCCCTCCCTTCAAAAGAACTGCACACTCATAAGCTGTATAAATTCTTTTGGCAGCATATTTCATGTCCTCTTCGTCAGAAATCTTACAATCCGCTAAAATCTCCGCTTCTGGAATATTCGGTGTTACAAGTGTTGCCAACGGTAACAATTCCTGACATAAGTTTGTAACAGCCTGACTTTTTATCAGCCTTGAACCACTTGTAGCTACCATAACCGGATCTACTACAATATTGTTTGCTTGGTATTTTTTTAATGTTTCCGCAATGACATGAATCAATTCCGCCGATGAAACCATTCCGATTTTCACCGCATCAGGATAAATATCTTCAAATATCGCATCTAACTGTTGTCTTAGAAAATCCGGTGAAGTTTCTTCAATTCCCCGGACTCCGGTCGTATTTTGTGCCGTAAGCGCTGTAATCGCACACATGGCATACACACCATTCATCGTCATAGTCTTAAGATCTGCTTGAATACCTGCGCCTCCGCAAGAATCGCTCCCTGCAATTGATAATGCTGTTCTCATAGGATTCCTCCTTTCACTCACAAAGTATTTTTCATATTCCAAGTTTTTGTGCCATACTTTCTCTGATTTCTTCTGCTGCCTTCTTCGGATTATCTGCTTTCATAACTGCGGAAACTACGCAGATTCCAGCAATTGGAATATTTTGTAATACATCAATATTTTCTGCCTGTAATCCGCCAATCGCATTCACCGGTATCGGAACCGCATTACAAATATCCTGCAATGTTTCTGTTGATGTCAATATTGTTTTGACCTTTGTTGTTGTCGGATAAATTGCTCCTACTCCTAAATAGTCTGCGCCTTGTTCATATGCTTCTTTGGCCTGTTCTACTGTTTTTGCTGTAGCTCCAATAATTTTTCCTGCTCCAAATAACTTTCTAGCTATTCCAATCGGTAAATCACTTTGCCCCAAATGCACACCTTCCGCATCAATTGCCATTGCCACATCTAAACGATCGTCTATCACAAGAGGCACCTGATACTTTTTCGTCAACTGATGTACCTTCTCCGCTAATTTCAAATATTCTCTTGTTGTTTTCTCTTTTTCTCTCAGCTGGAGAATCGTTGCTCCTCCTTGCAAAGCTCCTTCTATTCTTTTCAGAAATTCTTCATCTCCCATTCCCGTACTATCTGTGATTACATAAAGTTTTAAATTCATGTTCTTCAACTTCTACCACCTCTTCTTTCAAAAGTTTTTGAATTTCATCTTCCTTACATCTCGATAACGCATCTAATAAATAGGCTTGAAAACTTCCAGATCCTTTCTCTGTTTCCGCCAATTCTCCACAAATTCCCAGCACCGCACAAGCAGTTTCCGGCGCTTCTATCCCTTGACTTACTGACAAACAACAGGCACAAATTGCACCAAGCATACAACCGGTTCCTGTAATTGTCGCCAACTGAGGCGAACCATTTTGAATCTGTATGAGTTTCTTTCCATCTGTAATAAAATCTACCTTTCCACTTACAAGTACCATCGTGTGATATGTATATGCTACCGAAATCGCTGCGTAAGCTGCCTGCTTGGTTTCCAGATTCTTTTCCGCATCCACTCCATTTGCATAATAGTCCTTTTGATACAATGCTTGAATCTCTGATGCATTTCCTTTTACGACGGTAACATGGACCATTTGCAATATCTCTTGTGCCACCGTTCTCCGTAATTTTGAACACGCAACTCCAACCGCATCTAAAATAATCGGTATCTGATATTTCTCCGCTTCTCTTGCAGCTCTTTTCATTGCATCAATTCGTGTATCCGAAATATTTCCGAGATTTAATAGAAGAGCACCTGCTGTTCTTGTAATCTCTTCTACTTCCAAAGGATGCTCTGCCATAATCGGACGTGCCCCTAATGCTAAAATTCCGTTGGCACATAAATTCATAGAAATCGGATTTGTAATACAATGTATCAACGGAGATTTCTCTCTAATTTTTTCACGCAAATTCTCAATCATTTATATGGACCTCTTTCCTTTTTTTAACAATTGCATATATAATAGCCGCTATGATGCAAACTACTAAAGAAACGTATGGTATGTAAGACCATATCTTCGCTTTTAACGGAAATATCGTAATTACAATTTCCAATGCCACAAAAAAGATAGAACCTAATGCTGCGATTGTAAATGTATTCGATAAAATGCTTGTCTGACTTGTATAACAGCTAGATCCTAACATTTTTTGTATTTTAACTAACATTCCGTTATCTGCAAGTTTCTGAAGAAATACATATGCGATACTTCCTCCAATGAGTGTTGCACAGATAAAAGATGGTACGTAAAACATCCAACTTAATCCTTCTCTTCCCCATAAAAATGTCATCACCGGATAAGACATAATCGCCCCAATAATTCCGGTTCCAAACACTTCCCCAATGACTGCACAAATGAGTTTGCCCTTTGACACGCGATAAAATACCCCTGACAAAAACGCCCCAAATATTGCCCCTGTTAAAGCAAGTGGTGGGATTCCCATTAACACCATACGAATCATTCCAATGAATGTTGCACATAACAGCGAATACCACGGTCCCAAAAATACTGCACAAACCACATTTACGAAATGTGCCATCGGACACATCCCTTCTACCCTGAGAATCGGAGAAATTACAACTCCAATTGCAATCATCATGGAAAGTACTATCATTTTTAATAATCCTTTTGAATTTCCCATTTCTTTCATTTCCTCATCTTTCTAAATATCTGTACAAACAAAAACGGAAGCTACCTAATTTCGATAACTTCCGCTTATTCTATGCTTCATTCCTCACATCCCTACGTTGGCATTATCCAAATCAGGTTACCGGTCGAAGGTCATACCTTCCTCTCAGCCTGTCATACAAGCTCCCGTTTGTTAAATTGTTATGCTTATTATAATAAATGAAAATAAGAAATGCAAGAATATAGGAAAAATAACAGTATTTCTTTGCTAGTCGGTACCAAAATTAACTGAGGAGAATTATAATTTTAATCCGCATAAAATTGATGTTCAAACCAATGATCAAAATGATAACAATTGTCCGCTTCCAAAGCAAAATTTGAATAAAGATATGTAACAATATCTTTATCCCCAAACAGATCAAAGACCCATTCTTCATTATATATCGGATCTTCATTGAAATAGTCTTCGTCCTCAAAATCAACATCATCTAAAATATCATCGAAGAATTCCTCTTCATTCTCGATTATTCTTTTCACGTTTTCGTCTGTTTCGAATGAACTTTTTCCAATATCATTACTTAAATGCAATAACAGTTCTTGAACAACTGAATGCGCTACAATAGAGTTTCCACTAGATGCACATCTTCTTAAAAGAATCATTTCGGATTTCATCTTGTAAACGAATTCATAGTCATAATTCATTAAAAACTGCTCTGGCATACTGTCCGCAAGCCATGAACATGGAAGCTCTCCTACGTGTGTTCCCTTTGGACGTTCAACAAGGCTCTCTAAGTCGTCTTGAATATAATCTAATAGAATATCACTACCAGTTGCAAAAAAGATAGCTGCTACCACACCGAAATTTGCTGCAATGTAAGGAGACCATGCTTCCAATTTTGTATACTCTGAAATGTCAACGTCTTCTTGTCCTGGCAACTTCGCCCAGTTCAATGCTTTACAAACACCCTTACACTTATCAAGTCGTATCGGATGTCCTGATTCGTATCTGTACCAAGATTTTACACCTACACCAGCTCTATATGCTGCATCTTCCACTGTTAATCCAAGCTCTGTACGCCTATTTTTGATTAATTTTGCAAGATTTTCCGTTTCAACACTTACTGTTGCCATTTTTACTCCTCCCTTTTTATTATGACTGTCTTTATAATGTCACTATATCATACTGACATTATAATAGCAAGTAAAAAATAATAGATTCAGAATAAAGAACATCGTATTTTATCGTAAATAATAACTTACTGGGATCATTTCGATGGTTCTATTTTAGTGTAAATAAAAAATTTTCAAAGAAATCATATACATAAAACAATCACTGCTTTCTATGTATTTGAATTTATTTTTCCAGCAACTTTAAAAATCTTTTATCATTCATCTGTTCGTTTGTTAAATATTCGCCATTATAAAACAAGGCATACGTTGTAATCGGTGTCGGTGCATTCCGGGCTTGTTCTTTACTTTGCGAATGAATAGCTTTAAACTGTATTCACTTTTCTTTTGCTATCTTCTATACACGCGTTTAATAAATTTATCGAATATCCATGTCCCTTGAATGAACCAGCCACCCAAAGGCAGTTAATATACATATAACCATCTGCAACAATAGAATTCCACGCATTTTCAGCAGGAATATACTTAACAAAGCTCTTTCCCCGTTCTTTGCTCTTTAGGAACACTAGTCCTTCAGCAAATCGTTCTCGTAGCCAAGCCTTTTTGATAATACTTGAATATCATTGTTATTTGAAATTACACAGCATATATGTTCTTTGTCTATATTTTCGTTGGTTACTCTAATATATTCCATAAAAATCTCCATTCTAAATTTTAATTTTCCAGTTTTTTCATGTCTATATTATAATCATTTCAAATATCCTCAGCAACAAATATCCAACTTCGATACCCCTGGACAAATGCTTGCATTTGCTGGAACTGAATCCCACGGAGAAAGAATGGTGAAACACGGCTCTTTTCAAATAAACATTTCGAATTTGAAACAAAGAAGAACATTCTCTTTCAATAGAAACAATGTTAAATTTAAAAACAAACTTCGCTATGTACAGGCACTTCCTAAAATCTCCTGTAACGCATTTTTACTGCTAGTATGGCATCTTACCACATCCGCATTGCAACGTTCCGCCTCCTCTACTGCACACCGAGCCATCTTATGAGAAACCGTATTCGTGAACAATACAATCAGATCCGGATTCCCAATCTGTTTACTTAAAGTTGCAGACATTTGTGTAAAAACTTTCGCTTTACAATTAAAACTTTTACAAACTTTTTTATATTGGCAGACCATCCTGTCATGGCCTCCTATAATAACAACACTCATACTTAACCTCCCAATTTTAGTGTAGTAATGCTACCATATGCTAAATAAAAGCATTCCTTAATATTTATCAGTTCAAACTTTCTCCCAATGCTTTACAGGATTGAATTCCCTCATCATCTGGCATTTCATTGCAAATCACACTTTCACAAACTAAAACCGCTCCGTTCGCCTTACATCTTTCTTCCCAGTCTCTCATCCACTCTCCGTCTCCCCAACCATAAGAACCAAACAATGCACTTCTTTTTCCTGAAAGTTTCGATTCACATGAAGCAAACATCGGTTCAAATTCTGCCTCTTTCGCTTTTGTACCATCCTTCCTTAAATTTATAATTATATAGTAACCGTGAGCCGTTCAATAGCCACGCCACTTTTCCATTTTCTATAATAAATCTCTGTACATTTTTTATATTTTTGGAACAGGGTCATTGCAGCCTGTTCGTCTCCATACACTTTCCAACATCCGGAACATTTACTACAAGTTGCCTTGTTTTCAATAAATCCCTTTACATCCTCTGCCGGATATCCTAAAAACAGGCCTATCTCATGTGGAAAATCCTGATTATTATATAGTTTTTGAATCAACCTGTAGATACACTGTGATGGATTCGCACAGTCATATCCTTTACATTTTAATAGTGCACGAACTTTCTCATCAGAAAAATCCCTCTTTAACTTTTCCGACCGATAAACATAAACTAACACCCGTTTGTCAAATATTCGAACCGGGAGAATGCGAATTCCTTTTTTTACTAACTTTTGATTAAAACTTCTTATTTCTTTTATCATCATCTTTTTGGAACTATAAGGACATGAAAAAAGGCTCCCGGTTTTCAGTCCTGCTAACGTAGGCGAACAATAACATACTAACATTTCCTCTGACATTTTTCTTTCACTTCTCCTTAAATATCTTTCCTGAAATTAAATCTTCCCTTAGTAATTTTTATTTTTCATAGTTAGTCGTAACTAATTCTTGTGTAAAAAATATGTACACCATGCTTTCTTAAAAAACATCTGATGTACGTTTTTATGGGTTTTACAACCCCATCTCATATCCAAACATAAGTTGTTTCGATTAGTTAAGACTAACTATAGTCTACTTTATTTTTTCATTGTTGTCAAGGATTAAACCTTTCATTTTCCCTTAATAGTATGCGTATTATAAGGTAAAGTATGCAGGGGTTATAGGAATAAGATTCCTCTGTCATCATAGACAGAAGCACCGGTATTATTTCCACAGCGGATCGCACGGTCAAGCCCCATAATCGTGGCAACTGCACCGTTGATTTTTTCTGTGGATTTCTCTTTGTCTGCTTTTACATTACCAACCGGATCAGTACGGATATAAATGTTATCCATCATCCAGCGGAGTACTGGATGACCGCTGTGGGCCAGCCTTTGTTCTAGTGTCAGCTTTATGAGTTCCTTTGTCGGAGGTGACATGTCCTTAAAGCCCTGACCAAAAGGGACAACAGTAAAGCCCATGGAACAATCACACAAGACCAGTATGATGGGTTGCAACGGGAGATTGTCGGGACAGAGAATGAACTGAAGAGGTTGGAAGAGCAGGCAAATCAGTCTGCGACTGCTCTCCAGAAAATTTCTGCAACCGGAGAGAAACTGCAGGATGTGGGAGACAAGGTTTCTGGTGTAGGAAAGAAGCTGCTTCCGGTTACAGGGGCTGTTACGGCACTTGGAACTGCGGTGGTGAAGGCGGTGTCAGATTTTGATTCTACCATGAGCCAGGTTGCGGCAGTGTCCGGAGCAACAGGAAGTGATTTCGACAAACTCTGGGAGAAAGCCCGTGAGATGGGAGAAAAGACAAAGTTCTCTGCATCCGAGGTAGCGGAAGTTATGAATTACATGGCGATGGTCAGATGGAAAACAAAGGATATTGTATCTAGATATTACAATTACTAAATTGGCTCGAAATTCAGGGAAAACTAGAAGTGCTTGTAGTCCAATGGTTAGAAAATTAAGAGAAAAGAATTGGGTTCAACAAAAAAAGAATGAAAAAATAATAGAGAGTATAATTTATTTTTGACTGAACAAGGAATGATGATTTTTAAAAATCACGCTGAACTAGATAATCAATGTTATAAGAGAAATTTTTTAGGATTAGAAGAATTTAGCCTATATTATTCACGGCTTCGCCGTGAAAGTGGCTGAAAGCCACATAGTTACTAC